>Ga0172363_10004819_pt1 | contig 10898 bp, 4 predicted proteins | sample LakKivs2_kivu2a2_FD_114541 | JGI IMG/M metagenome (GOLD analysis project Ga0172363, IMG submission 114541) | Sediment microbial communities from Lake Kivu, Rwanda - Sediment s2_kivu2a2 | ecosystem: Environmental > Aquatic > Freshwater > Lake > Sediment | place: Rwanda: Western Province, Lake... | reverse complement strand
TATGGACAGGGATGAATGATGCTCTCTACATTTCGAAGGGTATTTATGAGACTTACAAAGATAAGAACCTCAGGTACTCACAGGTTATACCTCTTTCAATGTTTAATGAAAAGAACTCCGGCACCAACCTGCCTGCACAGATCGACATCTTTTCTGCCGAGGGGAACACTTATGAATTCCTTTTTATAACAAAAGGTGGAGGCTCTGCAAACAAATCGCTTCTCTTCCAGCAGTCCAAATCGCTTCTGAATGAAGGATCACTTATTAAATTTGTGAAGGAAAGAATAAAGGAACTTGGCACTTCGGCATGTCCGCCGTATCACCTTGCCCTTGTGATAGGCGGGACATCGGCAGAGGCTACCCTTAAGACTGTCAAAGAAGCCTCGGCAGGGTATCTTGACCACCTGCCAACAACCGGCAGCGAGGCTGGCCGTGCATTCCGCGATATTGAATGGGAGAAGAAGATCGAAAGGATATGTCACGAATATGGGGTCGGAGCCCAGTTCGGAGGAAAATATTTTGTTCATGATGTGAGGGTGATAAGGCTGCCTCGTCATGCTGCATCGTGCCCTGTCGGTCTGGGAGTAAGCTGCAGCGCCGACAGGAACATTAAGGCAAAGATTGACGAAACAGGTATCTGGCTCGAGGAGCTCGAGAAAAATCCAGCCAGGTTCCTGCCTGCAAAAGCTCCTGAACTTGAGAAACCCGTTGAGGTAGACCTTGACAGGCCGATGAAGGAAGTACTGTCCCAGCTTACAAAATATCCCGTGAAAACCAGGCTGAACCTGAAGGGAACGCTTATCGTTGCACGCGATATTGCACATGCACGAATTAAGAAAATGCTTGATGAAGGTAAACCGATGCCGGAATATTTTAAAAATCACCCGATATATTATGCAGGTCCTGCAAAGACACCTCCCGGGATGCCTTCCGGAAGTTTCGGCCCGACAACAGCCGGACGCATGGATACATATGTGGAGCTTTTCCAGAGCCTCGGCGGCTCGCTCATTATGGTCGCAAAGGGAAACAGGAACAGATCGGTCATCGAATCCTGCAAAAAGTACGGGGGTTTTTATCTTGGTTCGATAGGGGGACCTGCAGCAATCCTGGCTTCTGAAAATATAAAGTCGGTTGAAATGGTCGATTTTGAAGACCTGGGGATGGAAGCAATACGAAAAATAAAGGTTGAAAATATGGCCGCTTTCATCATCACCGACGATAAGGGGAATGATTTTTTTGATGAATATAATAAATAGGTGCGATGGTGCGACGGTACGACGGTGCGACGGTACAAGGATTTAAGATATTCTTACCGCCATACCGCCATACCGTCATACCATCATACCGTCGTACCGACATACCGTTTTATTACATCTCCTCGATCAAAAAGATCTCGTGCCTGTCCAGATCCTTCCAGTATTTTATCGAGTTTTTCCTTACAAGCTCCCAGTAAATGTTACTGTCGAGGCCGTAGACAAAGTTTATTTCCTTCAGTTCGGAGCTTATTTTTTCTGATAATTCCGGTTTCAGGGTAAGCTTTATTTTCCTGTTAAGATATATGAATTCCACTGACGCGGAAGGAGTTGCACTGTTTATCACAGTCAACAGTCCGTGTCCGGGAGTTGCGCCTGTGCTGACCTGCAGGCCGTCATTCATGCAGCTCATGGGAGGAGTGGAGCCGGCATAGGAAGTTGCTGTGAATTCATCCACACCTGTATTGAAATACTCACGGGCCCTTATTCCCATCTTAACGCCGATAATTGCAAACACCCCCAGGTGCCTGTGAAGCTCATTTGCGATGACACCCGATGTCCATTCATCAACGCCGTATTTTTCAATAATCTCTTTAACCGCCGGACCCAGATCATCAAAATAAAAGGAAGGCTCAACAGGGAATTCCTTTATAACCTGGTTTCTGGAGACAGTTTCACCATTAAGTATTCTTACCGCGGCATTCCTCAGACCGTCAGGATCGGATGGTGTGCAATCGGAAATATTATATGCGGTTTTGCTCAAAAATAATTCCGGGTAGTGAAGGAAGATAACAGACATCTCATCGGTGCCCGATAATGAGAAGGCATGAATTTCAGATGTCTGAGCCCTGAAAAAGGATGAAATCTTTTTTGAATATACGGTATTTGCTGAATCGATTCTTCCCAACAGATAATTATTGTAAAATATATCGTCCGGTGAAGAAAATGCCTTTACCATTTTTACAGGGATCTCCTGTTTGAGCATTTTCACCGAAGCATCTTTGTCTATATTATAATTGAATCCTGTTTCTCCGTCAGAACTCCAGATGAAGTCTTTAACCTGTGTCCTGAAAGCCGGGATTTCAGCAAGGGCCCGGGACGCTGTAGTCATTCCGCCGAGACAGATAAAATCTATCTTCGTCTTCTCCAGTGAGAGAATATCACTTATGACCTTCAGGTAATCCGGTGCACTGGTCGCTGTTATATTTTTCTCATCACCCCATGCGGTTTTTAATGCAAACTGGAATTCCTCTGATTTATATTTTACATTCCTGTTGCTTCCTACCGGGATGCCTTCATGATAAAATGAATTCAGAAGACTTCTGACCTTGATACAGGCATTTTCAGCTGAAAGGGCTCCGGGTGATACTGTTATTGCCAGGACCCTGACATCCGGAGATGCGAGAAGCATGGTTATTGCACGCATGTCGTCTATCCCGCCGTCAGTGTCAACAATAACATAATGAGACGGTTTCCATGGATGAGAATAGAGGATTAATGTGAATAAAAAGCAAATAATTATCAGGATTGATTTTTTCATACTTTAAATTTAACGGGGAAATATAAAAAAAATTTCAACCACGGGGTTACGCGGAGTTTAATACGGAGTTAACACAGAGTTATGACAGCAGATTCAGGCAGTCCAGAGCCTGAAGCATAAAGGACTTTACAGGCACAACTTAATATTAAAAACAGTGCAACTCAGTGCTAAACTCTGTGTAACCCAGTGGTAAAAAAGCTCTAAACCACGAAATATTTTTCAGTTTTTGAGTCTGATATGTTCAAAATAAGAAAATGATGGAAACATTTTTTTGGATAAACTTATATTTTTTATCTTCATCCGGTCAATTAATAGCTATGAAAAGATTTCTTCTGTGGTTTACACCGGGACTTCTTGCCGGGATCTTAATTATAATAGGAGGAGGCAAGGCGCTTGATAAAACCTCAACGAACGACTATTGCCAGTCGTGCCATATCCATCCGGCGGCTGATATGTCGTGGAAACGGTCGGTCCATTATGAAACAGAATCAGGTTACAGGGTAGCCTGCGTTGAATGTCATCTGCCTCCGAAAGGCGATGGTTACCTGTGGGCAAAAGGAACCACCGGGCTGAGGGATCTCTGGAGCTTCTGGACTAAAGATTCAGCATCCTTCGACTGGAACGAGCGCGGGAGACTTGAAACAGCACGCGGTCATGTATATGAAAGCTCATGTATAAAATGTCATGAAAATCTTTTTCCTGCCCTTCTTACAAAAGAAGGAGAGGATGCACACCTTTATTATAAGCAGACAAAAAAGACTCCCGACCTTCATTGCATAAACTGTCATCTGAATGCCGGGCATTATATTGAAGGTTATACACATGGAAGCAACAAGACTTTCGGAGCCACATCATCAGCGCCTAAAGAGATTTTCACAGAACCCGCGGAAGTGACAGATTTTGCCTCATTTACTGAAAAGGTCCCGGGATCGTCGACCTCATTCAGGATGATCGCTGTTCCCGGCGGGACATTTAAAATGGGAAGCCCTGACGATGAACCTTTCAGAAAAGAAGATGAGGGTCCGGTCAGGGAAGTTGAAATAAGTCCGTTCTTCATGGCTGAGGTCGAGGTTACATGGGATGAATATCTTACCTTTTATGCCCAGACTGCTGCAGAAGGAAGGTCGACAGACACAGAGGGGATCAGGGCACAGGGACCTGAAGCTGAGACTGATGCAATATCCGGTGCAACTCCTCCATATGGTCAGCCCGACCAGGGGTGGGGGATGGGTCAGAGACCGGCAATTTCATTCAGTTTCCACGCCGCAGAAACATATTGCAGATGGCTGACAATGGTTACAGGAAAAACATACAGGCTTCCGACGGAAGCCGAGTGGGAATATGCCTGCAGGGGAGGTACAACAACACCCTATTTCTTCCCGGGTGATCCGGGAAAATTTGAAAAAACCGGATTAAAGGCAAAACTATCCCAAAATGATACCGCAGTAATAAATACCTATGTAATATACAGAGGCAACAGTCCTGCAAAAACGCAGACACCCGACATAGTCAGGGCAAATCCGTTCGGTCTGAAGAACATGCTCGGCAATGTGGCAGAATTCTGCTCCGACTGGTATCAGCCTGATGCTTACTCACAATACAACGAAGATATAATTAAAGATCCCAGGGGACCTGAATCGGGAACGGAACATGTCGTGAGGGGAGGTTCATTCCAGGATAAGGCCGGCATGGTTCGGAGCGCAACCCGCAATTATACCCGGACAGAAGAGTGGCTGAAGACGGATCCGCAGATACCGAAAAGCATCTGGTGGTATTCTGATTGCTTTAATGTGGGATTCAGAGTAGTCTGCGAGTATGATGAATATACCGGGAATACTTCGACGGAGCAGCAGGAATAAGATCCTTCGCTTTGCTCACCAATGAGATTTCTATTTTATATTATCTATCATACCTCGTTAGATTAGGGTAACCATTGACATGACAAAGCAATGCTTTAAAGGAGAAATTCTTTTAAACTGATAGGATGCCTCACTACGTTCGGCATGACATAGCTTTTTAAAGTAGAGTTAAAGGGAGAGGAGGCGATTTACGATCGCAAATCGCCTCCTCTCCCTTTTATTTACCTCCTCATTTCCATGTCATTCCGAATGAATCCCGCGCAGCGGGAGAAGTGAGGAATCTCCTGATAACTATAGACATTTTCTTATAAATAACAGTTTATTTTAACGAAAGAATAGAGTGTCATTTCGAATTCCAGTAATTTTAAGCCTGCGAATACTTACCGGAATGAGAAATCTTTATCTAACTAATTTTCGTTGATTCATAAAGCAAATTGTTCCAATTGTTGTTAATTTTGGAAAAAAAATTTGTTTTTTAATATAATTGTCCTAAATTTCATTTTTAATTTTACTGTTAGAAGTGTAAATTTTACAATATTAAAAATTCAAACTCAGAGTATCCGGAGTGACAATTTCCGCGCAAAGGGAAGGAATGGTCTGAGTGTAGTTCTTTTACATATTTTAAAACAGAAGATAGGTTATCTGAAATCAATTTCAATAAATACATATATTAATCTAACTTAACTAATTAACTAACATGTAAGGGTATGAAAAAAACTACCTGCTTATTTTGGCCCAAAAGGCCGGATGTGAATTTTCGCAGGCTTATGAAGGCTGTGAAAATTGTTACTCTCCTTCTGGTGCTGGGACTGGCATTACCAGCCTTTGCACTGGCACCAGATAATCCGAATGCTGACGAAATGCAGCAATTTACCGTATCCGGTACTGTTACTGATGCTTCAACCGGCGATGCAATGCCAGGTGTGAACATACTGGTAAAAGGTACCAGCCTGGGTGCAATTACTGATGCTGCCGGGAAATATTCAATTTCCATGAGCGACCGTAATGCCACCCTGGTATTTTCATTTATAGGCTATATTACCCAGGAAGTTCCCCTGAGCGGCAGAACTACGATAGATGTTGCCCTCCAGGGTGAGCTGACAGACCTCGACGAAGTGGTTGTTGTAGGGTACAGCACCCAGAAACGTGCAAACGTTGTCGGTTCTGTGACTTCCTTATCCGGTGAAGCGATATCTATGATTCCGGCTCCTTCAGTATCAAACGCAATTGCAGGCCGTCTGCCGGGTACCGTTGTTATAACAACAACCGGTGAACCGGGACAGGACATGAACGCACGGTTACTTGTACGGGGACGAAGCACATTGGGAGGTGACAGAGGTTCTACAAGTTCTGCAACAAGAGCTGCTACACAACCCCTTGTTATTATTGACGGTATTCCCGGCCGTTCCATGAGCGAAATAGACCCGATGGACATTGCCAGTCTTTCGGTTCTGAAAGACGCTTCGGCTGCAATCTACGGAGCCCAGGCTGCAAACGGTGTTATTCTTATTACCACCAAAAAAGGACAGGAAGGCAAACCAAGACTGAATTACCAGTTCTACCAGGGATTCATGACACCAACCATTATTCCGGAGGTTTGCAATGCAGCAGAATATGCCACAATGCTTTCGGAATACCAGGTGGCAAACAGCAAGACGCGCACATACTCGGATGCCGACATTGAACTGTTTAAAAGCGGCGCCGATCCCTGGAGGCACCCTGATACAGACTGGTATGCTGACCTGATTAAAAAGTGGACAACAACCTACCGCCATAACTTCACAATCGATGGCGGCGCCAACGGCATGAATTATTTTGTTTCCCTTGGCTTTAAAGGGGATGAGTCTTTCTATAAGCAGTCCACAACGAGCTACAAGCAGTATAATGTCCGTGCAAAAGTGGAAATGCCGATCACTGACTGGCTTAAAACAGGTCTTGAAACTGCAGGTTTCATCATCAGCAGACTCTATCCATATAAGAGTGCAGCTTCGATAGTTGGCCAATCCACCCGTCTTACTCCGACAACCTGGTCATTCTGGCCGAACGGTAAACCTGGTCCGGATATTGAATACGGCGATAATCCTGTTGTTACATCGACATGGGAAGGTGGTAAGGATGATCAAAAGACCTACAGGGTTTTGAACACTTTCACAGGGACGATAACTCCCCCGTTTGTTAAGGGACTATCGCTGAACGGAAGCTTCAGCTATGACCTGACCAATTATTACAGGAAAAGATTCTTCAAACCCTGGATATTGTATTATCCGAACTGGACCCAGGCTACAATAGATCCTGCCACGGGATTTGTTACCGATATGCCATTGACTCCCACACTAAGAGGCCTCTCATCTCCAGAAAATCATGAAGATTACTCGAGAACAATAAATCAGACCATTAACGTTAACCTGACTTATACCAAGAAATTCGGCAATCATGGTCTTACCATTTATGGTGGTTTTGAACAGTATACTAATGATTATAACAATATCTATGGTTTTCGCAAATACTATATTTCCAATCTGATCCAGACCATGGATGCCGGTGCAGACCAGGACAAGAATACAACGGGCGGTATGTCTATATATGCCCGTAAATCATGGATAGGCCGTGCAACATACGACTATAAGGGAAAATACCTGGCTGAATTCCTCTTCCGCCGCGATGGTTCGCTTAAATTCCCGCCCGACAGCCGCTGGGGTAATTTCCCCGGACTCCTGTTGGGTTGGCGCGCATCTGAAGAAGATTTCTGGAAGAACAACATTCCTTTTATCAACTACTTCAAGCTCAGAGCATCATACGGAAAAATGGGAATGGATCCCGGAAGCGCTTTCCAGTATATGAATTCCTTCGGTCTTTCATCCGGAATGGTATTCGGTACAGGTTCGACAATTGAATTATGTGTCGGTCCGCCAACCGTTGCAAATAAAGTAATAACATGGGAAACACAGACTACCTATAATATAGGATTTGAATCAAAGTTCCTTAGCGATCTCATTTCACTAAATGTGGATTACTTCTACAACATACGTGAAGATATTCTTGCACCAAGGGATGCATCAGTTCCAAATTTCACAGGTCTATCATTGCCCAGCGAAAATATAGCAAGGGTTGATAACAGAGGTTTTGAAATTGAAGCCGGAATTCATAAAAATATTACGTCAGATCTTCGGATCGTTGTTACAGGTACATTCTCGCATAACGAGAACGAAGTTGTATTTTCTGATGAACCTGTCAGGGCAGTTCCTTGGCAGCAAAGGACCGGGAAACAGTATGATCCATGGCTGATGTATGACGCAATTGGAATTTTCGTTGATGATGCCCAGTTGCATAATTCAGATGGTACAACTAATACTCCTCACTGGACAAACGCAAAACCAGGTGATGTAATTTTCAGGGATGTATCAGGAGATGGATTAATAACCGGTGACGACCGGATACTGGTTGAGAACACCGACTATCCTCTTACAAACTATGGCGCCACTCTTGATGTGACCTGGAAAGATCTCTCGCTCTCGATACTTATCCAGGGGCAGGGAAAATACTTCAGGTTCAATCATTATGATGAAAGACGCGGTGAGGCCGGTAACTACTACAAATGGACCTATGATAACCGCTGGACACCCGATAATACCGTAACAGATATTGCAAGAGCATTCAACAGGAACGATTATTACTGGGCCCACGCTGTTAATATGAGCGATTACTGGCTTGACAATGTTGCCTTCTGCAGGCTGAAGAACCTGATCCTTTCCTACAATATACCTTCCCAGCTTTACAGGAAGCTTGGTATTTCGAGGGCAAGTATCAACCTGACAGGCAATAACCTTGCTCTTCTGTATACTGCAACGAGGAAATTTGACCCGGAGGCTCAGTCACAGGAAGTATATCCGACTATGAAGACATTTGCGATTGGTGCGAATATATCATTTTAATGAACAGTTATAAAAAGACTACTATGAAAAAAGTAACGAGTTATATAATCGCTTCAGGCATACTGTTGTTTTCAGTAACATCCTGCACTGATGTCCTTGAGAAAGATCCGGTAAATACCTTTAATGAACAGGCAGTATTCGCAAACATAAGCGTTATGAAATCCTACCTGGGTAAATGCTATGACAGACTGGGAGGAAATACAAATAACGGAATTCTTGGAGCTCGTGAAGATCTGCTCTCTTCTGCAACCGACCAGACTCTCTGTATTCACCGTCCTTCCAACTATGTTAACCTGAAAGGAACATTAAGTCCTGATCAGCTTGGATTCTTTGCAAATGACGGCTATGGCGGTTTCCTTCGCTGGAACAACCTTTATACCAATATTCAGAATATTAACACAGTTCTGGCAAATATAGATGCTATAGTAACGACCAGCCCTGATGAGGATAACCTTAAGCCACAGTTGAAAGGTGAAGCCTATTTCCTCAGGGCTTTTGAATATGGCCAGCTTCTTATGAACTACGGAGGCGCAGTTATTACAACTACACCATACAAATTGGGACAGGATTTCCTTTCGATTACAAGGTCAACCATTGCACAGACAAAAGACCAGGTGATTGCTGACGCCGACCAGGCAATTGCATTTCTGCCTGCATCTATAGAACAGGGGCGGGCCAGCCGCGCCGCAGCTGCAGCTCTGAAGGCAAGAGTTCTTATGTTCTGTGCCAGCAATCTTTGCAATGGCGGTTATGAACCGTCCAATACTCTTGTCTCATTCCCTTCAGGAAGCCAGACTGCATTGCTCCAGGCTGCAAGGGATGCTGCCAAAACTATTATGGACGGTACATACGGCACTTTTACACTAGCTGGAAATACATCAGATCCTCCATCCCCTCTCACTCAGGCAGAGATTAATTCTTATGCCGATAACTTCTTTAACATTTTCAATCAGAAAGGTAAATGGAACAGCGAAACGATCTGGGGTATCCAGTTCCCGCTTACCGGAGGTAATGTCAACAGGGCAAACATCTGGTACGGCCCCAACGGGTACCACAACTGGGGAAACAACGACCCGACAGAACCTGCAGTCCGGCAATTTGAAATGGCCGACGGTACATCTTTCGTCTGGGATACCGGTCTTGGTGCCAACCTGAGACAGGCTACAGCAGCACAGCTGGCTGCCAATCCGAAACTCAATCCTTACTATGGCCGTGAACCGCGTTTTTATGCAACGGTGCTATATCATGGAGCTCCTTGGCAACTCCGTCCCTCGGATGCCGCAAAGTTTGATCCGGACAATAAAGTCCAGACAGGTCATTTTTACAGTGCCGCCACAGGTGCGAAAACTGCTGACGGAATTGATACAAGGTCAGGACTAATAGAGGCCTGGAACGGAACCAAAAATGGGTATTATCTTAAAAAGTTCATGGATCCTGCAACAGTTGGACAATATTTTTACAACACCAATACCTGGGTTGAATTCCGTTATGCAGAGATCTTGCTGATTTATGCTGAAGCATGCATTGAACTCAACGACATTACAAATGGTTTGAATGCCCTGAATATGGTGAGAAACCGTGCAGGTCTTCCCGACAGGCCGCTTACAGCAACACAGGCAGAGGCAAGGGATTATCTGCGCCAGGAGAGATTTGTTGAATTCTTCGCGGAAGGCCATCGCTGGTATGACATCCGCCGCTGGATGATAGCTACTTCTGGTATCATCGAGAATGTTTGCGAGATGAAGATCAAACAGTTCGATAATGGTGACTGGGAATGGAAAATTGATCCTGCAGCTAGAGCAGACACAAGATCATGGACTACTGCAAATAATAAATTCTACTGGCTGCCGCTGGCACGGGACGAAATGAATAAAGCTCCTCAGCTGCAGCAAAATCCGGGTTATACGAAATAATAATCTGGCAATGAAATATAAAAGGGTGTCTCAGTAGAGGCACCCTTTTTTTGTCAGCCCGGAGGGCTGGAAGTCCAATAGCCACAGTAATATCTGTGGTAAATGGTTAGGTTATTTTACAACACCGGAGGTGTTGAAGATATGGTCTGGTAGTTGGTCATCATTATTCAACCCGCTCAGGGGTTGAATGATAATATATTTTTTACCCCAGATGTGACTGGGGCTATTAGACTTTGACGCTTCCAGCGTCCATTTTTTATATAATCACTATTTCGCCACCTCAATCTCCTCCTCTCCTGGATCAACAGACCCCCCACCCCCCCTTTATCATACCCCCCCCCCCCACCCCGCCCCCCTAACGACTAACCCCCACCCCCCCCCCCCCCCCACGCCCACCACAC
>Ga0172363_10004818_pt1 | contig 10898 bp, 8 predicted proteins | sample LakKivs2_kivu2a2_FD_114541 | JGI IMG/M metagenome (GOLD analysis project Ga0172363, IMG submission 114541) | Sediment microbial communities from Lake Kivu, Rwanda - Sediment s2_kivu2a2 | ecosystem: Environmental > Aquatic > Freshwater > Lake > Sediment | place: Rwanda: Western Province, Lake... | reverse complement strand
GTGTTGGGCGACGTCGTCTATTCCTTTCTGGCAGAGGAGGACGTTTGCTCCTGAGGACCTTATCTTCTCAACCATTTCTTTCAGGATACTGGTCTCCTCGTCTAGGAAGGCCTTCATCTGTTCTGGGTCGCTTATTCTGATCTCGGCGCTGAACTCTGTCTTCTCGACCTCTAGGGGGCAGTTGAGTAGGGCTATCTTCGGGTTCTTTATGCTCTTGGGCATTCCTGGATGGGCGACTTCCTTGTCTATAACTATTCCCTTGATGAGTTGAGTGTCCAGGACGCTCTTTCCAATCTTCTTGACGAGTTGGATGTTGTCTACGTCTGCTACGAGCTTGTCTCCTCTCTGCTCGACGACCTGTTTTATCGCGTCTACGGCTATCTCTGCGAGGTGGTCCCTTGCGCCTCCAACGTTCTTGCTGTGCAGGGCGGTCATGGCTGCCTTCCTCAGGGTTGCCTTGTCGTCTAGGTCTACTGACTGTGATGTCTGGTCTAGGATCTTCATCGCCTCGTCTGTGGCCTTCTTGTAGCCTGAGACTATTGTTGTGACATGGATGTCGTCGTCTATCAGTTCCTCTGCTCCCTTCAGGAGTTCTCCGGCTATGACCACGGCCGTAGTTGTTCCGTCTCCAACCTCGTCGTCCTGGGTCTTTGCTACCTCGACCATCATCTTTGCTGCTGGGTTCTGGACGTCGATCTCGTCTAGGATTGTTGCTCCGTCGTTTGTGACTGTTACGTCGCCTAGGCTGTCGACGAGCATCTTATCCATTCCTCTGGGGCCTAGGGTTGACTTTACGACTTCAGCGATTATCTTTGCCGCTGTTACGTTTGACCTCTGGGCTTCTCTGCCTCTGCTTCTTGTTGCTCCCTCCCTCAATATGAGGACTGGTTGACCTGTTAAGTATGCCAATCTCATTCACCTTTTGAATCACGATTTTCTTTTCAGGACTTTTGTGTTCTGTTACCCTGAGTAACAATATATAAACTTTTCTTGGCGGATCTTGAGGCATTCGGGGCGGGATCTTGAATGCCGGCAGGCTCTGTATTCACTCGTGTGGGTTAGACGGTTGGGTGAACCTCTACCCCAACATACCCGGCCATGTCTTTGGCCTTCCTCTCCGCTGATCCAGCCTTCAGCTTGGTTGCCATAGAGAGTTGCTCTAGGCTGTCTGAGACCTCAAGTAGGGGTGTCATGGCCTTTTGGAATTTGTTGTAGATTATCCTGTCGCCGCAGACATCGTTGACGAGCCTTGAGAGTCTAGTCCTCGCGGTCTCGGTGATCAGGTATTCGCTTGAGAGTACGGCTTTGCCGAGGTAGGTTAGGTTAGTCTCGTCGTCGCTGAAGTGTAGGTAGCTGTGTTCCGTAACGGTCTTTGCGTGTCTGAGTAGGGTCTGTTGGTGTTTGGGTTTGTCGATGTAGAGTTCGAGGAGCTTCGCTGCCTCCACTATTGGGACCTTCTGGGGCAGCCTCACCCTTGAGAGGCCTAGGATGATCTCGAGCGGTTTCATGGAGACGTCAGATGTAGTACGCGTCATGTAAGACTCGGGGTTCCGAGATATCAATTTTTCATTGTTTCTTGTCCTAGCGAATAGATTTGGGTATCTCTGCGGGGTTTTCCGTTTTCTGTCTTGAGAGGGCGACCCACCCCCCCACCCCCCTAGGGGGGGTGGTTTGGTAACGGTTCTGGTAACTTGGATGGAGGGTCTGTAATAGTCCCGGCGCCATTGTGGGTAAGGGGTTTTGTTCGAGGCGCCTTCCGGCTGAGCGGGAGGGTCTGAGGTATTGGTGGCCGGGTCTTTACTGGGCGTGTTTAGTCTCTTGGACCTGCGTCTTGTATTTGGATAGGGCTAGGGCGCCGTAGAGTACGATATCTTCTCCGAGTTTCGTGGTCAGGATCTCGGGTAGTCTGTTTATGTTGTATCGTTCAATATTCTTCTTTATGGGTCCTAAGACTAGGTCAGGGTTTGCCAGCGTTATGGCGCCGCCCACGGTTATCAGTTCAGGATCGTAAATGTTCGTTATGTTGGCGAAGCCTATGCTGTTGAGTCTACCAATCTCATTCACGATCTCGAGGGCTACTCGATCCTTTTTCTTGGCAGACTCGAAGAGGTCCTTGGAGGTGAGCCTTCTCAGGTTCCCATTTGAGACCTTGTAGAGGAGGCTGGCCTCGATCTCCTTTCGGGTCCTGGATTCGAGTTGGAGCTTGATGAAGTTTGAGGCATTGTTCCCTCCACAGTAGGCTTCCCAGTGGCCCCTCTTCCCGCACCCGCACGTGAGTTTCCCCTCGTGGTCTATCGTCATGTGGCCAATCTCGTGGGCGTTACCATCCTTCCCCCTCAGGAGGTGGTTGTCGACGAATATGCCTCCCCCTATTCCTGAGCTTAAGGTGACGTAGACTATGTTCGCATACCCTTTTCCGTGGCCGAACTCCTTCTCCCCAACTACGCCTGCGACGCAGTCGTTCACAAGATATACTGGAACCCCAAACTCCTCCTCCAGAGGCTCAACCAATGGGATATGGTCAAGGTCTATGTTTGGGGGATGAACTATAGAACCTTCCCTCAGGTCTAAGGGGCCGATAGATCCTATTCCAACGCTGTGAATATTCTCCGGCCTCAGGGAGCGGACCATTCGTATTATCTGTCGGCCTACTCCTTCGGGTCCGGCAGATTCATCAGTCCTTTCCTTCAGGCGAGAAGAGATACTGCCCTTCTCATCTTCTAGAGCGACCCTGATGTTAGTCGCGCCTAGGTCGACGGCTACGATAGTCTTCATTACCGTTATTCTTGACTTGAACTGAATTATTAAGAGTATTTTTGGTAGTTTTCACCCTTGACCCAATTATTCAAGAATACTTCGGGTCAGCCGAGAGCATATGAAAGGATCCTGCAATATCCAGCGACACAGATTTGAAACTAGGATCTGCTGAGGGTCTAGTTGCAGTGCGATAAAATGTTTAAAGAAGCCGCAAGATAGATCTTCGAAGTTCACAGGAAAGGAATGATTGTGGAGTTAATTGCGATAGCTACTACGGGCGGAGATGCTCCTGGAATGAATGCGACCATAAGGTCTGCGGTCAGGACTGCGCTAGCGAGAGACTTGAAGGTCATCGGTTTCGAAAGGGGCTATGCAGGGCTTCTAGCCAATGAATCCAGATTATTGGACGCAAGGGCGGTCGGCGGCATAATTCATCTCGGTGGGACTTTTCTAAAAACGTCCAGGGCTGAAGAGATGAAGACCGAGGAGGGAGTATCGAAGGCGGCTGAAGTATTGAAGACGAACGGTGTGGACGGCCTGATAGTTATAGGTGGAGGAGGCTCTTTCAGCGCAGCCTGCCAGCTCCATCAGGCAAGCGGCATACCAATCATAGGTATACCAGCGACCATAGATAACGACCTGGCCGGAACAGATACCACAATAGGGTTCGACACAGCGGTAAATACGGCTATAGAGGCCCTTGACAAGATAAGGGACACAGCCACCTCCCACGAGAGGATCTTCGTCGTAGAGGTGATGGGGCGAAACAGAGGCTTCATAGCTTTGGAGGTAGGAATAGGCGCCGGCGCAGAGATCATACTCATACCTGAGATAGAATGCGGCGTAGAGATGATCTGTTCCAGACTCATGGAGAGCCACCGCAGAGGTAAGGCGTCTGGAATCATAGTCATGGCTGAAGGGTCAGGCGACTGCACAGATATGACTGAAGCAATAGAGGAGAGGACTGGATTTGAAGTCAGACTCACCAGGTTGGGCCACATACAGAGAGGAGGACACCCCACGGCCTACAGTCGCCTCCTTGCGTGCCGGATGGGCGCCGCAAGCATCGACTTCCTACTTGAGGGGAAGAGAAGGGATATGACGGGAATCCAGGGAGGCCGCATAGTCCCAGTCGACCTAGAATACGCCACCAAGACCTACAAGCCGATAGACGAGCAACTATACAAACTGGCACTAACGCTTGCAACCTGAGAACACAATGGAGAAACGGCGCACACAACTCTAAAGCAGAATCCGCATTTCAATCTTAACTCCCTACCTATGCTATCGATCTTCATCTTGAATTCTTCATAGTAGCCACTTCTTTCGAGCAGGATACCTCCATTCTTCATGAAGATCGAGAGGATTGGCTCAGGGAAGACGAAGGGCACACGCGCTTTTGTTGCGAAGATGTTGCTTCTAATACTATGTGTGGGATCTAAACAATATCTTCCGCACAATCTAGATATGGGCGGAATATGTTCCTGCAGTTGTTCTAGCCTTGGGCTTTCTTGAGAGTCAAAGCCCTCCATATCTTCTCCGAAGTGATGGGTATATCTCGAATCCGAGCCCCAGTCGCACTGAAGATGGCATTCGCTATGGCTGGACAGACTGCGGGTAGGCCGACCTCGCCAGCTCCCTTTGCACCGTATGCGCCACGCGGGTTTATTGTCTCAATGAATCTGGTCTCGGTCACAGGATAATCCAAGGATGTTATGTATTTGTAGTCTAGGAACGTCAAGTTAAGAGTTCGCCCCTTTTCATCACATATTGGCTCCTCGGTAAGAGCGAACCCACAACCCATCTCTATGGCGCCTTCTATGTTCGCCTCAGCCGTCAACGGATTAATGACCCTTCCCGAATCGCAGACATTTGTCATCTTCAAGATCTTTGTACGTCCTGTCTTAATGTCCACCTCGACTTCGGCCACTTGGGCGACGAATGAGTGGGCTGCTGCCCAGTCGCCCCACAGTGTTTTCTTTCCCTTCACCTGTTTTTCACTCAGCTTCATTGAGGGAGGGTCAAACGAGCTTCTGCCTACGAGCGCAGTTTCACCTGGCGCGTTCACTTTTTGATAGGCGGCGACGATCTCAGATAGTCTCTCACTACGTTTGGATCGCTTGACGTAGACTCTGCCGCCTTTCAATTCAAGATTCGCCTGCCTTACTTTCATCACTTTTGAGGCTGCTCTGATCATCTTCTTCTTCAGGTCGATGCAAGCTAGCCTGACGGCTTGACCCCCTATGACCGTTGTTCGGCTTGCGTAAGCGCCTGCGTCGAATGGTACCCTGCTTGTGTCGCCAGAAACTATCTTTACATCTCTGAGGTTGACTCCCATTTCCTCAGCGGCTATCATGGCCAGGCCTGTTCTGGTCCCCGTGCCCGTGTCTGAGCAGCCTGTGTATATCAGAATCGAGCCTTCACTGTCTATTCTGGCTTCGGCATAGCTGATATCGACGTCTTCAAACAACTTTGATCCGCTGGGTTGCATCGCGACTGCCACGCCTATTCCAAATCTGCGGTCCTTACCCTTCTGGTCAAAGTTTCGCTTTTTTTTCCAGTCGACTAGTTGAGCCGCTTTCCTGAGGCACTTCTTGAGGCCGCAGGTCCTTACCTTGAATCCGGTTGGGGTGGTGTCGCCTTCCCGAACAATATTCTTCAGTCGGAGGTCTATCGGGTCAACGCCGAGTTCAGAAGCAATATTGTCCACGTGAGATTCAGAAGCGAACATGAACATGGGAACACCGAAGCCACGGAGTGCACTGGTGATTCGATTATTAGTGTATACAGTGGTTCCCTCTAGCTTCACATTGGGACATCTATACAAAGACGCCCAATGACATAGACCGTAGAGGAGCATTGCGTGGGCTTGGCCCAGATAGCCGCCTGCTCTCGCGATCACGTTGGCATATCTGGCTACGAAATAGCCGTCTTTGACTCCGGTCTTGAGGTTGATCGTTAAGGGCAGATTGGTGTCCAGAGCTCCTAGATGCTCTTCACGAGTGTAAGTCAGCTTGACAGGTCTGTGAGTCTTCTTGGCGAGCAATATGACGAGGGGGTCATCATGCATTACTGTCTTTCTTCCAAATCCACCGCCCACGCATGGCGGCATGATCACAGTCGGCGTCATATTCAGCGCGGCTGCTATCTGTGACTGCAGAAAGAATGGAGCCTGCGTAGATGACCAGACCGTGCATTTTCCTTCTTGGTCAATGTTCGCAAGAATAGAGTAGGGCTCTGGTTCGCAGGCGAGATAGGGTGATGTCCTAAAGTTTTCTTCAAAGATGTGGTCCGCCTTCTTGAAGCCTACGTCTACATCTCCAAAATCTACCTTGACCCTCTTTGCAATGTTGTTGTTTGCCCCTTCTTGGATCTGGGGTGCCCCAGGCTTCAAGGCCTCCTCTGCAGAGAAGACCGCGGGCAACTCTTCATAGTCAACCTTGATCTTGTTCAGTGCCTCCTCAGCCTCATCCTCGCTTTCAGCTGCCACGATGGCTACTGGCTCGCCGACGTAGCGGACTGTAGTGTTAAGAACCCTCTGGTCTGCCGCAAGGATGTGGGGTGAAAAACTTGGAAATGTGGTTTGGGGCAGATCCTGATCTAGAGCGGTGATTATAGCCCTCACACCATCATGAGCTAGAGCCTCCTTAACGTCAACGTTAAGAATATTAGCGTGGGCATGTGGGCTTCTAAGTATCTTGGCATACAGCACACCTTCAAGTTCCATATCGTCGGCGAACTTGCCTCTTCCAGTCGCTAGGTCGGTTGATTCGATTCTTGGTACAGGCCTACCGATTGTCTTGAATCTGTTCACCTACGTCACCTCTCCCTCGTCCTTTCAGATGCTAGGAGAATGGCCCTCACGTTCTTTGCGTAGCCCAGACATCGACACAGGTTTCCGGCGATAGACTCTCTGACCTCCTCCTCACTGGGATTAGGTCTTTCGTCCAGGAGAGCTTTAGCGGACATGACGAGGCCGGGAGGTATGCAACTATATAATTAAGTGAATACTACCTCAAGACGAGCTTGGAGTACGCATCCAGCATGTTCTAACGGGATGCTGTCCCTCGATAACGCAAGGGTCAAACTAAGGAGTACGCCAAATCGGGTTCATCAACCGAAGAAAGCTAATACTTTTTTGGTGTCGAGATTCTTACAATTATAAAATTCAAATTGTAAGAATAACAGAAAAATATATAACACATGAGTTGATAAATCACAGTAAAGAGAGGACAAGGTTTGGCCGTAACTAGAGAGCGAGGAAGGCAACTCGAGGCTTATGTCGTGAGCCGCATTGCTGAGCTTTTTCCAAAGGCTCATTTAGTCCGACAAAACGAAATACTGCCGGGGGGCAATATCGTTGATCTACATTTGCAATCTGCTAATGGGCAGGATATCTTTGTCGAGATTAAAGGCACGCCAATAAAGAAGACTTACCTTAAACAGCTAGTTGATTATTACACGGCTATCTCTAATTTAGAACCTCCTCCCAAATCGTTCAAAATAGTGTTGATCGGTGAAACTATTGACACGTCACTGGAAAAGGAGCTTGAGGGTCTGAATACAGAGTTTGTCCCACTAAAAGACATTAGTTTCTTACAACAAAAGCACTTACGTCAAATTCAACTTTCTCCAATTGAGGCACGCCTGGTAGTTGCACTAGAGTCAAGAAAGACAAAGCTCGTGACACCGACAGATATAGCTAGGCTGCTTAATCGCAACAGGGAATATTCCACAGTACTGTTGCATAGGCTTGAACGGAAGAAATGGGTTGACCGGATTTCAAAAGGGAAGTATGTCTTCGTTCCAGCGGCTGCTGGTTACGGGGAGCGTTTTCCTTCTCTTAACCCATTGCTTGCCGGCAGTGCGTTAGTATCGCCTTACTACTACAGCTACTCGACAGCCAATGCCTACTACGGTCTTTCAACACAGTTGCCTACGACTGTTTATCTCGCTACGACAGCCAAGAAACCACAATTCATGTGGAAGAATACCTATTTCAAATTCGTCACGCTTCAGAGACGCAAGTTCTTCGGCTTTACCAAGGTGAAGGTACAGACTGCAGAGGTAAACATTGCTGAATTGGAGAAGGCAGTCGTCGATTCCGTTGATAAACCTGACTATTCGGGAGGAATTGAAGGAGTTCTTGCAGTTATCTATCGTGCCTACCGACGCATTGACATACAGAGAATTGTTGATTATGCAATAAGGATGAAGACTCGAGTAATCTGTCAGCGTCTAGGATTCTTACTGGACTTCCTAGCCAGCAAAGATCTTGTAAATCACTTGACAAGTGATCTACGTGACAAACTACTGAGTGGAACAGGCAAGTCGCCTCTCTATATTGGACCTAAAGAAGGTGGAGGCCATTACCTGCGTGACTGGCATGTCGTCAAGACGCTACCTGATAGAGAATTGCTAAGCGAGATCGAAGTCACATAGAATGGTAAAAAATATGCTTAGTGAAAAACAGGTAAATCATTACGCTCAAGCCTCCAGAGTTGACTCGATCACGGCTGAGATAGATGTCATTCTTACCTACGTTCTCAGAATTCTGGCCGACCAGCCGGAACCACTATTGCCCCATCTAGCTTTCAAAGGCGGTACTTCCCTCAAGAAAATCTACTACGGAAGAACCGGGCGTTTCTCAACAGATCTGGATTTTACCTGTTTGGATATTAAGCGAGACGAGTTCAGAACTGAGCTCAAATCGTTGCTGAATAAGCATGAGTATTATGGAATCTTCTTCATGATTGAGGATGAGTATGAGTCCTCACATGACTCATACGGTGCTGAGATAGCATATTCTCACACATGGAACTCTGGCAAATTCGTGATTCAGGTTAGCTTCAGGGAACAACCAATTTTGCCTGTTGTACAGCTACCTCTGATCAAAGAACTATACTTTCGCTACTGTGATTTTGACATTTTTGACGTACCATGCCTTCAAGAAGAGGAGGTACTCGCTGAGAAGGTCAGAGCATCATTCCAGCGAATAAGGGCACGTGATGTGTATGATCTCTACCTATTTGCAACGAGACCAAGATCTTACAACAAGGACAAAGTAAAGACGCTTGCAGTTCTTAAATGTTGGAATTTGCGAGATCGTTTCGAACCAAATAGACTCTTGGCTAAGATCTCCGGAGAGGAGTACGACTGGAGTGATCTTCAGCGCCTAGTCAGGCCAGATCGACTGCCATCAGAGAAGAAGATGATCACAACGGTGTTGGAACATTATTCCTATCTTAGTAACCTAGAAAGCGATCTCGAACGAATCGTAGAGGATTCGAAAGCCCATAAGGAAATGGCCCTCGTCAAGAAGTTGATTAGTAAGCTCTCATGAAAGAATCACAATTCAAGTTCATTAGAAAAGCCGATTCTCTATGTACATACTACTCAAGTATATAGAAGTTGCTGGAATGATGTGTCCACCGGGATACTGTCCCTCGATAACGCAAGGGTTCAACTCTCATCTTGCTGCTCTCACCAGCTATTACACACCCAAAACATCGTGGCTCGCCGACCACTGAGACTCATTCAGCCGAGTAGCTTGACAAGTAGGCTGGCATAGTGTCTTTGAAAACGGATCCTGCTACTACGAAGAAGTTTCTTCGAGGCTCTATGCCTTTCATAGGTTTTTTCCATACTCTCCTTGGTGTCTCGGTGACGACGATAATAGCGTTGAGATTCTTGCCTTTCAAGTATTTTGCTTCTCTTTCGAACTTACTGTATGATTGGCTGGTTATGTTGTGGCCGACTTCAGATTCAATAATGACTCCTCTACCATTGGTTGGGTTTCTGATGACTATATCTGGGCCTGGCTCCCCGCCAGTATGGCGTTCTTCTATCCTGTATCCAAGTGACTCTGCGATAGCGCAGATCTCGTAGACTGGACAGTCATGGAGGGTATTCTCACTCTCCTCCAGCTTTGCAGGCGCGCGCTGTAGGGCGCAACCAATTCATGCGTTAGAACATAGTCTATGAATTCATGCCTAAGCGTATCTAATGCCTTAGTCTCATCCTTTTCGTAGATGTATATTGCTGTGCCTGACTTCCGCTCTTCTTGCTGTCACCATCAGGCATCCACTTGACTTTAAGTTCGTGGGCCGTCTGGAATCTGTCTTTGAGTTTTGAGAGTTCTTGGTCTAATTGCTCCACAATATGGATGCTCCATTGAGCTTGGGAACTAGGCATTTTATGTTCCAACCTTTAAGAGCTTGAACCGGCCAGACTGAATTGGAAAGTGATTATGGATGAGTGTGCTTGGTGTAGTAGGTAGTTCTAGGAGAGGAGGAAACACTGACATTCTGGTAGATGAGGTGCTTAGAGGTGCTAGGAATGCTGGTGCAGATGTTGAGAAAATTTTCTTGAATGATCTAGAGATTAAACCCTGTCAGGCTGAATGCAGCGACTATTGCAAGAAGACAGGTGACTGTAAAATAAACGATGATATGTCGCCATTATATGGCAAACTCTATGATAGTGATGCTATAGTCTTAGGCACCCCTGTCTATTGGTACGGTCCATCTGCTCAATTGAAAGCCTTCATTGACCGTTGGTACGCATTCTCGCATCCAAAATATATACACAAAATGAAAGGAAAGAAAGTGGTCTTAGTAGCACCTCTTGAGGAAAGCGATACATCTGCAGCCGATCCACTAGTAGATATGATCGCTAAATCCTTGGATTATCTAGAGGCAGAATTTCATGCGAAATTGCCCGTCTCTGCAGAAGAGAAGGGAGCAGTAAAGCAGAATCTGGAAGCCATGAAACAAGCTTACAAAATAGGATTAGATTTGAAATAAGGGCCGTTAAATGGACGCCTCACTAAATGTTCCCATCTTCCTTGTTTCAGTGGTCATCATATCTCTCTCAGGTGTGATGATGCCTGGCCCAGTCACGGCTGTAACCGTAGCAAAAGGGAGAAGAAGTCAGTCAATATCTATCACCAAAAATTATTCTTGGATCCTCAGTATCTCGACCAGTTTGTCGTCCCTCCATTTAACCATCTCCTGGAAGGTCTTCTCCTTAACCATGGGCAGCTGCTCCACACCCTCGATAGCCTTCTTTGCCGCATGGTAGGGTATGAACTTCCAGTCCTCCATGTTCTTGTACCACTCCGATATGCCTTGCTGGATAGT
>Ga0172363_10004817_pt1 | contig 10899 bp, 9 predicted proteins | sample LakKivs2_kivu2a2_FD_114541 | JGI IMG/M metagenome (GOLD analysis project Ga0172363, IMG submission 114541) | Sediment microbial communities from Lake Kivu, Rwanda - Sediment s2_kivu2a2 | ecosystem: Environmental > Aquatic > Freshwater > Lake > Sediment | place: Rwanda: Western Province, Lake... | reverse complement strand
GCGGATTACGCCCGGGCCAAGGAGATCTTCCTCAAGGTCCAGGGCAAGGTCGCCGACGCGGAGACGCGGGACACGATCGCCCGCTATTTGAGATTGATCGGCGACCGTTAGGCCGCCAAGCTCCGAACTGACGTAGTCACGAGCCGCGGCGTTTTCGTGAATAGCCCGGGGGGGTCAGGTGCCTTCGCGCCAGTCGCCGAGGTACTTCATCTGGACCGGCGTCAGCTTGTCGACGGCCGCGCCCATCGAAGCCAGCTTGAGGGCGGCGATCTGCTCGTCGATCTCCCGGGGCACCGGGAACACCGATCTCTCGAGCCCTTTGGCCCGGCCGAGGAGCCAGCGGACGCTCAGGGCCTGATTGGCGAAGCTCATGTCCATGACCATGGCCGGATGGCCCTCGGCGGCGGCCAGATTGATCAGCCGGCCTTCGCCGAGCAGGTGGACGCGCCGGCCGTTCCGCAGGGCGTACTCGTCGACGAAATCGCGGATCCGGCGCTTGCCGCGGGCCAGCGACTCGAGCGCGGGGATGTCGATCTCGACGTTGAAGTGCCCGGCGTTGGCCACGATCGCCCCGTCCTTCATCCGCAGGAAATGCTCCTTGCGGATGACGCTCTTGTTCCCCGTCACGGTCAGGAAGACGTCGCCGAGCGCGGCGGCCTCGGCCATGGGCATGACCTCGTAGCCGTCCATGACGGCCTCGATGGCCCGGACCGGGTTGATCTCGGTGACGATGACGTGGGCGCCCGCGCCGCGGGCCCTCATGGCCACGCCCTTGCCGCACATCCCGTAGCCGGCCACGACGAACTTGAGGCCGGCGAGCAGGACGTTGGTGGCCCGCAGGATGCCGTCGAGGGTGCTCTGGCCCGTGCCGTAGCGGTTGTCGAACAGGTGCTTCGTCTGGGCGTCGTTGACGGCGATGATGGGATAGCGGAGGACCCCGTCCTTGGCCATGCTCTTCAGGCGGATGACGCCCGTCGTGGTCTCCTCGGTCCCGGCCAGGATGCCCCGGAGCAGGTCTTGGCGCTTGGCGTGCGTGACCGAGACGAGGTCCGCCCCGTCGTCCATGGTGATCGTCGGGCCGTGGTCGAGGGCCTGGAGGATGTGGCGGTAATACGTGTCGTGGTCCTCCCCCTTGATGGCGAAGACGGGGATCTTGTGATGCTTGACCAGGGCGGCGGGGATGTCGTCCTGGGTGCTGAGCGGGTTCGAGGCGCAGAGACGGACGTCGGCGCCGCCGAGCTTGAGGGCCTCCATCAGGTTGGCCGTCTCCGAGGTCACATGCAGGCAGGCCGAGATGCGGACGCCGGCCAGGGGCTTCTCTTTGGCGAAGGCCTTCTTGATCCGGGCCAGGACGGGCATGGCCCGGGCGGCCCATTCCATCCTCAGGCGGCCCTTGGCGGCCAGGCTCAGGTCCTTGATGTCGTGGTCCATTCTGTTCTCCCTTGAAACCCGCTTCCGGGCGTATTTTCCGGCCCAAAATAGCACATTCCAATGGGGTTTTCAACACAAGCGGCTTTGTGCTAATGTAGGTGTCCGTCCGGACCCCGGGCCCGGACGGTTCACCATGAAGAGAGCGGCGAACATCCTGTTCCTCCTCGGCCTCGTCGTCGGACCGGCTTGGGCCGCGGGCGGACAGGCCCCCGTCCCGGGCGGCCGGCTCAACCTCCCCGTCGAGGACTTCGAGCTCCGGAACGGCCTGCGCGTCCTCCTCGCCGTCGACGGCCGACTCCCCCTGGTCACCGTCGCCGTCGGCTACGGCGCCGGGACGATCCGCGAGCGACCCGGCCAGGTCGGCCTGGCCTACCTTCTCGAGAACCTGATGTTCCACGGCTCGGAGAACGTCGGGCCGCTCCAGCACCTCGGGTTCATCCAAAAGGTGGGCGGCGACCTCAACGCCACGACGACGGTCGACAAGGCGCTCTACTACCAGACGCTGCCGTCCAACTACCTGGCCCTGGCTCTCTGGCTCGAATCGGACCGGATGAAGTCGCTGGCCATCACTCCGGCGGCGATCGAGCGGACGCGGAGCGAGGTCGTCGAAGAGCACAGGAACCGCCTTCTCGCCGACCCGACCCTGCCGAGCTTCATGGAGTTCGATGCCCTGGTCTTCCCCGACTTCGCCTTCGGGCACCCCTTGATCGGCGCCGCGGACGACATGATGGGCCTCTCGGAAAACGATATCGAGGCCTTTCGCCGCGCCTATTACATCCCCAACAACGCGGTGTTGGCCATCGTCGGCGACTTCGACCCGGCCCGGACGAGGGAGCTGGTCGTCCGCTACTTCGACTCCGTCCCGCCCGGGCCCGGCGTCCCCGCGCCGCCCCGGCCGGAGTTCAAGAGGGAAAGCGAAGCCGTCGTTAGGCGGACGGAGTTCGGCGAGTCCGGCTCGGGCTTCCACATGGGCTTCCGGTTCTATCCGATCCAGCCGGCCGAGCTCAACGCCCTCAGGATCCTCGAGGTCCTGCTCTTCGAAGGCGAGACGGCCCGGCTGAGGAACCGGCTGCTGCGGAAGGACCGGGCCTCCAATCAGCTCAGCGTCGTCCTCGACGAGCGGCTGAGGGTGGCCGCGCTGAAGATCTTCAGCCTGAACACGAACGCCCTCATGGTCGACCGGGCCGAACGGGTCATCCTTTCGGAGCTCGAGAAGCTCAGGGCCAACGCCGTCTCCGCGGAGGAGCTCGACAAAGCCAAGTCCCGCTACAAGCTCGGCTATCTCGACAGGTTGTCGACCCTTCAAGGCAAGGCCCTTTACCTGATCGACGCGGCCTTCGCCGGGGCGGACATGGCTGCGCCCGGCCGGGACCTCGACGAGGCCATGGCCATCGAGCCGTCCGCCCTGGTGGCCCTGGTCAGCAAGTTCTTCACGCCCCAGAACAGGGTCGTCCTGGAGTTCGGGCCGCGATGAAACGACAGCGCTTCTCGGCCGCCGCCCTGGCCCTGCTGACGCTGGCGGCGCTCCCCGCCCGGGGACAGGAGAGGTTCCGCCGGACCGCGCCCCTGCCCGACCCCCGGCCGGTCGAGCTCAAGCTGCCCGCTGTCCGGGCGTCCCTTCTCGCCAACGGTCTGACCGTGGCCACGGCCGTCCAGCCGGCGTCGCTGACGATCACGCTCCAGCTCGTCGTCCGGGCCGGCGAGGCCGACTCGCCGCCCGAGCTGCCGAGCCTGGCCGCGATGACGGCCCGGATGATCGGCAAGGGCGCGAGACTCCTCTCGGCCGAGTATCTCGAGAATTACCTCGAGTCCCTCGGCGGGGTCTACGCCGTGACGACCCTCATGGATTACACGGTCCTGACCCTGCGGGTCCTGCCGGAGCAGCTGGACCGGGCCATCTACGCCTTGAGAAGCATGACCATCGACGCCATGTTCCCGGAGCCCGAGCTGGCCCTGCTCCGAAGGAACGTGTACTGGGAGCTCCTCGACCGGAAGAAGGACCCCGAGCTCCTGGGCTGGAGGCATCTCCTCCGCGTGCTCTTCGAGAACCACCCGTATCAGACGGCGACCTACGCGGAGGATGTGATCAAGTTCATCACGGTCAGGGACGTGGCCGCATTCTACGACCGCTTCTACCGGCCGTCGAACGCCGCTGTCCTCGTTTCCGGCCCCATCGACGCCGAGCTGGCGGCCAAGAAGGTGGCCAGTCTTTTCGGCGGCTGGAAGCGGCCGCCCGTCGACCGGCCCGTCTTCCCGCCGCCCGCCCCGAACATCCGGGAGAGGGCCTGCTTCGTCGAGGCCCCCGAAGCGGCCAATGCCGCCGTGTTCGCCGGCAACGTCATCATGGACGCCACGGACCCTGACTTCTTCCCCTTCCTCGTCCTCAAGCAGGTCCTGGGCGGGACGACCCGGAGCCGCCTGTTCATGAACCTGCGCGAGTCCAAGGGCAGCGCCTTCTACGCCTTCAGCGAAACGGAGTTCTTTCGCTCCTGCGGCGTCTATTGGGCCCGGGCCCTCGTCCGGCCCGAAGCGATCGTTCCCGCCGCCCGGGAGATCGTACGCGAGATCGAGGCCCTGGCCGCGGAGCCGGCCGACCCGACCGAGATCGAGGAGGCGAAGTCCTATCTCATCGGCAACCTGCCGGCGCGCTTCGAGTCGCCGGAGGGCTTCGCCGACTGGATGGCGCGCTACGTCGCCCTCGGCCTCGGCGAGGACCAGTGGGACAAGGGGCCCGAGCGGCTCAAGCTGGTCACCGCGGATTCGGTCCGGGAGGCCGCCCGGAAGCGCCTGGCCGCCCGGCCCGTCATCGTCATCGTCGGCCGGCCGGCCTGGCTCGGCGCGGTGGCCGGGGAATTCGACGCTCTCGAGGTCTACGACTCGACCGGCAAGCTCCGCCTCATCATGCGCAAAGGAGACAGGCCATGAAGCTCGTCGAATGCGTTCCCAATTTCAGCGAAGGGCGCGACCGCGACAAGATCGGGGCCATCACCCGCGAGATCGAGGCCGTCGCGGGGGTCAAGCTGCTCGACGTCGACCCCGGGGCTTCGACGAACCGGACCGTGGTGACCTTCATCGGGGCGCCGGAGGCCGTCAAGGAGGCCGCCTTCCGGGCCATCGCCAGGGCCGCCGAGACGATCGACATGAGGAGCCACAAGGGCGCCCACAGCCGCATCGGGGCCACGGACGTCTGCCCGTTCGTCCCCGTCTCGGGGGTGACCATGGACGACTGCGTCCGGCTGGCCCAGGAGCTCGGCGCCCGGGTCGCGGCGGAGCTCGCGATCCCGGTCTATCTTTACGAGGCCGCCGCCCGCAAGCCCGAGCGCCGCAATCTCGCCGTGATCCGGACCGGCGAGTACGAGGGCCTCCCCGAGAAGCTCAAGAACCCGCGCTGGGCGCCGGATTTCGGCAAGCCCGTCTTCAACGCCAGGTCCGGGGCCACGGTCATCGGGGCCCGCGAATTCCTCATCGCCTACAACATCAACCTCAACACCCGCGACCGGAAGCTGGCCCACGAGATCGCGCTGAGCCTGCGGGAGAGCGGCCGGGCCAAGCGCGACAAGGACGGCAACATCGTCAAGGACGCCCGCGGCAACACGGTCAAGGTGCCCGGCCGCTTCAAAGAGGTCAAGTCCGTCGGCTGGTACGTCGAGGACTACGGCCTCGCCCAGATCTCCGTCAACTTCACGAACTACAAGGTCACGCCCGTGCACGTCGTGTTCGACGAGGCCCGCCGGCTGGCCGGGAAGCTCGGCCTGCGCGTCACCGGCAGCGAACTCGTCGGCCTCATCCCCAAGGAGGCCCTGCTCATGGCCGGGCGGTACTACCTCGAAAAACAAGGCAAGAGCCCGGGCGTCCCTGAAGAAGAGCTCGTTCGGGTGGCGGTGCGGTCTCTCGGCCTCGGCGACGTCGCGCCCTTCGACCCCGAGAAGAAGATCATCGAGTCCCAGTTCCGCGACGACGGCGCAGCCCTCGTCGGGATGTCCCTCCGCGGCTTCGCCGACGAGCTCTCGATGGACTCCCCCGCCCCGGGCGGAGGCAGCGTCGCGGCGCTCTGCGGCGCTCTCGCGGCGGCGCTCGCGGCCATGGTGGCCAACCTGACGGTGGGCAAGAAGGAATACGAAGCGGCCCGCGCCGACATGGTCGCTACGGCCGTCCGGGCCCAGGCGCTCAAAGACGCGCTCCTCGATGCCGTGGACAAGGACACCAAGGCTTTCAACAAGGTCATGGACGCCTACCGCCTGCCCAAGACAACGGCCGAGCAGGCCGAGGATAAAGACCGGGCCGTCGAGACGGCGAACAAGGAAGCCACCCTCGTCCCGCTCCAGGTCCTGGAATGGTCCGTCGAGGCGGTCCGGCTGGCCAAGGTCGCCGCGGCCAAGGGGAACAAGAACTCGGTGAGCGACGCCGGCGTCGCCGGCCTGGCCGGCCAGGCGGCCGGCGAAGGGGCCTACTACAATGTCCTCATCAACCTCGGCGGCATCAAGGACGCGGAATTCTCGGCCAAGGTCAAACGGGACGCTTTGAAGTTCAAGAAGGCGCTCGACGCCGACGGGAAAGCGGTCAAGGCCCTCCTGGCCAAGGCCCTGGGCCGGCCGGGACGCTGAGGCTATCTCGGACCGGGGCGGATTCCCCGGCCCCTCTTGACGACCGAGGCGGCCGCGAAGGCCAGGAAGCAGAGAATGACGATCGCCGCAGAGGCCGGGATATTGAGGGCGATCGACACGGCCAGGCCCCCGACGACGGCCAGGACCGCGACGGCGATCGAAGCCCCCACGGCCCCCCGGAAGCTCGCCGCGACCTGAAGCCCGGCCGCCGATGGGACGACGATGAGCGCGGCCACCAGCAGGATCCCGGCGATCTTCATTCCCAGGACGATCGTGACGGCCGTGAGGACCATCAGGAGCGTGTCCAGCCGGCCGACGGGGACGCCGGCCGCGCGGGCCGATTCCCGGTCGAAGGTCATGTACTGCAGCTTGGCGTAATTGAGCCGGACCGTCGCCAGGACGGCCGCGGCCAGCACGAGCGTCAGGACGACCTCGACCGGCTCGATGGCCAGGATGTCGCCGAAAAGATACGACATGAGCTCGACGTTGAAGCTCCTCGCGAGCGAGGCCAGGAGCACGCCGACGGCCAGCCCCAGGCTGCTGAAGATGCCGATGGCCGTATCGCCGTGAAGGCCGGCCCGGTCCTTGAGCCTCATCACGGCGACCGCCGCGGCGACCGCCACGACCAAAGCCGCCGCGAGCGGCAGGACCCTCAGGAAAAGCCCCAGGGCCACGCCGGCGAAGGAGATGTGGGCCAGCCCGTGGCCGATCATCGCGTCTTTGCGCAGGATGAGGAACAGGCCCAGGACGGCGCAGGCGACGGCGATCAGGACGCCGGCCGCGAGGCCCCGCTGCAGGAAACCGTAGGTGAGAAGGGTTTGCATCGGGGCGTCAATGCTCGTGGGAGATGACGTGATCGCCCCGTTCGACCATGGCCCGGAAGACGTCGGACCGGCAGAACTCGGCGTGGCTGCCGTGATAGGCCAGCCGTTCGTTGAGGCAGGCGACGCTCGTGACGTGTTTGTTGACGATGCCGATATCGTGGGTGATCAGGACGATGGTCAGCTTGTCCCGGCGGTTGAGCCGGTCGAGCATGTCGTAGAACGCCGTCTGGGTCTCGGCGTCGACGCCGGTCGTCGGCTCGTCGAGGAACAGGATCCGCGGCGAGGTGACCAGCGACCGGGCGATGAAGGCGCGCTGCTGCTGCCCGCCCGAGAGCCGGCCGATGGGCCAACGGCTGTACTCGGCCATGCCCACGGCCTCGAGGGCCCTGAGGACCCTGGCCCGGCTGTCCCGCCCCGGGGCGACGCGGGGCCGGCCGGCGAGCAGGGCCATGCCGACGACCTCTTCGACCGAGGCCGGGAAGAACGGGTCGATGTGCGTCGCCTTTTGGGGGACGTAGCCGATCCGGCTCCTTTCGGCGAGATCCGCCGGCGGCGCGCCGAGGAGTTCGACCCGTCCGGCCGTGGGCGTGAGGAGCCCCAGGATGATCTTGACCAGCGTCGTCTTGCCGGAACCGTTCGGCCCGATGATGGCCAGGAAATCGCCTTCCTTGATGACGAGATCGATGCCGGTGAGCACGGGGAAGCCGTCGTAGCTGAAGGAGACGCCGCGGAGAACGACGAGGTCCATGGGGCTCACCGGCACCCCAGTCCGTCCCGGAGCTTGGCCAGGTCCTCCTTCATGAGGTCGAAAAAGCCGACGCCGCGCGCCTGGTCCTCGCGGGTCAGATTGTGGCCGGCGTGGAGGACGAGGACGCGGCCGCCGATCTCCCGGGCCAAAGTCCTGGCCACGTCGGGCGGGTCGGAGCTTTCGGCGAAAACGGCCTGGACGCCGTTCTTGCGGCAATAGTCGACGGCGGCCATGATGTCCTTCGGCTTGGGTTGGGCGTCGGGGCTGAGGCCGTAAAGCGCCCGTTGGACGAGCCCGTAGCGGCGGGCGAGATAGCCGAAGGCGCTGTGCCCGGCCAGAACGAGGGCCTTGCCCCGGCAGCCGGCCAGGCCGTCGCGGAAGCTTTGATCGAGGGCGGTCAAGCGGGCCGCGAGCTCGGCGGCGTTCGCGGCGAAAACGGGGGCGCCGGCGGGATCGAGGCGGGAAAGCTCCTCCGCGATCCTGCCGGCGATCTTGACGTCGAGCCCGAAATCGAGCCAGACGTGGGGGTCGAACGCCCCATGGTCATGGGCGTCCTCCCCGCTCTCTTCCTCGTCGGACTGGCGCAGGGTCAGGGCGGCCGCCGCCTCCAACGTCTTGACCCGGCCCGGAGGCAGGGCCTTGAGCAGGCTCGGCAGCCAAGGCTCGAGCCCGGAGCCGATAAAGATGAGGAGTTCGCATTCGGCCAGCCGGCTGATGTCGCCCGGCCTCGGCTGCCAGTTGTGGACCCCCGCCCCGGGCGGAAGCAGGAGCCGGACATCGCCCCTGTCCCCGGCTACGGCGGCGGCGAACTCCCGCAGCGGGAGGACCGTCGCCAGGACCCGCAGCTTGGCCGGCGGGGCCTCGGCCGGCCAGGCGGAGGCCAGGAGAAGCGGGATGACGAACAGCCGGGCCAGCGTCTTCATCACCCTTGGATTATACCCGCCGTGGCGGCTTGAATCCACCGTAAATTTGTGTCATCATGGCGGTTCACCACCCCAACTCTTTCAAGGAGAATCCGATGCCAGCTTCTCTCAACGATCTCAAGCCTCCGCTTCTCTGGAAGCATTTCTCCAAGATCCTGACCATCCCCCACTGCTCGGGCCATGAAAAGGCCCTGGGCGATTACGTTCTCGGCGTGGCCCAGTCGCTCGGCCTGCCCGGCAAGCGGGACAAGGTCGGCAACGTCGTTATCAGCAAGCCGGCCACGGCCGGGCGGGAGGGCGCGGTCGGCTCCATCCTCCAGGGCCACCTCGACATGGTCTGCGAGAAGAACTCGGACAAGGTCCACGATTTCTCGAAGGACCCCATCCAGGCCGAGATCAAGGGCGACTGGGTCTACGCCAAGGGCACGACCCTCGGCGCGGACAACGGCATCGGGCTGGCCGCGGCCCTGGCCGTCATGGAGGACCGGTCTCTCGTCCACGGCCCGCTCGAGTTCCTCTTCACGGTCGACGAGGAGACGGGGCTCACCGGCGCCAACAAGATCCAGAAGGGCTTCCTCACCGGCAATATGCTGCTCAACCTCGACAGCGAGGACGAGGGCATCTTTACCATCGGCTGCGCCGGCGGGGCCGATTCGAAGCTGGCCCTGCCCCTCGAACGGAAGAAGACGGCCTCGAAGAACCTCTATCGGCTCCACGTTCGCGGTTTCCGGGGCGGGCATTCGGGCATCGACATCAATCAAGGCCGGGGGAACGCCATCAAGCTCCTGGCCCGCATGCTCAGCCAGGCCCAGGCCGCGGCCAAGTTCGAGATCGTCAGCGTCGAGGGCGGCAGCAAGCACAACGCCATCCCCCGCGAGGCCGTGGCCGTCCTGGCCTGCCCTCCGATCCAGGTGCGGGCCCTGACGAACGCCCTCAAGAAGGCCTTCGAGAAGATCCAGATCGAGTACAAAGCCGTCGAACCCGGCGCGGCCTATGCCCTCGAGCCCCTGCCCGGCAAGGACTTCGCCCTGGCCCAGGACTGCCAGCGGGCCCTGGTCGACCTCCTCCTCGCCCTCCCCCACGGCGTCATCTCCATGCACCCCGAGATCGCCGGCCTGGTCGAGACCTCGACCAACCTGGCCATCGTCAAGACGGGGAAGAAGGAGTTCCAGGTCCTCTGCAGCACCCGGAGCTCGGTCGCCTCGGCCCTCGAGGCCGCGCGCGGCATCATCAAGTCGGTCTGCGCACTGGCCGGGGCCAAGGCCGAATTCGAGAACGGCTACCCCGGGTGGATGCCGAACCTCGACTCCCCGCTCCTCAAGAAGCTCAAGGAGATCTACCTCTCGTCCTTCGGGAAGGAGGCCGAGGTCGTGGCCATCCACGCCGGCCTCGAATGCGGCATCATCGGCGAGAAGTTCCCGGGCATGGACATGATCTCGTTCGGCCCGACCATGAAGAACCCCCATTCGCCCGAGGAGCACGTCCACATCGGCTCCGTGGAGAAGTTCTGGACGTTCCTCACGGCGGCCCTGGCCGGCCTATCCTCCTGACGAACGGGGATGAAGAGACGGAAGTTCCTGGCCGCCGCGGGCCTCGCGGCCGCGGCCGTGGCCAGAGGCTTCGGCGCTACGAGAAGGAGAATCGCGATGAACAAGAAACAGGTCCAAACCGAGAAAGCGCCCAAGGCGATCGGCCCCTATTCCCAGGGCATCATCGCCAACGGCTTCGTGTTCTGTTCCGGGCAGATCCCGATCGACCCGGCTACCGGAGAGCTCAATATGGGATCGATCGAGGACCAGACCCGGCAGGTCCTCAAGAACGTCGGCGCCGTCCTCGAGGCGGCCGGGTCCTCCTACGATGACGTGGTCAAGACCACGGTCTTCCTCCAGGACATGAACGATTTTGCCAAGATGAACGCGGTCTACGCCGAGTTCTTCAAGGCCCCCAACCCGGCCCGGGCCGCCGTCCAGGTCGCGAGGCTGCCGCGCGACGTCAAGGTGGAGATCGAGGCCATCGCGCTCGTCAAGTAAGCGTCTCCCGGCCCTTAGGCGTCTCGGAGAGCCATCTCGCCCTCATGGGAAAAGTTTGAAGACGCCGTCGCGTGCGCCGGAACTCGGCGTCAAAACAACTCGCTCGGCTTGCGCTATGCCTCGCTCAAACACGTTTTGCCGGTTTCCAGGGAAACTGCCCTCGTTCGGCACGCGCTCCGCCTAAACTTTTCCAAATCGGACTCGACGGCCCTCCTCACCGCCTCGAAAGGGCACCCGGGAGTCGGAATGGCACAAAGCCAGCGGTTCCGGTAAAATATAGCTGTTATGCCGTTATATGAATTCGTGTGTCAGAAGTGCGGCAAGAGGTTCGAGCGCCTC
>Ga0172363_10004815_pt1 | contig 10899 bp, 7 predicted proteins | sample LakKivs2_kivu2a2_FD_114541 | JGI IMG/M metagenome (GOLD analysis project Ga0172363, IMG submission 114541) | Sediment microbial communities from Lake Kivu, Rwanda - Sediment s2_kivu2a2 | ecosystem: Environmental > Aquatic > Freshwater > Lake > Sediment | place: Rwanda: Western Province, Lake... | reverse complement strand
TTCGAAAAACCCTCCCTGCGAACGCGAGTTTCCTTCGAGACTGGCATGTCCAAGATGGGCGGCCACGCAATATATCTCTCTAAGGACGAAATACAGCTCGGCCGGGGGGAAACAATAGCCGATACGGCGCGCGTGACTAGCCGCTATGTGGACATAATCATGGCGCGGACCTTCGAGTACTCGACAATAGAGGAACTGGCCAAGAATGCCACGGTGCCTGTGATAAACGGTCTTACGAACGATGACCACCCCTGCCAGATTCTAGGCGATCTCATGACGATTCAGGAAAAACTCGGCAAAATCGAGGGCCTCAAACTGGCATTCTACGGAGACTGCGCGAACAACACCTGCCACTCGTGGTTGCAGGTCGCGCCGAAAATAGGCATGACCGTAGCTTGCGCCTTCCCGAAGGGATACAGCCCGAAGGACAATATACTGAAGATGTCCAACAAGGCGAACTACGTTTTGACAAACGACCCGAAGGCCGCAGCAAAGGACGCAGATGTAATCTATACCGACACGTGGATGAGCCTGCACATAGATGAGAAGGAACGCGATAAGCGGATGGACGTCATGGAACCCTATGAGGTCACGCCTGCGACGATGAAGCTGGCCAAGCCAAAAGCCATCTTCATGCACTGCCTGCCTGCACATCGAGGTCAAGAGATGGACGCAGAGGTAATCGACGGACCGCAGTCAGTTGTCCTCGACGAGGCCGAGAACCGGATGTGGATACAGAACGCGATTATGCTGCGGTTGCTTAAGTTAGCATGATTGTCGGTATCTTTTATCTCTTTAAACACAAGATACCTCTATGGTACCGCCCACGCGTCTAAGGTGGAAGCGCCGCAGAAGCCCATCACCAGTGAAAGCCAAGTCAGAAGGTGCTGTTTTAGGCACTCCAGAAGATCTAAACTTTATTATACCAAAGCCGGGGGGTGTCCGCAGCAGAATAAAGGAATCTCGCCGGGTGTTTAAGTGATGGACAAAGCCTGGCATAACACGAAGCTCTCAGGTACGTCCTGGCAGACCTACAGAAGGTTTAGCAGGACGCCTGGTCAGCACATAATAGCCCAAGACGCCAGCGGGAACGTACTCGGTGGTGTGTACTTTGTCACTGGCCATATAAGCAGCCTTGACGACGTGCCAAGGACATACAGACAAGTCACCGGTCGTATGATCGGTATGAAGCCGAGTATGAACGACAATACCGTCTACTGTGTCTCAGTCGGCTCTGATCCTGACGCCCCGTTCAAACATGTCGGAATTGCACTAGTCGGCAGGGCGGTGTTGCGGGCCTACGCACAGGGATATCCCTACATCTTTGCCTATTCAAGAGCTGGCGACTATAAGGAAAAGAAAAAGGCTGATCCCAGCTTGACTCTGCAGAAGCATGTGGATGCCGGAAATGACTTCACCCTCCATAAGTTCCACGGTAGAGAATACACGTTCAAGCCGAAGGGCAGTGTGGTGAAAGTCCTCGGTGGCAGTAGGGACAACGTTCTTGTGCAGTACGACAGAGACGCTATAGAATCCTGGATACTAGCAAATCATAAGAACCAAAAGGTCGCTCAGTGGCTTAAGGAAGAAGCCATAGGGGTCTTTAATGGCGCCGTCAGGAAAGTCGGCTGATTCAAGCAACCTTCGCTGGTTCTATTCGGAGAAGGGTTCATTTAAACTCCAGCTTGGTCTGTATCCTCTCGCAGTACGTACACCTCAGCACTAGTGGGTTTCTGGCCTCAACAGCGAACCTGCTCTCACATGGTTCGAAGTGCGTGACGCAGACTGGGTTGGTACACTTTAGGATGCCGACTATCTCCCCTGGAAGCTCGACGTTGAACTTCTCCTTCACCGAGAAGTCCTTGATCAAATTCACCGAGGCTTGCGACGAGACCAGCGCGACCTTGTTGACCTCCTTCTTGCTCAGCTGCTTGTTCTCTATCTTTATTATGTCCTTCTTGCCGAGGCTTTTGGAGTGGACGTTAGACAGCAGAGTGACTGTTCCGGGATAATCCTCAAGTCCGAGGAGCTTCACGACCTCCCAGCCCTTGCCGCCAGCTATGTGATCTATGACCGTCCCGTTCTCTATCTTCTGAACCTTGAGTGTCTGCTCTGCTGCCATTTTTATTTCTCTGTTATAGCTTTGTTGAGGACTGACATCCTCACGGGCACACCGTTCTTCGCCTGATTGAAATACTGCGCACGCGGGTCTGAGTCGACTTCAGTTACGATTTCGTCAACCCTTGGCAGTGGGTGCATGACTATCATCTTCTCAGGGGCCATGTCCATTATCCTCTTGTCAACAACATAGACGCCCTTGAATTTAAGATACTCCTCTTCAGTCGGGAACCTCTCGCGTTGTATTCTGGTCATGTAAAGCACGTCGAGTTCCTTTATCGCGTCCTCTATCTTCAGGACTTCTCGGACCTCGATTTTCTTGTCCCTCAAGAACTTTATGGTCCCTTTATCCATGCTCAGCTGCGGTGGGGAGATGTAATGCAGTTTTACATCCCAGTTGCTTAAGCCGACTGACAGCGGCCTGCCTGTCCTACCATATCTCAAATCGCCGCAGATACCCACATTAAGACCGTCAAGGCTCTTGAAGCTATCCTTTATAGTATACAAGTCGAGCAAGGTCTGGGTCGGATGGTCATGGCTTCCATCACCAGCGTTGATAACCGGCACTGGCGAGACCTCCGCAGCCAGCTTGGCAGACCCCTCCTGCGGATGCCTTATTACTATGCAGTCCACATAGCTGGAGATCATCTTTATAGTATCTGTCAAGGTCTCTCCCTTCTTGACCGACGTGCCCTCTATCGTGGAGAAGCCTAGCACGTTTCCGCCCAACCGCTCCATGGCGCTCTGGAAGGAGAACTGCGTCCGGGTCGAGGGCTCGAAGAAGAGGGTGGCTAGTACCTTGCCTTTCAAAACCGAGGAGAAGTCCTTCTTGGGCTCGTACTTTTTGGCCTCTTTAAGGATATCCTCTATCAGGTCCTTGCTCATCGACCGCGTAGAAATAAAATCCATCGTCTTAGTTTTGCTGTTTATGATTAAAAATCATTTAATGAGCACCCCTAAATTCACTTAGTGAAATATTCGTTCAGACTCTTTGTCTCTATGTCCCCTGCCCGCACGCTCTTGATAGCATCGACCGCGGCCTTCGCGGCGGCTAGCGTGGTCACATAAGGTATGTCGTAGTCCAGTATCGCGAACCTTATCTTCTTTTCATCGTCCTGTGCCTTCTCCCCTCGTCTCGGGATGTTGATGACAAAGTGCAAGTCTTTTCCCTGTATCATGTCGATTGCGTTTGGACTCCCCTCGTGCACTTTTTTAATCGCTTTGACCTCAACTCCTTGCTTCCTTATCACCTCGGCTGTACCCTCCGTAGCATAGATTTCAAAATCCATTCTCTCCAGCTCTTTGGCCAACCGGGCCGCCTCTTCCTGTTGCTTATCGCCACTTACCGACACAAAAACGCCGCCCTTCTCAGGCAGCTTCAGACCTGCGCCCGCCTGTGCTTTATAAAACGCGTTGCCGAAATTGTGGTTCAAACCCATGGACTCACCAGTGCTACGCATCTCGGGTGCGAGTATCGGGTCGATGCGGAGTTTGTCGAACGGCAGGACCACCTCCTTGACCGCAACGTGTTTGACCTTGCTCAGGTAGCCAAAGTCTTTTATCAAATCCTTCAGACTCTCGCCCATCACCGCGCGGGCGGCTATCTTGGCCATCGAGACCCCGGTGGCTTTTGAAATGAACGGTATCGTCCTAGACGACCGCTGGTTGGCCTCTATCACATAGACGACGCCGTCCTTGACTGCATATTGGATGTTGATGAGACCGAGGGTCTTAAGGCTGAGTGCAATAGTCTTTGTATACTCCTCAAGGTCTTTTATCACCTTCTTGCCGAGAGTCTGCGGAGGGACTACGCAGCAGGCGTCGCCGCTGTGCACGCCCGCTTCCTCAATATGCTCCATTATCCCACCGATATACACGTCTTTCCCGTCTGAAATCGCATCGACGTCTATTTCCACTGCGTCGTCCAGGAACTTGTCTATCCTTATCGGCCTGTCGGGCGACACCTCGGCAGCGTGTCGCATATACTCCTCCAATTCCTCATCGTTAAACACTATCTCCATCGCCCTTCCGCCAAGGACGTAAGACGGCCGCGCAAGGACGGGATAGCCAAGCTTACGCGCGACTGCAAGGGCTTCGTCGAAGGACTTGGCCATGCCGAACTCAGGCGCCGGTATATTCAATTTTTTCAAAAGCTTCCCGAACCTATCTCGGTCTTCAGAGAGGTCGATGTCGTCCGGCTGCGTCCCGAGTATCTTCACTCCCGCTTCTGCGAGCCCCTTTGTGATATTGATCGCAGTCTGCCCGCCGAACTGCACCATCACCCCGAGCAGGTTTTTGTCTTCCCTGTCGACAACGTTCAGCACGTCCTCAACAGTTATCGGCTCGAAATAGAGCTTGTCAGATGTGTCAAAGTCTGTGGACACGGTCTCAGGGTTGTTGTTTATTATTATCGCCTCGTAGCCCAGTTCTCTCAGAGCCCACACCGCGTGTACGGTACAGAAGTCGAACTCAACACCCTGCCCGATTCTAATCGGCCCGCTTCCCAGTATGATGACCTTTTTCTTTTCCGAAGAAATTGCCTCGTTCTCAGTCTCGTAGGTCGAGTAGTAATAAGGCGTCTTCGCCTCGAACTCAGCGGCGCAGGTGTCGACCAGTTTGAATGTCGCTTCCACACCTTTGCTCTTCCGGAGTGCCCTAACATCCATTTCCGTTGAGCCAGCCAGCCGGGCTATCTGCATATCCGAGAAACCGAACTTCTTTGCCTTTTCGAGCCGTTCCTTGTCTAGCTTCCCCTTCTCGAGCTCCTTCTCCATCTTGACGATGTTCAGTATCTTGTCGAGGAAGAAGCGGTCTATCTTCGTCAGCCGGTAGACCTCGTCGATGCTCCACCCCTTCTTCAGGGCGTCATAGATATAGTAAATCCGCGCATCAGTAGCTGTTTCCAAGTTCTCCTTGATCTTCTCATCATCCGTTTCCTCCACCCGCCCGTCAGCGCACATCCCCATTCTCTTCTGGTCCAGCGAGCGGATGGCCTTCTGTAATGCTTCCTCAAAAGTTCTTCCTATACTCATCACCTCGCCGGTGCTCCTCATCTCAGTTCCAACTTTCCTCGAGATGCCCTTGAACTTGTCGAACGGCCAGCGCGGCACCTTTGCCACGATGTAGTCGATTGACGGCTCGAATGAAGCTGGCGTGGTTCTGGTTACCTTGTTTGGTATTTCATCAAGAGTCATGCCCAGCGCTATCTTCGACGCGACCCGAGCAATCGGGTAGCCAGTGGCCTTCGAAGCCAGTGCAGAAGAGCGGGACACTCTCGGGTTGACCTCTATCACTCGGTATTCCAATCTGTCTGGGTGCAGTGCATATTGTACGTTGCACCCGCCGCGCACATCGAGGGCGCGTATTATCTTGAAAGATGCAGTCCTCAGTACTTGACATTCTGTATCATTCAGTGTCTGCGTCGGGGCGACCACTATGCTGTCGCCCGTGTGTATCCCCATCGGGTCGACGTTCTCCATGTTGCAGACGCTGATGCAGTTGTCGTTGCCATCGCGCATGGCCTCATACTCTATTTCCTTCCAGCCGCCGACATACTCCTCTATCAGCGCCTCGCCGTTCTTGCTCCGGGTGAGTGCGCGTTGGACTACTTTAGGAAACTCCTTCTCATTGAACGCTATTCCCCCGCCTGTGCCCCCAAGGGTGAAACCCGGCCGCACGATCACTGGGTATCCTATGTCGAAGACGGCCTCCTCAGCCTCGTGCAGGCTGAACACAGAGTGGCTCTTGCATATAGGCTGGCCGATCTTAGTCATCAGGTCAGCAAACTCCTTTCTTCCCTCACCATTTCGTATTCCTTCCACAGGCGTCCCGATCACTTCCACCCCGTATTTTTTCAAGATGCCTTTGTTGTCTAGCTCGACAGCCATGTTGAGCCCTGTCTGCCCGCCCATCGTCGGCAGAAGCCCGTCTGGTTTTTCCTTCTGTATTATCTTCTCGACTGAAGTGACAGTCAGCGGCTCGAGGTAAACTACATCGGCTATATTGGTGTCAGTCTGTATAGTAGCCGGGTTGTTGTTGACAAGGACCGTCTTGACGCCCTCCTCTTTTAGACTTAGACAAGCTTGGCTTCCACTATAGTCAAACTCTGCAGCCTGCCCGATCTGTATCGGCCCGCTTCCGATTATGAGCACCTTATGGATGTCAGTCCGCTTCGGCATTTTATTTCGATTATTTTATGCATGTTTATCTCTTCGACTTGTGCTTTGTTATCATCCTAATGAAGTCCTCAAACAGATAATCGTTGTCCCACGGCCCCGGCCGAGCTTCGGGATGATACTGCACGGTACACACAGGCAGCGACTTGTGGATCATCCCCTCGACGCTCCTGTCATTAAGATTTATGTGAGTGACCTCAAGGCCGCTGCCTTCGATGCTGTCAGCGTCTACAGCGAACCCATGATTCTGCGAGGTGACATAGACCCGTTTCGTCCTCAGGTCCTTCACTGGCTGGTTGGCCCCCCGGTGGCCAAACTTCAGCTTATAAGTCTTTCCTCCAAACGCGAGGCCCGTCAGCTGGTTGCCGAAGCAGATGCCGAAAGTCGGTACCTGTTCGTCCATCACCTTGCGCACATTCTTCACTATATCCGTAGCTTTAGACGGGTCGCCCGGCCCGTTGGAAATCAGGAAACCGTCGGGTGCGTGTGAAAGAATATCTTTTGCACTTGTCCTTGCAGGCACGCGGATGACCTTGCAGCTCCGCTCCATCAAGCACCTCACCATCGAGAGCTTCACTCCGCAGTCTAGAATTACTACGGTCCTTGTTGGGTTCTTCGGCTCGTGGACGGAGGGCTTCTTGATAGTCACAGCATCGATCAAGTCCATCTCCGAGATACCCTTCATCTTTTTCACCTGCTCTAGCAGGCTCTCCAACTCTTTCGGGTCATATGGCAGCTTGATCATACCCCTCATCGTGCCGGTGTTGCGTATCTTCCTTGTGAGCATCCGGGTATCCACACCCTGCAGGCCGGGCACGCCCTCCTCCTCAAGCCATTTGTCCAAGGTCTTGACCATCTGGCCATGGCTGGGCTTCTCACAAAGTTCCCTGACGATTAGACCTTCAGCTTGTATCTTCTCAGACTCGAAGTGCTCCTCAGCCCCGACCCCGTAGTTGCCGACCAGTGGGTATGTGGGCATGGGTATCTGGTATTTGTACGACGGGTCGGTGAGGTACTCCTGGTAGCCGAACATAGCGGTGGTGAAGACGACCTCTCCCTTTGCATCTTTCAGTGCCCCAAAGCCTTCGCCCTCGACTACCGTGCCATCCTCTAGTATCAAAGCACCTTTCATGGACCACCCAAAACCCGCAACAAGCGGCAGCTAAGCTACCTAGTGAGTTTATTTGATATTTGAGGTTTTGGCTATAAAAGGATTGCGGGTTTTTCTCCAAATAGACATTAGTAAGGCGCATGCTCACCAAAAGGATTCTGATGGCAACAGCCGCAATCGCAATAATCCTGGCAATAATGGCAGTGGTCTTACTTCTTAAGTCATCGATTGGCCCGCGGAACCCGCCCGGTATGGCACCGCCACCCGCACAGACTAACTGCGGCAACGGCGCCTGCGAGCGCGGCGAAACCGCGGGTACATGCACACAAGATTGTAGGATAACCGACTCCTGGATTACAATATCGCCAAACAAGCGCTATCTGATGTTCGAGAACGGGGCGAGCTTCCTCCCCATGGGCCCGGCGTTCAATGGTTTTCAGATAAATCTCGATTATTTCGGCACGGTGCAGTATCAGGGAGCTGCCATCACATTCCCTACCAACCACTTCGAGAACTACTTCCGGGAGATGAAGCAGAACGGCGAGAACTTCCTCAGGATAGACATCGGCGGCATGGGCTACTGGGGCAAAGAGAACACGAAGGGCCTCATCACAAGCGGAAGGATACAGTTCATAGAAGACCCCGCCGGTTCATTCAACGAGGATTACGCTAAGCGCGTGGACCGACTATTCTCCCTTGCTGAAGAAAACGGCATCTACATAGAGCTCGTGCTGTTGGAGCACTCCTGCGACCTTTATGGCATCCAGGATCTCTTCTACCTGCACCCATACCACAAAACTAACGGCGGCCCCGTCAATACGGTCAAGGAGCTTCTTACCGATTCAGCCGCGAGGGGTCTTTGGAAGAAGCGCATGGAATACATAGTCGACCGATGGGGCGACTCGCCCAATCTGGCCATGTGGGAGTTGACAAATGAACTATATGGGTGCCACGATGCGACTCCAGAATCGGCAGCTGCGTGGGTCGAGGAGATGGGCACCTACCTGAGAGACTATGAGACGCAGAAATACGGTAAAGCCCATCTAATTGCCGTGAGCCCCGGTGGAATGACATACCAGCTCATGCCCACGTTGCAGTTCTTCTATGACAGCACAGGCTTGGACATAATGACCACGCATTACTACACCGATATCTCTCCCCAGTCCAATCCGGTGCTGTGCGCCCTTGAGATACACGAACGGGTGCCCGAGATCCTAGCGAGGATAGGCTACGGGCGCCCGCATATGGACAACGAGCGCACCATTGCCGCCCTAACACCAAAGGATCTTGAGAAAGAGAACGAGCATTATGCGGCATGGGCGTTCCTGGCATCAGGTTCAGCGACTCCGGGTTTCCCATGGATGTACCTGGAGGACGCTGTGCCAACGGACTTCCGCAATTATAACGCCCTTGCCGACACGCACAGGGCAATGCGCAGGATACTCGCAGACTTCGATTTTGCGAACTTCGACTCAAAACCTGCTGATGCCCGATCCAGCAATCCGGAAATAGTCCCGATGGTCGTCACAGACGGGTACAAAGCAATAGGGTGGCTGATGCATAATGGTTCGCTAGACTTCACAATCGAGCGTATAAACCGGTGGAGATCCTCAACCGGGTTGGACGAGCCAATGGCCCTTCCCGAGTGGATTGCCCTGGTGGAATCCCAAGGAATCGACGTGGACCTTGCCCAACTCACACAAAGGGTGGGGGCGGCATTGTCCGACCGCTTGAGCGTACCCCTAGAGGAAGGCATAACACAGGCGGAGAAGATTTTTGAAGACCCCCGACTCTTTGCGAAGCTCATTAAATTTATCAAAAACAAATTCTCCGGGGAGGAGGTTCTCGCCCAGGCCACGGACGTCATAGACGGGCTGAAACAAGGGCTCGAATCAATCGAGAGTGAGCATCACATACTGGAGAACCTTTATACCGGACATCCGCAGGTTTCAACAAACCTCACCCTTTCGCTGAATAATGGTACGTATGAGATAGTATGGTATGATGACGACACCGGCGAAGAGATAACATGGGAGATTATCTCGGGAGGTATGATAACCTTTGAGACCCCCACATTCAGCAAGCACATAGCATTCATGATAAGGCCGGTTAATTAATTCGATGAAAAAGAACCTTTTGATAATTCTACTGGTGACTCTGGTCGTCATAACAATAATCGCGATTCTTTTTTTGAACAGCCTGCCCCCTGCACAACCCAATCAGTCAAATGCCGAGCAGTTGCAGGCAAAGCTGCAGGAGCTGAGGGCCCTCTATGAGCAGAAGGAGGCCGAGAGCTGCGATGTGAGCGGTGTGCAGGCACTCTATCAGCAGGGCCTGGCGGCCTACAACAGCGGCGATTATGCGGAGGTTAACCAACTGGCCGAAGAGGCCGAAGGAATTTTGACTTCCCTAAATTGCCCCCCGTCAGCCATTGTAGAGCACCCTGCAACTGGTGGTGACATCCTCATGGGCATTAACTTACAGCAGTTCATGGACGACATAGTGGCAGCAAAATCGCTCGGTGTCGATGTCGTGGCCACTACTTTGAGATGGAGCAGTGTCGAGCCGACAGATGACAATTTCACTTTCGATAGCTTGGACGAGATTGTCAACGAGGCCGAGTCATCAGGAATCGCGCTCTCGTTCAACGTAAGGGCGATGTCGGAGTGGGGCACCGTAAGCCTGCCAGTGTTAAAGGGCTCTTACAGGTCATCTTCCATGCCGAAGGACTTGGCCGAATGGCGAGAGTTTTTGACGACGGTGGCCAGCCGCTACAAGGGCCGCGACGTTGACATAAGCTATGAGATAGAGAACGAAGTAAACGCCGAGGCCTTCTGGAACGGCAGCATAGACGACTACGTTTCTCTGCTGGAGGAAAGTTACGCTACAATCAAATCGGCCGACCCGAATGCCAAGGTAGTCGCTTCAGCTCTTGCATGCGGCATAACGAAAAACGTCGAGGGCGGTTCCGACGCGGCTATCACCTCATTCAACTCCCACCTGGGTAAGATATTAGATTCAGGAGCCTTTGATGTGGTATCAGTCCACGACTATTATTTCCCGGACCGCGAGGTGAACGGGGTGACGTTCCAAAACTACCTTGACAACATCCTTGGCCAGATGGTCGTGAGGGGCCTGGACAAAGAGGTCTGGATAACCGAGACGGGATATGTATCTAAGCCGACAAAGGTCGGTTCGCGCACTGACCCTGGCTCATTGGAAAACCAGGCAGACTGGCTCGAGCAGGCCTATGCCTATGCGGACAGTGTCGGAGTCGACCGGATTTTCTGGCTGCTACTGAAAGACAGGGACGAACCTTATTTCGGCTCTATGGGGTTGCTGAACGATGACGGGACGCGGAGGCCGGTAGCTGATGTTTTTTCTGGATTCACCTTCTGATTATCCAAAAGACACTTCCTTCCCATCAGCCTCAATCGTCTGCTCTCCGTCAAAAACCTGTTGCCCCCTGACAAACGTAGCCTCCACCCTCCCTTT
>Ga0172363_10004814_pt1 | contig 10899 bp, 9 predicted proteins | sample LakKivs2_kivu2a2_FD_114541 | JGI IMG/M metagenome (GOLD analysis project Ga0172363, IMG submission 114541) | Sediment microbial communities from Lake Kivu, Rwanda - Sediment s2_kivu2a2 | ecosystem: Environmental > Aquatic > Freshwater > Lake > Sediment | place: Rwanda: Western Province, Lake... | reverse complement strand
GGCATAACCACCATACTAACCCTTCCGCTGGCTTTCATACTGGGCATATTCATAGGCTTCAACATGTATATCGAGGCAATAAGCGGGGCAATCCTTGCAACAATACTCCTGCTCAGCAGGGACTACTCCCACCTGTTTGTGAAGAAGCTCACTGACGAGGAGATAACGGACGCAATGCTGTTCGGGACAATATGCTTCATAGTCTACCCCATACTGCCGTCAGTCCCTCTCAGCATATACGGCAACTTCTCCGTAAACCTGCAGTCCTTCCTCCTAATAGTAATAGTCGTATCGCTGATATCTTTCCTGTCCTTCCTCCTCATGCGTTTCTGGGGGCACAGGGCGCTTCCGATAACCGGCTTTCTTGGAGGCCTGATAAACTCCGTTGCCACAGTCGCTTCCCTCTCTTCCAAATCAAAGGAGAAGCCATCTCCGCTCTACATCACAAGCCTGGCGACGGCAAGCAGTGCCATGCTCCTGAGGAACCTGCTCCTTGCGCTGCTGTTCTCACCGCACATTTTCTCGCTTATAGCAATACCCATCCTTGCGATGGTTGTAGTGTTCCTCATCCAAGGCTTCCACAGCATCCCGAATTCCAAAGTGCACAGAACCGAACTGCTTTTTGAGCAGCCCTTCTCAGTGGCAGAAGGCCTGAAGTTCGGCGCGGTCCTCTTCGGAGTCATGCTGCTGGTCTACCTGGTATCAGAGTTCAGCCCGGGCAGCATAGGGATAGCCGCCTTCATAGGCGGGCTTGTCAGCAGCGCATCGGTTGTCGCATCCATCTCCACAAACCAGCTTGCTTGGGCGATTGGGACAAACGAGGCCGCCTATCTCATAATGGTCGGCTGCTTCGCAAGCCTCCTGACGAAGATATTCACGCTCATAACAAGCGCATCAAAGGAGTTCAGCGGCAGAGGACTACCGATGATCATAACCTCAATGCTTGCTGGAGCGATACTGCTCATCATTACTGTGCACTGAGACTCACTCCAGCTCCTTCATTATTTTTATCGCGCAGTAATCCCCGCACATGCTGCAAGCCCTGCTCCTGCTGCCCCTCTTCCTCCTGTACTCCCTCGCCTTCTTACCGTATATTGCGCAATCAAACTGCTTCCCCCACTCCAAGTCAGCCCGTGCCTTGCTCATCTCCAAGTCAGCTTCATTGTCCATCCTCTTCGCAATGTCCGCTGCATGCGCAGCTATCTTCATTGCGACTACTCCGTCAACCACATCCTCCACCCTAGGCAGAGCAACGTGCTCGCTGGGAGTCACAACGCACAGGAAGTCCGCCCCAGCCTTGGCAGCGATAGCTCCCCCTATTGCAGAGCTTATGTGGTCATACCCAACAGCGATATCCGTTACAAGTGGGCCGAGCACGTAGAAAGGAGCTCCTGAGCATATTTTCTTCTGCAGCATTATGTTCGCCTCAATCTTCTCCATTGGAACATGGCCCGGCCCCTCGCATATCACAGAAACGTTTTTTTCATGCGCCCGTTTGACGAGCTCCCCCTGCGTTATAAGCTCGTGCATCTGCGCCCTGTCAGTCGAATCGCTCAGGCAGCCCGGCCTCAGCGCATCCCCCAGGCTCAGGATGACATCCCTGTCCTCCGCAAGCTCAAGCAGGTAATCAAAATTCGTGTAAAGCGGATTCTCCTTCTCGTTCTTTATCATCCACGCGGCAAGCATGCACCCTCCCCTGCTCACTATCCTCATCACCCTGCTCTTTGTCAGGTCAACCCCTTTCCTTCTCATCGCCGCATGCACTGTTACAAAATTCACTCCTAGCTGTATGTGCCTCTCCACTGCCTTGAGGATGTTCTCCTCGCTTGGCAGTTCATCCTTCTTGAACGAATTCACAAAGGCAGAATAGACTGGGACAGTTCCGACAGGCACCCTTGAGGCCCGAATGATCCTTTTCAGCACCGCTTCCAGGTTGCCGCCAGTGCTCAGATCCATAACCGTATCCGCGCCTGCCTCAACAGCCGCCTTGACCTTCCTAACCTCCTCCTCAACTCCGGTGAAATCAGTTGAAGTACCTACATTGGCGTTTATCTTCGTCCTCAGGCCAGCCCCAATTCCACATACCTTACCGCCCTTCTCCATCACAACTATCTTCCCTTTCGCAACGCCATTCCTCACCCTCTCCGAGTTGACCTTTTCACCCCTTGCAATCCTCTTAACAGCGGAAGTGACAACTCCTCTCTTGGCTAACTTCATCTGAGTCAAAGAAAACACCCCAAGAGATTTAAATGCGTTAAATATATACGCTTTACGCAAGTGATTTGGATGAGGGAAGTAGCAAATATTGAATTGTTCTGCATATGCAAGGAGCTGCAGATCCTTGTAGGGGCAAGGCTGACAAAGCTCTACGAACTCGGAAGGGACGAATTCCGCATGCGCTTCCACTCGCAGGAGTCTGGCGATGTTGACGTATACTGCAAGCTTAGGGAAAGGATTAACATAACGCAGTACATAAAGGAAGCACCTCAGAAACCTTCCAACTTCATAATGGGATTGAGGAAGCACATTGAAGGCGCGAGACTGAAGAGCGTCATGCAGTACGGGCTTGACCGAGTTGTTGTGTTTGAGCTGGAGAAGGAGAACAGGTTCCTCCTCATCTTTGAGATGTTTTCCCACGGCAATCTAATACTGACAGATGCAAGTTACAAAATTCTTCAGGCATACAGGAGCGAGGAGTGGGAGGACAGAAAAATAAAGAGGGGCGAGAAATACATCTTTCCAAAATCCGAAAGAGTAGACCCGTTTGAGCTGAACGAAAAGAAGCTGGCGAGTCTTCTTGGCTCGAAGAAACTGGTGCCCTGCCTCTCCTCAAAAATCAACCTCGGCCCGGCGTACATAGAGGAGGCGTGCAGAAGAGGGGAGCTGGAACTGAGCAGGAATGCAGACTCATTGGAGGAGCCGGATGTGCGGAAGCTATTCGCAGGCTTCATAGAAGTCATGGAACATGTGAACAAGCCCGAACCCGTAATCTATCTGAAAGATGGAAAGTATGCCGATTACTCACTCTTCCCACTTAAGAGGTACGAAGGGCTGGAGATTCTTCAGCTGAAATCGCTCTCAGCACTACTTGATGACTTCTACCTGCATTTCATTGGTGAAGAGAGGAAGGTTGACCAGAAGAAGACGCGGGTTGAGGTTAAACTGAAAGAGCAGCAGAAGAGTCTGGAGGAATTCAGCCTTCGGGCGAAGGAAAACAAGGAAATCGGTGATGCAATATACAGCAACTTCGACAAGGTCGAGTCAATACTCAGCTTCATAAAGGAGAGGAGGAAGCTAAAGAAAAAACAGGACGAAATTATGGAAGAGATGACGAAGGAAATGCCGGAGGAGGCGAAGCTTGTCGAAAAGATTGACCTGAAAAGGAGCGAAGTCCTACTCCAGCTGTGAAATCAAAGAAGTTTTCTCAAATCCGCAATGGAATTCAAAACAAGGCTCGGTTTCATTTCAGCCGTCAAATTTTTCAAATCCTTCCTCTTCGTTATTCCGCTAAGAACGAGTATTGTATAGAGATTCAGCCTGTTGCTGCCAGCTATATCGATATCCAATACGTCTCCGACTGTCGCTATATCTTCCTTTCTGAGCTTCATACTTTTAATGCAGATATCAAACAGAATGGAGTTGGGTTTTCCGATAACCACATCAGGCTTGACTCCCGAACACGCCTCCAAAGCTGCAACCATCGCTCCTGCGCCGGGCACAATTCCCTCCTCGGTAGGTTTGGAAGGATTGAGGTTTGCTGCAATGAATCTTGCCCCATTCCCAACAGCCCTCAACGCAGTTGTGAGCTTAGCATAATTAAAATTTCTATCTATCCCTACCATCACAAAATCCGCCTTTTCGCCTTCTCTTCCGCTTACAACTCCAAATCCCTGCTTGGAGAGCTCCTCTTCGAAACCCTCCTCCCCTACAACAAGGCACTTTCCTTCCTTGTATTTCTCCTTGAGGTAAAGAACTGCGCCGTACGATGACGTAACGACCTCCTCCTCACTGCACTCAATCCCCATCCCCCCGAGTTTCCTTGCATAATCCATCCTACTTTTGCTGGCATTATTCGTAAGAAAGCGCAGCGTTATCCCTTTTTTTCTGAGGTATGCAAGCGTTTCCGCTGCTCCATCTATCTGAGTATCGTCTATATAGACGACCCCGTCCAAGTCGAATATGAAACCCCTTTTCTTGCCCAAATCATCCATATTTTATACTTTATTCAACAATCATTTAAAATATGGAGCTGGCTTACCTCTCGAAGCTTTTAGGAGTAGGAGGAGCGCTGAAGACCTCACCAGAGGACTTTATAGTTGAGGAGATAACCTCCAAAGGTGAGACTCTAGAGCTGGATAAACACTTCGAGAAGGAGGGAGAGGGCGACTTCACTCACTTCGTTTTGCAGAAAAGGAACTGGAACACCCTACAGGCCTTAAGGGAAATTGGAAACAAGTTGCATTGTGGCATGAAAAGGTTCAGCTACGCAGGGGTGAAGGACAGGAATGCGGTTACGACTCAGCTTGCCAGCGCCTTCAAGATAGATAAAACCGCTCTGCTGGGCGTACGGATAAGGGACATCCGGATAAACGGTGCATGGGGAGCCAAAGAGAAGGTGAGAATGGGGGAGCTATTGGGCAACAGGTTCACGGTTACCGTCAGGGATGTCGCAGCTGATGCCGAGACTGCAGTTGCGAGAATATACACTGACACAAAGGGCCTATCCCCGAACTACTTCGGAGAGCAGAGGTTCGGGAGCATAAGAAAGAACACCCACCTTGTCGGGAAGGCGATTGTTTCCGGCAATTTCAAGGAAGCGGTCTGGAACTACCTCACGTATCTGGATGATGGTGAGAGAGAGGAAGGAAAGGAAGCGCGTAAAAAACTTGCAGGAGACGGAGACTTCAAAAAAGCGCTAGACTACTTCCCGAAATACTTGGGGTATGAAAGGACCATGCTGAACCATCTCTCAAACAACCCGACGGATTACGTCAATGCGCTGAGGAAACTGCCCAGGGGGCTCTCGCTGATGTTTGTGCACGCTTACCAGAGCTACATCTTCAACAAAGCACTTAGCAGAAGACTTGCGGAGAGAGGCTTGTCTGTTGAAGCGGGAGAGAGGGTTTGCTTCAGTGATGACTTCGGCTTCCCAGAACTGAAAAACACCACGGAAGTGGAAGATGTCGCTGAAGCTGAGGAAAAGGTAAGGAGGCACGAGCTTTTCATCATCTCAGAAATAATCGGCTATGAAACCGAATACGTAAGCGGATATGAGAACGAGATCCTTGAGGAAGAAGGTATAAAAAAAGAGGGATTCCTTATAAAATCCTTCCCGGAAATAAGCTCGAAGGGCTCGAGGAGGTGCGCCTTCGCCCCGCTGAAAGACTTCAGGTTCGCGCAGGATGGAACCGCGGGGAAATTCACCTTCTCCCTTCCGGCAGGCGCCTATGCAACAGTTGCAATGAGGGAGTTCATTGAAAAAAGATGAAATGAAGAAAATAAAAATAATCCTCTTCATCGTAGTCTGCTTCCTGCCCGTCCTGCTGTATGTCGAGATGTTCAGCCGGACAAACTTCAACTGGTTTGCAATCCCGAAACCGCTTGAGATCTACCTTCAGAGTTACGACACCTCTGCCTCACAGCAGGTAAGCTTTGTGGTCCATTCCTCAGAGGTTTCGCAGTGCATTATCAACTACTGTGGCTTGAGCAAGACAGTCATCCTCAACAAAGGGGATAATCCCTTTCAGGAGCCAGTACAGGATTGTGCTGAAAACTTCCTTGTTGCCGTGGAATGCGGGCAATCCCGGCTCTCCTTCCGCTGCAGCAGGGATGGCTCATCAGAAGGGAAAGAGGAGTATGGTATAAACCTTACAGCATCGCCTTCTGCTGGTTTTGTAGAGACAGCTATGCTTGCTCACGCCCAGACGCGGTCATCTGGCTACAGGGCGATAAGGATACTGCTTGACGGTCAGGAGGTTATGCAGCCCTCATACTTCTTTCCCCAGGGCGACTCGACCCGCCAAATCATGGAGAGGATAAACGCAGGACCCGGAGAACATACCATATCCGCATTTTTTGAGGGTTCTTCGTCAGAATCTACTGTCACAGTTGCAGCTCCCAGCTATCCATACGCGATGCTTGCAACCCTCGTGCTCTTGCTTGTGCTTGCCATCCTGCTATCCAGCTCAATGAAGCTGGACTTTTGCATCTCATTGCTATTGTTCTTCATGCTCCTCTCATCATCCCTTGTGTTCCAGTTCCACCTAACAGGCTTAGGTATAAATGAGTGGGCAGTCCCCTTCCTGTCTGGGATAATCACGGTGTTGGTATGGAAAAAGATGCAATAATACTTGCATTGCTCGGAGCCTTGTACGTGCTCCTGCTGCAGTCGTTGCTAGGAAGCGTTGACATATGGGGAGCCTACTACTACAGGCATGTTCAGAACACCCTAGAAACTGGCACAATGCTCTACTACGACGAGCTCAGTTACCTGGGGAGGAATTTCACCTTCCCGCCAACATTCTTCGAGTTCGCCGCCTCAGTCTCAAAACTGCTCGGCGTCACCAACTTTGAAGCCATCAGGATGCCGCTGCACCTGGCAGTGGTGGCACTGTTCTTCCTCTCAACCTACCTGCTTTTCATGAAGTTCAAAACAAGAGAGCAAAGGCTGCTTGCATACCTCATATTCATAACGCAGACTTTTGTGATGATTACCGCGACAGGCATCACCCTCCACATCTTCTCCTACCTGCTGCTGAATATCTCGGTAATACTGTTCATGAGGGAGGAGAAGCTTATGAAGATGCTCAGCGCGGTTGCGCTCTCGGTCGCATTCGCCGCTCATCCCACATCCATATTTCTCTTCCCGTTTTACGTGTACGCTGTCAATCTTTTCAGGATGGGCAGATTGCTTTTCCTTGAAACTGCCGCAAACTGCGTGCTTGCGATCCTGCTCTCCCTGCCCTTCTACCTGCCAATCTTCCTCATGAACGGCCTGCCGTACGAAATAGTGCCTAGCACATGGGGCTACATGCTGTCATACGGGTTGGGGGGAGTGATGTTTGACTTCCAGTTCTCCAGCGCGCTGCTGCTTGCTTCGCTCATATATGGTTTGTACAGGAGAGAGTTCCGCCTGCCCTCCCTGATGCTGCTCTTCTTCCTTCTGCTCAATCTATTCATAACCTTCAGGGCGAACATGTTTGTCACAATACTCCTCTCGGCCCTCTTCCCGCAGCTGTTTTCAAAATACCTCAGGAGCGACACCCTTCTCTCGCTCTTCATAGCAATCCAGATTGCCAACCTCGTACTGATACCGGTGATATACTCCGGCACTACCGACTGGTGCACATGGGGGGTCTCAAACAGCATGTGCGTCTCCCCCATGCAGTTCATACGCCAGAAAACCCCAACCGAGGCAAGGGTTGCGCTAAACCCAATCTACGGGCATCTGGAGGCATACTACGGAGGAAGGCCGGTGCTTGCAGATCTTTATGTGGAATATGCGGACTACGACAAGTTCCAAGCCGAGAACGAATTCTACTACGACCAGAACCTGGCCCCGCTCAGGAAATACAACATCTCCGTTTTCGTGCTTGACGACATGGGGACAGAAAGGGAGCTATGGGGTTCGGACAGGATTTATGACAACGGCTTCATACACATATTCAGGTGATTGTTCTGTACACGATGGTCGTCCCAGTTTACAATGAGGCAGAAGACCTTGAAAGGTTCCTCAAGGACTTGAGGAGATACGCCAGAAACATCATTGTTGTTGATGACGGCTCAACCGACCGAACTGCAGAGATAGCCCAGTCCCTTGGAGTACATGTCTTCTCCCATCCATGCAACAGAGGGAAGGGTGCCGCTGTCATGACCGGATTAAGGAAAGCAAAAACAGAGGACGTAATACTCATTGACGGCGACGGCCAGTTCTTCCCAATCGAAATCACAGCGTTTGTCAAAAAGCTGAAGGAATGCGACCTTGTTCTGGGCAACAGGTTCAAGGAAGGGCTCCAGATGCCTTTTCACAGGCTCGTTGCCAACAAGCTGCTGAAACTGCTCCTGCCGGGGATAAATGTCAGCGACCCTTTGACAGGCTTCCGCGCCCTCAAGAGAAGCAAATTCCTCAATCTCCGTGAGAATGGCTTCGAGCATGATTTGGAGATGATACTCTTGGCAAGGAGACGAAATCTCAAGATATGCGAGGTGCCTGTCTCGGTGACATACAAGACAGGAAAAAAACCATCATTCACCGGCTTGATAAGGAAAATTTCTGCCTATACGAGGCTGGTCCTCTACTCCATCAAACGGCGGGTATAGTATATTAATAAATAGCTCTTAAGTTAAACTACATTAACCTCATAACGGGTATTGGAATGGACAGAGAATTGCTTAAGAGACAGTTTCTGGTATTGCTTGTGCTAGTCCTATCCCTACTGGGAATCTCATTCGGGACATACCTGACGATAATAACGCCGACACTATACACGAAATTCCTGGCCGTTCTATTCCTTGTCTGCACCCTTATAGCCACGTTCTTCAACGTGATGGGGGCGATGTACTTCTACAGGTCCTATAAGGCTCCTATGCCGAAGATACAGCCGCTGAAGAGATTTCCGACTGTTGCAATGGTGGTTGTAAGCTACAACGAGCCTCCGGAAATGGTCACGGAAACTATTGAAAACCTCAAAAAGGTCGACTATCCGAGGAATAAGCTTAGCTTCTATCTTCTGGATGATTCCACGGACAGAGGGATAGTCGCAAAACTCTCCGACTATTGCAGGGAAGCGGGCGTGAGATTCATCCACAGGACCAACAGAGAAGGCTTCAAAGCAGGAGCATTGAACAATTTCCTCAAAGACGCAAAGGAGGAGTACTTGGCGATATTTGATGCCGACGAAATCCTCACAGACAGGAGCTTCCTTAAGGAGACACTGGGCTGCTTCACCGATGACAGGACTGCGTTTGTCCAGACCTCAAAGAGGTATGCGAAGGGCTCGCTGTTTGCTGACACTGTTGATTCCAACTTCGCCTTCTTCGCGAACTTCATACAGGTCTCCAGGTCATTGGACGACATGCCCATGTTTGCAGGTTCCTGCGGCGTGATAAAAAAAGAGATACTCGAGAAGATTGGCGGGTTCGACCATTCCCTCGTCGAGGATGCCGCATTCTCGCTGAAGGCGGACGCAAACGGTTACGGCGGGGTCTTCATCCCCAAGATCTATGCCTTGGGCAAGCCGATAGAGAACTTCACCTCCTTCGGGGCGCAGCAGTGGAGGTACAACTGCGGGAATACCCAGCTCCTGCCCAACTACCTTGCCAACATGAAAAAATTCAGTCTCAAAAAGCAGCTGGGGTACATCGCTTTCATATTCGGGCTCCACTACCTGTCCGTGCTCCTGATTTTGTTTGCAATCCTGTCCACACTGATCGCATTCGCAAACCTGCACGGCATAGAAACGATGTACTACACAGTAGTCATATCGCGCAACCTGTCAATCCCAATCACGCTGAAGTTCCAGCTTGAGCTGCTCAACGTTGCAACCATCCTCACGACGCTTCTGGGCGTGTTGCTCATATCCAAGATATACTTCGGCTCGTTCAGGCTCGGGGTGCAGGCGTATTTCCTCAACTTCGGGGTAGCGTTCATACGAGCAAAGGCTGCGTTTGCGGCTTTATTTGCAAAGGCGAGCAAGTTCGGTGTGATAAAGAAGACCAACCTGCCAAGGCTGCCGCTGCAGAAGGCGCTTCGTCTGACATGGATGGAAACTTCCTTCTCCTCCCTGCTGCTCATAGCCGGCCTTGTCTCGCTCAGCAACTCGGACTGGGCAAGCTCCTTCTGGCTGGTGTGGTACAGCGCGCTGTTCATGTCCCCTTTCTACTTTGCCTACTCCCGCGGCTAGCTATGTGACATGCTCCCACCTTTTTTAAGGTCTAGCTTCCTGCTTCATTGACGTTGCTTCTGCAACATCTCTCTCCTTTACAGAATTGCAGGCGTTACTTCCGCTGTGCCCCAGCGTAGTAATATTGTCTACCAAAAACAGAGTATTTAAATGCTTGGGAGGGGGGTAATTTTCCGGTGTTCCAATGATTTGTTCACTTTCATCCCTCTCTAAAGAGTGTGAGTTTCCCACTCTACTTACTAACTATTTAAATAACTAGCTGAAAATATACTCATGCTAATGATGAAGACTTTCAGGAAGAAGGACGAAAAGATAGTTGCTGTCTGCGATGCCGAGCTCATCGGCAAAATCCTGAAGGAAGGAGAGCTTGTTCTAAACCTAGAGAAGTACGCCAGCTTCTACAACGGTGAGAAGACAGATGAAGCGACTGTTGAGAGGGAGCTGCTCTCGGCGACGTCAATCAATCTAGTCGGAGAAGGCGCAGTTAAAGTTGCGAAAAGGATGAAGCTCGTGAGGGATTCCGACATAAAGAGGATACAGAAAGTCCCGCACGTGCAGATATACAGGATATAGGTGGGCGGATGAAGCTCAACCCAGGCGAAAGCATAATCTTAGAGAAAGATATCGATATAGTAATTTTCACTAAATTTCTTGGCTTCTGGGTGCGCAACCGCCACAGCTTCCTTGTCAAAATATACCTCACCAACAGCAGGTTATACGTAGAACAGATGGGATTCTGCTTATATAACATAGCATTGCAAAGAATCCAGAACGTCATGGTGGGAGCACCTGCCACTTCATCTTCGTTTCTGGATTTTTTGTCTGCTTTCTTATTTGTTTTTAACTCTCCGCTAATGGCGCTTCCAAGGACCCTGGATATGAAGAGAGGTGTTTCTATCCAATTCAAAATAGAAAAAGGTTCTCCAAATCCTGTGGCAAGAGGCCGGCTGGTTACGCTTTTCTTGGATGCACGCGATGACACTGATCTATGGTTCAG
>Ga0172363_10004811_pt1 | contig 10902 bp, 11 predicted proteins | sample LakKivs2_kivu2a2_FD_114541 | JGI IMG/M metagenome (GOLD analysis project Ga0172363, IMG submission 114541) | Sediment microbial communities from Lake Kivu, Rwanda - Sediment s2_kivu2a2 | ecosystem: Environmental > Aquatic > Freshwater > Lake > Sediment | place: Rwanda: Western Province, Lake... | reverse complement strand
CATAAATGCTCCGTCCAAATCTTTCAGTTCTTTTTCCTGGAACCTTGCAGGGTAGACTTTCATCCAGCCTTTTTCTTTGATCTCAAGCCCTTTGACAACAAATCTCAACCCCTCAACTTCGGCGCTTATTGTCTTGTTTTTGACAATAGCATCTTCGCAAAAACAGGCAACAAATCTTTTTACTATCAACTCATAAATTTTCTTGAGCTCATTATCAAGTTTTCCATACTCCCCAGTGGGGTAAATAGACGGGTGCGCAGGATCTGATTTTTTGCCTTCAATTGGCTTGCTTCTTTTCGTTTCTTTGATAAAATTAAAGTTATTCGCAAGCTTTGAAAGGATTTTCTTGGGGTTTATAGCTTCAGGAATTTTCTGGCTGCTTGTTCTGGGGTAAGAAATAAGCCCTGAAAGATAAAGCTGTTGCGCTATTTGCAATACTCTGGCAGGATTTATTCTAAAAAATTTGTAAGCCTCTGTTTGCAATGTTGTGAGATCAAACGGCGCAGGCGGCAAAATATTTTCCTCATTAGTAGCAGTCTTCAGGCTTGCAATCTTTCCTTTCAAGTCTTTAAATTTATCAAGCTCTTTTTTGTCCGTTATGTCTTTAACATGCTTAAGCTGCACATCCTGGACAGTTATGAAAACCTGCCAAAATGGCATTGGCTTAAATGCCCGTATTTCCAGTTCTTTGTCAACTACCAATCTTAAAGCCGGGCCTTGCACTCTTCCAATAGACATGATTTTGAAGCTTCCTGCTTTCTTTATTGCCTCCATCAAAGCTCTCGAAAGATTTATGCCATACATCCAGTCCAAGTAGTGCCTTGTCTCTCCTGCAATTGCCTGGCCCCAGTCAATTGTTGGCATTAAACTCTCGTACGCCTGATTAAGTTCAGAGCTTGTTAAGGTAGAATACTTCATCCTTTTTGCATCTTCTTGCCCGCAAATGAATCTTAATATGTTCCACCCTATAACTTCCCCTTCGATATCATAGTCTGTTGCTACAATAAAACTCTTGGCATTTTTCGCAAGCCTTTTCAAAACTTCGTAAAATTTTTTTGTGAAAGTTGCTTTTTTTTCAAAACTTGGCCTCCATTCAAGGTCAAAAACCGGAGTCTGCCCTCTTGTCTTTTGCACAAGTGTGAAAAGATGGCCTGCTGCAGCAGATACAACAATTTTTTCCCTGTCTCTTTCTACTTCAAAATAAGGCGCGCCCAGCAAAGAAATTTTCCTGCAACTGCCTAAAGCAGAAGCAATTTTCTCAGCTGCCTGCGGCTTTTCTGTTATAATAAGAATATACTCGCCCCTGCCTGTTCTTTTTACAGGCCCCTCCAGCTTTTCTATCTTTTCTTTTTTTCCTTCTTTTCTTTTTTTAGTCTTTTTTGCAGATGTCTTTTTTCTTGGGAGTTTTGCGGCAGATATAATGCCGGGCCTTTCTACTTTTTCAATTGCAATTTTTTCTTGAAAAGGCACTTCTATAACTTTTTTGACATTTCTTGGATCAATCGGAATTGCCCCTGTTTCTGCTTTTGATTTTCTTGTCTTCATATTAAAACAATAAAAAGTACATTTTAATACCTTTCCAGGAACAAATAAAGGAAGATTTATAAAAACTTCCGGCCTTTTATTATAATGCTTGGCATTGGACTAAAAAGAGGATTGAAGATTATACTTTATATTTTCTCAGCGATTGCTCTTATTTTGATAGGTTATTATTACTTTGCAATAAATTTAAACATTTCTTCTCTTAAAAGTATCGCCTCAACATTGCAAGATGGCGCAAATACTATATTCACAGGCTTGACAAAGATTTTTTCTTTAGTTTCGATAGAGACTGCTTTGTTGCTTGTTACTTTTCTTGTTTTCATTATCACAATAAACTATTTATTAAACTGGTATTTGCTTGAAAGGAAGAACGCCCTTATTGATGAACTGACAGAGATCTATAATAGAAAAGCCATGAAAACCTGGCTCAAGAAAGAAATGGAAAGAGCAGAAAGATTTAAGCAGCCCCTGAGTATTGCCATGATAGATATAGATAATTTTAAAACTTACAATGACAGGCAAGGACATCTGCGAGGAGACTGGCTTCTAAAAACAATATCAAGAATGTTAAAAGAAAGTATAAGAGAAATGGACTTTGTCGGCAGGTATGGTGGAGAAGAATTTATAATAATATTTCCAGAAACAGAGCATTCCAATGCTGTAGATGTAGCAGACAGAATCCGCAGCTTGATAGAGAATACAAGATTTCCTGGCGGAGAGGCTCAGCCAAAAGGCAAAGTAACACTAAGCATTGGTTTGGTAACTTTCCATAAAGTTTTGGAAGAACAGGATATGATTAAAAAAGCAGACGAGCTGCTTTATCAGGCAAAAGCTTCTGGAAGAAATCTTCTTGTGCATAAAAGATATAATTAAAACCAAAAAGGTTATAAATTTAAATTTTTTTATAAGAAAATGATTAATAAAGGGGTGAAAACAATTTTAAAACTGAGTGTTTTGCTCTCATTTATCCTGTCAATCTCATTAGTGGCCTCAATATATTTCAAAACAAACAATGAAATTTCTGCAACCTCGCAGGTTATTGCAAATCCCCAAAGTCCGACTACTCCCCATATACAAAAAGCTTCAAGTCTTATTCTAATAGAAACTATTATGCTTTTTGTTATATTTTTGATGGCAATGGTTTCTACTAATTATTTATTGGACTGGTGTTTTACAGAAAACAAAAATGCCCTTGTTGATGAGCTCACAGAAGTCTATAACAGAAAAGGGATTAATTTTTTTCTTAAAAAAGAAGTATCAAGGGCAAAAAGATTTAAGCATCCTTTAAGCGTCGCAATGGTAGACTTAGATCACTTCAAAGTATATAATGATTCAAGCGGACATTTAAGAGGCGACTGGCTTTTGAAAGCAATTGCCAAGATTTTAAGAATGAACTTGAGAGAGATGGACATTGTCGGCAGGTATGGAGGGGAAGAATTTATAGTGATTCTCCCTGAAACCGGACAAGACCATGCGATTATAGCATTAGAAAGAATCAGGGGCTTGATTGAAAAGACCAAATTTCCAAGAATGGAATTACAGCCAAACAAGAGGGTTACAGTTAGCATGGGCTTAGTAACATTTACCAAAGAGTTTAATGAGACTAACATAATACACAAAGCCGATTCTCTGTTATATACCGCAAAACAAAACGGAAGAAATAAAATTGTATATAAAGACTATGAATAACAAGACATCAAAAAGTCCTTGTGTGTTACCGCACCTTAAAAGGTGCAGTTTGTTTGGATGTCGGAAATGCAAACTTCAAAAATCTTCTTACTTTCAGATTTTTGATAGCACTCGAAAATATAAATTTTCGATGTTTCCGAGCATGTCAAAATCGTAAGATTTTGAGCACTGTCAAAATTCATCGAATTTTGAAGCTGTCAGAAACTAAAAGTTTCTGAAGCTTTTGGATGCTCAGAAATGCTCATCCACATCCTAAAGGATGTGGTTTTCGCAAAGCATTTCTGACATAATAAAACATAAAACAAAGCTAGACCTCAATAACTTTTCCTTCTCTGCCAACATTGACAACTTTTGTGTCCCCTATTTTTTCTTCAAGGCCCGCTGTCTCATGTATGTGGCTGTGTATAAGAAATTCCGGCTTGAACTTCTCAATTGCCTTCCTTATGCCCTCGCTTCCAGGCACGCCAGAAACTTCACAGACTCCCCCTTTTGCGTGCATATGTGTTATCATAATTTTTTTCTTTACATCTTTCAAGGCATCGTTCCCTTTCTTTAAAGTATCAAAAAGCTCTTTTTCTGAAGTGTCAAAGCCCAAAGCCCCTCCTGCCCCGAAAATCCCCACATCTCTGTACTTAACTGAATAGCCATGAATATTTCTCATGCCATAAAGCTCTGCCATAAAGTCTATTGTGGCAAAAGAATCGTGATTTCCTGGAATTAGCAGGACTTTCTGCTTCTTGTCCTGGAAAGGTTTCAGAAGATTTTTTGATTCAAGAGGGGAGGTGATGTCCCCGCAAAGTATGACAAAATCTACTTTTTCTTTTTCTGCCTTTTCAGCCAGCTTTCTGGTAAGGCTTGTGTCTCCGTGGATGTCTCCTGCTGCCAAAATCCTGAGTTTTTTTCCTTGCTCTGCCATATTTTTAAGAGATAAGGACAGTATAAAAACCTTATTTTTTGAGAAAATGTTCTCACTGCAAAGTTTTAAAAATTAAACAATCTCTAAACATAAATGACAGAAAGCCAGGATTCAGCAGTTTACAGAAACAAAGACATTTACGAAAAATATAGAAGTGAAGAGGTAAGGCAAGTTTTGTTGGCAAGCGGGTTTGACTCTGACTCGATTGAAAGGTTTGGAAATGCCAATACATTGGATAATATTGGCTTAGAGCTAAAGATATTAGACGCAGGAGAGGAATTTAAAGAAAAAGGACTGGGAAATTTTTCAACAAATCTGCTTGTGATGCTTTTATTTCATAATTCTTGGGTTCCAGGAAAAACAAGAGGATTCAAAAGCAGGGTAATGAGGGGTGTAAAGCTAATGTTCGGAGAAGAAGCAAAATACAAATCCTCAAGATTTCTTATGCAGATTCCAGCAATCCAAATACTAAGGGAAACAACAGGAAACTATTCCGGAAATTTATACGAAGCCAGAGAATATTGGCATGGCTTCACACCATCGGATTCTGATTTTAGGAATAGTGTAAGGATTCCTACTCCTCTCCCAAATGTACAGGGAATGTGTTTGTCAGAAGAAGCATCTTTTGTGCTTGGCGCGATTTATGCAGCAGGTTTTCTTGCAAAAAATCCAAAAATGTCAGATCCATGCAGGCTTTTTATAAGAGGAGACAAAAAAGATTGCCATTTTTTTGAGGAAGAACTCTCGCTTCTTGTAAGCTCGGTATTTAATGTATCAGGATCTTATACTTGCGAAGAAAGGCCAACAAGAGATAGAAAAAGGACTTATGGCTTGCCGACAATAAAAGTAGACTCGATGGCTATCTCTACTTGGTTAAGGTATGACCTTGGCTTCCCAGCAGAAAAAACAAGGAATGAAGGAAAACAATTTCCAAAGATTTGTCTAGGAGAACATAGTTATATTCCTTTTTTAAGAGGGTTTGTATCATTAAAAGGAACAAAACACAAAAAAGGCTGCATAAGATTTATTTCTAGAGATACCAGTCTGCTCTTGCAGTTGTCAGAGCAGCTTCAAAGGCCGAGTATTCCTGTCTCAAGAGTTTATGATTCTGCCAGCCCTTTTGTAGAGGTTGTAAAAAGCGATGTTCCGAAACTTCTTTCAAAACTTAATATAAGAAATCCGAAACTTCTTGAATAATTTTATAACATTATTTTCCAAAATTCCTTTTTCTTGCCTCAAACTCTTTTAAGCACGCAAGCAAATCCTCGCGGGCGAACTCAGGCCACATCTTGTCAAAAAAAACCCATTCGCTATACACAGTTTGCCAAGGCAAAAAGTTGCTTGTCCTTACTACATTTCCAGTTCTTATCACAAGGTCAGGCTCGCTGCTTAACCATAAAGCACTTTTTATGTCTTCTTCGCTTATTCTCTCCTTTTTTGCCTTAAGTTTATTAAAGGCATGCAAGAGTTCAAGCCTCCCGCCATAAGCAAAGCAAAAGTTCATGATATAATTGTTGTAATTTTTTGTGTCTTGCTCAACTTCTAATGCCAGTTTTCTTATGTCTTCTGGCACTAAAGACAAATCTCCAATAAATCTTATTCCTACTTTGTTCTCATGCACTCTTTTATCTTTCTTGAATTTCACAAACCATTTTTTGAATAATTTAAAAAGCTCATCAACTTCTTCCTTCTCGCGCTTTAAGTTTTCTGTAGAAAGCGCATAAAAAGTCATCTCTTTTATTCCAAACTCCTTGCACCAATCTAGCATCTTGCTTACATTTTCTGCTCCATAAGAATGCCCTTTCCAGGCAAAAAGCCCTTTTTTCCTTGCATATCTCCTGTTTCCATCAAGAATTATAGCAAGGTGATTCACCCTTCCATTGTTTCCCATTTTATCAATTCGCAAAAGGGGTTTTTAAATCTAATTTCAAAGAAAATCTACAAGCACCATCGCCAAGCCAGCTACTATTGGTATTACAAAATCATCTTCTATCCGGACTTCCTGGATTTTAATTGTGAATATATCGGCCAAAACTCCAAAAAAACACCCTATTGTTGCAAGCAAGGGCTTTACAAACATCATTGCAAACGCGCTTCCCAAAATAAATCCTGCAATATGCCCTTCGATATTTTTGCCAAGCATAGAAATCCTGCCAAAATTTCTTCCAATAAAATGCGAAACCGGGTCAATAAAAGTCAAGATAGCAAGTGAAGCTAGGCAGATGTTTTTCGGAAAAAATGCAAAAACAACCAAGATTCCAAGCAAAAAAAAGATAAAATTCTTTCCAGGCAGCCAAACATCGCGCCTTTCAAAATTCCTCAAACAAAAGCTTACAATCGGCACTCTAAACTCACGGCTTAAAAAAGCCAAAGTAGATGCAGCAAGAACTAAAAAAACAAGATGCCATACTTTCAGAAAGTCAAACATAATCAAAATAATAAAGGCTATGCCAAATAAAACATGCACAATTCCTCTGCCTAGTTCGCGTTCATTCATCTTTATTCACGAACTCTTTTTGCCCAGAATAAGGATTACTTCTTTGCTTTTTTAATTTTTTTCTTTGCTTTAGATTTTTTAACTTTTATTTTTTTCTTCCATTCTTTCTTCTCTTCTTTTTCTGCTTTTATCTCCTTGAAACCAGTATATTTCCAAAGCACTTTGGGGATTTTTATGCTTCCATCAGCCTGCTGGTTGTTTTCCATTATTGAAATCATAAGCCTTGGCAAGGCCAAGCCAGAGCCATTCAAAGTATGTACAAACTTTAACTCATTATTTACTGCCTGATATTTTGTATTCATCCTTCTTGCCTGAAAGTTAGTGCAGTTAGAGCATGATGCAACTTCAAGATACTTTTTCATCGCAGGGCTCCAAGCCTCAAGGTCATAAGTCTTTGCGCTCGCAAAACTGGCATCGGCAGTGGCAAGAACCAATTTTCTGTAAGGAAGCTCTAAAGCCTGTAAAATCTTTTCAGAATTCCTCACCATTTCCCCAAGGAATTTCCATGAGTCCTCTTGTCTGCAAATATAAACCATCTCAACTTTTTCAAACTGATGAAGCCTGAAAAGCCCTTCTTCTCCTGCATGTTTTCCAGCTTCTGTCCTAAAGCATTCTGTAAATGAACAAAATTTTTTAGGCAAGTCTTTTTCTCTAAGCACTTCATCTGAATAAATATTTGTTACAGGCACTTCGGCTGTAGGAATCAATAAGAAGTTGTCTCTTGTTGTATAAAGCTGTTCTTCAAACTTTGGCAAGTTTCCTGTTCCAAAAGCAGTATTTCTGTTTACAAGCTGTGGCGGATTAATCTCAACAAAGCCATTTTTATTATGAAAATCAAGCATAAATTGGATCAAAGCTCTTTGCAGTCTTGCGCCCTGTCCTTTGAGCATGTAAAATCCTGCTCCAGCAATTTTTACAGCCCTTTTGATATCTAATATGTCGAGTGATTCGCCAAGCTCCATATGAGATTTTGGATTTTTAATCTTTGGCAGTTTGCCCCATCTTAAAATCTCTCTATTCTTTTCTTCTCCGCCAACAGGAGCGTCCGCGCTATAAATATTCGGAATTGAAGCCATCACATTGTCTATCTTATCCCTTAATCCTCTCTCCTCTTTTTCGTTTGTCTCAAGTTTTTCTGCTATTTCTTTTGCCCTTTTTATTAAACCTTCGATATTTTTCCCTTCTTTTTTTGCAAGATTCACTTCTTGGCTTACTTTGTTTCTCTCTGCCCTCAAGCTGTCGTCTTCTCCTTTTAATTCCCTCCATTTTTTATCCAAATCTAAGAATTGTTCAACAAGACTTTCGTCATAATCCCTGTCTTTGCAGTTTTTTTTCACAAGTTCTGGCTTCTCCCTCACAAGCTTAATATCCAACATGCCAGTAAAAGCCCGAAGGGTTATTTAAAGCTTATGAAAAAAGGCTTCCAATAAAATTTCTAAAGCAAATCCAGCAGTATATTTAGCATTAATACAAAAACATCAAATAATATAATGTTCTTCTGATCTGCAAATAAATGCTCATTTCCTAATTTGGTAGATTTTATTATTAATTCTTTATGGAATATAATGTAAAATAACCTGAAAAATAAAAAAGAAAAATAAAAAATTAAAAAAGTTTATTCAGAACTTGTATTTGTTGGCTGTTCTTCTGTTTCTTCAACTTCTGTTGCAAGGAATGACCACCAAGGCCTTCCAACACTTAATACTTCGCCATTTTCTGCATCAACTTCTGCTCCGACTTGCATCTTTGCCTGGAACAAACCAAGTATTCTTGCATGTCTCTCTGCCTGGACTTCATAAGCTGCTTTTGTCTGGTTGCCTGTGCCAACTTCTTTCAAGGTTATTGTGCAGTTCCTTTCAGGACTGCATACCCTCAATCTAAGTCTTTCCAAAGCAGTTTCAGAAGCTGTGTCTGGCATAACCTTGATTTCTGCATTTCTTCCATTAGACAACTGAGCCATCAATCTTACCCTGTCCTGAACCTGTTCAGGAGTTATGTTAAGACCAAGATGAGCAGTTACATTTCTTATTCTAAGTCTTAGTTTTTCGCCTTCGCCAGCTTCAACACTAAAACCTTTCCCTTCTTGGTTCATGTAGTTTCCAGCTCTTATTTTTGCCATCACAGTCTGCCCTGCTTGAACAGCCTGGCCAACTGTTTGGTCAACCATCTGGTCTACTCTGTCTCCTGTTTGTCCTTGTTCTGCCAACACAAAGCCTGCTAAAAGCAGGCTCATTGTCAAAAACAAAATTGCTATTTTCATTTTATAGTTAAATTTAGTTTATTTGTTATATTTACCACTCAAACTTGATATAAGAACATTTCGTGCAACTAAAAAGAAACAATATGAAACTAATTAGTCTTAACTTTTATAGCTTACAGCGTGCTTTGCCCCGCATACAATGCAGTGCACAAAATAAAAATCATTTTCTTTGATGAGTTCTGTGTCATATTTCCCGCATTCCTTGCATATAATAAACTCCTTGACATACTCTTTCAGCTTTTCTTCTATCTTCATGCTCGAGACTTTGCCTGCAAAAATAATCCTGTCTCCGCCTATCTTGCCAGGAAAGCCCACATTTTTCTCAAGAAACTTTTCAACATGCGCCTTAGGCCTTTTCAAGTAATTGCAAATCTCCCCAAAATTGACAAATATGGTTTTGTATCCTTCAATAATGCTTTTCACTTTGGGCAGTTCAAACCTTATTCCTGTACTGACTACTGGCTTTATCTCTTTTCCAGCCTTTTCAAGCATCTCTTCATAGCTTTCCATAATTGCTAGGAGAAAAAGATGTTTTTAAAGTTAATCAAAAAGATATAAAGCCCTCTCAAAAATTCAACTACTCGCTCCAAAAATCTACAAAAGCAGGCTTTTTTTCCAAGCCTTTGACTAATTCTGATTCCACTGCCTGCCTTTCTTCATCAGGGACTGTTCTTATTTTGGAGAATCTTAAAAATCCAAAGAACCCCGGTTTTGTTTTATACCCGCAAACCAATATCCCCTGCTCGCATACTCTGCCAAACCCTCTTGGCGTGTCCACAACTTCTTCTCCTTCTCTTTGCTGATGAATATAAACAACAACTTGCCCATCATCTAATCTTCGCTCTGAAATTGCATAACCGCAGCTGCCTGTCCCAAAATGTTCTCTAGTAGCTTCAAAATCCAATGCAGCATCTACAAGTATTGGATATTCTTGTAATCTTTCTTTTGCCATAAATGTTATAAAAATAATATCCTTTTAAACCTTTGTATTATTAACTTAATAGTAGTGAATAAACAAAGATTTATAAACTTAGTAAAAATATTTGTTACATGACCAACTTGTTAGGTAAAGCATTGAATAAAATAGCTGATTGGCTAGATACAAGAAGTTTGAGAAAATATGAAAGAATAATTAGCCAATACTCTGAAGAAGAACAAGAATCAATAAGAAGAGGTAGAGAAGTGCTTTTATACAGATGTTCAAGACAAGAATTCGAGAAAAAAACAGGGACAGAAACTCATGTAGTGCTTGTTGAAAAAGGTGTTTGTTCTTATGAAATAGTGGGTTTTTTTGAAGCAATTTTGCCAGACAGAGAAGGAAATGTTGAAAGATGGAAAAGATTAGGAAAATTAGGAGTTGATGTTCTGGTTGATGCAGAATCAGTCGGTCCTGATGGTTTTCAGATTGTTATCGGCAGACCTTTAAGAGTAGTTGTTTCAAATGAAAAATTTGATGCTCTTCGAAAAGCAGAAAGAAACTATTTGAGGCAATTTGCAGGTTCTTGCTCTACTACATAAAGCGAAATGCAGTAAATCCTTATTTGGTTTTTGGGTTATCCTAAAAACCTCAGTTTGCCCGGCCTTGGCTCATATATCTGCCCGCCTTCCAGAAGCTTTTGTATTTCTGCATTTATCGCCTGGGGGTCTGCCTTGACATTTATTATCAGCTGGTCTGCTTCTACTCCTCCGTCTGCTTCTGCATTCTTTATCATATCAAGTATTTTGTCTTTTAGCTCTTTTGCCTCTTCTCTGCTTATTTCTCTTGGCTTTTCACTCTCAAGTTCAAGCTTTCTCAAAAGCAAATATCGTGGATCAACAGGCTTCAATATCTCTGGAAGAATATAAATTTCATTGTTAAACTGCCTGAGCAAGCCGATAATAATCAAAGTATTTCCCTGCTCAATATTCTTGAAAGCATCAACCTCATCTCCAAACGCTCTCAGCTTAATCTGGCCTGAATCATCGTCAATCACAAAAGAAATGTGCTTCTTCTCTCCT
>Ga0172363_10004806_pt1 | contig 10911 bp, 7 predicted proteins | sample LakKivs2_kivu2a2_FD_114541 | JGI IMG/M metagenome (GOLD analysis project Ga0172363, IMG submission 114541) | Sediment microbial communities from Lake Kivu, Rwanda - Sediment s2_kivu2a2 | ecosystem: Environmental > Aquatic > Freshwater > Lake > Sediment | place: Rwanda: Western Province, Lake... | reverse complement strand
CCTCGATCGTCGTGATCGCGGCACCCTCGACGTCAGCCGTCAGCTTCAGGCACGAGAGGATGTTCTTGCCGTCCACCAGGACGGTGCACGCCCCGCACTCCCCTTCAAGGCATCCCGGCTTCGTCCCCCGCAGCCCCAGCCGCTCGCGCAGCGTCTCGATGAGAAGCTCGTGGTCAGGAATCTCCACCGTTGTCTTGCGTCCGTTGAGGGTCAAGGTGACTGTCTTCATAGCGTCAGCCGCGCGAGGATCTTGGCGGCGTCGTTTTCAAGGCACGTCCGTTTATAGTCGTCCAACCGCAGGCCGGCGGTGTCCTCGGCCAGCGCCGCCGCGACCTGCGCCCGTCTTATCCCCTGGGGCCTGTGCCCCTCGAGGACTTTCTCGGTCGCCTTCAGGCGCTGCGGCGCGGCCGTGCCGGAGTTCAGCACAAAGTGCACGTCGGTGAGGCAGCCGTCTTTCTCTTCGGCGCTGAAGGCCACGGCTATCAGCGGAATGTCCACGGGCATGGTGCGCGTGTGGCGCAGGTAAAACGCCGTACGCCAGCTCTTTAAGAGCTCGACCGCCACAATAATAAACGGTCCCACGGTCTTGCGCGAGACAAAGGTCTCCATGGACATCTCCCTGCGGCCGGCCGCTGTCTCGAGGATGAGCCGCGCCTCCAGGGACATCAGCACCGCCGGCAGATCCGCCCAGTAAAAGCGGCTCGCGATATTGCCGCCGACCGTCGCGACGTTGCGCAGCGGCGTCGTCGCCATCTGGCGGCAGGCCGAGTGCAGGGAAGGAAAATCCTGCGCCACGGCCGGCAGCCGCTCGACCTCGGCGATCGTCGCCATCGCGCCCAGGACCAGGGTCGTCTTCGTCTCCTTGACGCCGTCCAGCGCCTTGACCGCCCGCAGGCTCACGACGTGGTCCGGTCCCTTGTTCGTCTTCTTCAGCGTATTCAACAGGATGGTCCCGCCTGCCAAAAGACAGCTCTGGGGCCGCTTCAAGAGGACAAGCGCCTCTTTGAGGGTTTTGGGGGCGTGGTGGGTAAAAGGGCACAACTCTGGCATTTTTCTACGCGAAACGCAAAAGGGCGCCCAGCAGCGCGGCGCACAACAGGATGAGAGCGGGTTCAACCTTCGTGTACGTGAAAAGGACAAAGGCAACAGCAACCAGTATCAGCGCAGGCCAGCGCAACAGCATCTGCGGCTCGACCGTCTTGAATGCCGCCGCGATGATCATGGCGAAGACAGCCAGCTGGATGGCGAGAAAAGCGCTGCCCACCGCGGGCACGTCGCGGTACTTCCTATACAACACAGTTGCGAAAAGGATGAACGTCACGGGCGCCAAGAGGTTCGCCACGTTGGCGACCAGTGCCCCTCCTAAGCCGGCCACCTTGCTGCCGACGTACGTCGCGTACTTGACCGAAACGGCGCCCGGAAAAACCTTCACCAAGCCGGAGATTTCCAGAAACTCCCCCCGCGTCAACCAGTGGTAGCGCTCCACGGCCTCGCGCTCAGTCAGGGGCAGAAAGGAATACGCACCGCCGATCGCGAACAGGCCAATCTTGAAAAACGCCAGAAATAACTGCCAGTAAATCATGCTAGACCTCCTGCTCGGCGGCCGGCGCGACCATGCCCTCTCGAGAGGCATGTTCCCGGCCGAAAGCGGCCATGGTTCCCTGCCACGGGGTATCCCGGGAGAGCGAAGGCCGGGAACACTGAGCGAAGTCCGGCCTCGGCGGGGCCGGACGAGCATACCCGAGAGAGGGCATGGTCGTGCCGGCCGTCACACGACATCAATGGCCTTCACCGCGGGCCATGGCCAGGACGTGCGGGATGAGGTCCGCGATGGCCGCAAACGACTCGGCCGCGCCCCGGGGGCTTCCCGGGAGGTTGACGATGAGCGTGCGGCCACGCATACCGCAGACGCCGCGCGAGAGGCACGCGAAGCGCGTCTTTGCCATGCCCTCAAAGCGCATCACCTCGGCCAGGCCCGGTATCTCCTTGTCGACGACCGTGCGCGTGGCCTCGGGCGTCACGTCGCGGGGCCCGACCCCTGTTCCGCCCGTCGACAAAACGACGTCGGCCCGCAGCGCCAGCGCGCGCAACCGCCGCGCGATCGCCTTTTTGTCGTCCGGCACCACGACCGGCCGGCCGCAGCACGCCCCGGCCCGCACCGCGAGCCGGCATAACGCCGGCCCGCTCTCGTCGCGGCGCCGGCGGCCCGCGCAGGCGTCGCTGACCGTCAAGACGGCGACCTTGTATCCCTTAAGCACGTCCCTGGGTATCTTCAAGGCTCACTCGCCGGCCTTCTCGACGATGACGTTGACCTGGGCTTGGAGGTAACGCTTGTTGCGCTCCGGCAGCAGATTTTGGATCTTCTCCTTGAATTCGTTCTTCAGCCACAGGATGCGCGGGCTGCTGAGGTACGAGGAGATCTTGAACGGGAAGACGACGGAGGGCTCGTCGTGCTTCAGATACGTCAGGAGCTTGTTGAAGCTCCGCGATTCCTTCAAAAGCTGCGTGCTCAAACTCGCCGACAGGTATCCGTCGATCGTCTCATAACCTTGCACCTTGCTCTCGAGCTCGGCGTTGACGAGAGAGGACTTGAGTTGCACCTTGACGTCATAGTCTCCGCGGCCGCCGTTGAAGAAAATCGCCAGGTCGCCGAACGGCAGGCGCTTTAAGGAAATGATGCCCAGAAAGTCCGCCACCGCGTTCAGGATCGGGTTGCGCTCAATCTCGCCGTTCTTGACGAAGACCTGGCCCTTGACCTGCTCCTCCTGGTGGTTGTCGAAGCGCAGGTCGCCTTCGAGCTGGCCCCGCGTCAGCGTCGAGTCCGGATAGGAAACCTCGGCATATTTGCGCAGGTTCATATCGCGCACGTGGAGCTCGCCGTTGACGAAGAGCTCTTCATGGGAAGGGGTAAAAAAGACCTCCCCCTCCAGGTTGCCGCTGTAACAGCTGGCCTTGAGGTGCTTCAATCCGAAGCTGTCGGGCAGCTTGCGCAGCACGCCGAAGACGTACTCCAGCTGCGCCTTTCTCTCAAAGTTCTTCTGCGGCGCCGCGGCGGCGGCCGAGGAAGCCTTCATGCCGATGTCAAGATAACGCGAATACAGGTACAGGTCCTCGTCATATCCCAGCCGGAAGTCTTTGAGGTCAAAGGCGAACTGCTGGACGGTCTCGCGGCTGCCGTAGCGCACGGACCCGCCGGCCTCCCCGCGCAGGTGGTCCTCCTTCCAACCGGCGTCCATCCGCCACGTGAACTGCGGGGCGCCGGCCACCTGGGAAAGCGACGCCAGCGACAACTCCACGTGCGGCTCCACCTGCGCCGAAAGCACCAGGTCAGCGGTGAACGGCACGCCGTTCAACTCGAGGCGCAGGTCCTTGCCTGAAAACCGGTTGCGCGAAAGGACGGCCTTGCCGTTCATCTTCGAAAAATAAAGGGAATCGAAAAAGGTGAACCCACCGTTCTTGAGGGTCACGGTCAAGGCCGTCTGCGGCCGCAGGATCTGCCCCTGCATGACGCCGACGAGGTCCAGGACCCCGCGCGCCCGCACGTTGCCGCGGTTCAGGATCGGCATGTCGTCCAAAAGGATGTTGGGCATTTCGAGCTTGAGGTCCATGACCGGCGCCTCCTGCGTGAGTCCCTCCACGGTCGCGGAGCCGTAGACCTTCAGCCGCGAGTTGCTGAGCTCGATGGGCGCGATCTCGAGGCGGTCTTCCCTGCGCGAGGCCTGAAACTCGTAATCAAAGGGGGTATAGAAGTCGCTGCCCTCGAAGACGTCAAACTCCGGCAACGCGGGGCAACGGACCTTCAGCAGCGTGAGCCGGCCGCGCAGGGTGTAGAGCTCCTTGTTGACGGCGTTCAGGTACCCCGAGAGACTCAGGTGTATCGTGTTGTCGAAGAAAACGTCGCGGCAGGAGAAACGGAAGGTGTCATAAAAGGCCGCCGGCATCTGACACTCGGAGAGGTGACGGCCCACCTCCACCAGCTCGGTGAAGTGCGCCGTGGCCAGCTTGAGCGTCGCGATGCGCACGTTCTTGATCCGCAACGGCCGACGGACGTACGAGAGGCCCTCAAACCCGACGTCGACGCGGTCGGCGTCAAAGAAGGGCTCGGCGCCCCGGCGGACCGTGACGCCCGTCAGCGCCAGCCCCCTGAAGACGTTGAAGGAGACGCCCCGCACGCCCAAGACATAGGGTGTGGCCGCGGCCATCTGCGCGCGGGCGGTGCCGAGCATCTGCACGACGAGGAGCGTGCCGGCGAAGTTCACGCAGAGAACAGCGAGGAGGACCCCGGCCGCGCCATAGAGGAGTCCCCGGCGCGGTCTACGGGGAGAGCTCGAGGAAGAGTTTGTCATCACGGAAGACTTTTATCCGATCGACGTAATCGTAGACGAGGTATGCGTGGTGGAAGAGGGACTTGTACGAACGCGGAGACTTCTTGTCGTAGAAGATGAGAAAGAGCGGCTGAGAGAAGAGCTCCTTGCGGATCTCCTTCATGAGCGCCTCCTCCTGCTCGTTCAAGGTCGTCTCGGCCCTGAAGGTCGTGATCATCTTATAAATAAGGACCTTGGCGAAGACCACGCCCTTGTCCTTCGGGTGTTCGCGGACGTACGAAGAGAGCATCTTGATGGAGTGAAAGTAATCGTTATTGTCATAATAATACTCCCCCAGCGCGAACATCGACTGCGGGGCATAAGGGGACGCGGGGTCCTGCTCGATCAGCCGGCGCAGGTGAACGACCGCGAAGTAGGTCTGGCCCTCCTCAAGGGCCGAGATGCCGGCCCGGTAGCGTTCGGCCGTCTCCGAAAAGGCCGCGCAGCCGGCCAACCCAGCGACGAGCGCGAGGACGAGAAACAACCAAGAGGCGACATTCTTCATGAAACCCATTATACCCCCCGATACATGAAAATCAATTGTTATGCCAGATCGGCCTCGATCCGCTTTGCCCGGCCTGCGCGCACGAGCGCGGCGTGCGGGTCTGGGATGGTGTCACCGGCGAAATTGTGGACGTTGCCGTCGTCCATCACGAGCGTGACCGATTGGATGCGCGCCCCACCCGGCCCGAACGTGCTCTTTCTCTTCGGGTTGCGGTAGACGACAGGGGTCCTGCCCAAAAAGAGGAAGGCGTACCCGCCTGCCGGCACCTCCAGGAACGCCGCCTCGCCTAACGGGACGCGGCGGCGGGTCTTGGTGAAAAAACGGCCATGCAGGGCGGGCGCCAGCCGCAGGCAGAGACCGCCGGCGGCGTCCGTGAAGAAGGGCCGGGGCCCGACGTTCATCAGGAGCCACATGTGCAGGAATTCGGCCGTGGAGCCGCTCAACCGGGCCACGAAACCGCGGCCGTGCAGGGACGCGTCCGCGTGGGCGCTCGAGACGACGAACGAGGAGTTCTCGAGGATGCTGCGGCCGTACACCTGGGGCTTCTGAAAAGGGATGAGCACGTGCTCCATTTCCTTGTAAAAGGCGCCGGCGAGGCCGTTGCGCAAAAGTTCGAGGAGAAACTTGTACTCCATGTGCAGCCATATCGACTCGTTCTCGAGCCAGCCAGGCGTAAAGGCCTTGCAGCGGCCCAGCTCGTAGCTCTCGTCTTTGAGCGAGGCGTTGACGCGGTACATCTTGAGCTTGCGGTCATAGAGGGGTCCCTTCTTCGCCGTTTCATAGAGCGCCGAGGCGCGGTTGCCCTCGGTGCGCATCGCGTGGACGAACCCCTCCAGGAAAAGGGGCAGTCTCTTTTGCGCAAACCTCGACACGGTCACGACGGGCCGGCCGGCGTTGTCCGTCGCGGCGATGTACTCAGCCGCCTCGTAGGAAAAATACGTGGTCAACCCCCGACCCTTGGGGTCGCGCGCCTGGGCCAGCCCCTCGTCGAGCTTCTTGAGCGCCGCGTCGAAGAAAGCCAGGCAGTCGTCCCATGTCCGGCGCCGCGTCTCGCCGCTCACGCCCCGGCGCACCTCCTGCCGAAAGGTCTCCTTGAGGGCGTTCGAACGGTCCCAGTAATCGTGGCTGGACAACGGCGCCCGCAGCAGCTCGAGGAGTTCGTCGAAGAAACGCGCCGCCTCCTCCGGTAGGTCGACGCCGTGGTACGGCCCGGCCCCGCATGCCGTGGCCCACTCCCGGAACCGCAGGATCAGCCGCTTGATCTCAAAGGTCTCGTTGACGGAGGAGCCGAAGAGCGCCGGCAGGCCGTTCAGGGCGTCATACCAGTCGGGCCTCTGGGCCTCCATCTCCACACCCACGCCGGCCGGGTCGAGCGTCGCCATCTTATTGAGGAGCAGGCACACGAGCTTTGCGGCGAGCGTCGTCCTGAAAACCTCGCCGTCGCCGTTGCGCGTGCGCACGCTGTGCCTCTCGTGAGACCGGCGGTGGATGAGCTTTTCCTTCTCGGCGTCCAGCTCCAGGCCGCGGTGCTGGCGCACCCGGCCATTGGCGAGGACGTAGCGCTCGCGGCGCGGCCGCACGAAGACGTGCGTGTCAAAGTACGTAAAGGTGGCGTCCTCGAAGAGGAGCCCCTTCATCCGTTCTGGAAAGACCGCGAAGAAACTCTCCAAGAGGTCCGTGTTGTACGTCCAGTGGTCGGTCCAGTACCCTTCGCCGAATGACGCCTCGGTCACCGCCTCCCCGAGGGCGAGCAGCCCCGCCGCGAACTCCTCCCGCGAACAGGAAAGCTTCTCGCCTTGCTCTTCGAGGTGCCGAAAGACCTCGCCGAGCTCAAAGGGCTCCTCGAGGCGGCGCGCCAGCTTCTTCGCTTCTTTCTCGTCCAGGGCCGAGGCAAGCGGGCTCTTCAGGAACTTTTCCTGCGGGATGACGAAACGCTCCCCGGCCGCGAGGAGCGGGTTGTAGCCGTCGAGCTGGATGAGGTTCAGGAAGGTCCGGACGTTGCCGTCGCCGACCGCAGGGTGCCAGAAGACGTCGCAGCGCCGGTTCTGGTTGATGTCGCGGTAATTGCCTTCCCCTTGCGAAAAATACGTCGGCGCGACATGAAAACGGTTGTAGTCCCTCTCGAGGTCGCCGTGCTTGCGCGAATAGACGTAGAGGCTGCGCGTGTTGCCGTCCGCCGACACCGAAACCGGGAAGCCGCCGCGCAGGATGTTGTCGAGGTATGTCTGTTGGGCGTAGCGGTCGAAGGCCGGCTCCCCGCTCACGGTCAAGAGGCGCCCCAGGACCGCCCCGCACTCCAGGGCGTTGGCGCGGCGCTTGGCGGCGATGAAATCCTCGCCGATCTCCTTGATCCGGTAGCGGACGACGTCGCCGGCGTCGAAGACGTGGCCAACGAGGGAAATGAGGCGCCGCTCCTGGCCGGGCGGCAGCGCCCACGTGAAGTGCGTGAAGGCGCAGGGCGTGATGTTCAAGGCGACCTGGCGGGCCGGGAAGGTGAAACGGCCCGGACGCGCAAAGACCGCCGGCACCGAAAGGTCCGTCACCTGGCCGAAGACCGCGCGCGGGTCCACGATGATCCTGCGGCCCGAACGCCGGCCCTCCTCAAAGGAGGTGTAGAAGTTCGCGCCTCGCACAAAGGAGACCTGCGCCGTGTCGTGCGGGTCGGTCGTCAGCTTGAAGAGCGGGACGCCGGCGTGGCGCTCGTCCACTGCCATCCACGCCTCGAGGGTGCGGCCCATCTCCTTCAGGAACCAGTAGGAGACGCCGTGGGGCAGGATGAGGGCGAGCCCGTCGAGGCCGGAGAGCCGCAGGACCTTCTTCTTGGACGTGTTGCGAACCGACAGCGTCCGCACGAGGGCCGCGTAGGGCTCCTGCGGCAGGGTGAAGTATTCGACCTGCGTCTGAAGGTTCAGGCGGCCGTGCGTCTCGCTGAGCGTCAGGCTGTGCGGCTGGATGCGCATTTCGTGCGTGACGGCCTTGTCGCGGAGCGAACGGCCCGGCGAGAAGGGTTCGTAAAAGACGCTGCCGGCCGCCCCGACCTTGAAGAATGTCCTGAACCCCTGTGTCGGCGTCAGCTGATAGGCCTTGTTGGCGGGAAAAAATTCCATGATCGCGCCGTCTTTGGACCCCACCCCGATGCTCGCGATGCACTGGCCGCGGTTGACATAAAAGGCCCACAGCGGGATTCCCCAGTAGCCGGCGATGCCCGGAAAGAAGCTCGACCAGGGCTCGGCCTGGTTGTAATCCCTGATGACAAAGGTGCCGTCCTTCTCCAACTTATACCGGGCCACGCCTTAATGCTCCTTCTCGATGATGTCGATGAAATTCTTGACGATCTGGGGGTCGAACTGGGTGCCCATCCCTTCGCGCAGAATCACAATCGCCTCTTTCTTCGGGATGGCCTTGTGGTAGGGTCGGTCGGAGGTCACGGCCTCGTAGACGTCCACGACCGCGACGATGCGCGCGCCCAGCGGGATTTCCTCCCCCTTGAGGCCGCGCGGATATCCTTTGCCGTCCCAGTGCTCATGGTGGCACAGGATGATAGGCACGATGTCCTTCAGGAACCCGGCCACGGATATGATGTCGGCGCCGATGACGGGGTGCTTGCGGACCTCCTCGTACTCGTCGGGGGTCAGCTTGCCGGGCTTGAGCAAGATCTCGTCGGAGATGCCGAGCTTGCCGATGTCGTGCAGCATGGCCGCCCGGCGCACGTTGTCCACGTCCTGCTCGTTCATGCCCAACTGGCGGGCGACCTTCTCGGCGTACTCGACCATGCGGTCGCAGTGCTCCTTCGTGCGCCGGTCCCTCAACTCGATGCTCTTGGCCAGGGAATAGACCGCCTCCAGGATGCTGCGCTCCGAGCGCACCGCGAAGAAGGAAAGCTTCTGCTTGACCGAGTCGATGAAGCGGCGCCGGTCCTCGTCGGTCACGCGGTCGAGGGCGCGCTCGCCGATCTCGTGGCCGTAGGAGGCCACCCCGTCGCCGCCGCGCTCCTTGACGCGGTAGATGCTCTCCTCGCCGGCGTCGATCATCTCCTCGACGGAGAAGAGCGGGTCCTCAGGGTAGCTGACCACGCCGATGCTGCCCTTCAGCTTGATCAAGGTGTCGCCGCCGCCGAAGTTGCGGGTGCGGAAGAGCTCGATGAGCTTCGTCGCCACCCCCAGGCTGTCGGTGCGGTTGGTGTCGGGCAGGATCACGGCGAACTCCTCCCCGCCCCAGCGCGCGACGACGTCGTTGCTGCGCAGCTCCGTCTTCAAAAAGCGCGCCACCTGCTTGAGGATCCGGTCCCCGAACTGGTGGCCGTAGGTGTCGTTGATGGACTTGAAGTAGTCGATGTCGATCATCATGATCGACAAGGGCGAGAGCGCCCGCTTGGAGCGCTCGAACTCGGCGCTGAGGCGCTCGCGGAAGTAGCGGAAGTTGAAGATCTCCGTCAGGGGGTCCTTCAGGGCCAGCCCCTCGAGTTTGTCCTTGACCTCGCTCAACCTGCGCTCGGCCTCGACACGGTCCGAGATGTCCACGTCCATGCGGTAGACCTCGATGACGTGGCCCTGCTGGAGGATGGGGAAGATCGACGAATAGACGGTGAGGTTCCGGCCGAACTTGTTGCGGACCTGCCACTCGCGCGGCGGTGTCGGTCGGCCGGTCTCCTTGATGGACTCAAAGAGCCTCCGGAACTCCCGGGCGTCCACCTCGTTGAGCAAAAGCTCCGGAAGGTACTGACCGACGGCCTCGTGGCTCGTGAAGCCGTAGAGGACCTCCGAGGCGTAGTTCCACTCGAGGATCTTGCCGTCGAGGGCAAAGCCCTGGATGGCGATGTTCGGCGTGTTCTCGATGACGGACTCGAAGCGCTGGTAAGCGGAGGCCATCTCCTCCTCCATCCACTTGCGTTCCGTCACGTCGATGACGATGTACTCGAAGAACTGCGGCTCGCCCTGCTCGCCCTTGACGACGCGGCCTGACAACAGGACCCATATCGGCCGTCCGTCGGCGGCCTTCAGCCGCATCTCCCTCAGGATCGAGCCCTTCTGTTGAAGGTCCTTCTTAAACTTCTCGGCGTCCTCGGCATTGGCGCAGATGTCCTCGAAGGAGAAGCTGAAAAACGCCTCCTTCTCGTGGCCCAGCAGCCGCAGGAGCACGTCGTTGACCTCGATGAAACGACCCCTGGTCCGCGAAAAGAGCTCGCGGCAGAAGCCGACCTCCAGGCTCGTCATGGCCACGGTCAGCTCCCGGTTCTGCTGGCGCAGGAACCGACCCACGTGGTGCAGGTACACGAAGTACAGCAGGAGCGCCGCCGCCACCGTGTACTGGAAGACGAGGACGCTCGTGATAATGGGCCCCACGGCCACGTCCTGGCGCGTCATCCACCACACGAAGGTCCACCCCACACCCGCTGCCTCGCGCTGGTATGGCACGAGGGCGAAGAGGAGGATGATGGCGCCGTAGACGAAGACCTTCAGAAAAAGATCCACCCCTTCGAGGCGGGAGGCGAAGATCTGCTTCTGTCTATCAATCCACCAATGGCCCATGTCTTACTTGGTCTTATTTGTCTTATTTGACGACCCACTCGCCCGTCGATCCCTCAATGGGCGTGCCTGCGGCCGCGTCCTTCTGGAGGCGGTTCGCGAAGACCTTACCCGTCTCCTGAACGGAGGCGCCGTTCTTTTCAGCCACGTATTGGAAGATGACCAGCCGGTCCTTGTTCTCCTCCTCCACCATCGCCAGCTTGCCCGGGTCGAGGGAGGCCTTGTCAAAGACGTCGAGGAAACCGTTTTCGTTCTCGCCGATGTACCCCTGGGACGCTAAGAGGAGGATCTGCGGCCGCCGCGCCTTGCGCCGCTCGATGGCAACGACCACCTCGTCAGGAAAATCCGAGAGCTCACCGGCATACGCCGCCGGGACGATCACGGGCAGCCAGCTCGTCTTCGGGGGGGCCTCGGCCTCCTTCTCCGAAGGGCCGGCGATCAGGTCCTCGATGGAGTCGACATCCCGCGCCACGTGCTGATAGACGTCCACCCGCATGCTGACATCCAGCTTGATGGG
>Ga0172363_10004804_pt1 | contig 10912 bp, 9 predicted proteins | sample LakKivs2_kivu2a2_FD_114541 | JGI IMG/M metagenome (GOLD analysis project Ga0172363, IMG submission 114541) | Sediment microbial communities from Lake Kivu, Rwanda - Sediment s2_kivu2a2 | ecosystem: Environmental > Aquatic > Freshwater > Lake > Sediment | place: Rwanda: Western Province, Lake... | reverse complement strand
TGGAGAGGCAGCTACTAAGGCAGCTGAGGTTGCCGCTGCCCGTGCTGAAAAGGCAAGTACTGCCGCCAGGGCCGCCTCTGAAGCAGCAATAAAGTCAGCTAAGGCTGCTGCTGAAGAAGCTGCCAGAAGGGCCGAGGAAGCGGGTGCTGCCGCTAAGGCCGCCGCTGAAGCGGCAATAAAATCAGCCAAGGAAGCAATAGCTGAAGCTGGCAGAAGGGCTGAGGAGGCAGCGGCAGAAGCCGCCAGAAGAGCTGAAGAAGCCGCTAAAGAGGCTAGGGAAGCAGCTGAGGCTGCTGCCGAGCGTGCCGAAGAGGCAAGCGCTGCCGCCAAGGCAGTTGCTGAAGAAGCTCGCATGGCTGGCGAGAAAGCTGCCGAGACAGCCACTCGTGCTGCTACTCAAGCAGCGGCTAAAGCCGAACAAACCGCAAAAGCAGCTAGGTTAGCCGCCGAAGAGGCAGCCAAGAGAGCTGAAGAGGCTGCTGCAGAAGCCGTCAAGAAAGCTGAGGAGGCGGCGGCTGCCGCCAAAGCCGCCGCTGAAGCAGCGACAAGGTCCGCCGAAGCCGCCGCTCGGAGAGCTGAAGAAGCAGCTGCCAGAGCTGAGGAAGTGGCTAGGGCAGCTAGAGCCGCTGCCGCGGCGGCTGAAAGAGCAACAGGAGAGGCGGCTGCCAGAGCTGAGGAAGTGGCTAGACAGGCAAGAGAGGCCGCTGCTGCTGCGGCTCGGGCCGCTGAAGAAGCCGCAGCCAAAGCTGAAGCAGCTATCCCCGCATCTCTAGTCAAGAAAATCATCTCTTCCTGGGAATTTATACTATTCCTTGTGGCAGTGTTTCTGGCGTCAGTATTTGCGGCGGTAGCTATAAGCGTCGGCCTATCTGGTCTTATTCCGTAATGACGCAAGTATATAACCGGACTACAAAGTAGGAGTATTTGGTGAGAAGGAGGTGAACCTAGATGGCACAAAGGCCAACGCAACCAAGTAAGGCAGGCTGCGGTACCAAGCCGTGTAGCAGTCCGGCTAAACCAAAGACAGCCAAGCCCGGAGCTCCTAAGAAAAAGTAGCACTTGAAAGACATTTCGGAGCCACTAGCTTGGGGGAAGGACAACTTCTGTATCGAATAGTCTTTCCCCGTTTTATTGGCTTAAAATTAATTGATTAAATCGATAGAGCGAAGGAGGTATTCAAATGAGTAACACACCCCGCAAGGAGAAGGTGATTTCGCAAGAACCAGCGAAAATAGAAGAAAAACCGCCGAAGATAATGACCAAACCTCTACCCCTGATCCTGGATGAACTTGAGGATTATATTGGGCGGGTAGAGGAAGCAGTGAGGCAAGCTCAAGCTGCAGCTAAAGACGCTAGGGAAGCTGCGGCACAAGCGAAGGCCAGCGGCGAGAAGGCAGCCGAAGCAGCCCGAAGGGCGGCAGAGGCAGCAGTAGCTAAGGTAAGAGAAGAAGCTACTCGAGGTATTAACGCATTAGGAGTGAGAGCGTCTGCTCTTGAAACAGAAGTAAACACGCTTAAGGAAAAGGTAACCCAAGAGGCCTTATCTTTGGACAAAGCTTTTATCGCTTTAAAAGATAGGCATATGGAACTCTCTCCTTTTGTTAAGAAGTAAACAGACTACAGGACATCAATTCGCTCTTGATATAGGTAATACTGGGCAGGAGTAAGTAATGCCTCCTAACTAACGGGCGTCCGAAGAGGTATTAACTGAGGGAGAGATATGGTGAAGAGTTCTAAGAGAAAACAAACTGGCTCTACTGCTTGCCCTTACTGTGGTACCCCAAGCCCCGGCTCCTATAGCACTGTAGTGGAACATGATGAGTCTGGCCCCGTTAAAATTCTCTACAAATGCAATAGCTGCGGAAGGTTCTACACTGCAGAAAGAATAATTTCGTGGAGTGTTAAAAAGACATAACACCCATAATTAGGTACGAAGCACACTGTACTTAATAAAACATCATGCCAATGTGTTACCTAGTGATAACCTTTGTTGCCCTTTTCATAGTGGTATTTATTATATGTGATATGGGTTTCCTCGTATGACACCATCCGTATCTTTATCAAGTCAGATTCTTACATCGCCGACAATTATCATATCCAGCCATCATTGGACTTTGGGCTATTTGACTCCCTCGAGTTTATAGAGCAGTGGCAACAAAATCAAGAAGGTAGTGAACTAGTACAGCTCGTTGACATTTACGGTCACTTTTTATATGATTCAACCAAACAATCCTTTGGTTACATATCACATGATTTGAATTAGTGAATTTACAGTTACTCCCAGCTATGCTATGCTTTTTAGATTATGATATACTTAATGCTTGTCAGGAAATAGATAAGTGTAGAGGTGTAATTTGGACAAGGAGGGAAAGACAGATATTATCAACAAATTTGAGCTACATGAAGGAGACACCGGCTCAACCGAGGTTCAGGTAGCTCTGCTTACTGAAAGGATAAACCAGCTAACAAGGCATATGGCGACCAATCGCCATGACTATAACTCACAACGCGGTTTACTTAAACTCGTAGGACAGAGGAGGAGGCTATTAACTTACCTAAGCAAACAGGATGTAGGTCGATATCATAACCTAATTACTAAGCTCAGCCTACGTAAGTAAAGCCCTTAATCTAAATAAGGAGAGATTGGTGGTAGAATCTCAATCTTTTGAGTGTGAGGTTGGAGGTCGGAGTCTCACTATAGAAACAGGAAAGCTCGCCGGGCAGGCAAGTGGAGCAGTAGCAGTCCGCTATGGAGACACGGTGGTTCTGGTTACCGCCTGCATCAGCAAAGAGCCGCGAGAGGGGGTAGATTTTCTGCCACTAACCGTTGACTACGAAGAAAGATTATACGCCGCCGGTAAAATCCCGGGAGGCTTTATCAGAAGGGAAGGGCGTCCCAGCCAAGAGGCAACCTTAGCTAGTCGGCTTACCGACCGCCCCCTGCGCCCACTTCTGCCCAAGGCATGGCGTAATGATATTCAACTTATAATTACTGTCCTTTCTGCCGACCAAGAAAACGACCCCGACATCTTGGCAGTTATCGGTAGCTCGGCGGTGTTATCAATATCAGAGGTACCGTTTGATGGCCCGGTAAGCGCTGTTCACATTGGCTACATTGATGATAAGCTAATATTAAATCCTACATTAGCCCAGCTTGAGGAAAGCCTACTTGACCTCGTTGTCGCCAGCTCTAAGGAAGCAATAGTAATGGTAGAAGCTGGCGCCCGAGAGGCTTCAGAAGACATTATTCTCAAGGCAATTAAATTTGGCCATGAGGCAAACCAGGATATTATTAAGCTCCAGGAGCAGCTAAAGCAGGCTTGTGGTAAACCCAAGTTAGAAGCTCCTATCAGTAAGACTAACGCTGAGGTAATTTCAGCTATTTCGTCGTTGGTTAATGGGAAACTCGCCCAGGCTCTAAGCCAACCAGAGAAACCACAGCGTGAACAGGCACTCTTCGAACTAAAGAGGGAACTGGTGGAGAGACTAGGCGAGTCATTCTCTGAAGAAGATATACTTTCCGCTTTTGAAACCAAGGTTAGGGCTGAAATAAGAACTAATATCCTTGAGAAGGGACAGCGCGTCAGTGGTCGTGGCTTGACCGAGGTTCGCCCCATCAGCTGTGAAGTAGGGCTTCTGCCCCGCACCCATGGCTCAGCTCTATTTACTCGGGGTCGCACGCAGGTACTGACAATTACTACCTTGGGCCCCATTAAGAAGGAACAGCAGCTTGACGGACTAGGTATAGAAGAGACTAAGCGCTTCATTCACCACTATAATTTCCCGCCTTTCTCCACCGGTGAAGTTAAACAGGTAGGTTCGCCTGGTCGCCGTGAGATTGGGCATGGTGCTTTAGCCGAGCGAGCTCTATTGCCAGTGCTGCCTAAGGGTGAGGATTTCCCCTACACCATCCGCCTTGTCTCAGAGGTCCTCAGCTCCAGCGGCAGCACGTCTATGGCCAGTGTTTGTGCCTCAAGCCTATCCCTGATGGATGCCGGAATACCGGTAAAGAGAGCAGTAGCCGGGGTAGCCATGGGACTAGTCACTGATGAGAAAGGCAGTAGTGTTATTTTGACCGACATTGAGGGCATTGAGGATAATCATGGTGATATGGACTTTAAGGTAGCTGGCACTACTGAAGGCATCACGGCGCTACAGTTAGATACTAAGCTCAAGGGCATAAGTTTGGAAATCATAGAAAAGGCATTAAGTCAAGCCCGGGAGGCTCGCTTTTCCATTCTGGATACGATGAATCAGACTATTAGCTCCAGCCGGCCCGAGGTTAACCGTTACGCCCCACGCATGTATAAAATAACCATTGACCCTGATAAAATTGGTAGCGTGATTGGCACCGGCGGCAAAACAATCAGGTCAATTATTGATGAAACTAAAGCAACTATTGATATTGATAATGATGGCACCGTGCTTATCGGCTCACCTGATGAGGAAGCGGCCCGTAAAGCCATTAAAATCATTGAAGAATTAACCAAGGATGTAGAGGTTGGCAGCATCTACACCGGAAAAGTAACCCGTTTAATGCCCTTCGGCGCTATGGTAGAGATTCTCCCCGGTAAAGAAGGCCTAGTTCATATCAGTGAACTGGCTGATTATCGGGTAGATAAGGTCGAGGATGTAGTCAAGGTAGGCGACGAGATTACGGTTCAGGTAATTGAGATTGATAATATGGGTAGGGTAAACCTGTCACGACGAGCTGTGTTTCAAAAGCTTTCTCAAATACCCGGAGCTGGAGTAAAGGGTTCGCCATCTGAAGACTACCCATTTAAAAAACGACGAGATGTTTATTCTCCACAGCGCCCCCACCCCTCTAGGAGTAAACAGCGTTACTAAGTAAGGGAGTTAAGCTATGAAGCCAATAAAGGTAGTAGTTCACGGGGCATTAGGTAAAGTAGGGCAAGTGATGGTTAATGCTTTATGTCGTGAATCGGAAATTCAGGTAGTAGGCGCTGTAGACCTACGTGTTGCCGAGGAACACCTGTCACTACCTGACAACAGAGGTTCAATCCCCTCTTCCTCCAACCTGGAATATATCCTCACTAGTTGTCGACCTGATGTGCTAGTAGATTTCACTGTTGCTCAAGCCACTATGCCAGCAGTGCGTATTGCCGTTAAGCAAGGGGTTAACTTGGTAATAGGCACTACCGGATTAACAAAGGACGAGCTTAACGAGATTGCCCGATTAGCGCTAGCCCACAAGGTTGGAGCAGTGGTAGCCCCCAACTTTGCCCTGGGGGCAGTGTTGATGATACACCTAGCCAAGATAGCCGCCAAATACCTTGACTATGCTGAGATTATAGAGCTACACCATAACCTGAAGGCTGACTCTCCTTCGGGGACGGCTCTATCTACGGCTAGAGCCATGGCCGCAGCCAGAGGTAAACCGTTCAAACGCCCTCCCCCGGAACAAAAAGAAACCCCGCCCAGCCGGGGAGAGCAGGTTGAGGGTGTTACTATTCATAGTGTGCGGCTACCTGGTCTTATGGCACACCAAGAGGTACTCCTGGGAGGACCAGGGCAAACATTAAGCATAAGACATGATACTATCAATCGAGAATGTTATATACCAGGTGTTATACTAGCCATTAAGGAAGTAGTTAAACAGCAGGGGTTAGTCTACGGCTTAGATACTCTGCTTGGCTTATCGGAGGGGCAATGAAGGGATATAGGGTAGCTATTGTCGGCGCCACTGGACTGGTAGGACAGGAGTTTATCAAGGTTCTAGAGCAGCGTGACTTCCCGATGGACTCGATTCAGCTTTTAGCCTCAGACCGTTCCGCCGGCAAGAAGTTGTTCGTTAGTCACCGAGAGATTGAAGTCAAAGAGACTGTCCCCGAGTCCTTTAAAGGAATAGATATTGCCCTTTTCTCAGCGGGTGCTGAGATTAGTCGCTACTTCTCACCCATCGCTGCCCAGTCAGGGGCAGTAGTTATCGATAATAGTGCTGCCTTCAGAATGATGCCGACAGTTCCCTTAGTGGTACCTGAGGTCAATCCCGAGGATATTAAATGGCATAAGGGGATTATAGCCAACCCCAATTGCTCCACTATCCAAATGGTAGTGGCTCTATACCCCCTGCACAAGGTTAATCCCATTAAGCGCATTATTGTTGATACCTATCAGTCGGTGTCAGGCACCGGTTCAGCTGCCATAGACGAACTAACAACACAAGCTAAGCAGGTACTGGATGGGCAAGCTACTGTTCCCCATGTTTACCCCCATCAAATAGCTTTTAATATACTGCCAGAGATAGATGTTTTTCTAGATAATGCCTATACTAAAGAAGAATGGAAGATGGTAGAGGAAACAAAGAAGATAATGCATGCTGATAAAATAGCTATCTCGGCGACCTGTGCGCGCGTCCCGGTATTTATCGGACATAGTGAAGCGGTCAATGTGGAATTCTCCCAGCCCATGTCCCCTGACGAAGCACGGCGTATCCTCGCTCAGGCTCCAGGAGTCAAGGTATTAGACGACCCAGCGGTTAGTCTTTATCCTCAGCCGTGGTCAGCCGCTGGCACTGATGAAGTTTTTGTAGGCCGTATTCGCCGAGATAATTCTCACCCCAATGGCTTGGTCATGTGGGTTGTAGCTGACAATGTGCGTAAGGGAGCTGCCTTAAACGCCATCCAGATTGCTGAAGAGATGATTAAAAGAGAATGGCTTAATCTAAGGAGGTAAAAATGAAAAAACTAGGACGATTGCTGACAGCAATGGTAACTCCCTTCAATGAAAAAGGGGAGGTTGATTATGAACAGGCTAAAAAGTTAGCTCTGGCTCTACTCAACTCAGGAAGTGATGGGGTGGTGGTAGCAGCGACCACTGGAGAGGCACCAACACTTACCTGGGAGGAGGAAATGCGCCTTTTCACGGAAGTGAAATCAGCGATAGGCAATCGTGGTGATATTGTAGCCTATACCGGCAGCAACAGCACCGCCGAAGCTGTAGAAGCAACCATCAAGGCGGAGAAGATAGGAGTGGATGCCTGCCTCTCTGTCGTTCCTTATTATAACAAGCCAAACCAGGAAGGTATCTATCAGCACTTTAAAACCATCGCCGAGAACACCAGCCTGCCTGTTATTATGTACAACATACCTTCACGCGTTATCGTCAACATGTCGTGGGAGACAATCGCCAGGTTGAGTCAGATAGATAACATTGTCGGGGTGAAAGAAGCCAACGGCGATATGACCCATGTCGCTCAGACTCTCAGTAATGTCAGAAAGGGCTTTCTCATCTGGAGCGGCAACGATAACGATACCTTCCCCATCATGGCACTAGGGGGTTACGGTGTTATCGGCGTTACCACACATCTCGTCGGTAAACAGTACAAGAAGATGATGGATATTATTCTCAGCAATAAGATTGCCGAGGCAGCAGCTATCCAGTGTCACCTGGTACCACTGGTAAACGCCATGTTTATGGCACCGAGCCCGGCACCAATAAAATATGCCTTGAACCACCTCGGCTTTAATGTAGGGAAACCACGCTTGCCCCTGGTCGAGCCGGACGAAAAGGTAGCCACCGTCATTAGAAACACGCTGAAAAACTATAAGATTGACCTGCCGATGTAGTTAGATTCACCATCTATCAAAAATAGAGGCGAAACCCGTGAGCTGATGCCTGGAAGCCCGTTGACGGTAAAGCTCAAGGATACGCGGGATATCTCCCTCCGTAGCCAATCTTATCATTGCCATTCTACTTATTAATATCTCCGCTAAGGTCGCCCCAACTATCAATACTCGTCAATACTAAAGAATTGGCTTGGCCTCAATAGTCTGCCCCCGCTCAGGTCCGACACAGATGAGGTTAACCGGACAGGAAATAAGTTCTTGCAGTCGGCTAATGTACTGGCGAGCCTTAACGGGCAACTGCTCATATTTTCGGACATGACTGGTAGGAGCTTGCCAGCCGGGCAACTCCTCGTAGATAGGCTTACACTTTTCCAAAGTGGCTACGCTGCTCGGGAAATAATCGATGACCTTCCCACTCAGTTTATAGCCGACACATATCCTTAAGACAGGCAGGGCATCAAGAATGTCAAGGCGGGTGATGGCGGCCCCGGTGAAGCCATTGACTCGTCTGCTATGGCGGGCGGCAACAGCATCAAACCAGCCACAGCGGCGGGGTCTGCCACTAACCGTGCCGTACTCGTGACCCCGTTCCCTAATCAAGTCGCCGGTTTCATCTTTTAGTTCCGTAGGCATCGGGCCAGCACCAACTCGGCTGCAGTAGGCTTTATACACCCCTACGACGCGGCTGATTTTAGTAGGACCAATGCCAGCACCTACAGAACCCTGACCTGCTATCGACGAAGAAGAAGTGCCATAAGGATAAGTGCCAAAGTCAGGGTCAAGCAGAGTCCCCTGGGCACCTTCCAGCAAGACCAGTTCCCCCCTGCTCAGGGCATCCTCTAGCATTACGGTTGTATCCTTGATGTGAGCCGCCAGTCGCTCACCATACTGACAGTACTGCTGATGTACTTCATCCAGTGATAAAGGCTCTACTCCATAGACCTTGGTCAGAATGGTGTTCTTCTGTTCTAGTATCGGGCGAAGTCGCTCCAGAAATACCTCTTTATCCAGAAGGTCACCAGTTCTGATGCCGGATCTGGCTACCTTATCGGTAAAGGCAGGACCTATGCCCCTCCGCATCGTACCAATTGCCCCACCACCCCGCGCTTCCTCCTCGAGCCCGTCAAGCAGGATGTGATAGGGCATAATCAAGTTAGCCCGGTCACTGATAAATAGCCTGGAGGTATCCACACCGCGCTGGTTAAGCTGGCCTATCTCCTCAATGAGGACTGCGGGATTAACCACCACCCCATTACTGATGATACAGGTAGTCTCAGGATTAAAAATACCGCAGGGGACAAGCTGCAGCGCAAACCTACCATATAGATTAACTACAGTATGTCCGGCATTATCACCACCAGAGAAGCGCATCACTACCTTCGCTTTCTCCGCAAGCAAGTCAACCACCTTGCCTTTCCCCTCATCCCCCCACTGAGCCCCAATAACCGCAATAACTGGCATTATTCCCTCCTGTCTGGAATTAACCCCTTTACTTATAACATAAATAACCTAATAAATAAACAATCGCTAAAAGTTACCTGATTTTGTTTGCTTCCACACGTAGAGTAACCGCTGACCAGCGGTAAAAAAACTGAATATTCCTATGATAGCTAAGGCAATAACTAAAGCATAACTTATCTGGTTTAATAAGAGCCCCAATGCCAGCACAATGACCCTCTCGGCTCGAGTAAATAACCCTACCTGGCACTCCAGGCCCAACGCTTCCGCCCTAGCCCTGACATAGCTCACCAGCAGTGAACCAATTAAGGCAGCACCAACCAGTAAAATTCCAGTGATTGATTGTTCCCTAGCATAGAGGGCTAAAATGCCAAGCAGCAGCACTGCCTCTGATAAGCGGTCAAGCGTAGAGTCAAGAACAGCGCCAAAACGGGTAACCTTATTAGTGTTGCGAGCCAGTGCGCCATCAAGGATATCAAAAAAACCGGCGATAAGTACCATAAGGCCAGCAACAAGGAGATGCCCGGTGATAATAAGGGCGGCAGTGCCGGCAGTTAGTAAAAAACCAAACCAGGTTATAGCATTGGGGGTTATAGGTGTCTTGGATAATAACCGCGCTAACGGTTCAGTAAAACGATAGGCTAAGGCTTTACGAACCTCAGATAACTTTGCCATTGACCATCGCTTTTCTGAAATAATCCTATCCTCGGCTGCCTCTATCTCTTATTTAAACCGACTAGCTTCAACCTCGGGAAGGCGTTTCCGCCATGAAGGCTCACTAAGTATTCTAGTATAGTAGTTCAACACCCTTTGGGCAATGTGCTCCCAGCTATACTCCATAGCCTTAAGCCTTGCCCTCGCTCCCATTTCCTGCCGAAGCGATTCATTAGTCAAGAGAGAAACGAGAGCCTGGGCTAACATCTCCTCATTCCTGGGCGGCACTAATAGACCTTCAGCGCTATGGGTTAGCACACTGTTATAACCCTCTATGTTTGTAGCTACGATTGGCTTACCCACCGCCATAGCCTCAAGTAAAACAATCCCAAAGCTTTCCAGCCCTGTGGCTGGCGCACAGAAGACATCGGCCGTTTTATAATACCGGGGCAACTCGCTCTGAGGTTTACCACCAACAAAGATAACATCATCTAACCCGCTGCGCTGAACCTCCTTCTCATACTTACCACGCAGCCTTGTTCCCGGACCCACTATGATAAGCCGTGAGTTGGGTACCTCCTGCCTCACTCTCCTATAGGCTTTTATGAGATAATTCACACCTTTTTGTACTTCCAAACGACCAACAAACAGGATATTCAGTTTCCCATCGCAAAATTCGCTAATCGGAGATACATCAGGAGAAAAGAGTCCCAAATCAACACCGTTGGGAATAATATCATAATATCCATGGACATATTTACTAGCAAACTCCATAGCTGCCTTTGATACGGCGATTTTACCATCAAGCTTATGCAGGCGTCTTCTTAGCATTATAGTAGTTACGGGTCTACCGAACTTGTAACCCGGTTTACCATCGAAAGCATGAAAAGTAGCTACATTAGCTGTATTTGAAAAACGGAGCACAGCACTGCAAAGCATAGGCATAAAGGGCTCGTGGAGGTGGATAATATCAAATTTCTCTCGGCGAAGGACCGCTTTTATAGTATGGCCTAACATTAGTGATATGGTAACACGGCAAATAGTACCGCCAGCAGGGAAAGGAACAGGAGTGCCTATGCGTATGAACCTGTCGCCAAAACCGGAGACATTGCCAGATGAGGGGGCAATAATCTTAACATCATGCCCCATCTTAGTAAAGCGACGCTCTAGAGAAGCAACATGAACGTTAACACCACTGGGGTAAGCAAAAT
>Ga0172363_10004800_pt1 | contig 10917 bp, 6 predicted proteins | sample LakKivs2_kivu2a2_FD_114541 | JGI IMG/M metagenome (GOLD analysis project Ga0172363, IMG submission 114541) | Sediment microbial communities from Lake Kivu, Rwanda - Sediment s2_kivu2a2 | ecosystem: Environmental > Aquatic > Freshwater > Lake > Sediment | place: Rwanda: Western Province, Lake... | reverse complement strand
GTGAAGCGGGAGGGAAGCTTGAGATCGAAACGGTACCCGGCAAAGGCACGCTCGTGCGCGCTTCCTTCCGGCTGTCTCACCCCGACCTGAGACCCATGGGTGATATGCTTCAAACGATGGCCGCACTGGTCGGCGCCCACCCCCGCGTCCAATTCGTCTTCTGCCACCGGCAGAACGGAGCCGTCGTTTCGCAGTGGAGCAGCAACCCGGCAAACGCCGCAAGGACATGATCATGGTGAAGTTCACCATCAACAACCGGCCCGTCGAAGTTGAGCCTGGAACAACCGTGCTGCAGGCTGCCCAGGCCTTGGGCATCAAGATTCCAACGCTGTGCTACCACAAGGCCCTGAGCGCCTACGGCGGCTGCCGCCTGTGCCTGGTCGAGCTGGACGACGGGCGGCGCAAGCGCGTGCAGACGTCCTGCATCTACGTGGCCCAGGAGGGGCTGAAGGTGCAGACCGACACCGAGCGTGTCGTCAAGGCCCGCAAGATCGTGCTTGAGCTGCTTCTCGCCCGGTGCCCCGGCTCGCAGGAGATCAAGCGCGTGGCTGAGGGGCTGGGCGTTACCGAAACGCGGATCAGGAAGCAGGACAAGAAGTGCATCCTGTGCGGCCTTTGCGTGCGGATGTGCCGCGAGCGAATGGGGAAAGGGGTGATCGGCTTTGCCCACAGGGGCGTGAAGCGCGAGGTGATCCCGGCCTTCGATGCGAAGTCGGAAGCCTGCATGGGGTGCGGCGCCTGCGCCTTCATCTGCCCGTCGGGGGCGATCGACCCGGCAAAATTCTGCTCCCGTGGAACTTCGCCGCTTCCCTCGGAGTTCGACCTGGGCGTCGGGCCGCGCCCCGTCATCAGCGTTGCATTTCCGCAAGCCGTCCCCAACACCCCGAGCATCGACAAAGACCGCTGCGTCTACTTCCAGACGGGCCATTGCCGCACCTGCGAGGCAATGTGCGATGCCCACGCCATCGACTTCGACCAGCAGCCGCAGCAGCTCGACCTGAAGGTCGGGGCCGTCGTCGTGGCTCCCGGATACGACCGGTATTATCCCGACAACCGCCTGGAGTACAACTATCAGAATCTGGCGAACGTGGTCACTGCGCCGGAGTTCGAGCGGATGCTGAGCGCCTCGGGCCCCTATCGCGGGCACCTGGTCAGGCCGTCCGACCGCAAGGAGCCTGAACGCATCGCCTTCATTCAGTGCGTCGGCTCGCGGGATTTGGAGTGCAACCAGTATTGCTCCGCCGTCTGCTGCATGCACGCCACCAAGGAAGCGATCGTGGCGAAGGAGCACTCCAAGAATCCCTTGCAGACGGACATTTACTTCATGGACATGCGGGCGTTCGGCAAGGGCTTCGACCGCTACTATGAGCGCGCGAAAAACGAATACGGTGTCAACTACCATCGGTGCCGGCTGCCCGTGGTTGACAAAGCCCCTCACGGCGACGAACTCCTCCTTGGCTACGTGGACGATACCGGCGAGTTCCACAAGGAAGCGTACGACATGGTGGTGCTCTCCACCGCGCTCATTCCGAAGAAGAGCCTGAAAGCTCTCGCCGGGGCCGCCGGCCTGAATCTCAACAAGTATGATTTCGTGGACACGGAAGCGTTTGCCAGCGAAGACACCAGCCGCGAGGGCGTGTTCGTGTGCGGGGCGGCAAGCGAACCGAAGGACATCCCTGAAACGGTCATCCAAGCCAGTGCCGCCGCGGCCCGGGCGTCGGAGTTGCTCGCCGACGTGCGCGGCACGCTGATTCAGAAGAAGGAGTATCCGCCGGAGAGGGACGTCAGCGATGAGCCGCCCCGCGTCGGCGTGTTCGTATGCCACTGCGGGATCAACATCTCCGGCACGGTGAACGTGGAGCAGGTGGTGGAATTCGCCAAGGGTCTGCCCGGCGTTGCGCACTGCGAGCACAGCCTGTACACGTGCTCGCAGGACAACCAGCAGAAGATCAAGGAAACGATCAAACGGTGCGGGCTGAACCGCATCGTGATCGCGTCGTGCACTCCGCGCACGCACGAGGCCCTCTTCCAAGACACGATCCGCGAGGTGGGGCTGAATCCATTCCTGCTGGAGTTTGTGAGCATACGGGAGCACTGCTCGTGGGTGCACATGGGCGACAAGGACCGCGCCACCCGCAAGGCCAAGGATCTGGTGGCGATGGCGGTCTCGAAGGCAAGGCTGCTCCGCTCGATCCACAGCTCGTCATTCTCCGTCAGAAAAGAGGCGCTGGTCATAGGCGGAGGGATGGCTGGAATGGCCGCCGCGCTTTCACTGTCCCAGCAGGGCTTCGAGGTTCACCTCGTCGAACGGGAGAAGGAGCTTGGAGGAAATCTGAAGAAGCTCCATTTCACGCTATCGGGGCATAATCCGCAGGAGTTGCTTCGCACCACTATTGACCGGGTGCAGGCGGACGGCAAGATCCATCTTCATCTCGAGACTCAGGTGCAGGAATTCTCGGGCTACATGGGCAATTACGAAACGACGCTCGTCCACACCGGCGACCATGGACGCCGAACGGTCGTCAAGCATGGGGCGGTGGTGGTTGCCACCGGCGCCGCCGAGCGCGAGACCAACGAGTACCTGCGGGGGCAGTCGAACCGCGTGGTCACCCAGAAAGAGCTCGAGGGAAAACTGGCGGACGACGCCGGGCGATCCGAGCTCGCCTCCGCACAAACGATCGCCATGATCCAGTGCGTTGGCTCACGCGAAGAGGGCAGCATGTACTGCAGCCGCGTGTGTTGCGCCAACGCAATCAAGAACGCCCTCAAGATCAAGGAGATCAACCCCGCCGCCAACGTCATCGTCTTCTACCGCGATATCCGCACTTATGGATTCCGCGAGGAGTACTATCAGAAGGCAAGGCAGCAGGGCGTGCTCTTCATCCGTTACGAGCCGCAGAGCAAACCCGCCGTACGGCCCGGCGAGGGGCCGGACGATCCCGTGCAGGTCAATGCCTACGATCCCATCCTGGGCAAAGACGTTTCACTGGCCGTTGACCTGCTCGTGCTGAGCACCGGCATCGCCCCGAACGCCGACAACGAGAAGCTTGCGAAGATACTGAAGGTGCCGCTGGATCAGGACGGCTTCCTGCTGGAAGCCCACATCAAGCTGCGCCCTGTAGACTTCGCGACGGACGGGGTGTTCTTGTGCGGCCTCGCCCACTCGCCGAAGTTCGTGGGGGAATCGATCTCGCAAGCCCGAGCGGCCGCCGCCCGTGCGGCCACGCTGCTGACGCAGGAGACGATCCAGGCCAAGGGCCGCAGAGCCGAGATCACGCCGCGCCTGTGCGCCGGTTGCGGCCTGTGCGTGGGCGTGTGCCCCTACGACGCCCGGGAAATCGACCCGGTCAACGGGATTGCGAAGGTTATCGAGGTGCTGTGCCAGGGCTGCGGAGCCTGCGCCGCCATCTGCCCGAACGCCGCCACCAAGCAGGTCGGCTTCGCAAAGGAGGACGTGCTGGCGGCGATCGACACGTTGACCGTGGATGTGATTCCCGTTGCGGAGAGCCTTGCCGGCTTGCCGGCCGCTACAGGCGACAGGCTACAGGCAACAGGCTACAGGTACGTCGAACCACCGATGTAGAGACGTGCCGGTCGTATGTGTTTGGCGTGCGTCTTGCGACGCACGGGGGCGAACACAACGGTTCGCCCCTACGGAAAAACTGCCGGCTGCCTGCAGGGGCGAACCTCTGTGTTCGCCCTTGCCCGAGCCTTCAAGAAACCTGTGTCCCTTTCCCTTTCGTCGCTACGCCAAACACGTGCGTGCCTGTGGCACGTCTCAGCTTGACCTTCTTCGTGTCGGCGGCGACCGCAGCGGTCGCACCGCACGGGGCGTCTATACAAGGTTGGTCAGCGGACCCTGTCGCCTGTGGCCTGCAGCCTGCCGCCATCTCCCCGGAGGTTTCAGCGATGTCCGAACAGTTCGAGCCGAAGATAGTGGCATTCCTGTGCAACTGGTGTTCCTATGCCGGGGCCGATCTGGCCGGCACGTCACGGATGCAGTACCCGCCCAACGTGCGGATCATCCGGCTCATGTGCAGCGGCGGGTTGGACCCGGTGTATGTCTTCCGTGCCTTGATGGGCGGCGCCGATGGCGTGCTCATCGGCGGATGCCACCCCGGCGACTGCCACTACACGAACGGGAACTACAAGGCCCGGCGGCGGGTGGCCGTGCTGAAGAACATCCTTCGCGAGCTGGGCATAGGCGAGGACAGGGTGTGGCTTCGCTGGATAAGCGCCAGCGAGGGCGGCCGATTCGCGGAGACGATTTCGGAAATGGTAGCCAAGCTCAAGGAAAAGGGGCCAAACCCTCTGCCGCAATCCTGGGCAGTGTGAAAACCGGAGACTCAGACAGTGGCCATAATCGAAGTAAGAGATGGAAACCCGTCGGGGGCAGTTCAACGGCTCCTGCATTCAATGCTGAGTCAGGGCGTCGTTGATGGAATCCTTGTGCCTCAGGAGATCCCTTCGAGAAAGACGGTGGTCCAGACGCTGGTGAGCGATCCGGCGAAGCTGGAGGGGGTGAACCCCTTTGCACCGGTCTTCGGCGTGAACTCGGCCCGCGTGGTGGCAAAGATGTGCGTCGGCCTGACGTCGGCGTCGGCGTCTCAGGCGTCGCCCGCGGCGGCGCAATCAGCCACGGCGGCCGAGCAGGCGAAGGCGGGGGCCGCTGATGCGCCTGCACCGGAAGGGGGTGCAACGCAGACAACGGCGGAAAACCGGCCCTCCGTGGAGAGCCCGGAGGGTGCAACCGCCACGGAGCAGCCCCGAACGCCTCTGATCGGCGTAGTGCTCCGGCCGTGCGAGAGTCGCGCCCTCGTGGAGCTGGCCAAGCTCCAGCAGGTTTCCCTCGACCCGTTCCTGATCATCGGGGTCGATTGTTGGGGAACGTACTCCATTCAGGATTACGCCGAGAAAGCGGGCAAGAACGCGAACGGCTCGTCGGTCACCGCGGAGTTCCTCCAGCAGGCCCAGGCGGGGAAGGTGCCGGCTGAGCTTCGCAACGCCTGCCGCGTTTGCCAATATCCGACACCCGCCTGCGCCGACGTGGCCGTACACCTGTTCGGAGAGGATATCACCCGGCAGGTGTCGGTTCACGCCCTCAGCGAGAAGGGCAAGGATGTATTCGGCGCGCTGGGCCTTCAGGCCACACAGGAAAGCAGCGGGCGCGAGAATGCAGTGACATCCCTGAGGGCGGCCAGGAAGCAGACCGCGGCCGACGACAACCTGAACTTCCTCGAGACGATTGCCACGCTGTGCATCAACTGCCGCAACTGCCGGGCGGTGTGCCCCATCTGCTATTGCAGGCAGTGCGTATTCGACGGCCGGGTGTTCGAGTACACGATGGACAAGTACCTCAACTGGTCGGGCAAGAAGGGCATGCTGAGGATGCCGCCGGACAAGCTGCTGTTCCACCTAACCCGGATGAGCCACGTGTCGGCGTCGTGCGTGGCATGCGGGCAGTGCGAGGCGGCCTGCCCCAGCGGCATTCCGCTGGGCCGGTTCTACCAGAGGGTCTCCAGCGCCGTTCAGGAAGCCCTTGGCTACCAGGCCGGCCGGAGCATCGACGATGAACTGCCCCTGACGACCTTCCGCGATGACGAGCTTTCGGCCGTTGAAGATTGAGCTTATCCGATCACTGATTTCCAGGAGCACATAATGGGAACGCCAGACGACCGCAAGAAGAATGCCGGCGCCCAGGGCGCAGCGGCGGGCGCGAAGCCGCAGGAGCAGCCCGGGGCCGCCGACGTGGCCGCCCTCAGTCAGTTCGACTTGCGCTTCCCCGACGAGATCGCCAGCCTTCCCGGCGGGCAGAACATTCGACGCTGCTTTGCCTGCGGCACTTGCGCCGCAGGGTGCCCCGTCACCGAAGTTGACAGCGAATACAACTGCCGGCGGATCGTGCGCCAGATACTGTTCGGCATGCGCGAGGAAGTGCTGTCCTCCCCCCTGATCTGGATGTGTCTGGTGTGCTATCGCTGCTACGTTCGTTGCCCGCAGAAGGTGAACTTCACCGACATCATGCGGGTTCTCAGATATCTGGCCGTGAAGGAGAAGCGAGTGTCGCCCGAGATGTACGCCCAGATCAGCAAGCTCGACAGATTCTCGCAGGATGTGCGGCATGACCTGCTCAAGAGCTTCTTCGAGAAGAAGGATGGGTCGCTGGACGATCTGGAAAACCGCGTCAGGAAGACACTGAACGAAACCCTCGTACAATCAGGAAGCAGCAAGTGACAACGCAGCAGACAAGCGAAGACGACGTGAAGAGCTTCCACGACCTCCAGCAGGAGGTGGTCGCCCGCGGGCTGTGCGGCCGGTGCGGGGGGTGCGCATCCTTCTGCTCCGCCGACGAGATGAGCGCGCTGGAGTTCGACCGCACGCAGGGTCCCAAGCTGACCGACGACGCCCTGTGCCTGAAGTGCGGCATCTGCTACCTGATTTGCCCGCAGATCAAGGCGCTCGATGCCGAGGTGCGAGCGAAGTTCGGATGGCGGCATCCCATCGGCCGCTGCCGCACGATAACGTCTGCACGCGCAACTGAACAGCGAGTATTGGACGTCTGCACGGACGGCGGGGTGGTGACCGCGCTTCTGTGCAACGCACTCAAGAAAGGGGCCATTCAGGGAGCACTCGTTTCCCGAAGGATTGGACCCTTCGCGCGGCAGCCGTTCCTGGCAACCGAGCCTGATCAGGTCATCGAAGCGGCCGGCACCCATTTCGACGAGGTCCAACACCTTGAACAGCACGGCCGAAACTATTCCACCTACTGCCCGTCGATGCAGGAGATCAAGAAGATCGGCCGGATGCACCTGAGCAGGATCGCCCTGGTTGGCACGCCCTGCCAAATCTATTCCGTGCGGAAAATGCAGGCGCTCAACGTGGTGCCCGCCGACGTGATCAGGCTCACCATCGGCCTGTTCTGCATGGAAAACTTCTCCTTCGACGAGAAGACGGTATCCACCCTGGAACAGAAACTTGGCCTGAAGATCAGCGACGTGGCGAAGCTGAATATCAAGGACGACGTGATAATGACTACGAAGGCGGGCAAGGTGGTGCATGTTCCATTCGAGGCACTGGATGAGGTGGCTCGGCCTGCATGCATGGCGTGCTCCGATTTCGCGAACGACTTTGCCGACGTCTCCGTGGGCGGGTTGGGGTCGCCCGAAGGCTACACCACGACGATCATCCGCACCAGCCTTGGGCAGGAGCTCTTCAATGGCGCCAAGAACGACGGCGCCCTCGAGGAGCTGGCCGTCCGCGGAAAGGAAAAGGCAAAGCTCCATCGCACGGAGCTGATGGCGAAGGCCACCGCCTTCGCCCGCCGAAAAAAGGAGCGCGCTCGGGCAACGCTCGCCGCTATCTCCTCCACCTCGCCTACTGACTGAACGGGAGCAAACGGTGGATCACAAATCAGTTATGGTCGTCGGAGGCGGCATCGCCGGGATTCAGGCCTCGCTCGATCTCGCCGAGATGGGCGTTCGGGTGTTCCTCGTCGAGCATCAGCCGAGCATCGGCGGGCGGATGGCACAGCTCGACAAGACCTTTCCCACCAACGACTGCGCCATGTGCATCCTGTCGCCCAAGCTCGTGGACGTGGGGGGCAACCGGAACGTCAGCATCATCGCCAACGCCGACGTGCAGTCCGTTGAAGGGGAGCCCGGCAGCTTCCGGGTGAAAGTGCTGAAGCGCGCCCGATACGTCGACGAGTCGCGCTGCACCGGCTGCCGCGTGTGCATGAGCAAGTGCCCCGTGCGCATACCCGACGAGTACAACAAGGGCCTGGGCACCACCAAGTGCATCCGCATCCCGTTCCCGCAGGCAATCCCGGCCGTCCCCATCATCAGCAAGGAGCACTGCATCTGGTTCCAGAAGGGCAAGTGCCGCATCTGCGAAAAGTTCTGCCAGGAAAAGGTGATCGATTACGAACAGAAGGACGCCGTTCTGGACCTCGAAGTTGGAAGCATCATCCTGGCGTTGGGGTCGCAGGAATTCGATGCGAAGCTGAAGGACGAGTACAGCTACGGCACGTCGCCCAACGTGCTGACGAGCATCGAGCTGGAGCGGCTGCTGAGCGCTTCCGGCCCCACGAAGGGCCACGTTACGCGGCCGTCTGACCAGAAGGAGCCGGAGCGCGTGGCGTTCCTCCAGTGCGTCGGCTCGCGCGACTTGCAGGTGGGCAAGCCCTTCTGCTCCGGCATATGCTGCATGCAGGCCGCGAAGGACGCCGTGATCCTCGCCGAGCACGTACCCGGGGTGAAGGTGACCATCTTCAACATGGACGTGCGTGCCCAGGGCAAGGATTTCGACAAGTTCGTCACCCGGGCACAGCATGAGTACGGGGCGCGCCTGGTTCGTGCGCGAGTTTCATCGGTGGAGATCAACCCCGCCAACGATAACCTGCGCATCCGGTTCGACCCGAACGACGGCGGCCCTCCCCGCGAGGAGGAATTCGACGTGGTGGTGCTGTCCGTGGGACTGCACTCGTCGGAAGGAACCGAACGGTTTGCGCGCAATCTCGGCCTTGACCTCACCGGCACGGGATTCGTGGCGGGCAGCGAGTTCGATCCGGTGCTCACGTCGCGCCCGGGGATGTTTGCCTGCGGCACCCTCACGGGGCCGAGAGACATCCCGGAGACGGTGCTGCAGGCGAGTGCCGCGGCGAGCGCGGCGGCATCGTCACTGGCCAATCTGCCGCCCGTGCGAATCGAGAAGGAGTACGCCCCCGAGCGGGACGTCCGCTCCGAGCCGCCCCGCATCGGCGTGTTCGTTTGCCGCTGCGGCATCAACATCGCTTCCACCGTGGACGTTGAGAAGGTGGCGCAATCGGCCCTCGAGTTGCCCTGCGTGGAGCACGCACAGGACCTCCTCTTTGCCTGTGCCCGCGACTCTCAGCGCATCATAGCCGACACCATCCGCGAGAAGAATCTGAACCGCCTGGTGGTCTGCGCGTGCACGCCCAGAACGCACGAGCCGCTCTTCCAGAGCACGCTGCGTTCGGCCGGCGTCAATCCCTACCTGTTCGAGTTTGCAAACATCCGCGAGCACTGCTCGTGGGTGCATCAGAAGGCCCCGGAAGACGCCACGCAGAAGGCCAAGGGGCTGGCCAGGCAGGCCGTTGCAAAGGCGGCTCTGCTCGAGCCGCTCGCGCCCATGGAATTGCCCGTCAACCACGATGCCATCGTGATCGGCGGCGGCGTGGCCGGGATGACCGCCGCCCTCGAGCTGGCCAACCACGGCTGCCAGGTGCACCTGGTCGAACGGGAAAAGGAGTTGGGCGGAAACTTCCGCCACGTTCATTTCACGATGGACGGCCTCCCGGCCCAAGGCTTTCTGGCGGCGTTGGTCGAGCAGGTCAGCACGAACCCTCGCGTTCAGGTTCATCGTGGTTCGGAAGTTGCCGAAGTGAAAGGGTTCGTGGGCAATTTCAGCTCGAAAATCCGCCCGGTGGCCGGCGGTGAGCCCGTGGAGGTGAACCATGGCGCGGTTGTGGTTGCCACCGGTGCCAACGAGCTTGAAACCGATGAGTACCTGCGAGGCCAGGATGACAGAATTGTCACCCTCCGCGAGCTTGAGGCGGCACTGTCCGGCGATGGCTCAGACTTGAAGCAGAAACTCGCCCAGGCGCAAAACGCCGTGCTGATCCAGTGCGTTGGCTCACGCTGCGACGAGCGCCCCTATTGCAGCCGCATCTGCTGCAACAAGTCGATCAAGAACGCCCTGAAGCTGAAGGAGCTCAATCCCAAGGGCAACGTTTACGTGCTCTATCGCGACATCCGAGCGTATGGGCTGCACGAGCTTGCCTACAGGGATGCGCGAGAGAAGGGCATACTGTTCATCCGCTATGAGGAAGCCGCCAAGCCGGCGGTGTTCCGTGAGGATGACAGGTTGAGGGTGCGGCTGTTCGCGCCGGTGCTGCGGCGGGAGATCGTGATCGATGCCGACCTGATCGGCCTTGCCGTGGGGATGGAGGCGCCTGCGGAGAACAAGGCCCTTTCGCAGATGCTGAAGGTTCCGCTGAACAACGAAGGCTTCTTCCTCGAGGCCCACGTGAAGCTGCGGCCGGTCGATTTTGCCACCGAAGGGGTGTTCGTCTGCGGGCTGGCTCACTATCCGAAGGATGTTTCCGAATCGGTCGCCCAGGCCAGAGCTGCTGCCGGCAGAGCAATGACCGTTCTGAGCAAGGACGCGATCAAGGCGGAAGGAAAGGTGGCGCAGGTTCATGCAGATCGCTGCTCCGCCTGCGGCACCTGCGTGGGGGTGTGCGCGTTCCGAGCGGTTGAGATCGACAAAGCCAAGGGCGTGGCAGTGGTGAACGAGGCCTTGTGCAAGGGGTGCGGAACCTGCTCGGCAACGTGCCGCTGCGAGGCGATCGACCTGCGCGGATTCCGCAACGAACAACTCGTTGCCGCCATCCAGGCGATTACGGAGTGACCATGGCACAACAGAACGACAGCGAGTGGCGCCCCAAGATCGTGGCGTTTCTGTGCAACTGGTGTTCCTACGCGGGAGCCGACCTGGCGGGCGTGAGCCGCATGCAGTACCCGCCGGACATTCGCATCATACGGGTGCCGTGCTCGGGGCGCATCAATCCGTTGTACATCCTCTCCGCGCTGCACCGGGGGGCCGACGGTGTGCTGGTTTCCGGATGCCACCCCGGCGACTGCCATTATATCAGCGGCAATCTCGTGGCGAGGCGCAAGTTTGCCATGCTGAAGGAATTCCTGCAGCACGTGGGGATCGAGCCGGAGCGGGTGCATTTCTCCTGGGTCTCCGCGTCCGAAGGAGCCCGATTCGCCATACTCATCGCCGTTCCATGCACTGGAGTGATCGATGCGGCGGGCGTGGCGCGCTCGGTGCAGCCGGACGAGATCATCGCCGCCGAAGAGAACGATGGCATGCTTCTCATCAAGAGCGATG
>Ga0172363_10004799_pt1 | contig 10917 bp, 9 predicted proteins | sample LakKivs2_kivu2a2_FD_114541 | JGI IMG/M metagenome (GOLD analysis project Ga0172363, IMG submission 114541) | Sediment microbial communities from Lake Kivu, Rwanda - Sediment s2_kivu2a2 | ecosystem: Environmental > Aquatic > Freshwater > Lake > Sediment | place: Rwanda: Western Province, Lake... | reverse complement strand
GTGCAGCGCCTCGGCCTGCTCGCCCAGCTCCAGCATGTCGCCGACGATGATAACCTTTCGCCGCCCGCCGGCCGCGGCAAGCACCTCCGCCGCCGCCGCCAGCGAGGCCGGGTTGGCGTTGTACGCGTCGTTGATCACCGTCCCGCCGGCCAGGGCCTGCCACTCCAACCGCATCGGCTCGCCGCGGAAGTCGGCCAGCGCCTCGCCCGCCTGGCGCGGCGAGAAGCCGAACCGCCCGGCTGTGGCGACGGCCGCCAGCGCGTTCAGCGCGTTGTGCCGCCCCGGCAGCGGCAGGTCGAACCACTCGCGCCCGTTGAGCTGGAACCGCTGCCGCGACCCGCGCGCCTCGCGGCCGGTGAGTCGCAGGTCGGCCGACGGCGACTGGCCGAACCGCACCAGCCGGCGGCCGTAGGGACGCACCGCGCGGTCCAGCGGCTCGCTGTCGGCCCAGACGACGGCCAGGCCGTCGCCCGCCAGCGGGCCGAGGATGGCGGCCTTCTCGGCGGCGATGCGCTCGACGGTGCCGAACCGCTCCAGGTGGCTGGGGCCGACCGACGTGATGACGGCCACGTCGGGGCGCGACATCTCCGCCAGTGCCGCGATCTCGCCGGGTGCGTTGGTGCCCAGCTCGCAGACGACGTAGTCGTCGTCCGGCGCGACGGCCAGCAGCGTCAGCGGCACGCCCACGGCGTTGTTGAAGCTCTTGGGGCTGGCCGAACCCCTCAGCCGCCGCGAGAGGATGTGATGCACCATCCGCTTGACGGTGGTCTTGCCGTTGGAGCCCGTGACGGCGACGACGGCCGCGCGAACCAGCCGCCGATGGTGCGCCGCCAGGTCGCCCAGCGCCCGCGTGGTGTCGGCCACGGCGATGAGCCGGCCGGGAAACGCCGCCGCGGCGGCGCAGTCGATGGTCGCGTCGGCGGCGACGACGGCGGCGCAACAGCCCGCGGCGGCCGCCTGCGCCAGAAACGCGTGCCCGTCGAACCGCGCCCCGCGCAGCGCGAAGAACAGCTCGCCCTCGCGTGCGGTGCGGCTGTCGGTGGCGACGCCGCGGACGGCGGCGATCTCGCCTTCGCTCGCCCAGCGCCCGCCGACGGCGGCGCGGACCTCTTCGAGGCTCAGCGTCTTCATCGCTGTCCGCTCCGGGCCGCGAGGGCCTCGGAGGCGACCTCCACGTCGTCGAAGTGGGTCCGCCGCCCGCCGATGATCTGGTAGTCCTCGTGCCCCTTGCCGGCGATGAGGACGACGTCGCCGGCCTCGGCCCGCGCGACGGCCAGCTCGATCGCGGCGCGGCGGTCCGGCTCGACGAGCGCCCGGTCCCGCCCGGCCGGCGTGAAGCCGGCGCAGATTTCGTCGATGATCGCCTGGGGCTTCTCGCTGCGCGGGTTGTCGGAGGTGACGACGACCAGGTCGGCCAGCTCCTCGCACGCCCGGGCCATTCGCGGGCGCTTGGTGCGGTCGCGGTCGCCCCCGCAGCCGAAGGCTACGATGAGGTGCGCTTTTGTGAGGGGGCGCAGCGCGCCCAGAACGTTCCGCAGCGCGTCGTCGGTGTGGGCGTAATCGACGAAAACGTCGAACGGCATTGCACTTGGCACGCGCTGGAGCCGCCCGCGGATGCTGCCCACGCCCGCGATGCCCCGCAGCGCCGCCGCCAGGTCCGCGCCCACGGCCCCGGCCGCACCCGCCGCCGCCAGGCAGTTCAGCACGTTGTAGCGCCCGATGAGCGGCACATGGACGGCCTCCTGCCGCCCGCCCCAGCGCACGGCGAAGTCCGTCCCGCCCGAATCGATGCGGTCGATGCGCGCCCACAGTTCCGCCGCGGGGCTCAGCCCGTACCACAGCACCTCGGCCTTCGTCGCCTCGGCCAGCAGCTCGCCCGGCGGGCGCGGCAGTCCCTCCGGCCGCGGCGCGTCGCGATTGATCACCGCCGTGGCGCCGCGGTCGAGCCGCTCGAAGAGCCTGCGCTTGGCCAGGAAGTACGCCTCCATCGTGCCGTGGTAGTCCATGTGGTCGCCGGCGAGGTTGGTGAACACGCCCACGCGAAACGTCAGCCCCGCCGTGCGGTCCTGGTCCAGCGCGTGGCTGGAGGCCTCCATCACCAGGTGCGTCTTTCCGGCGCGGACCATTTCGGCCGTCATCTCCGCCAGCTCCATCGCGTCGGGCGTGGTGGTGGCCGCGGGCACGGCGCGCAGGCCGGTCTCGTGGGCAATGGTGCCGAACAGCCCGGCGGGCATGCCCGCGGCCTCCAGCGCCGCCCGCGTCAGCACGGCCACGGTGCTCTTGCCCTTCGTGCCGGTGACGGCGATGCAGGTGAGCTTTCGCGCCGGCCAGCCGCGAATGGCCTGGGCGAGCCGGCCCGCCGCGGCGCGGGTGTCGGCCACGGCGGCCCACGGCGTGCCGTCGGGCACGGCGGAGGAATCTTCGCAGACGACGGCGGCGGCGCCGGCCGACACGGCGGCCGGAATGTACCGGTGCCCGTCGGCGGCCGTGCCGCGCACCGCCACAAAGCAGCAGCCCGCCCGGCAGCGGCGGGAATCGGCCGAAACGTCGGTCACTTCGGCGTCGCCCGTTCGCCTGGCGTCCGCCAGCTCCGCAGCAACCAACAGTTCCGAAAACCGCATGGGCCTTCCAGGCCGATCCGCGCCGCGCCGGGCGGGGTTGTTTTCGCCGGCCGGGATCGCCGCACCACGAGTGCGGCGAGAGCCCGGACCAACGCTGGGAATTCGAAATCAGCTATCAGCTACCAGCTTCCAGCCACCAGCTTCCAGCTACCAGTTACCAGCCGCCAGCAATCCGCAATCCGCAATCCGCAATTCCTACCACCCGCCGGGGGTTCGCGCGACGGCAGGCAGCCTGTCGCTCGCCGCGCGGTCGGGCGGAACGTTCAGGTAGACAAGCGTCCGCTCGAGCACCTGCCGGACGGCGGGGGCGGCCACCTTGCCGCCGTAGTAGCCCTTGGCGGCATCCGGCCAGTATATCGAAATCGCGCAGACCACCTGCGGGCGCACCGCCGGCGCGCCGCCGACGAACGTCGCCACGTACGCCCGCGGCACGTAGCCGCCCGGCCCGGGTATCTGCGCCGTGCCCGTCTTGCCCCAGCTCGTCCAGCGATCCAGCCGGCAGCTCTTGCCCGTCCCGCGCTCCACCGCCTGCTGCAGCACCGCGAGGGTCTGCTCGGCCGTGCAGGGCTTCAGCACCCGCCGCACGACCCGCGGGCGCAGGCGCCACGCGGGCGAGCCGTCCGGGCGGCGTATCTCGCGCACGAGCTGCGGCTCCATGAGCAGCCCGCCGTTGGCGAACACGCCGAAGGCCATCGCAAGCTGCAGCGTCGTGACGGAGATTTCCTGCCCGAAGGGGACGCGGCGCAGGCTGTAGCCGTCCCACTTGCGCAGCTCGCGGACGATGCCGGGGCTTTCGCCGGGCAGGCAGATGCCGGTCCTCGCGTCGAAGCCGAAACGTCGCACCGCCTCGAACTGCGCGGCGTTGCCCAGCTTCTCGCCCACCTTGGCCATGCCGATGTTGCTGGAGTGGACGACGATGTCCTCCACCGTCAGCATCCCGTAGTGCTGCCCGTGGTCGGTGAGGCGCCCGCCGCGCGCGGCGTGGTACTCGCCGTTCTCGCAGAAAAGCAGCGTCTCGTAGCTGACGGCGCCGGCGTCGACGGCCGCGGCGGCCATGATCGGCTTGAACGCGCTGCCCGGCTCGTACGGCACGCAGACGGCGCGGTTGGTGCGGGCGGCGGCGTCGGCCCGCTCGAAGTCGCCCGGGTCGAACGACGGCGCCGAGCACATGGCCAGCACCTCGCCGCTGCGCGGCTCGATCACCACGCCGGCGCCCCACTTGGCGGAGTACTGCTCCACCGCGCCCGCCACCGCCGCCTGAAGCTGCTCCTGCACCACCGCGTCCAGGCACAGCAGGACGCTGTCGCCGTCGCGCGGCAGGCGCTGGCCGGCCTCCCACAGCGGGCGCCGGCGGGCGTCGGTCAGCAGCACGCTGCAGCCGTCGACGCCGGCCAGGTGCTGCTCGAGGCCCAGCTCCAGCCCGCCGCCGCCGCGGCGGTCGGGGGGCATTCCGGCCAGGGCGCAGTCGTGGCGGAAGCCGATGACCGTGGCGGCCAGGTCGCCGCCGGGGTACTCGCGCCGCCAGTCGTGGCGGATGCCCACGCCGCCCAGGCCCAGGTCGCAAACGGCCTGGATCTCCCGCGGGCTGAGGCCGGCCTTGAGCGGCACGAAGCGGTCGCCGCGGCGCGCCACGAGCATCGTCTGGATGCGCGCGGCGTCCAGCGACAGGGCCTCGCCGATCGCCACGCAGGCATTGGCGATCTTCTCGTCGTCCAGGCGGCGGGCCAGCAGGTTCGGGTCGGCGAAGCACACGGCCTCCTGCCTGCTGACGGCCAGCGCGACGTAGCTGCCCAGCGTGGCCGCGTATATGCTGCCGGGCCGCCCGGGGCGCGGCACGACCATGATCTGCTGTCGCTGGAGGCGCGGGCGCGCGAAATCGCCCCCCTTCACCGTCAGCACGCCGAGCCGGACGCACAGCACCACCAGCGTCGCGCCCAGCGCGCCGAACAGCACGTCCGCCCGCCATGTGCCGGCCTGCGGCTTCATCGCCTCGGCTGCGCCTTTCCTCGCTGCGGCGCCCTGCCGCCGCGGGTGCGCGCGTCGTCCTGCGCCGTCCGGCCGCCCACCGCGCCCGCCAGACCGCCCGGCACCAGCGAGCGGTCGACCAGCCCGACGGCCAGGTCGTCGGCCCGCCGGCGCACCTCGCGCGGGACGACCTGCTCGCCCAGCTCGGCCTGCTGCTCGTAGAGCACGCGGCGCAGGCGGACCTGCTCCAACTGCAGCCGCTCCACGTCGTGCCGCGAGCGGTCCTCGACGCGCCGAAGCTGCACCTGCCCCACGACGATCGCCGCCAGGGCCGCTATGACCAGCACCACGCGCACCGCTTATCCCGCGTTGCCCGGAGGAATGTGGATCTCGATGCCCGCCGGAAGCTCGTTCGGGCTGGCGATGCGGTCGCGGTTGGCCTCGAAGAGCTTGCGCACCGCGGCCGCACTGTCGTCGTTCAGAAACTTCCGCGCGATCTTGGAGAGGCTGTCGCCGCGCTGGACGACGTAGACGCGCGCCGCCGGCGCCGCCGAGCGCCCCCGGCGCGACATGTAGTCGCGCAAGCGCTCGACGTCGACCTCGGCGTAGCGCGGCCCCGCCGGCCCGGCGGGTCCGGCCGGGCGGACCGCCGGCGCTGCCGGCGGCGCCGCGGCGGGTGGCGGCGCCGGACGCGCCGCCTCCGTCGCCGGCGGGGGAATCACCAGCTCCAGGCCGACAGGCAGCGCGGCGGGGTTGGCAATGTCGCCGCGGTTGGCCTCGAGGATGCGCTTGTACTGGGGCTCGTTGCCGCGCCCGTAGACCTTGCCGGCAATCGCCCACAGCGTGTCGCGCGACTCGACCTTGTACGTGCGCCGCGGAGGAGCGGGCGCCGCCGCGGCCGCGGGACCGGCCGCGTGCGCCGGCGCGCCGTCGGAAGGCGACGCCGTCAGCGCCGTCGCCGGCGGGCGCAGCTCGGAGCGCACCGTGCCGCCGGCGGCGTCCGGGCGCGGGGGCACGACGCCGGCCTCGATGATCTCCGGCCCGCCGCCGGCCAGCTCGACCGGCCCGCCGTGGGCGTCGGCGTGCGTCGCGCCCGCGTCGGGGGGTTCCTCGATCATCGGCGTGGGCAGGTAGTTGCCCATGTTCTCGCCGGCGGCGGCGGGCGCAGGCGGCGCCGGGGCCGACCGTCCCGTCAACTCGCTCAGCAGAACCCCGAAGGCAACGATGAACACCAACCCGACCAGCAGCCCGATGCGCGTTTCCCTGGTCATCTGTGCGACCTCCTCCCTGAGGTGCGTTCGTCATGTCTTCTCGACCGCGCGGAGCTTCGCCGACCGGCTCCGCGGGTTCGCCGTCGTCTCTTCCAGTCCCGGCGTGACGGGCTTGTCCGTCAGCACGACCGCCACGCCCCGATGCGCCATCTCGCGGAAGGCCCGCTTCACCAGGCCGTCTTCCAGCGAGTGAAAGCTCACTATACCGGCCCGCGCGCCGGCCGCAAGCACCGCAGGCAGCGCCGCCAGCAGACGCTCCAGGTTGCCCAGCTCGTCGTTGACGGCGATCCGCAGCGCCTGGAACGTCCGCGTGGCCGGATGCACGCCCCGCCGCGCCCGCCGCGCCGCCGCCGGCACCGCCGACGCCACCAGCCGCGCCAGCTCCGCCGTCCGCTCGATCCGCCGTTGGCGCCTCTGCCGCACGATCGCCCGCGCGATCCGCCGGCTGTAGCGCTCCTGGCCGAACCGGTAGATCAGGTCGGCCAGCTCCCGCTCGCCCAGGCGGTTGACCAGTTCCGCCGCCGTCGCGCCCGCCGCGCCCGACAGCCGCATGTCCAGCGGCCCGTCGGCCTGAAAGCTCAGGCCCCGCAGCGGATCGTCAAGCTGACAGGACGCCACGCCCAGGTCGGCCAGAAGCAGGTCCGCCCGCTCCTCGCCCGCCTCGGCCAGCACCGCCGCCACGTCGGAGAAGTTCGCCGCAAACAGCCGCACACGCCCGCCGAACCGCTCCAGCCGCCGCCGCGCCAACGCCAGGCACGCCTCGTCCAGGTCGATGCCGATCAGCCGTGCCTCCGGCCCGGCCGCGGCCAGCAGCGCCTCGGCATGCCCGCCGGCGCCCACCGTGCAATCCACCAGCACGCCGCGTCCGGCCGGCGACAGCAGCCGCAGCAGCTCGGCCAGCAGCACCGGCACGTGGTGGGCCGCCGGCTGTGACATGCCCGCGGCCTTTCCGACGCCTCAGGCCTCCGGCGGCGCGTCCAGCGCCGCCAGGGCCATCTCCGAAAAGCCAACCCGGCCATACTCATCCCCCAGCGCCTGAATGCGCGCCAGACGCCGGGCCAATTCCACCAGGCGCTGCCGGGTGCCACCGCCTGTCGTCGCGGGATCGGCCAGCCGGCGCCGCAATTCGGCAAGACTCAGCCGGCCGATTCCGTTCGGCCGGCCCGCCTCGCTCGGGGCCTTCTGGGGGATGAGCATGTCCTGAGACTCCTTCCTCATCCGGGTTGGACTACCTTCCGCCGCCGACGCCGTCCAGCCGGAACGTCAGCGGCGTTTGCCGCCACTTGTCAAACCGCCTCTTGCCCCGTCAGCGCGTCGGGCCGCTCCAGACGTTCGGCCGCCCTGGCCAGCACCTCGTCGTAGCGCGGCAGCGACCGGCTGACGTGCTGCTCCCATTCGTTCTTCGGCCAGATCTCGATGTGATCCAGTTGCCCGACCAGCACCACGCTGTCGGCAATCGACGCCCGCTGCATCGACGCCTCGGGCAGCACCACCCGGCCCTGCTTGTCGGGCCTGACCAGCCGGGCAAACGCGAACAGCAGCCCGACGTCCTGCGAATCGCGGCTGGGCAGCGGCGAACGACGCAGCCTCGTCAGCAGCCGCCGATACGTCAGGTCCGGATACAGCCACAGGTGCCGGTCGGCCGCGAGGACCAGCAGGAACTGCGCGCCGTCCTCCTGCGGGTCGATCTGCTCTCGCAGGGCCGCGGGAATTGCCAGACGGTGCTTGGCATCGATCGACTGCTCGAATTCGCCGACGAACAATGCCACGTGCTTGTCCTTCTTTGCCACCGCGTGGTACGTGAAGGGAAAATAGCCCACCAATAGGGACAAGGCAAGAAAAAAAATTTCGACGGGCCACTTTTTTCCGCCGCCGGCTCCGGCCCGCCCCCACGAGTGGGGCCGCCGGGCCCGTCTCGCCGCAATCCGTTGCGGTGGAGGGCGCCCCGAGCCGCGCGAAAAAATTTTCCGCCCGTGGCCGGAAACCGCTTGCACGACCCGCAGCCGATACGCGCCGCGGGACACGCCGCTCGCGCGACGCGATGCCTCGTCCCGTCAGCATCCGCATGTGAACTTGCCAAAGAAGCGCGTCTCGGCCGACACTGCGGCGCATTCGGTTCATCGGCGAACGACTTGAGTTCCTTGAGGAAATCTTGAGAGCATCCCCGCTCGAGCCCGCGCGAGTGTCTCCCCGCCAAACTGCGGGTCCGCCTCGCTGCGGACAATCATGCGAACGGCAAGCCGCGCGGGGAGCCCGCGTAATCAGCGATCCCCGCCCCGCAATCCGCAATCTCGCCGCCCGCGGCGGCGAGCTAGAACCACCACGCCGGGCCGGGCTTCTCGCGGATGATCAGCGGCTTGAGGAACTCCACCGCCTTCTCGAAGCCCTCGGTCACGCTCATCAGCGAGTCCTCGTGCTCGATGCTGATGACGCCGTCGTAGCCGTACACGGCCAGCATGGAGATAAAGGGGCGCCAGAACTCCGCCCCGTGCCCGTAGCCGCAGGTGCGGAAGACCCACGCGCGGGTCTTCAGCTCGCCGTAGCTCTGCGTGTCGAGGTTGCCGGTCAGACCGCTGTTGTGCGGGTCGATGGCGCAGTCCTTGGCGTGCACGTGGAAGATGCACTTGTTCTCGCCCAGCAGGCGGGCCGCCTCCACCGGGTCGATCCCCTGCCAGAAAAAGTGGCTCGGGTCGAGGTTGGCGCCGAGGTTCTTCCCGGCCGCCTTGCGCAGGCGCACGATGTCGGTGGGGTTGTGCACCACCATGCCGGGGTGGGCCTCGAAGGCGATCTTCACGCCGTGCCTGGCGGCGAAGTCGTTCTCCCTGCCCCAGTAGGGGATCACCACGTCCTCCCACTGGTAGCGCGACATCTCCAGGAACTCCGGCGGCCAGGGGCACGTCACGAAGTTGGGCGTCCTGTCGCCCTTGGCGCCGCCGGGGCAGCCGGAAAAGTTGATCACCACGCCGTTGAACTCCGCCGCCAGCATCACCCCGTTGCGGTGCGCGGCGTGGTGGGCGGCGGCCGTCTTCCTGTCCGGGCTGACGGGGTTGCCGTGCACGGCCACGCCATGCACCTCCAGCCCGCGGTCGGCGATCCTGGCCTTCAGCTCCTTCAGGCGCTTCTTGTCCTTGTGGATGCCTGTCAGGTTCCACGGGTCGCCCGGGTACGCCCCGCACGGCAGCTCGATGGCGTCCAGGCCGAGCCGCTGGCAGTAGTCCAGCGCCTCGTCCAGCTTCATCCCGGTGAACATCGCGCCCATCACGCCGAGTTTCATGAGGTTCTCCTTTGCATTTGGGGCCCGCTGAATCGTCCACGAGCCGCCCATTATCGCCAGCCGCGCGGCAGACGCAAGACCCGGTTGCGTTGTGGGAGCCGGTTGCGTTGTGGATGCACGCCCGTAGCTGCGGAGATCGCGCCCGTCGACGCGCCGGACCTGCCGTCGCTCTGGAGTGTCGCGACGTGCGTCGGGAGCACGGGGTGGGGCCGCTTTGGCTTCGCCCGCCGCCGCGGCGGCGACGTCGAGATCGCCTTCGGCCCCGCCGACGGCACCCGCGCCACCGTCCGCCTGCCGCGCACCGAGGTCGGCAGTAGTGCTGCCGCCCGCGCGCGAACATCCTGTCTGTGGCTGGCCGGGGCGCCGTGCCCGCCGGCACCGGACACCCGGAAGACTCGCTGGCGGAGACTTCCGGCTGCCCTCCGTCAGGTCTGTGACCGTACGGTCCTCGTGCGGTGCAAGCTCTCCGGGCATGGCGCCGGGCGGCGAGCCCTTCTGCGGACGTTGCAGCGAATCGGCGGCAGTGGTAGGATCGCCGACGCGGCTGGCGTGAGTGCCGGCGTGCGGCGCCAATCGCGTCGACAAGCAGATAGGCCGTGCCCCGGGACGGAAGGCCAGGGCTGAGCGGACGGGTCCGATCATCCTCCATCGAGGAAGCGATCATGCTGAGGAAACTGAAGGTCGAGCGATTCAAGTCTCTTGTGCGTCTGGATCTCGAGCTCGGGCGGATCAACGTGTTCATCGGGCCCAATGGAAGCGGCAAGAGCAACCTGCTGGAGGCGGTTGGCGTGCTTGGGGCGGCGGCCTTCGGTCGGGTTGACGACGAGACGCTGTTGCGGCGCGGCGTGCGCCCGGGTGTGCCGAAGCTCTACAAGACGGCATTCCCGAATCTGCCGAAGAGACCGAGTATCCTCATCGGCGCGGAGAGCGCAAGCGGGGCCGGCTATGAGGTGACCCTGTGGAACCCACTGGACAAGCCGAGTCCGGCCTGGCGGTTCATGACCGAGAACCTGCGTGACACCGATGGGAACAAGGTCGTCGCGCGCTCGACGACAAGTGCCGGCAAGCACAACCAGGAACAGGGATTGGCCGCACTGGAGACCGTTCGCCTGGAACCGGGCGATCCGGTCATGGCGCTGATGGATGAGCTGCGCCGCTACAGCATCCACTGCCCCAATACGCCTTCCCTTCGGGGACTGGTGCAGGACCTCCAGGCCCGCGAACCGGTGGGTCTTGGCGGAGGGCGACTTCCCGAAGCCATCGACGAGCTGCTGGAAACAGCCAGGAGGAGTCCCGCGCTGGACGATGTTCTGGAGGATGTGCGCGAGATGATGGATTGAGCCGCGGAATTTTCGGCCAAGCCATCCGTGGGCGTGCCGCTGTCCCCGTCCGCCGCACGCTCGCGCCTCGTGATCCAGTTTGTCGATCGCTTCATGGCCAGGAAACGGAACATCCTGACAGGTTATGACGCAAGCGAAAGCGCCCTGTATATCCTGTACTGCGCCGTGCTCGCCCTGCACCCCAAGGCACCGCCCTGCCTGGCCATCGACAACATGGACCAGGCCCTGAACCCCAGATTGGCCGAGCGGCTGATGACGGGGTTGTGTTCCTGGACAGTGCGGTTGAGCCGCGAGCGCCAATGGCTTCTGACGGCGCACAACCCGGCGGCGCTTGACGGGCTGCCTCTGGATTCACCCGAGGTCCGCCTGTTCGCGGTGGATCGCGACAGCGACGGGCACACCGTCATCCGCCCCATCGATCTGGCGACGGCCTTGAAGGCGCGCCC
>Ga0172363_10004798_pt1 | contig 10917 bp, 9 predicted proteins | sample LakKivs2_kivu2a2_FD_114541 | JGI IMG/M metagenome (GOLD analysis project Ga0172363, IMG submission 114541) | Sediment microbial communities from Lake Kivu, Rwanda - Sediment s2_kivu2a2 | ecosystem: Environmental > Aquatic > Freshwater > Lake > Sediment | place: Rwanda: Western Province, Lake... | reverse complement strand
TTTTAGTTTTTTTTCTTCGGTTTTGGGCGCTCATAGAGAGTATTTAACCGAGCCCCTAATTCATGCGGCGGGCAATCATAGTTTGGCCTTTGCCTGGGGATTTCTTTTGGCATTGGCTATTTTTTGTTTATTTTTGGAATTTTTTAATGAAGAAAAGAAAAAATGGTTTCCTCGGGTAGTTATTATTTCTATTCTTTTTGGTTTTTTGGCTCTGAGTTCGGAAGTGTTATTCGTCGTTCTGATGTTTGTCTTCGGTTTTTATCTATTATTGACTTTTATTTCCAAAAAATTAACAACTAAACAGCGCATTTGTGGCCTTTTTATAATTTTATTTATCGGTGGCGTGATAGCTGCATTTCAGGGCGGGCTACTTAAGCAATTCTCGATTCACGACTTTAACAAAACCAATAAATGGATATTTAATCCATCTACTAAGATAACATTTGGAGTTTCGAACCCCATATCTTTATTCAGCCTAGCCATACTCGAAGCTTTTGGTTTATGCATTATATTCTTACCTTTAGTTATTTTTTATTGGCGCAAGAAAAGAGATATTCTGTTACTAATTTTATTGCCAGCTTTAATTTTGTTTTCAGCGCCTTTTATGGTTGAATATATCGATGTTGGGGGACATGGCCTACCGGTAAGATTTCTTACCTTTGCCTTGGCCTTTTTGGGATTATTTACTGGTCTTTATTTGGGAGACCTGTTAGACAAATATTCGACTAAGAAAATCATTATTTATTTTTTAATTTTAATAATTGTTTTAAATGGCTTGATTTATTATGCTTTCGACTTATTTTACCCGGTCATAAGCGCTTATCGGCATAATCATTCCATGTTGGCTATGCCCCTATCACCGAGCCAAGCAGAAAAAAAGGCTTATAACTGGATAAAGCAAAATACCGGAATTAAAGATATATTCTTAGTCAAAAGACAGGTTCCCGACCTTGCAATTTACAAAGATAAATATGGCGAGGAAGAAGGATACCAATTTATTGAGAATAAATTTGATTTCGTTACATACACGGGTCGTTTAATTATTGAAGCCCCCTGGTGTGAATATCCTAAAGGACAAAGATGGTGCGATTCATTGGGCCCAGAATACCTTGAGAGTGTTTCCAATGCCTTGGCTCAATTAGAAGAAGTTAAACAGACTTGTGAAGCCGATATCTTGCAGCAATTAAGGGTAAAGTTTTTATATATCGAAGTTAATCATTTTCCCGATTTCGAACAGGAGTGTTTACAAAACAATAATTTAGAGCTTAAATTTGAAGCCAAAGGAAACGGAGAATTTATTAGAATTTATAAAATAAATTAATTCTAAGTAACCAATGGAAAAAATATTATTAAAACTATTTTCTTACTGGATGATATTTGTAAGGCTTCTGGGCAAAGTTAATACTTTTGTTTTTTTAAGTTTAATTTATTTTATAATCATTTCCCCTTTTGCAATATTTTTGAAATTGATTGGTAAGGATTTACTCAATATTAAGTTGCTGGGCTCTCAAAAATCTTACTGGCTAAAAAAAGAAAATAAAATATTAGAGCCAAAAGATTATGAACAAGGATTCTAAGAATATATATATATTGGGCATCTCCTGTTTTTATCACGATGCAGCCGCTTGTCTTTTGAGGAATGGAGAAATAATAGCTGCGGCCGAGGAAGAAAGATTTACTCGAGAAAAACATGATTCAGAATTCCCTAAAAGGGCAATTTCTTATTGTTTAAAAGAAGGAAGCATTGAAGCTAAAGATATTGATTATATTGGTTTTTACGATAAACCATTGTTAAAATTTGAAAGAATTCTTTTAACCTGTCTTTCTACTTTCCCCAGGAGTTATCGCCTTTTTAGGAACGCAATTTCAATTTGGATAAAGAGAAAGTTGTGGATTCGAGAGATCATCAGAAAAGAACTAGATTATAAAAATAAGATATATTTCATTGAACATCATCTCTCCCACGCCGCTAGTTCTTTTTTAGTTTCACCATTTGACAGGGCGGCGACTTTGACGATAGATGGAGTGGGGGAGTGGGTAACCACTGTTTGCGGTAAAGGGGTCGGGAATAAAATAGAACTGATTCAGGAACTAAATTTTCCTCATTCTCTTGGCTTATTATACAGCGCCTTTACCTATTATCTGGGATTTGAGGTTAATGACGGAGAATACAAAGTAATGGGATTAGCTCCTTATGGTAAGCCAATTTATTATTCAAAAATTGTTGAGAACTTAATGGATATTAGAGATGACGGCAGTTTTAAACTGAATATGAAATATTTTGCTTATCATTACAGTTTTGCGAGCACCAACAAAGAGTTTGATAAATTATTTGGTGGGGTGCCCCGAAAACCGGAGGGTGAATTAACCCAAAGACATAAAGATGTTGCTGCCAGTATTCAAAAAGCAATTGAAGAGATTATTCTGAGAATGCTCAATCACTTATATAAAAATACCGGACTTAAAAATTTATGCTTAGCCGGAGGAGTTGCCCTTAACTGCGTGGCCAATGGGCGGATTTTAAAAGAAGCCCCCTTTAAGAATCTATTTATCCAACCGGCTGCTGGTGATAGCGGGGGAGCCGTAGGTGTGGCTGCTTATATTTATTATTCGATTTTGAAAAATAAACGGAAATTTGTCTGGCAACATACTTATTGGGGGCCGAAGTTTTCAGAAGAAGAGATAAAAGATTATTTAGAAAAAAATAACATCCCATTCAAAAGATACCAAGAAAAAGAACTATTTCAAGAAATGGCAAAATTAATATCCGAGCAAAAGGTCATTGGTTGGTTTCAGGGCAGAATGGAATTCGGCCCCCGAGCATTAGGAAATCGTAGCATTTTAGCTGATGCTCGAAATAAAGAAAATTGGCAAAAAGTTAATTTAAAGATTAAATTCAGGGAAAGTTTTCGTCCTTTCGCCCCCACTGTTTTGGAAGAGGAAAGTAATAAGTATTTTGATTTAAATATCCCCAGTCCCTATATGCTTTTGGTCGCTCAGGTTAAGAGGACCGACATACCAGCCGTGACCCATGTTAATAATTCAGCCAGAATTCAGACCGTCAACCGAAAAGAAAATCATTTTTATTATGATTTAATAAAAGAGTTCCAGAAATTAACTGGTTGCTCAGTAATTATTAATACCTCGTTCAATATCAGGGGAGAGCCAATAGTATGTAATCCTTATGATGCTTTTTTATGTTTTATGAAGACAGGAATGGATTATCTGGTTTTAGGTAATTTTGTAATAGCTAAAAAAGAAATGACTAAATTTTCCAAAGAGGACATTGATAAAATAAATAATCCATTTAAAATAGGATAGAAGAATTTATGAAATTAAAAGAATTATCTAAAAATTTATTGCTTTTATTTGTTAGTTTATTGATATTTTTTCTTTTCTTAGAGATGGGAGTCAGGATATTCTCGCCAGAGAGCAAGAGAATAAATCAATTTCACGAAGTGCTTGGGGTTACTCTTATCCCGAATATTACATTTGAAAATCAGACCGAAGAATTTGGTTTATTGAGCCACCAGACGAATTCTTTGGGTTTTGTTGATTCAGAGCATAAATTTGAAAAGAACGAAGAGATATATAGAATAGTGGTTTTGGGAGACTCGTGGGCAGAAGCCACCCAAGTTTCCCTAGATAAGACTTTTCGCAAGATTTTAGAAAAGAGATTGAACGACTTAAATACGGATAAAAAATTTGAAGTTATATCCTTAGGATGTACCGGATACGATACTAATGAGGAATATTTAAGCTTAGAAGAAATTGGGTTTAAGTATAATCCAGATTTAGTTATTTTAACTACATTCGCTGGCAATGATATTTTTTATAATTCTTTATTGCTGAGCAATGAGCCCGGAGAGCCATATTTTGATTTAGAAAACGGCAGTTTAAAACAGGTTCAATATGCTAAAGCTATTAGCCATGGCGAATTAATCAGTTTAATAAATAAATATTTTAGATCCCCGCGGTTTCTTTATAAGAAATTCCAACTTCTCAAAAGAGGAATAGATAGTCTAATCAGTCAATTTAGTAATTGGACAGATAAAGAAGCTGTGGTTGGAAGCCTTAATCCATGGTATGTTTATAAAAGAGATTACGACTTCGATTGGGAGAAAACTTGGCAGATTACCGAGGCTCTGATTGAAAAAATGAGAGATGATTCAAAAAAAAGAAATGCCGATTTTCTCCTAATAAATATTCCCTCTCCTTTTGAAATCAATCCTGAATTATGGAATAATGTTCTAAATCAATATCCATCGATGAAAAAATTAGATTGGGATTTAGAAAAACCCAATCGGATATTTAAGGATTTTTCCAAAGAAAAGAATATTTACTACCTGGATTTATTTTCATCTTTCCGGGAATATGTAGCTAAAACAGGGCAAGAACTATACGATGATCATTTCAATTCTAACGGGCACAGACTAATGGCGGAATTAATATATAATTTTTTGATGGATAATAATTTAATTAAGACTAAATTATGAGATTTTTGGTGAATTTTTTTAGAAAATTTTTAATATTTGGAGAATTATGGCGTTTCATGAGGGCAAGAAAGAAATGGTGGCTTTTACCAATACTGGTTTTACTTGTGATGCTGGGGATTTTGCTTGTTTTTGCCGAATCGTCATTTTTAGGGCCCTTTATTTATACCTTGTTTTAATCCCGTGTCTGATATAATTTTATTTTTCCCAAAATCAGAAGAGACCGATGCCGTTGTTTTGCCGGCCAGTGTATTGGCAGTGGCAGCGCCGTTGGTTAAATCCAATTACAGAGTTAAAATTATCGACCAAAGAACAGATAAGGATTGGAAAAAAACTTTATTGAAAGAGATATCCAATTCACCTCTAATATTTGGAGTATCAGCGCTTACCGGAGAACAAATTTTAAACGGCTTAGAGGTAAGTAAAATAGTTAAAAACAATAGTAATATCCCGATAGCTTGGGGCGGTGTCCATCCCAGTTTATTGCCCCAGCAAACGCTTCAGAATCAATATATCGATTTTGTAGTAATAGGCGAAGGAGAAGAGACGTTTTTAGAATTGATAGAATCTTTAAAGAGCAGAAAAGCCATAAAAGATATTGAGGGGCTTGGTTATAAACAAAACAATAAAATTTTTATTAATCCAGTGCGAAATTTTGTTGATTTAGATAAATTACCCGAATTTCCTTACCACTTAATTGATATTGAAAAATATATTGCCAAAAAATCCTTTGCCAGCGGTGAGCCCGCCAGAGATATAGCTATTTATACAAGCCGAGGATGTCCCCATCGTTGTGGCTTTTGTTACAATAAAGATTTTAATAAGAGAAAGTGGCGAGGCAAATCACCCGAAAAAGTTATTGAGGAGATAAAGAAATTAGTAAAAGATTATCAGATTAATTCTTTTGAAATAAATGACGATGAGTTTTTTGTTGATTTGGAGAGAGCAAAAAAAATTTGCGAATTAATTATAAAAGAAAATTTAGATATAGAGATATTCACCACTTGCCGGGTTAATTACGTAGACAATATGAACGATGAGTATCTTAGATTGTTGCGAAGAGCTGGATTTAGAACTTTGGCATTTGGAGTAGAAAGCGGTTCAGAAAGAATTTTAGATTTAATCCATAAAGATATTACCATTGAACAGGTTTTTAATACAATCAAGAGATTGAAAGCGGCTGGCATAAATTCAAAATATTATTTTATGGCTGGTTTTCCTACGGAAACCGTTGAGGATTTATACAAAACAACTGATTTGATTCAGAGAATGAAGCAATTAGATCCCCAGATAAGAATTCCGGCCTGGCGGGTTTTTACCTCCTATCCCGGCACTGATTTATATGAGATATCGATAAGAGAAGGTTGGCAACCCCCGAAAGCACTGGAAGAATGGGCCGAATATAATTTTGATACCGTCAGAATGCCTTGGGTCGACGATAAAAAGAAAAAAATCATTAAAAACGTAATTTTTGCGATAAACTATTTGGAAATGGGCGGGACAATGGGGAAAGGATTATTTTTTAAGCTGGCAAAGATTTTTGGTAAAATAATTGATTGGAGATGGAAGAAACATTTATTTTTATTTATACCAGAAAAATATTTTGTTTCCATACTTTTAAAAATAAAAAACAAAGCTCTTGACACCGGTTGATACCTTTTGATACCATAAAAGGGGATATTTAAACTCACAATTTTATAATATGGATTCAGAACTGAAACCAAATTCAGTATATACTACCAGCGAAGCTAGAAATTTCTTAAAGATAAGCAATAGCACAATAAAACGTCTTTTGAAGAAAGGCATTATTAAAGCTAATAAAGTTGGTGGTCAATACAGAATTTTAGGAAAAGAAATTTTGAGATTAGTTTCTCCCAGAATCGAGAGGAGGGTGGTCAGTGTTTATCAAAAAATAAAAAGTCGAGTAAAAAACAAGATTAATAAATGGTAGTCATGAAAAAAGCATTAATAACCGGGATAACTGGTCAAGATGGTTCCTATTTAGCAGAGTTATTATTGGAAAAAGACTACGAAGTTCATGGCATTATTAGACGTGCTAGCACTTTTAATACGAGTCGTATTAATCATCTTTTTCAGGATCCTCATTTAAATAATGTAAGACTGTTTTTGCATTACGGTGATATTTCTGACAGTAGTAATATAAATAGAATAATTGAGAAAACCCAGCCTGATGAAATTTATCATTTGGGAGCCCAAAGTCACGTTAGGATTAGTTTTGATATTCCTGAATACACTGGTGAGGTAACGGGCCTAAGCACGGTCAGAATACTCGATATTATTAAGGAAAAAGCCTTTAAAACAAAATTTTATCAGGCATCTTCAAGTGAGATGTTTGGTAAGGCAAAAGAAATACCCATAAAGGAGAACACGCCATTTTATCCTCGTTCACCATATGGCTGTGCTAAGGTATATGCATATTGGATTACGAGAAATTACAGAGAGGCTTATAATATTTTTGCTTGCAATGGTATATTATTTAATCACGAATCTCCACGTCGAGGAGAGACTTTCGTGACTAGAAAAATTACTCGTGGCTTAGCCAGGATTAAATTGGGTAAAGATAAAAAACTGTATTTAGGTAATTTGGACGCCAAAAGAGATTGGGGTTATGCCAGAGATTATGTTAGAGGGATGTGGCTTATGCTACAACAAGAGAAGCCAGATGATTATATTTTAGCAACCAATGAAACGCATAGTGTTAGAGAGTTTGTAGAAAAGACAGCAAAATATTTAGACATTGATTTGGTTTGGAAGGAGAAGGGAGTAAAGGAAAAAGGGATTGATAGGAAGACCAATCAGATTATTATAGAAATTGATCCAAGATACTTTAGGCCAACCGAAGTCGATGTCTTACAGGGTGATTATACTAAGGCAAAAGAGAAGTTAGGCTGGGAGCCCAAGGTTAAGTTTGATAAATTAGTAGAAATAATGGTTAAGGCAGATTATGATAGAGAATCTAAAAAGTAATATTTCAATTGATTTTAATAAAAAAAGGATTTTGGTAACAGGAGGTGCAGGGTATATTGGATCGGTTTTAACGCCACTCTTGTTAAGGGGCGGTTATTTCGTAAGAGTAGTTGATGCTTTAATCTTTAATCAGAAACCACCGAGGGTTGATTTGAATTTTAATAAATTCGAATTTATTAAAGGAGATCTTCGAAATTACAAAGTTTTGAAATCAGTCCTGAAAAACATAGATATTATAGTTCATTTGGCTGCCCTGGTTGGAGAGCCGGTCTGTCATAAGAATCCCGATTTATGTTATGAAGTTAATGATGGGGTAATAGAAAAACTTAATAATTTAAGAAAGAACACTCGTTTAATCTTTCTCTCCACAAGTAGCGTTTATGGAGAAACGGGTAGTAAGATATGTTTTGAAGATAAAACCAAACCTGAACCAAGGTTAGATTATGCAAAAAGTAAATATAGGGCAGAAAAAATAATTAGAAACAAAGACAATTATATTATTTTAAGACCAGCTACTGCTTTTGGTTTTTCTCCAAGACTAAGGCTGGATACTTTAATCAATGAATTTGTTTTTAAGGCTGTCAAGTATAAGTATTTAGAAGTTTATAATCCTAATTTTGCAAGAACATTTATTCATGTAAAGGATCTTGCAAAGGCGATTATAATGATGATAGAAAAATTTGATGAGTTTAGAAATCAAACAGTCAATGTTGGAAGTAATAATATGAATGTGACGAAGAAACAAATCGCTAATCTAATTAAGTCTAAGATTGATTTTAAATTGAAGATAGTTTCTGGAAGACATGATTCCGATAAAAGGAATTTTATTGTAAATTATGACAAAGTGGAAGGAAAGGGCTTCAAAACAGAGGTTTTTTTAAGCGATGGTCTTGATGAAATGATTAGAGAGTTCAAAACCCTTAAAGACAATCCATATTTCTATAATATTAATTACAAATTTTTATGATAAAGCTTATTAAATCAACCTTTTTTAAAGAGGAACAAACAAAAAAAGCACTAATTAAATTTATTAAATCAGCGAAGAAATTAAGTTTTGGGCCTCAGTGCGAGAAATTTGAAAGAAATTTTGCCAAGTATCAAGGGCGAAAGTACTGTGTATTCTTTAATAGCGGCAGTTCTGCTAATTTAGCCATAGTTCAGTCTTTATTAAACCTGGGTAAGATTAAAAAAGGTGACAGCGTTGGCTTCTCTTCCCTTACCTGGTCAACAAGTGTTATGCCCCTAATAGAATTAGGACTAAATGCGGTTCCGATAGATGTTGAGTTGGATACCTTGAATGCATCTAGCGAAAAATTAAACAATATCACAAAAAAATATCCTATTAAAATGTTGTTTCTTACTAACTTGCTTGGTTTTTGCGATGATATTGAAAGAATTAAGCAGCTATGCGCGAATAGAAAAATTTTATTACTAGAAGATAATTGTGAATCATTGGGAACAATTTATAAAAATAAAAAGTTAGGAAATTTTGGCTTAGCTAGCACTTTTTCTTTCTATGTGGGGCATCATATGTCAATAATTGAGGGAGGGGCGGTTTGTACCGATGAAGGTCAGATTGCTACAATGTTAAAAATTGTCAGAGCTCACGGATGGGATCGGAATTTAAATTTAGTTAAACAAAGAGAATTAAGGAAAAAATTTAAGGTTAATTCCACTTTTTATTCAAAATACACCTTTTATGATCTCGGATATAATCTAAGACCTACTGAAATAAGCGGTTTTTTGGGGAATATCCAGCTTCAATATATAGATGAGATAATTAAGAGAAGAAATGCTAATTTTTTAGAATTCGCAGAGCACATTTATAAACAGAAAAGTAAATATTTCCCAATCAGGTTTGATCATATAGATTTGGTATCCAATTTCGCTATACCGGTTATCTGTAGGTCCCAGAAAATAAGAAATAAATTAATTGATAAATGCAAAAGATTAATCGAGATTCGTCCTATCGTTGCAGGAGACATAACCAGACAACATTTTTTCAGGAAATATTATCCCACGCTCACCAACGATTCAACCAATCATAATGCAAAGATAATTCACGATCAAGGGTTATATTTTGGCAATCATCCAGAATTAACCCCAAGGGAAATAGAAAAAATTATAGATGTATTCGTTAAAGAATAAAAAAATTTTATTAACAGGCGGAGATGGTTTTTTGGGAGGATTTGTTTTAAGGGGCCTTTTAAAGAAGGGAATAGAAAGGAGTAATATATTCATTCCTCCTAGTTGCGATTATGATTTGCGAAAAAGAGAAAGTTGCCTTAAAGTGACGAAGAATAAGGATATAGTTATTCATTTAGCCGGCAGGACGGGCGGAATCGCTTTTAGTAAAGATAATCCGGGAATGTTATTTTATGATAATGCGGCGATGGCCTTAAATATTATAGATGCTGCCTATAAAAACAAGGTTGAAAAATTTGTTGGTATCGGAAGTATCTGCGAATATCCTAAATTTACGCCGGTTCCGTTTAGAGAAAGGGATTTATGGAACGGTTATCCCGAAGAAACAAATGCGCCTTATGGTTTAGCAAAAAAAATGATGTTAGTTCAATCTCAGGCCTATAATAAACAGTATGGATTTAGGACCATTCATCTTTTATTGATTAACATATATGGGCCAGCTGATAATTTCGATCCCAATACTGCTCATGTCATTCCAGCCCTGATTAAAAAAATCGTAGAAGCTGAAAGGGATAAACGTGATTATATTGAAGTTTGGGGTACAGGAAAAGCAACACGAGAATTTTTATACGTGGAAGATGCTGCTGAGGGGATTATTCTGGCGGCTGAGAAATATAATAACTCAGACCCGATTAATCTTGGCTCTGGAAAAGAAATTTCAATTAAAGATTTGGTCGAGTTAATCTGCCATTTGGTCGGCTTCAAGGGTAAAATTCATTGGGATAGTTCGAAACCCGATGGTCAACCCCGTCGGATATTGGATGTATCTTTGGCAAAAAGGGAATTTAATTTCGCAGCCAAAACCAGCCTTAAAGAAGGATTAAAAAGGACTATTGATTGGTATTATAAAACTTTACAAACCTAAAATTTATATGCGGCAATTAACCATAATTAAGCCCCGGAAAGGATTGTCGACATTAAGCTTAAAAGAAATCTGGAATTACAAAGGACTTCTTTATTTTTTTACTTGGCGCGATTTAAAAGTAAGATATAAACAGACGGCCATCGGCATCCTTTGGGCATTGTTTCAGCCATTTATCGCCATGATAGTTTTTAGTATTTTTTTTGGCGGATTGGCCAAAATGCCTTCTGACAATATCCCTTATCCTATTTTTGTTTATGTCGGACTTCTCTTTTGGCAATTTTTTTCCGTTTCTCTTTCCCAGGCAAGCAGTAGCTTGGTGAACAATAAAGAAATAATAACCAAAGTTTATTTCCCCCGATTGATTTT
>Ga0172363_10004797_pt1 | contig 10919 bp, 9 predicted proteins | sample LakKivs2_kivu2a2_FD_114541 | JGI IMG/M metagenome (GOLD analysis project Ga0172363, IMG submission 114541) | Sediment microbial communities from Lake Kivu, Rwanda - Sediment s2_kivu2a2 | ecosystem: Environmental > Aquatic > Freshwater > Lake > Sediment | place: Rwanda: Western Province, Lake... | reverse complement strand
TGGCCGCCCGCCAGGTGCATCTGAGAATCGACGGACTGTGCACGCACCTGGCCTCGGCCGACCTGGACTCGCCCGAGGCTACCCGCGCCCAGCTCGCGCTCTTCCAGAGCACGCTCGGGGCGGCGCGGGCGCGCGGGCTCACGCCCCGCCTGGTACACGCTGCGAACACCGCGGGGACGATACGTTTTCCCGAGGCGCGCTTTTCCGCCATCCGGCCCGGGCTGGCCCTGTACGGCTACACACCCTCGGAGATGATCACGCGCAGGGAGTTCGAGCCCGTGCTCAGTCTGCGCACGCGCATCATGGCGCTGCACCAGGTTCGCCCCGGCGGTACGGTCAGCTACGGCGGCATCTGGCGGGCAGAGCGAGAGTCCCTCATCGCCACCCTGCCCATCGGCTACGCCGACGGCTATCCTCGTCATGTCGAAGGCGCCGAGGTGCTCGTGCGCGGCAGGCGGGCCAAGGTGGTCGGCGCGGTGTGCATGGACATGATGATGGTCGACGTCAGCGAGATTGCGGGCGCGGCGGTCGGCGATGACGTGGTGCTTATCGGCTGCGACGGCGACCAGTCGATTCTAGCGGACCAGCTCGCACGTTGGGCGGGGACCATCAGCTATGAGGTGCTTTGCGGGATTTCGAAGCGGGTTCCCCGCATCTACCGCGGCAAGGCCGGAGGCAGCGCATGACGGAGCCCCTGCCCACGGGCGCCGACGAGGCCGCCGCATCCAAGCTGTCGGGCAGACGGCGATACCATCCCCTGGCCCTCGCGGGCCGGGCGGTTGCGCCGCTGCCCGGCGCGATTGCGCTTTTTGGCGAGCACGTCCTCCTGCTCGTGCGTGCGCTCGCGTGGCTCTTCCGGCGCCCCTTTCGCCTGCGCCTGTTTCTCGACCAGATGGAATTCATCGGGGTCGGCTCGCTGCCCATCATCATGCTGGTCGGCTTTTTCACGGGCGCGGTGACGGCCCTGCAGGCCATCTTGGCCCTCTCGCTCTTCGAACAGCAGCGGTACGTCGGCTTCGGCGTGGGCATCTCCCTGGCGCGCGAGCTGGCTCCGGTCTTCACCGCCCTCATGGTCACGGCGCGCGCCGGCTCGGGCATGGCGACCGAGATCGCCTCCATGCGCATCACCGAGCAGGTCGACGCCCTCACCACCTTCGCGGTCAACCCTGTTCAGTACCTGGTCACGCCCCGGCTTGTGGCCTCGTGCCTGATGCTGCCGGTGCTGTGCATGGGGTTCAACGTGGTCGGCCTGGTGGGCTTGTACGTGGTGGCCATCATCTCGTATCACATCGATCTCGGTCAGGTGCTGGCCCTGTTCCGCTGGGGCGTCGATCCCATCGACTACGCGCAAGGCCTGATCAAGGCCTTCTTCTTCGGCTTGACCATGGCAACCTGCGCCTGCTACCAGGGGCTTTCCGTTCGTGGCGGCGCCAAGGAAGTCGGCTTGGCGACCACGCGGGCCGTGGTCTCGACCTCGGTGGCGGTTCTGGTGCTCGACTACTTCCTCATTCAGGTGATGAACGTGCTCTTTCCCTACGGTGGAGCGTAGATGCCCGGCGACCGGCAAACCCGCGACGAACGATGGCAGATTCGCATCGCGGATCTGCACAAGGCCTTCGCTGCCCAGCAGGTCCTGCGCGGGGTGAACCTCGACATCGAACGCGGCAAGATCAACATCATCATCGGCGGCTCGGGGCAGGGCAAGTCGGTGCTCATGAAGCACCTCATGGGGCTTCTGTCCCCCGACCGGGGTCACATCTACGTCGATGGACAAGACATCATCGGGCTCTCCGACGTGGCCATCGCCAAGGTGCAACGCAAGTTCGGCATGGTTTTCCAGTACGCGGCCCTTTTCGACTCGCTGAACGTGGTCGAGAACATCGCTTTTCCCCTCATCGAGCGCTACCGTCTGCCCAAGAAGGAGGTCCTGGCACGCGTACGCGACCTGCTCGAGCGCCTCGATTTGGCCAAGGTGCCCGGCATCGAACAGAAATTCCCCGCCGAGCTGTCCGGGGGTATGCGAAAACGGGTAGGCCTGGCGCGCGCACTTATCGACCGCCCCGAGATTCTGCTCTACGATGAGCCCACGACCGGGCTCGATCCTATTGCAACCAAGAATGTCGACCAAATGATCAGGCGCACCGCAGATGAATTCGGCGTCACGTCGGTGGTGATCTCCCACGACATGGCCTCGACCTTTCGCATCGCGGACCGCATCGCCATGCTCTACGACGGGGTCATCGTGGCCAGCGGCGAGCGCTCGCAGGTCATGTCGGCGCCTCATCCCGTGCTCAAGGAGTTCGTGGAGACCTCGGGCACGGTGCGCTTTGCGGGGGGTCTGTCATGAGGCGCAGCCTGGCTGCCTTCACGGTCGGGGCCTTGACCCTGGTGGTGCTCGTGGCCTCGTATCTTCTCTTCCAGTACACATCGGAACGCATAGGGGGGGCCAAGGGCTACCGGGTTTTCGGTAAGTTCCGCAACGCCCTCGGGATCTACGAGAAGACCCGCGTCCTGTCCGCCGGCTTGCGCATCGGTCAGGTCGAGGACCGCTTTCTCGACCAGGAGTCGGGCAAGGCCAAGGTCTTCATCCGCATCGATCCCGAGATTCGCCTGTACAAGAATGCCTCCCTGGGCAAGAAGTCGGCCTCCCTGCTGGGTGAGTACTACCTCGACATCGATCCGGGCACGCCCTTCGCGATGGAGGACGGCAAGAAGGTCGAGGTGCCCCTGCTCAAGGACGGGGACGAGATCCTCCACGTGACCGAGCCGACCGAGGTGGGCGAGATTCTGGACTCGGTGAGCGGTACCCTGCCGGTGCTGCGCGCCATCTTGGTGGACTTGAAGGGGCTGACCTCCGGTCCCATCAAGGACATCGCCAACAACACCAACCAGATGATCGAGCGCAACTCGGTCATCGTCGAGCGCTTGCTCGGGCGCATGGACGAGATCGCGGCCGTGGTCCAGGGCGTGACCAAGAGCGAGGCCGACAACGTGAAGGCGGCGCTGCACAACGTGCGGGAGATCACCGAGGGCCTCAAGGGCCTGGTGGGGACCACGGAGGGGCAGGTCTCGGGCGCGGGCGAGGATTTGCGCTCGTCGCTCCAGAAACTGCAGAACAGCATCAACAGCCTGGACAAGTCGCTCAGCCACGTCGAGAAGGTCACGGGCAAGATCGCCGACGGCGAGGGCACGGTCGGCCATCTGATCAACGACGACACCGTGGCCAAGAATCTCGACAGCATCACCGAGGACGCCGGTTCGCTCTTCCGCGGCATCGGCCGCCTGCAGACCGTGGTCGGCCTGCGCACCGAGTACAACTTTCTGGCCGGCACGGTGAAGAACTACGTCGCCGTCACCCTGATGACGCGTCCGGATAAGTTCTACCTGCTGGAAATCGTCGACGACTCGCGCGGGTACCGCACAAAGTCATCCTCCGTGACCAACAGCTCGCAGACCGGGCAATCCTCGACTACCACCATCACCACGACTGAACAGCTTCGACTCACGCTTCAGTTCGGCAAACGCCTTGGGCCCATCGTGGGCCGCTTCGGCGTCAAGGAATCGACGGGCGGCGTGGGGGTCGATCTCTATCTCTTCGACGACCGGCTCGTGCTCGCCACGGATGTTTTCGACATGCGCTCGAACCAGTACCCGCGTTTCACCGCGCGCGCCTACCTTTCCGTCTACAAGCGCTATCTCTCCTTCGTCGTGGGCGTGGATGACGTGTTCAACTACGTGCGTACGCAAGGCGCGGCGGGCGGCTTCTTCGACTGGTTCGTGGGCGCCCAGCTCACGTTCAACGATGAAGACCTGAAGACCCTGCTCCTGGTGGGCGGGGGCAGCGCTGCCGCCGCGGCCAGCAAGTAGCATCCCCGCCGCGCCACGGGGACAAACCACAGAGGACACAGAGCGCACAGAGACGGATGGGAACGGAAGGGTTTCGGATCCAGATCCGGAAGACTCTTCCTCTTCCGACCTCTGTGTCCTCTGTGTCCTCTGTGGTGAATCCCATAAGACCTTGACGCGCGGCCGGTTGCCCCTATAGTTACGGCCTTCCTGGCCTCACCGAGAGGGGCAGGGGCTTTCATGCGGTACAAGATCAAAGACATTGGCGAGGGCGGCGTCGAGGTGTCTGCGGCCGTGAGCGAGGCTTGGCTCGCGGCCGAATGCCCGGACGTTTCCCTGGGTCTCTCCGAGGCCGGAGTTCGGCTTGAAGGTCGTCTGGAACGAGCGGGCGATGGCTATTTGCTGCGGGGAACCCTGCGCGGACAGCTCACCGTGCCTTGCGCGCGCTGTCTGGAGCCGGCCCCGGTGCCCGTGGAAGCGCCCGTGGCGGTCACCTTCATCGAGCACCTCGGCCAAGGCGAAGTGGAGGAGGAGCAAGACGACGTGGTGATGTTCCAGCACGGGGTGATCGATGTGGGTCGGCCGATTCGGGATGAGATCCTGCTCGCCGTTCCCATGACCCCGACTTGCCGTCCGGATTGCGCTGGGATATGTCCGACCTGCGGCAGCAACCGTAACCTGACGCCATGCGACTGCGACAAGCAGTCACCTGAGACTTCCAAGCTCGGCGCGCTGGCAAAAATGAAGCTTCGGTAGTAACAAGACAGCGACAGCAGACAAGCGACCTTCGTCCCGCGCCCGCGGGGCGTTCTTCTCGAACCGGTGAAAGAGGAAAAAATGGCAGTTCCCAAGAGACGTCAATCCAAGTCCCGCTCGGCAATTCGCCGAGCCCAGGTCACAAAGCGGCCACCCCCGCACTTCGTGCCCTGTCCGCGTTGCGGGGAGCCCCGCCTAACGCACCGGGTGTGCGCGGCCTGTGGGTACTACAGGGACCGCATGGTGGTGGACATCAAAGAAGTGGAGAGCACCTGAACAAGGTCAGGATTGCCGTCGATGCGATGGGCTCCGACGGGTCCCCGCGTGTCGAGGTTGAAGGAGTCCTTGCCGCCGTCGCTGCGAGCGGCGTGGACGTCGTCTTGGTCGGAGAGGAACCCCGCCTGCGCCAGGTGTTGGGCGCGATCGGTCCGGGGGCGCCGCTCGGCCGGATCCAGATTCGCCATGCCCCGGACACGGTCGGGACGGACGAAGCCCCGGCCATCTCGTTCCGCCACAAGAAGGCATCGTCCCTACGCGTCTGCTTCGATCTGGCGAAGGCGGGCGAGGTTGACGCGGTGGTGTCGGCGGGCAACTCGGGCGCGCTGCTCGCCGGTGCGCTGATCGTGCTCGGACGCATCGGCGCGGTCGAGCGCCCGGCCATCGCGACCACCTTCCCCACCGGCACCGGGCAATGCGTCTTGCTCGACATGGGCGCCAACGTCGATCTCCGGCCGGCGGTTTTGGCGCAGTTTGCGGTCTTGGGCGCGACCTTCGCGCGCCTGCAACACAAGAAGCCGCGCCCGCGGGTGGCCGTCCTGTCCAACGGCACCGAGGAGCAGAAGGGGACGGTGCTCACGCGCGAGACGTCCAAGCTGCTGGCTCGCGTTGCCGAGCAAGGCCCCCAAACCGAATTCGACTACATCGGCTACGTCGAAGGACGCGACATCTTCAAGGGGACCGCGGATGTGGTGGTCACCGACGGCTTCACAGGCAACGTGCTGCTCAAGGGCTGCGAGGGCTTGGTCGAGTGGATCACCACCGCCATAAGGGAAGAGGTACAGCGCGGGAGTTTCCTTGAGAAGATCGGGGCAGGGCTGATGCGCCCCGCGCTGCGGCGGTTCAAGCATCGTTCGGACTACGCTGAAACCGGCGGCGCACCGCTTATCGGCGTCGACGGCGTGGTCATCGTCTGTCACGGCGGCTCGGACGCGCGCGCCATCAAGAACGCCGTGCTCACCGCCGGCGAGTACGCCAAGATTGACCTGCGCAGCGAAATCAGGCGCTCCATGTCCGCCCACGAATACCTGTGGGCCGATGCGCTGCCGGGAACCTCCGGGGAGATCTAGGGGTGCGGGTCAACGGCGGGCTTTTCATGTAACCTATGGGCTTGCCGACGCTCCCCGAAAGTATGGTATGAAGTGCCGCGTGAGCCCCGGCGGGCCTGGCCCGACCGAACTCATCGCGGGAGATCGGAAGAACCCTGCCAGGGTTCTTTCCTTGGAGGATCCAAGAATGGCCGAGAACATCGAAGAGAAAGTCACCAAGATCGTTGCCGAGCAGTTCGAAGTGCCGGTCGATAAGGTCACCCTGAGTTCCTTGTTCATGGACGATCTCAAGGCGGATTCGCTTTCCGTGGTCGAGCTCGTGTTGGCGATCGAAGAGGCCTTCGGTTTGGAGATCCCCGACGAGGATGCCGAGAAGATCAAGACCGTCGGCGACGTCGTGAACTACGTCAAAGCGCGCGCCAAGTAGAGGTGGCTGTGCCACGCAGGGTTGCCGTAACCGGCGTGGGTCTCGTAACCCCCGTGGGGGTAGGAAACGAGGAGACCTGGCAAGCGCTCTTGGCCGGGGTGTCCGGCATCGGCCCCATCACCCGCTTCGACGCCATCAAGTTCACGACCCGGTTCGCGGGCGAGGTCAAGGGCTTCGATCCGACGCGCTGGATTTCGGCCCGCGACGCCAGAGCATCGATGTCCGACCCCTTTGTCCAGTACGCCATGGCCGCGGGCACCATGGCCATGGAGGACAGCGGCCTGGTGGTCGACGGCGAGCTGGCCGAGCGAACCGGGTGCTTCGTCGGCTCCGGCATGGGGGGCCTTGGCACCATCGAGGCGACGCACCTTGCCCTCCAGGCCAAGGGGCCGCGCCACGCCATCTCGCCTTTCTTCGTGACCCAGATCATCGTCAACTTGGCGGCCGGGCAGCTCTCGATCAAGTACAACGCCAAGGGTCCGTGCTACAGCCAGGTCTCGGCCTGCTCGAGCGGGGCGCACGCGGTTGGCGACGCCTTCCGGCTGAGTCGCCACGGCGAGGCCGACGCGATGATCTGCGGGGGCAGCGAGGCCGTGGTCACGCCCCTCGGGGTCGGCGGATTCGCTGCCATGCATGCCCTGTCCACGCGCAACGACGCGCCGTCCGAGGCATGCCGCCCCTTCGATCGCGACCGCGATGGCTTCGTTCTCGCCGAGGGCGCCGGCATTCTCGTGCTCGAAGAAATGGAGCTTGCCAAGAAGCGCGGGGCTCGTATCCACGCCGAGATCGAGGGCTATTCCGCAACCGCCGATGCCCACCACATCACGGCGCCCGCGGTGGAAGGAGAGGGGGCCCAACGCTGCATGCGCAAGGCACTTGCCGATGCCCGATTGGATCCGACAGCCATCGACTACGTGAATGCCCACGGCACCTCGACCAGGATGAACGACCCCGCGGAAACCTTGGTCATCAAGAAGGTGTTCGGCGACCATGCCAGGCGGCTGATGGTGGGTTCGACCAAGTCGATGACCGGGCACCTCTTGGGCGCTGCCGGCGGTGTCGAAGCCGCATTCTGCGTTCTGGCGCTCGCCCGCGGGCAGATCCCGCCCACCATCAACTACACCACGCCCGATCCCGAGTGCGATCTCGACTACGTGCCCAACCAGGCGCGCGAGGTCCGCATCCGCCACGCGATTTCGAACAGCTTCGGCTTCGGCGGCACCAACGCCTGCCTGGTCTTCGGCCGCGGCGACAGCTAGAGCCCGTAATCCCGCGGCAGCCGCGGAAGGTCATGGTCGCAACCGTGGCCGTGGCCGTAACCGTAACCGTGGCCGTGGTCGTGGTCGTGGCCGGAGTGATTTCCGTCGGCCACGACGACGACGAAGACGTCCACGGAGGCAACCACGTCAACGACCACGACCACCACCCGACGGTCCCATTGGGTGCGAGCGTCCGTCGGGGAAAGGTGTCTCCTTGTGCGGCCTTCGGCGACGTCGAGGCGCTTGTCGCGGGATGAGGGTGAGCGGCACGGACGCGCGTTTTCCTCGATCTCGGGATACACTGGTACCCGACGACCATGACACCTGAGTTGTGTCCGTATTGCGGGAAGCCGGCGCATCCCGACCGCGCCGGCCACGCCTGTCCGGCGCGGCCTCGTGCGGGAGAGGCCCCGGACACGCCGACCGGCTTCACGCCGCCGGTGGATGGTCCCACGAGATCGGCCTCCCGGCCCTACGGCGGCTTCTCCGCGTTGGACGCCTCGCTTGGCACCAAGCTCTCCGCGGGCACCAAGGTGGGTGAGTACCAGATCCTTGACCGCATCGGCGAGGGCGGGATGGGAACCGTGTACAGCGCCGTGCATCCCATCATCGGCAAGAAGGTCGCCATCAAGGTGCTTTCGGCTCGCTTGGCCAAGAACAAGAACGCCGCCCGCCGCTTCGTGCTGGAAGCGCGCGCGGTCAACGACATCCAGCATCCGGGTCTGGTCGACATCTTCTCCTTCGGTCGCCTCACCGACGGACGTCACTACTACGTGATGGAGTTCCTCGAAGGCCGCAACCTGGGCGACGTTTTGCGCGAGCGGGTGCGGCTGCCCGCGCGCGAGGTCATCACCGTCTTTCTCGAGGTCGGTCGCGTGCTGGTCGCCGTGCACGCCAAGGGCATCGTCCATCGCGATCTCAAGCCCGAGAACATCCTGCTGCTCTCGGGAGGGCCGGCCGGCGGACACAAGGTCAAGCTGGTCGACTTCGGTCTGGCCAAGCTGCTCGAGGGAGTCCCCGCCCAGCTAAGCGAGACCAGCCCTCAGACCGCGGCGGGGGTCAACGTCGGCACCCCCCACTACATGTCTCCCGAGCAGTGCCAGGGGCACAAGGTCGATGCCCGATCCGATCTCTATGCGCTGGGCGTGCTCATGTATGAAAGCCTTACCGGCAGGCTTCCTTTCGACGGCCGCTCACCCGTCGATATCTGGCAGGCTCACGTCGAGAAGATGCCGCGGCCCCCGATCGACCTCGCACCCAAGATGGTCACCCCCGCGCTCAACGAGCTGATTCTGCGCCTTCTCGCCAAGCGCCCCGACGAGCGCTTCCAGAGCGCCGGCGAGTTCTGCGGGGCGCTGGAAGGCTTGACCGCGGAGGGCCTGCCGCGCACGGCCCCGGCTTCCAAGTCGGCGGCGGCCGCGCCGGCATCGCGGCCGCCCAAGCCCGGCAAGTACGACGAGATGGCCACCACCGTCGAGGACCTGCCCATCGTCTATGTGCCCGACGACGAATTCAGCGACGAGGAGCGCCGCAAGGAATTCGAAGATCTGGGCACGAGCCTGGGGCTGCATATCGACAAGCACGCCTCGAACAGCCAGGAGAAGGAGCAGGTGAGCGCGTTGGTCATCAATCTGGATCCCTCGCGCTCGGCGGTGCAGAAGAAGCCGCGCCACGCCGACCAGCGTCATTCCATCCCCGTGCCCGCCTCGAGCGCCAATCTTCCCCGCGTTTCGCGCCCCATCGAAGAACGCACCTACGTCCCGCCCCTGGCTGCGCCCTCGGCGCGTGCGAGCGCCGCGCTGCGCGCGTCGATGGAGAGCCCGGTGCATACCGGCTCGCGCACAGGCCTTCTGATTCGCGCTGCGCTGGTGGTTCTCTTGCTGTTGGCGGCGACGCTCGTCGGGTTCATCCTCGTCAAGTAACGCCCATGGCGGCTTCGATCGCGGGTGTTGCCTTGGGCAGCTCGACCGTAAGATTCTCGTGTCCCTCGTCGGTCACGAGAATCGTGTCTTCGATGCGGATGCCGCGCACGTCGCGGAAAGCGGCCAGGCGCTCACGGTGCAGGCGATCGCGGGCACAGCGGGTGCTCTCCTCGTCGTTCAAGATGGCCCCCACCTGATAGAAGCCCGGCTCGACCGTGACCGCCATGCCGGCTACGAGATCGCGATCGAGGCGCAAGGCTTTGAGGCCAGGCTCGCTCGAGCGGGAGCGTCCGGGGGCGTAGGCGGCGCGGTCGCCCAGGTCATCGAGGTCGTGCACGTCGAGGCCGATGAGGTGGCCGATGCCGTGGGGGAAGAACAGGGCGACCACGCCGTCGGCGACCAGCTCGGCCGGATCCCCGGTCAGGATCCCGAGGCCGACCAGGCCCTTGGCGAGGGTATGAGCGGCGATGCTGTGCAGCTCGAGGTAGCGCACTCCCGGGCGGATGGCGGCCATGGCCGCGGCTTGTGCGAGCAGGACCACGTCGTAGACATCGCGCTGCGAGGGCGAGTAGCGGCCGCCCACCGGCCAGGTGCGCGAGATGTCGCAGGCCCAGCCGCCCGCGGTCTCGCCGCCGGCATCGACGAGCAGGAGATCGCCGCCGGCGAGCAGGTGGTGGTGCGCCTCGTTGTGCAAGACCTCGCCGTGTACCGAGACGATGGAGGTGTACGAGGTGGACATGTTGCGGCTGACAAGCTCGGCCTCGATGGCGGCGCGCACCACGCTTTCGGCCACGCCGGCGCGGGTCGCGCGAAGGCCCGCCCGGTGCGCCGCCACCGAGGCCTCCGCGGCCCGGCGCAGGCCCGCGACGGCAGCCGCGTCGTGCACCAGGCGCAAGGCGATCAAGGCATCGGCCAAGGGCTCGTCCACCTCGGCGAGCTTGCCCGGGCGAATCTCGCGGTCGAGAAGCAGGGACTGCTCCAGGCAGGCCTCGACATCGGGCGCAGGGAGGGTGGCGGCGCTGCGCTGGTCCAGGGACTTCGCGATCTCCGTCATGGGCGAGACCGGCACGCCCAGGATCTCTGCCAGCTCGGTGAAGCCCGGCTCGGGCCCGGTCCACAGGGCGGCGTCCGGTCCCGGTTCGGGGAGGAACACCTCCCAGCGCTCCCCGGTCCATAGGCCCATGGCCTTGGGCAGGTGCAGCCCGAAGATGTAGAGGAAATGGCTGCCGGCGCGAAACGGCAGAAGGCCGCGATGGGTGCCGCGCGGGCGCGGAGCGCCCGACGCGATGAGGGCGGGGCGGTTGCCGAGGCGGGTCGCGAGCAGGGTGCGCCGCTTTGCACAGGCGGTCGGGTCGAAATGGGAAAGATCCATCGGGCGGATCAT
>Ga0172363_10004796_pt1 | contig 10919 bp, 11 predicted proteins | sample LakKivs2_kivu2a2_FD_114541 | JGI IMG/M metagenome (GOLD analysis project Ga0172363, IMG submission 114541) | Sediment microbial communities from Lake Kivu, Rwanda - Sediment s2_kivu2a2 | ecosystem: Environmental > Aquatic > Freshwater > Lake > Sediment | place: Rwanda: Western Province, Lake... | reverse complement strand
ATAATCCAAATTTAAGCATGTTACCAGATGTTAAAAACCAATTTTGCATCGTTCTCATTCTGCGTTGCTGGTAAATAGGCGACGGTGCTGTCGCATCATACATTTGTCCATCACGAGTGCAAGTCCCGAGCCTGCGTTGCCAACCGCTGCAAGTATTGCAAAAGCACCTGCGTTTGGATTGATGTTTGTTATTTTCATTTCGAAGTGCCCGTTTCCCGGTCCGCAAGCGAAAAATTTAGCCTCTGGCATGGTTTCCCATATGTCGGCTCCAATTGTGAATTGTGTGCGTGGTGCAGTCCATTTGAGAATGTTAGACAATGTGAAACTTGTAATTTCTACGTTTGCAGAGTAAGCAGTCAATAATTCAACGTCAACGTGGTAAGTAGCGCTCCCCAATCAGCCATGATGCCACCCCATATAACTATTTGTTTTTCGCTGTAAACTCTGACCACAAGATTCTGCACCTCGTTGTGTGTAGGCAGTAGCGTTATATAACCGATGCCAAATCCCCAATCAATTACAAGGCTAGTAGATGGTTTGTAGTCTTTGTAGGTGTAATAGCAAAAGTCGGGTTTACAAGTATCGGTAGCAACAATGATGCAAGAATCTCTTTAAAGAAGAACTCCTTGCAGTCTCTTCTCTAGCGGCGCTTTTCTAGCGGGTGCTATCGCCTAGGGCGCTTTTTTTCGCTTAACCCCAAATATCGCAAATAGCAAGGTCACTAATGCTATGAGCGCTAAAATGTGAGCCATAGGCCAGCCTACATCAGAGCGCCGAGAAAAAGCTAACCAAATGTCACCTTGAATGTTAGCGTCAAAAACTCTGATGACCATAGCTACGGTGTATAAAACAAGAACAACTATTAACAAGTAAAACCTTAAACTGCGTTTTTTCGCTTGACCCCCAAAATTTCCCAAGGTAACACGCCTCTAAGGCAATCAACCTCGGCTTCATTTTATTGGTATGCTTGCAGTTAAATATAAATTTTGGGTGAGCGCCTTCTAACCGTGACTTTTGATCCCGTGTCCTTCTCACGATTCTTCACGTATCTGATCTCAAGCTTAATTATTCACACGAAATCCTTCACTTTAACTTATCTCTCTCCACAGTGCAAAAATGTCGTTTCGCAGAGAGTTTTAAAAGCAAAAAATGGCAGAGCATTTCCGCAGTGGTTTGCCACTGGAGGTACGCATTAATGGAACGTTGCAAAAACCCTTGGAATAGAGAATGCAAGAACAATGACATTGAAGTTTACATTCTTTTTAGAGGGGAAAGATTGCCTATTTGTAGGCGATGTTGGAGCAGAATGGCAGATAGGGATTTGGAGTGGTGAGGGATGGAAAGGTTCAGTATGAACACTGCGAAGTCTTTTCTTGGAAAGAATGTGAACCTTCACTTGAGAGATGGCTCAGTTATAATAAATGTTCAGTTATCGGATCTTCTAAAAGATGAGTTTAGAAGAGAAACTTTTGTCAGATGCGTTCCTTATGGGAAAGAGCATGAGTTTAAAGTGCCTTTGAGAAGCATAGTGTGGGCAGAGCAGTTGAATCTAAGTTTGATTCAGGCTAGTTAGCATTGTGGACAAGTATTCTTCGCGTACCGTCTAAGTGCCACTGTGAACATGGTGCTGAGCATTAATAGTAGCAGAAGTGTGTCTGGCGAAAACTCTGTTACTGACCAAGTTCCTTATATCTGGAAGATTCTCCGAATGCGTTGAAAGAATTAAACAATTGATGCTTTACAAAAACGTGTCAAATACTCTTAAATAGTTTCCAGAAAATTTTATCAATGGTGATAAAATGCCTTGCACAGTTATAACAGGCGCCTTTTGGGGAGACGAAGGTAAAGGAAAAATAGTCTCTTACTTAGCCTTAAAGGACAAGTTGGACGTTTGCGTGAGAACAGGTTCCGTTAACGCTGCCCACACCGTTTGGCTTGAAGGTAACCGCTACGCTTTACATATGGTTCCAGCAGCCTTTGTATATGAAAAATGTCGTTTACTAATCGGTGCAGGCGCAAACGTTCATGTTGCAAAGTTTCTTGAAGAAGTTGAAGCAACAAACGTGAAAGACCGCATAGGCATAGACCACCAAGCATCCATCATCGAAGAGAAACATTCAATTCAAGACAAAGCAAGTACACATCTGAAGGGTTTAGGCACAACTGGATGGGGCATAGGACCAGCAATCGAAGAACGCGCCCGCAGAACAGCAAAACTCGCAAAAGACATTCCAGAACTGCAGCCATACCTAACAGATGTTGCTGCAGAAGTCAACAATGCAATAGATGCTGACAAAAAAGTCTTGTTAGAAGGAACGCAAGGCTTGATGCTTTCGCTTTTCCACGGAACATATCCGTATGTAACCAGCAGAGACACAAGCGCCTCAGCAATCTGCTCCGAAGCAGGCGTAGGACCAACAAAAGTCAACGATGTGCTAGTAGTGTTTAAAGCTTTCATAACACGCGTTGGCACAGGTCCATTGCCTGGAGAATTGACGAAAGAAGAAGCTTTGAAGCGCGGATGGTTTGAAACTGCCGCTGGAACAGGTCGTGATAGACGTTCTGCCCCCTTCAACTTTGAACTAGCTAGGAAGGCTGCAATGGTTAACAGTGCAACGCAAGCCGCCCTCACAAAACTTGACATTCTATTCGCAGAATGCAAAGGTGCAAGAACATATGATGAACTTCCCACGGAAGCAAAGCAGTTCATAAACGAAATTGAAAAACAAACAGGAATCCCCGTTGTGTTAATTGGCACTGGACCAGAAGCCCTAGACATAATCGACAGAAGAAAAATAATCCTAGTACATTAATAAATTCAGCAATTTTAAAACTAAAGTATTTATCCATAGGCTGAGAAATAGCGAAAACACTACAAGGCGTTAGATGTGGCGAGAATCTTTAAGCTAGGTTTTCCTTTCGGAGTTTTGAATAGAGACTTAAAACTTATTTTGACATGCAATTTGGTCGGCTCTTTCGGAGACGGACTCTACGCTTACCTGTTACCCGTTTACATTACTGAGAATTTAAAAGCCAATTCAGTGGAAGTTGGAATACTCTATGCCATCATGAGTCTATCGACAGCGTTGACACTGCTTTTGGCTGGAACGCTTGCAGACAGATATGACCGCAAAAAAATCATGATTGCAGGTTGGATTGCTTGGATTCCAGCTCCTTTGATTTTCTCTCTTGCCAACAACTGGCTTCAAATGGTGCCGGGAATGATTCTGTGGGGAGTTTGGCTTGGCGGACCAACAACCACTGCCTACATTGTAGGCGCTGCAGACAGAAGCAAGTTGACTTTGACTTTTGCAGCCATTTCTTCTGGATGGTCTTTCGGCTACATTTTTTCTCCAGCATTAGGAGGCTACATTGCAGAAACAGTTGGTCCACGAGTCATTTTCTATCTAGGTTCAATTCTCTATGCTTTAGCATGCTCCATTCTCATGTTTATCAGCAAACAACAATTGATGGGCTATAAGCAAAGCCTTTCACAAGAGCACAATTCATTTTTTAAACTCTTAAGAACAAGAAAACTGCTCACGTTGTCAATTTTCTTTGCTTCGATTTGGTTCGTTTTAATGATGTTTCGACCATTCATTCCCCAGTTTCTCGCAGACCAACATGGTTATAGCAAGTTTGAAATCGGTGTTTTAGGTTCGGTTTTATTCTTTGGATCAGCTGTTTTAGGGATTCTCTTAGGCAGGCTGGGAGATAAGTGGAAAAAATCATACGCATTGGCTGTTTCCCTTTTGCTCTGCAGCATATCTCTAATTCTTCTTCTGCTATTCAACAACTTTTCCATTCTAATAATCTCGTTTTTCATAGCTGGCGGCTCCTACATAACATGGTCGCTAATGGGCGCTATTATTGGCCCAATTGCCCCAGAATCTATAAGGGCTCGCTGGATCTCTATACCCCAAGCAATAATGGTGTTCAGCTCCTTCATAGCACCTTACGTGGGCGGCGTACTGTATAGCATTTCACTGTTTTATCCATTCATCATAGGAATTGCGCTAACACTCTTCATAGCATTATTAGCAACCACAAAACTCTTTGAAGAATAGCGTTTTTGAAAGAATTTAGGAAACTGGCTTCAAGGTCTTTCGCCAAGTGTCAACTGTTTCTCCAAAACATCGCTACCTCGACGAACCTTCAAAGAGATCTCGTCGTTTGGACTTTTGCATCTCTCTATGTAAACGATAAGGTCTTCAGCTCGGGTCACTGGTTGTCCATCCACTTCTGTGAGTATGTCATTGCTTTGTAAGCCTGCATTGTCAGCTGGGCCTCCTGACAAAACTGAGCTGATTAGTAATCCGCCAACATAGTTGGGATTGTATTCTATACCAATATATGGATGAATATAATGCCCTGTTGTAATTATTGAATCAGCAACCCGTTTTACAAGAACTGATGGTATGGCATACCCTACGCCTACGAAAGCTCTGATTTCTCCGCCTGTTTCTATAGCAAAAGTCACGCCTACCACAAAGCCTAAACTGTTAAGTAATGGACCGCCAGAATTGCCTGGATTGATTGCAGCGTCGATTTGAATAACATCAGCAATTGAATAGTTTCCTTGTGGAGGAGGCACTCCAAAATCAGACAGCTTTAAGACTCTGCTTACTTGGCTTACGATTCCAGAGGTCATTGAACTGCGCAGACCGAAAGGGTTTCCGATGGCGTAGACAGGTTCGCCCACCGATAGCTGCGTGGAGTCTCCAAGGATTAAGGCATTACATTGTTCTGGCAGTGAATCTGCTTCTATTACTGCTAAGTCGCTGTAAACATCGCGCCCTATAACCTGTGCTTGGGCTGTTGTTCCATTGAAGAAAGCTACAGTGATGCTGACGGCTCCTTCTACAACATGGTTGTTAGTGATTATATGCCCTGCGAGATCGTAAACGAAACCAGAGCCTTCAACGATAGAACCGTTCGCAAGTGCACATATGATTAGCACTACGGAATACTTAGTTTGGTTGTAGATTTGAACTGCAGTTAGGTTTAAGACTTGAGCATGATGTAAAGATTCAGTTAGATTTTGAAGTTGCTGCATTTGGTTCGAAAGCGTTGCGTAATCGTCTCTTAAGGCTTTAAAATCGGCTTTCAAATCCAAGTATATGAAAGCAAAACTTCCACCTAACGCCAGACAGATTAAAATCATTCCTATCAGAAATTTTTTGTCAACCATTATTTCAGGCGTTTTTTCCATTTTCACTGCCTCTTATTTTTCTTATTCTAGTCTATCAAACACTTACTTAAATGCTTAACAAATTACATGGTGGGGCTGCCAGTCTACATACCCGAACGGGTTCAAGTCCTCCACGTTAAGTGAACGCATCCAAAATACATACATCTGACTCAGGCACTTTTCAACTCTTTGCGCAAGATCTTTCTGACAATGTCCACTTGAAAGCCTAGACTTAGTAGCAAGCTAATCGAAAATATGTTTTCTTCAGAAGTTCCCAATCTGACTGAGCCCATTCCTTTTTCGAACAGGAAATTCATAGCTTTGACTGTAAGTGCTGATGCAATGTGCTTATTTCTAAATTCGGGAAGAGTGGCTGCTGGACCAAGATGCCCCCTCTTGAGATGCAGATACTTCACATAGTCCGTGTCCGGCCTCGCCACGACAGCAGACACAATTTGTTTGTCAATCTCTGCGACCTGCACCCAGTCTTCAGTGAACGGTGGATCGTCAGACTTCCAAATTTCAAGAGTTCCTGGTTCGAGTCTTTGCCATCCAAATCCAGCGTTAGTGACTGCAACGAGTTTTTCCTCTTCATCAGGTCTCAAGCTTCGAAGCTTTATGCTTTCAGCAAGTTTTGGAATTGGTTTCAAACGGTCAAGTTTTGCCGACATTCGCAGAAAACCTGGGCATAATGCGTAGCCTCGCTTAATCCAATCATCGATTTTTGGATTCCCTTCATCAATCATCGTTAAAACAATGCCACCCTTGGCATTTTTCTCAATCTCGTTCACCAATATATTTTCAATGAACCTTTGATTTTGTCCTTCAAGAGCAGCGAGCCACCTGATGTGTTCTTCTAAGTGCTCTTCGGCATGGGTATGAGTTCCAATTACACCTAGCACTTTGTCGTTTTCTCTTGCTATACGAACTTTGAGACTTCGTTTCCAGATTTCGGATAGGATTCTCTCCTCACTAAATGGAATGAATTCATATGACCTTTTGTATTCCTCATTTAGCAATCTTGCGATAATTAGCAAGTCTTTGTTAGCCAATTCTGAAACTTGGATGGTCATTTCGCCTAAAACAGTAGTTGATAGCTGCTATAAACTTTTAGCCAACAACAACCAAACATAAACATTAATGAGCTAACAAATAGTAGTGAAGGCATCATTCGAGAAACAATATTCATAGCATGTAGCGCTTGTTGAGAGGTATAGAGCCTGTGAGTCTAACTGCATCCTTGAAGATACTTTCGAAATTCGCTTTCCATTAATATTCTCACCAGAGCATTGGCAGGTAGCCATCTTTAATCGCGTTTGAGATAAGCAGGCCGACATATTCCACTTTCATTCCAGCTTCTGTCAACTTCGCTAACATCCCTTCTTCATCAGAGATAGCCTTACAGGCAAAGCAGTCACTTTCATTATTTATCTCTTTTATGAACCCTGCCACTTTGTCATCGTGAGCAGCCAATCTCTCAGAGGACTCAAAGAAAACAACTTTGACAGCATCTATCCATTTGTTCTTTAAGACATTGCGGGTATACATCAAACCTGCTAAAGCTTTTTCTCTATCGCCAGTTGCGATTATAACCAGCAATTTTGGATTCATAGCAGAACCCTGCTAAAAATTACGCAAAAGCTGCCACTTAAAGGCTTCACCGTCATATGACAGCAACGCCGCATAGCGCGCGTGTTAGGTATTGGTTTGCATCCCTCCTCAAATGGCGATATCTCACAAATTTTACTTTCTCTTTCCAGCGCGTGCTTCTGGGTAAAGTTTTATTTAACAACAAAATCCTTTAACATCAATCTGCATTCTGATTTCATAAATCTATTCAATGCGAACGCCAGCGTGATTAAATAGTGAAAGTGAGCCTAAGATGAGACATATAGCTTTCTACTATGCGATTGGATTCGCAGTCGCAGGTGTCTTGCTGCTCATATTTACTGTCGTGACTCTCGTTGCCCAAGCGCTCGACCCTTGGAACATGGCGGCTTTGATTTTGACTATGATTCTGCCTTTCGTGGTTTCGATGCTGTCATGGCGTGAATGGAAGCGAATTCAAAGGGCAACATCCACTCGATAGTTGGTTGTCGGTATAAACTTTTAACCAGTATACGGTGGTGCGGGAAATGGAGTTTGAATCCACATGTTATCTGAACCGCAAGTTATAATGGGGCTGCCCGGATTTGAACCGGAGTCTAGAGAGCCCAAGTCTCCAAGCCTAGACCAAGCTAGCCGACAGCCCCAGCTTGTCGCTGATTTTCAAGTCCACTTCGTTGTTTAAGAATTTTGTTCTCAATTAGTCATTTGAATATTTAGCTTATTCGAGCTTCAGTTTCCCGCAGCGAATTCTTTGGTAGAAGCTGGACACTGAATGCCTCACAACAGCCCACCACGAACCAGTCCCTAGCGTTTACTTCTAAGTCAAAAACAAGTTGAACCTATTTATAGGGGGGCAATAGTTTTTCCACACATTAGAACACACAATAAAAAACAACGGTTTTACTATTGTCGTTTGATATTGCATTGGAGCACTTTTGGGCAAACCAGACATTCATCGGGAATCGGAGCATCCTTAGGAATGGTGTTTAGGAACCCAAAGTAGTGAACGCATTTTGCCGGCGAATCAAAAACTTTAGGATACTCAGTTGATTTAACACTCACAAGTTTCATGTCCTCCACTACAATATCTAATTTTGACATACAATACGGACACGCATAAAATGTCTGCCTCGGAATCGAAGAAGAATCAGTCAAAACCGTCGGCTTATCAAACGACTTCCCACAACCCTTATACGGACATTTCAATTTTTCATTATGAACATGGAAAGAAGGCATAACCCACCCTTCTAAAGCTATACTTCTACTATAAATCGTTAATATTAATATTTAATAAACATTTCTGTCCACACGCACAACAAAAATACACACCACCTGTCACAATAAAACAAATGAAGCCTCGGCCGGGCTTTGACCCCGGGACCTGCGGTTTACGAGACCGCCGCTCTACCAGGCTGAGCTACCGAGGCGTATTATATCAACTTTGCATAATTCGCCTATTTAAACAGACACAACACGTCGTCAGTTCGCTACACTGTTAAGTGGCAGTTGATATAGGATATTTTTTCTTAGAGATTTGAAGCCTAATTTTTCGTACAGTTTCATGGCTCCAGTCGGGTTCATGTCATCGACGTAGAGAAAAGCATCTTTCATTCCCAAAGTCATCAGCTCTTGCATCATGTAGAGCATTAAGCAGGTTCCTATTCCCATTCTTCTGTATGGTTTCAGAACGCCGATGTCCGCGATTAATCCCCATTTCAGGCTCTTCTCCTTATTCAGTCCTTCGTCGATTGCGATGCCACCATAGCCTACTGCTTGATCGTTCAGAAGTGCAAAAAACCATTTTTGCACGGTAAACCACGGCATTTCGAAAAGCGTGTACTTGGTTTCTTCGATGGTTCTGGGTCTGAAGTTGAAGTGCTCTTTGAAAGATTCATTATCAAGTTTGTTGAGCAATTCGATTTCTTTTTCTTCTCTCATATGCATGTCTCTAATTGTCAACTGCCTGTTTTTTCGATTTTCGTCTGGGATGAAATCGAGCTTTCTGATCATTATGCTTGTGATTCGGGCTTGTTTGAATCCGAACTTCTCAAAAAGGTGCACACAGTTTTTTCTGTCCGTCTGCGCCCATGTTTCAGCAACCTTCATTCCTCTTTTCCTTAGGCTTTCCAAAGCTGTTTCTAAGAGCTTCGTCGCTATGCCTTTTCTTCTGAATTTGGGAAGAACGCCCAAGTTTTGGATGAAGCCCTTCTTTTCTGCTCTGAATCTGTCTATGTAAGCACTAATCATGCCTGCGGTTTCGCTGTTCCATTCGGCAATGAACATTCCTTTTGAACTGAAATTTGGAGACTTTTCTACTTTTTTCATTTCTTCAAGTGTCATGCTTCTAATGTCATCGTAATCTCCGAAAACTGCGTTGAAAATGCTAATGTAAGCTTCTTCGTCGAATCCTTGTCTGAAAGGTCTGATTTTAAGCATGGCTTATGCCTCGAAATTTCCATTTCAACCATGACTTGGGAGATTTAAGCATTACCATTTTTTGGATGTTTGCAGATTGGTTGTATTGTTTAGTGGGTAGTTGTTTTAAATGAGTTGTGCCGTAGTAGAAGTCTGGAGAGAAAATGGACAGTAGGTTGCTTGTGTTGTGTAATGTTTATTGTGGCAACTGTGTCTACAAGAAGGGAATGTTATGAAGCTAAATGAAAATTTAGGAGAAAGAAGAATAATTGAAATCATACAAAGTTGCTTGGACATATTGCCAGGGCTGCCTATACCTTTTGGTGATGACGTTTCAGCATACGATGTTGGAAACGACAATCTTGTGGTATTGAAAACAGACATGCTTGTTGGCAAAACTGATGTTCCGCCTAAAATGAGTCTTTGGCAAGCCTCTCGCAAAGCAGTTGTCATGAATGTCAGTGATTTTGCGGCGAAGGGTGTTAAGCCCTTGGCAATGCTTGTTTCACTTGGGTTGCCCAAGGCACTAGTGGAAAAGGACATAGAACAAATTGGGAAGGGGCTGAATGCTGGGGCACGTGAATATGGCGCTTACATTGTTGGTGGAGATACAAACGAAGCGTCAGACCTCGTGATTAGTCTTTCAGTTTTCGGGATGGCAAGGAAAAGCGAGATTGTTTTGCGAAGTGGAGCTAAGCCGGGAAATCTTGTGGCGGTTACGGGTTTTTTCGGTAAGACTGCTGCGGGGTTGAGAATTCTTGTTGATGAGCTTAAGGCACCGTTTAAAGTTCGTAAGATGTTTGTTGATTCGGTTTTGATGCCGCATGCGAGATTGAAAGAGGGTTTATGCCTAAGCAAGGCGAAGGCTGTTACTGCGGCTATTGATTCGAGTGACGGTTTGGCGTGGAGTCTCCATGAAATTGCAAGGGCAAGTGGAGTTGGGTTTTTGATAAAGGAGCTTCCGATTGCTGAAGAGGTAGTGAAATTTGCGGAAATCAACGGGTTTGACCCTTTAGAGTTGGCGCTTTATGGGGGAGAAGAATATGAACTTGTGTTGACGATAAAGCCTAGTCTTTGGAAAAAAGCAGAAAAAGCTGTTGAAGAGGTTGGTGGGAATCTTTTGGCTGTAGGGAAGGTTACGGCTGAGAGGCAGGTTCTTATGGAAGTTGGTGGAAAAAGAAGAGCCGTTGAGCCGCGAGGTTGGGAACACTTTAGGAGTGGTAGTGTTTAGTTTTGAGTCAGTAAGCTGGTAGGTACGTGTGTTAGTGAAAATTTGTGTGTTGCATGTTTGTTTTTGGGTTTTTTGGGGGAAAATTTATATGGGGAAGATGTTGCTTTTGTTTTAATCTCGTGTCGGAGTTTAGAATTTTGGGCGAAATTTTGGGGTTTATTTCTTTTTGGCGTTGGGTTTTCTTTTGCGTTTTTTGACTATGGTTACTGTTTGTGTTTGGTTTAGTTGTCGGATTTTGGCGTTTGGGAATAGTTTTTCGATTTCTTTTCGGAGCTGTGCGATGTTTACTTCTCCGTAGGTTTTTACGTCAATTATTGGTTTTTCATCTTCGTCGTAGCTTATGGAGACTGCGTATCCTGAGCCTACTTCGACTTGTGTTGGTTCTAGGACGAAGCCTAATTCTTCAGTGTCTAATTCGATGAAGCTGTTTGATTCGCGTTTGTGTTTCTTTTCTGCCATGTTAATCACTGTTTT
>Ga0172363_10004795_pt1 | contig 10921 bp, 17 predicted proteins | sample LakKivs2_kivu2a2_FD_114541 | JGI IMG/M metagenome (GOLD analysis project Ga0172363, IMG submission 114541) | Sediment microbial communities from Lake Kivu, Rwanda - Sediment s2_kivu2a2 | ecosystem: Environmental > Aquatic > Freshwater > Lake > Sediment | place: Rwanda: Western Province, Lake... | reverse complement strand
CTACTTGTTAGGCTACGCACGGTCGGAATGACCGAGAAATACGTTAGAGCCGTTTGCCTTGGTATAAGACCTGTTTTCAACGGGCTTCTGATTGGGACGGAATCCCCGCCCTCTTTAGGGGCGGGGTAATTCACAGATACTTATAAGTTCGGTTGAAAGGTTCTGTTGATGGATTCCCCGAAAGTTCTCTTTATCTGCAAAAAACGGTCAAACAATATCAAGGGATATGGTTTTGGCTTGGGTAATTCAGCAAGTTTCGTTTCTAGAATGCTCCAAGACAACAAAATAAAATCCGATGTTGCCTTGGCCCTTGACGCAAACTACATTGATCGGATTGTAACTGAGTACGATCCTAATATAGTGATTCTTGAGGCTATTTGGGTCACACCCGCAAAGATGGCAGAATTATTCAGCATAAAACGTCATCGGGAAAGAAAATGGATTGTTAGAGTTCACAGTAGAATCTCCTTTCTCTCCTATGAAGGCGTGGCTTTTCCTTGGCTCAAGGGGTACAAGGCGGTCATGCAGAAATTTCCTCAAATCGAATTTCTGATTGCCCCAAATACCAAAGAGACAACTTACATCTTCCAAAGCTGCTTTGATCTACCCTCTGTGTATTTACCTAACATCTATACAGCCAATTATAATCTTGAACCCAAGTCAAGACAAGATGGAATTGTCAAAATAGGATGTTTTGGGGCAATTAGACCATTCAAGAACCATCTAACTCAGGGATTGTCTGCAATTGAATTTGCAAACCTAAATAAACTTAAATTGGAATTTCACATTAATTCAGATAGGTGTGAGCAACGAGGAGAATGCGTACTGAAAAACTTAATTTCTGCTTTTGAAATGCAAAAAAATCATAAGCTAATAGAACATGGATGGATGGAACATGAAACATTTGTAAAATTAGTCAATCAAATGGATTTGGGAATGCAAGTTTCGTTCTCAGAAACTTTTAATCTGGTTGCTGCGGACTTTGTAATGTGCAATGTGCCAATTGTGACATCATCACAAATTAAGTGGATTCCTAAAAAATTCCATGCCGATTGTAATTCAACGCGAAATATAGTAGAAGTATTAAATTATGCTTGGAAAGGCGCATACAGTCCCGATGAGGCAAAAAATTGCCTATTGGAATCTAATCAAATTGCGGAAGGTATTTGGATGAAATACATTACTGGGGCTTCTTAACCCACCAGCCGGTATCTTCTGCTGGAACTTCTGGATCTGTTGTTTCTTCATCAGTTTCTTCCTCTTCTCCGCATTGCTCGTAACCAACTATGATCTCGGCATATACATTCTGATCATAATCAGTAGAAGCACATGTAAAGTCGGTATCCCCAGCAGGATCTAAACCCAGAGTGTTTTTAACATAACACTTTACAATGCTGTTCAATTCTTCATAGTCTAGCTTTAATCTCATATATAGCTCCTTATAGCTTACCTATATAGCTCCTTATAGCTTACCTATCTATTAGAGTAAGTTCTATTAGAGTAAGTATTAAAAAAAACTCACCATAGGGAAGTTCCCTATGGTGAGAATTAAGCACCGAGAAAGCGAGGTCTCTGTGCTGGTACACGGCTTAAGGGTTTAGTGTGCGTGTACTGGTTAACAAACTTTATCGGAAGATTTGCAATTGCATTTTGGGTGAAATGTATACACTTTCTGCAAATTCCAATTGAAACCACACATCATAAATTCCACAATCCATTTCGGTCGTATCTAAGAAATAATATGCCAAACACCTCTCTCTATATGTCACTAGTTCTTTGTCTACTACAAGTCTTAAATCTTCTTCCGCTGGAACGCATTCTCCACAATGCTGTGCAATGGAAATTCTTAAAGGGGAAACTATAGCTAAATTTCTATAATAGGCTTCTAATTCAGAGGCAGTAGGAACATTTGGTGTAACATTGATAATAAGATGTTGTTTTGACCCTTGCATTAATTTGTTTGGCCTAAAACTAAACGTACAATCAAAAACTATCGGAGAAGGAGATGTGAACCATAATTCCCTCTGTATTTGGAACATTGCCTCTATTTGTGCAATGGTACACTGTTCTTGCTGCTGTCTATCAAAAGACATGTACCAAACATCTACATATCTCCCAATACAATAAACAGCCTCTTCTAAAAATACTTCTACCGAGTAAGCTCCTTCGCCATCATGGGTTACAGTCGCCCCATCAATTGTCTGTACAAGTGTTCTTTTATCTACATTATTGGGATCTTGATCATTCACTTTCCAAATTTCTATCTTATCTACACCGTTTACATCAGAAGCTTGATTATTGTTATAAATAAGCATTCTTAAGATTACGGTGTCGCCAATATTTGGATTTTGGAATCGTTCTTTTGTAGACATTATTTTTTACTTTTATACTTTCTGCGTTCGGCTTCCATTTGTTTATGTTCCTTTTCCTTTTGCTCAATGAATCTATGTATAAATTCTTTTCTCAAATAAACAGGAACACGAAGCACTTGTTCATATCCTCCCATTCCAGGCATATGATAACACAAGAAAAAGATTTCATCCAGCCAAAATTTCATGAATTTTAGGCTGGATGACTCCCAATCTATTTCTCCTGTTCCTTCTTCTTGTACGATGGGAAGAAAAAACTTGCTTCAAGTGGCAACTCCATATCAAATTCGTATCCGCAAACTGTACAAGTCAATTTCACTTCGGTATCAACACCAAAAGGAGGCTCATTAATTAGGCTTCTTAGATAAGAAACGTCAGAAATTGGCAATCTCTTGAGTAAGATTTGAATAGACTTAGTATCAGTAACATCCTCAATGTTGTTCAAAAGCAAAGCCGTTCTATAGGTTAAAGTATCATCGGTACTGGTTATAAACTTTTTAGCTTGTCTCTCTCGATACTGAAGAATAGCTGTTTCGTCTTTTCCGGTAGACAATCTATAGGAAAATCTATATCCGGTCTTGGGAAGTGTGCCACTTAGATTGGTTAAACTAAATTCATCAGGACACTCTTCTACTGGCAGGGCATTTAAGTCAATTTCTGTGTTAAAGCTATTCTCACAGTTCGGGCACTTTACCTTTACTTCATAATTTGAATCATAAGAAATACCTCTAAGCCAAATAAGGAGGTAATTTCTGTCAATTGTTAAGAGGTCAGTTGAATTAATGTTTTCTTCAGTACACCTCTTAAAAATCATATCAATAGCTTCATTTTTTCTAACATGCCGAGGAGTAGCTAAAATTTCCTCTTCAGCACCAGTCATAGGACGGACATGCAAAGAACCACTAGTTAGCAAATCGTTCTCGTAAAACCTTCCTCTGGAGGGCAAATTAATTGTCTCGTAAGACAATGTTTGTAAATTGTCCAATAATTTATTCAATGGACCAACTTCTGTCCCAGCAGGAGCAAGCCTTTGAGAAACTTGAGATGCTGGTTGTGATTCTACTCCCATAGACTTATGCTTGGCATCTTGCATCATTTGTTTAAACTTTGGCGGCACATTTCCTGATATTTCTGGCCCTTCGCCTGGGGCTTTTTGACGAAAAACTTCATCTGACATAATTATTTCTCTCCTAAAAGTAAGATGATTTATTATTTTAACTTAGTATGATTACGATAAATATTGCAAACGTGGAAGAACTGATTTTTTATGATAAAAGCGTTCATTCTTTGTTTCCTGAATTTAACCAAATCTTCAAACTTTGGAAGTTTGGAACGGTCTTCGGAATAAGATCGTTATCCAAGCAAGCCTTGTTTGATTTTTTAAATTCCATAAACAACACTCATATTTTGACTTTGGAAAACTATTTTAAGGTGGATGTAAAGGTGGACAATATTGATTACCAAATCGTAAAGGATTTCAAGGTTCCTATTTCCGAGGCAGATTGTGCAATCTGTGGATTAAAAGGGTATCGTAATTTTACGACTTATCGGGATGATAACTATCTTTATATATGTTTCTGGAGATAAATTTTAAAATAAAGAGGTAAATTATGGACTTAGATTTGGGGACAGTTTTGTTGTTTTGTCTCGCTTCAATTGGAATGACTCACATCATGGTAGACGGATCTATTCTGCAATGGTTTAGGGACTTAATGCAAAAAATTCTTCCCGAAAAAGCATATGAAGTATTTAAGTGTTATCAATGTATGGGATTCTGGTGTGGGTTATTTGTGGGCTATTTCACAATCGTTAAGCCATTTATAGGTACGCCAGATTTTACTTGGCAACTTGCTGTCATTGCCACCTTTATTTGTGGTTGTGCCAGTAGTTTCTTATCTCCCTGGGCTGCTATTTATCTCAATGTCCTAGAGACAAAAATGATAATAGATTGTTCTGAAAACAAAAAAGAGGATTAATCATGGGTGTAAAAAACTATCTATTATATTGTAATTATTGCAATTATAAAAGAATAACTGATGGTACAAAAGAACAGGATATGGTGGAGGTTAAAGTCTCCCCATTATTCATTTCTCCACCAATATTAGATCCAGCAACTAACAAAACAATAGAAGCAAAGTTCAAAAAAAGACCCAAGAGATTCAAGTGTCTTAAATGCGGCAGGATTATATTTCCCAAAAGGATAAAAGAAGATGATCAACAAACTAACTCTACTGGATATCAAACAGGCGATGAAGGACAAAGCGTTTAGAGATAGTTTGCCCGCAGAGTTTGAATGCGATATTGCACAATATTTAAAAAATCCAGGCTATCCTTGCAATAATCGTATTTTTGTAAGAGTTAGTCAAGAGAGTAGACAACAGCTACAACAATATTATCCAGACAAAGAAATTATAGTCGTAGAATGAAAATCAAAATAACTCTGCTGGACATTAAACACGCTATGAGGGACAGCCGGTTCAGAGACAGCTTACCTCTAGAGTTCCAAGAAGATATACAAAAATATCTAAGCAATCCTGGTTGTCAATGTAATAATCCAATTTATGCCAGAATAATAAAAGAATGCAAAAACCAAATACAAGAGTATTATCCAAATAAAGAAATCGCAACTCCTGAAGAAGAATTAAAAGAGGCGAATCATTGGAGTGTGATTAATTGTAATGTAAACGAGTTAGAGAAAAAATTAAGGGATTTAAACCCTTTACATAAACAGATTAGTATGGCCAGATATCAAGATCAGATAACCGTAGTAATTAATGAATTTTAAGAGGCAAAATATGAAACTTCAATCAGTAGGTGTCGTTGGATGTGGGTTTGTAGGATCAGCGGTAGTTCATGGATTTAACCTGTTTGCAAAGGTTATGGTCTACGACCGAGACCCAAAAAGAAAAGTGAATGAGTTAGAAGAGGTTTTGCAGTGTGATTTTGTTTTTGTTTGTCTTCCAACTCCAATGGAATCTGTAGAAGGAGGTAAATGCAATCTTGAGTATATTGAGAAATTCTTCGACAGCCTCAAGAATTATCAGGTAGGAGAAAAGACCATCTTCGTCATAAAATCTACCGTTCCGGTAGGCACTACCATGCGGCTGTCGGAAGTTCATCCTAATTTAAAAATTGTTCATAGCCCTGAGTTCCTTACAGCACGATCTGCTAGTTTAGATTTTATCACTCCATCTCGGAATATCGTTGGAGCAGAAGATATAGCAGTAGGTCAAAAAGTAGTCGATCTTTATAAAGAGAGATTCCCTGGGATCGCTACTTATTTAACGCTATCAATGGAATCAGAGTTTATAAAATACGCAGCTAATTGCTTTTTTGCAACAAAGGTCATGTTTTTCAACGAGATGCGATTGCTTTGTGATAAAACGGGATTAAGTTGGGACCGAATCATGTTAGGTGTACTGTCTGATGGAAGAATTGCAAAAAGCCATTTTCAAGTCCCTGGTTGGGATGGTGAATGGGGATTTGGAGGCACATGTTTCCCTAAAGATATTAATGCGATGATTAACACCTTTGATGCCGAGGGATTAGACCCAAAAATTCTCAAAGCAGTCTGGGAACAGAATAAAATTGTAAGAAAAGATTGGGACTGGGGTAGAAGCGAATCTGCGGTGTCTAAGAAGACCTAGCTCCATAAAATACTGTCTTTTTAATTTTCATCAAACATGACTTTTTCATGTCTTGTGGATAGTCTTTATATTTCTTGATTTCCATTGGCCAAGGGTCGTCATTGAGTCTTTTTCCTCCCAAGAATATAGCATTATCATAGAAACCTATAGCTTTGTTGTAATCTTTGACGAATAAATAATAAATGTCACCTAAAAGACACCAAAATTCTGCCATTAATGGATTGGCAACAATACAAGGAAGTATATTACGAGAAGCAAAATCAGGATTCTTCTTAACATGACAATAAACCCATGCACAATAGTAACGCATCATTGTAATGGGCATTATTTTCTCTTTATCTTTAAACAAATATAAGTCGGCAGCTTTGATGAACTCGTCATATTTACCCTGTGATAATAATAAGCACGCCTCATAATAATGGGGCGAACTAGACACAGGTGAGTCCTTTTTCCAATTTCTTACCAATTGAAGCATCTCATCATGAATATTCATAGGTTTTGAATACAATATGGCATTAGAATCTTTCATTTCAGAACTAACCAAGCATTCGTACACGGGATTGACAAATTCCAATTTAGCGTCTTTATGCCATAATCTAATTTCTTTAGTCAGGATGTCTTGATTGAAAATTTTAAGGAAATAGATTCCGATTTTGTTTTTATCTACTATTTCTTTAATTTCTTTCGCGCCATATGACAAAGTTTCATTGGGATTGATCACAAAATGCCAGTTAGTTGAAGATTCTTTGACTAGAGTATTTCTCGCCTTGCTGTAGTCTTTTTCTGTGTATTTTATTACTTCACATCCATAATACTGAGATATTTTAAATGTACCATCGGTACTGCCACAATCAATTATAAAAACCCGCGCATTCAAAGGCAGAATTGACTCTAAAGTTGCCTTGATGGTTTTTTCATTGTTTTTCGTCAGAATTTGAATTGTCAGGTCTCTCATTTTTACTTATTAAATCTAAAATTGCATTTCCTTCGTGTAATTTATTGACAGAAATATAATATTGTGCTAATCTTTTATAAGCATTATAATTAAATGGATTATTTAATATTTCAGAAACAATGAGTTCTACTTTCTCGCTCATATTTTAAGAGAGTGCTAAAATATTATTAACCACACTAATTTAACAATGAACCGAACTGAATTGAAATGAATGGAACGAAAGACGAGGTAATTTTGGTAAAATTGTCAAAATAAATAAAGTTTGTATATACTATATATACTAGATACGTTGTTCTACATTTAATTCCGGGAGGCTAATGGGAGTAGAGTATTTAAATAACAAGATTTTCGAGGGAATCATTAAGAGGTTCCAAACATCAAAAAGGGAGAAAGCAAAGTACGAATTAATAATTAATGACTTAAGTAAGTCCAAACAGGCCAGAGCAAGAAGAAAGAACAAAAAGCACCACGAACAGGTACACGAACTACTTAAAAAGAAAACAGACGAATATAAAAAAATACATGTAGAATTTATACAATCTCAAGACGATTTAGCAGCAGCATTTTATACCCTAAGCCAAAACATTGTTAAGTACGCAAAATTTCAACACATAGACGACGATGACGCTGTGCAAGAAGGAGTAGTTATTTGCTTTGAAAAGATAGATCATTTTGATCCTCAAAAAGGCAAAGCTTTTAACTATATGACAACTTGCATATTAAATCACTTTCGTCAACTTTATAGGAGTGCTAGAAACTATCAAGAACTAAAGAAGAGATACCTGAACTATCTTCAGAACGAACTAGAAAAAATAATTATTCATAACGGAAAAGTACAATCAACTACTTCTAAAATCATACCAGTGGAGAATTCACGATTAGCAAATTAATTAGAGGTATTGGAAGCAAATATGGCAAGTAGCATGATTGAGGAGATGGAACGCCAAGAGTTGATTCAAAAATTAATTGACAAAGGTTATGGAGAACTAATAGAAGCTCTTTTGTCTAATGAAAACAAAGTATACACCAAAAAAGGTAGACTTAACAAGAGTGGCACATGTAGAGTCTTAGGTTGGAAGACAAAACAATTAGAAGACGCTTTAGAAGAATGTAAGAAAATTTTACATTTTGATATGGAAGATGATGATCAAGATTAACCAGGACACGCATTAGATGGTGGGGGTTGAATAGTTACTCGGTCGGCATTCATTCGACTGTCAGAGGAGGTCTAGTTCTGCCATTTGCTCTTTAATCATTAGGGATAGATTGTTAGATTTTGTCGAAGGAGCGCTTCAATTCCTGTCTCATGTACGGTGAATGACACCACGGACAGAGACTTGCTCTATCATATCTTAATGTAAGTTCAATAGTTAAAACTTCGGAACTACTCATATCCAAGTCACCCCAATTTACTTGGGAAGGATAGGCGTTTTCGAAAACCCATGACTCCATAACATCTCCACATCCACTAAATAGTTTCAACCAACAATCTTTTTTGAAACCATAACCATTCACTTTATTGTCCAAAATAGCAAAAAATTCCCCTGTTTCTGGATCATAACACTGTTTAATCCAGTCCCAAACAGGATTTGAGGGCCAGCAATTCTTGTCATACATATCATAAAGAGTTATATTGATTGGCTTCCAAGAAGGTTTTCCTGGCAAATAAATATCCTCTGTTACATGTTGAACTTCTATGTCTTTAAACTCTAAACTTGGCCTAGATCCTTTTGTGGGGGGCAATGCTCTAACACCTTCCGCAGGCTCTCCAAATACATTTTGAGAAATAACTCCGAACATCCATCGAAATTTTCTTTTATATCTTGCCGAAGGGGAGGCCAATGACCCCATTCCCATATTACATTGTTTTCCGCCGTAATTTGCCATATTTATTCCTAAAAAAATAGACTAGAGGTTTTGGCCTCTAGTCTATTTATGTTTAATTGCATTAAATTAAATCAATTATTTGCAAGGTCCGCAGCATCCACCACTGAATTCCATGCATGGGCTGCTGTATTCAACGTTCGCATAACGAAGCGTCATTTCAATTGTGGCTTCTTCCGAGCTAGAATAATCTAAATCATTCCAGTTTACCGCTTGAGGCCAAGCGTCCTTTAGAACCCACTTCTCTAATACGTCACCACAACCGCTATACATTTGTAGGGTTACTATTCCAGCATAGTTCTTATACATATCACCCATGCAAAGATTGCCTTGCAATCCGGTCGTGAAATCAAAGACGCTAATAATCCAAGAATACAAAGCAGTAATTTGACTTGCGACTTCAGAACCCGCAATATCATAGAAGGTAACGGTAATGGTTTCCCAACTAGCTTTGCCAGGGATATACATTTTGCCGTGCTTCATATTAATTTCTGTTTCTTCAATGGACAAATTAGGTCTTGCCGCAACCTTGACCATATATTCTTCTAGGGTAGGACCGCTGCATGGCATTTGAATTGTCAGACCCCATCTAAACTTTCTTTTGAAAATGGTAGTGGGACTTGCTAATTTGCCCATTCCCATATTACATGCTTTTCCGCCGTAGTTTGCCATATATTTATTCTCCCTTGTTTTTATATATTACTATTAATTAAAAAATTTCTGCGTTAGAGTCCCAACTTCCTGTTCTGTGAATTGAGAACTCAATGAAGATGAATTCAACGGCCTTCGTTGGCTGAATTCCAATTCTGGCCCAGAATTCATTTCTGTCCACTTTATCTGGAGTATTCAACTCCCAGTCAGCTTGAATACGATACGCTGTCAAACCACGCCCAGCCTTAATATCTTCAAGGATAGCGCTGCTGAGGTTAATGAACTGTTGATGGAACAGATCATCGTGTGGTTCAAACAAGAGATATCTAGAAGCTTTTCTAATTCTCTTCTCGGCCACAAACATCATTCTTCTGACATTTACGCGATCCAAAGCTGTTGGCCTACGCTGTAGGGTTTTCTGGCCCCAGACAACGAATCCTTCAACATCCGAGAATTGTACGATTGGATTGATTGCATTTCTCCAACCATATAGTAAATCTCTCTCTTCTAAAGTTGGGCGATCAAATACGTCGGAGATGTTTGGAACCATGCCTCTTCGGAGACCGGCAGGTGCAAACCACGGAGCCGACATTCTATCGCTTTGAGCGTATACGGCTAAGATAGAACCAGATGGGGGAACCCAAACGTCTATCAAGTTATAACCGTCTCTCAACTTGACCCACGGCCAATACAAAGCTGCGAAGTCAGAATCAAGCTTAACACTATTTAGTGGATGAACTCCATTGTGCCACTGAATAATTTCATTAATATACAATCCGAATGGAGGATCGATAATTGCTAAACAATCCATTCTTTGATTTGCACAAACATCAATCAACGCTTCCATAACGTATGAAGATGAGTGACCTGGAACGGCTATCAAATCAATATCAATCTGTTCTGGTTCCGATAAAGTATAAATACCAGTCATGGCGTTAAGATCACCAATTAATAGTACATCCTGATCATCTGGATCAGCGGGAATACCGTCGCTTCCACCACTTAGGTAATAATCTCCTGGTAGTGGCAAAGCTGGATTAGTTACATTGTCAAGAACACGAACCCAGTCTGAAACAATTGCAGTAAAGGTTTCTACGTAAAATCTGCTTGAAACTTCTTTTGTTAGGTTGCCCCAAGTTTCAACTTGAGTTCCGTTGTTGTATACTTCCAATGTGAAAGTACCAGTTCTCGGATCAGTAATAATAGATACCATCGTATCATTACCATCGATACCTGCGGTATCTCCGGTAATTGTGAAAGTAACATCGCCGGTAGAGTTTTCAGAACCAAGTACAATACCGCCAGTATAATCATCGGCATCACCCGCATAAACTACTGGGCTGGTGCCTTCTGCGGTTGTATTTCCGAATCCAAAGTAGGCTTCGGCTGTACTTTCTGGTTTTATATAAACTCTG
>Ga0172363_10004794_pt1 | contig 10921 bp, 11 predicted proteins | sample LakKivs2_kivu2a2_FD_114541 | JGI IMG/M metagenome (GOLD analysis project Ga0172363, IMG submission 114541) | Sediment microbial communities from Lake Kivu, Rwanda - Sediment s2_kivu2a2 | ecosystem: Environmental > Aquatic > Freshwater > Lake > Sediment | place: Rwanda: Western Province, Lake... | reverse complement strand
TTTACCGGTAAAGTTGGGTGGGGGTCCCACCCCCCGCATCTGAAATTAAGGTGTGTTTTGAGCTTATTTCAACGAAAGAAACTCAATTTAAGATGTTGTATGGAAACGTGTGCGGGGGTTAAGAATTGAACACAAGTTTACCGGTAAATGCAAACTACACTACTTTAAGAATTATGATCTGATCTTTTTTCTTCAAAAGAGATTAATGTTCTGGCAAACTCTGCAAAGTCGCATATAATCAATTCCAGCTTTGAAAAGCTTTTAAAGTATGTTAGATCAAAATTTAGTTTGGATCTTTATGTCTGAAAATGAGAGATCATTTGGCATAAATGTTTTTAATATTCTCAGAGGTGATAGGGAACTAGGTAAATATGTCGTTGACAAAATGAAGGAAGGAAGAACACTTGAGAAATTCTTGGATGAACATGCGCGACCTGAAGGACTTAAGTCGAAGGATGCACGAGCAAGTGGAGCGAAAACGGATGGTGTATATGTGATCGGAGGCATGATTGGCAGTACTATCCGAATGGGTGTGACCCCTACTGTTGGTTCATGGGAGCTTCCGGAAGAGCCCATCTGCATAAGCTTTCAGAATTGTCCAATATTGTTTGCTATATTCTACTCTTCAGGAAGAATGCTTTACCATATGGAGGATACGTACAACACAGGTGGTTCTATATTGGATCTGATAGTCAAACCAAAGACAAAGGGGCTTATCCGCAAAGAGATGATTGGCGTGGAAATCGGAGGATCTGATAATGCTCTTCAGAGCCCAGCAAAAAAAGGCTTGGAGAATGATCTGACGGTGATGAGACTATTGTTCGAGCTGTTGAAAGAACAAGAACTATACAGTGTATCTCCATCGGGTAGTGAAAAACTCAAAATAACCATATGGGGTGACGGTCACATTGACATCGAAGGCAAAATGAGTTCCCATGCAAAACCAGAAGTTGTGACGAAAATCTTTCAATGCATGTTAGCCATAGCATCAGCGATACGATCCAGCATTCTCTAAGATATGATCATATCGTCTCGTCTGTAGGTGTTGCAGATTATGGATTTGTCAACTATTGTAACTTCAATATCCGCTGCGAGCGTGGTCACGGGAACAATAATTGCTATTTTACAACTTCGAAACTTTGTCAAAAACAGGCAAGCTCAGCTTTTTATGGAACTTTACAACAAGTTCTTGGATCCAGATTTCAGAAAGAAAGAAGACTCAATCTTCCTCGCTCAATGGAAAGACTACGACGATTGGTATATCAAATACGGACCAGTGGTAAATCCTGAGATGTTCTACACTTTAAATTCCATCATGACTTTCTTTGAAGGTATAGGTGTGCTTGCAGAGAAGAAACTAATCGAAATAGACTTAATAGACAATCTGATGGGACCATCGATACGAGATACTTGGGAAAAAATGGGCCCTCTCGTCAAAGAACTCAGAAAACGCACAGGATACCGAGTTGCATACGAGTGGACCGAGTATCTCTATAAGACTATCGTAGAATATGAATCAAAACGTGGTTTAACCAAAGAAAAATAGAACGGATTAGACATGCGGAATAGAGAAGCTATCTTCTAAAATGCGTTATAATGTCTTTGATGTTTTCACGGAAGTAATAGGCAATCGCTGTCGCAAGCGAGACTCCCCAGATGGTGAGAGGCGTATAGATGGGCAGAGACAACGGATAAATCACTAGCGTAGTGTAAATGAAGAGAGCTGCCAAACTTGCGCCAAAAATGTTTCTGTTCCAGTCTCCCTTCGATACAGTAGTGTCTAGGTCTTGGCGTGGAGCAGTATTACCAGTTATTTGCCTAGAAATCTCGGTCATCTCTCTTGCTACTTTCATTATAGGCTCTTCTTCTTCAAACTTCAAATTTAGGGAAATCACAAGAATAACGGTGATAATGGCAAAGATCCACATAAGCCATTGAGCATATATTAAAAAGACTGAGCCGATCACAAAAATCAACATTGACAGCATAAGATTCCTTAGAGGATGATAATCTTCCAACATTCGTTCTATTTCATGAGCCCAAGGGTTTCCCATAGTGTCTTTTCGAAATTGACGAATGTCCCTGATGCTACTTCCTGACATTGAACGGAACGTGTGTATAATAAGTATTAGTAAAACAACAGGCACGAATAAACTGTACACGCCAAGGAGCGTTGTTAACCAGACAACGAAAATCAAGCCGAGTGCAAGTAGAGCAAACAATCCTAATGCAAGAATCGAACTTAAGAGTACTGAAAATAGCAGGTAGCCTCCTATACATAAGAGTGCCAGCAGAATAATGCCAACTATCGAGTCGATACTACTCATAGCGTTTTGTCACCTCCATCTTCTGGGTTATCTACCATAAATTGTCGTCTTGTGAAGATTGGATCAAGTGAGGGTTCAGGATATGGATACATCACACCACCACATTTTGGGCACCGTCCATCTATTGATGGAGAAATGTCTCGAACATATGTGCACTCCCAACACACGCCATAGCCACAATTACTGCAAACAAAACCTTGATTAAGAGAATGATTGCACACGTCGCACCGAGGTTGTGCTGAATGCCTAGTCAAAGCTTCCTGTCCAGACGCAGCATAACTACTGTCATGAAATCCATGTCTCAAAAGACCAAAAGCTCTAATGTAAAGCAAGGCGAGTGTCGAAACAATCCCGATGAATCCAATAAGTACCAAAGTCGAAATTAGTATGGACCATGTCCCAGATCCGAAAAGAACAGCAATGTTTTGGACCATTGACCAACTGTAATTAGCTATGAGCATTAAAACCTCCCAAGTGAAAAAAGTTGCTATTAGCAAGCCTATCAGCCCTAATGCTCTGTTCGTTATTGATTTGTCTGGTCGTGATCTGGAGTTCAACTGAAGTAGCCACAACACAAGAAAGAAGGGGGCGCCGTATACTATCCAAGTGAGATATGGTATACTAATAGAAATCAGAACAAACCCCATAAAAAAGCTGATCAAGATTTTCCACCCCAAACCAGCCCGTCCCAACTGCTCACTGTAAGTCTCACCATACTTAGAGACATGAAATGCCTTTGACACAAATGAGAATAGGCTACCGAAGAAAATCTTGCCGTTAAATAGCATTGCAGCCGTGATCAATATTCCAATCACTGCCATCATGAAGCTGGTTTCTGTGACAAATTTCGAGGCTGAAGAAAAATCTTGAGGGAGTGTCTGCAGCATGGAGAAACTGACTAATGCATGAGTGTAAGCATCAAATAGAGAATTAGCATGAAGAGGATCTAAAAACTGCAAAATGTGCATGATGGCCTTTGCATTTGTTGAATTTACAAGGAGCAAGATGGTCACTTTGGTTTGCTGAAGCCAATATTATGAATTTGAGATTCAGATGAGAATTTTCTGTCTGCATAAGTAACTGAAATCCCTAGTTTTGGATAGCTCGTCCAACATTCTGTGACCTCTCCGCCTCCTGAATCTGGCGGCTTGCCGAGCTTCCGTTCAATATCTGATCGTGTATCGCTTATAGATAGTCCTATTGGCAATTTTCCCTCATATTCCTCATGATTCTTATCCTTCTTGAAGAAAAAGAATGTATCTAACGTATCGTCGTTATTAAAGCGTAGTTCTATTCCCTGTTCTTTATACGTGTAATAGTAGCAGTCATCAAATTTGTCTATTTCTCGTTTTCCTTTGAGGGTTCTAAGGAAATCTTGGATCTCTCTACTTTTTGTGTTGCGTCCGATAAGTGCCAGCAGTTGTTTTGAGAAATCATCAAGCACTGGAGGAACAGATGGAGCCTCGGTTTGCGGTTCGGTGAGTTTGCTTTCTTCTATCTTTTTTTCGTCTTGCTTTTCCATCTCTTCTTCTCTGTTTTCTGCTAACCTTTCGCGTATTTCATCGATTGCTTCATCTATAGTGTTCTGGGTATCTTCATCTTCTGTTTCCTTGAGTTTTTCTAAGTATGGTATGACCGTTGCATCTCCTAGCTTCCGCATAAACCAGATAGCATTATATCTGACGAGACTATCTCTGTCCGACAGACATTTAACGATGCTTGGCATTGCACTAGTTTCTTCCATATTGTCAAGTGCCTCGATTACTTCACTTCTGACCATGCTTTCTTTGTCTTCCAAACTTTTGACAAGCATTGGCACAGCTTCCTTTGACTTTAGCTCACCTAGAGCTCTTGCTGCCGCTGTCCGTTCTTCGCGTTCGCCATTGTCAAGTAAATTGGTAAGAGGGTCAATTCCTTTTTCAGCGACTCTCTCCTTTATGCAGACTTGACAACTCAACTCCCACAAAGTGAAATCGTCTATTATATTACGCCAACTTGCAAAGATCTGTTCGTCTTGAGCCTCCGCAGCCATTTTGGCCACTGTTGCACCTATTGTAGCTGCTTCCTTAAACATATCATAGGCAACTTCAAATCTCTTGTGGAAGAACAATTCCCTCCCAACAGTCTTTAGTATGTCCCGGGACTCAAAAAATTGTGCTTTTCTAAAGTTCATTACGGCTGCTAAGACAGCAAGTCTATATATCGCCGTCGGTTTTTCATAAGGAACCAGTGCCCCTATTGCACGTCCGATATAGTACCCGACAAGAGGAACCTCATGTACAATTTTATCAAAGGTTTTTTCCGATGTTTTCTCAAGTTTGTCGACAAGTTGAACGGTCTTTGTCTTCAATTCAGGGGCCAGATTATTATCTTTGTTTTCTTCAAGCTCATAAAGCATGTCTCTAAGTTCATCAACAGCCTTCTGAGTCTTTTCAACATCATTACCCCAAAGAGGCATGTATCCTTTCTCCTTTATATGAAAATACATATATACGCAAGCATATAAAACTTTTTCGATAGACATCAATACTCCAAAACTTAAAGTAACAGTGGCCCAAATCTGATGATAAGGAGGGCTGGTGCGTTGATAACAGAAGAGTTTTATAAAAAAGCTCTTCAATGCCTCAATAAGGAGCAGTTTGAAGAAGCCATAAGCTATTGCGATCAAGCCCTAAAGGACCATGGAGCAGATCCGCGTGTGCGATCGACTTTCTATGATCTTAAGGGCCTAACCCTAATGAGGCGTTCAGACCATGACTTACGAACTGCACTTGCCTTTTTGAACACCGCAATTGAAGAAGCACCTACCAATTATTTTGCGTGGGCACATAAGGGCGAGGTTATGGGAAGAGAAGCAAAATACACCGAAGCTCTATATTGCCTTGAGAGAGCAATAGCTCTTACGGAAAGGCGCATCGATACCGATGAAGACGCACGAACAATCTACCTTACATCATTGAATGACAAGGCATGGATACTGGTAGATGGGTTTCAGGAATTTGATGGGGCAATAGAGTGCTGCAAAAAGGCGCTGGGTGTAGATCCTTATTATGAAGATGCAAAAATAAATAAAAGAATCGCAGAAGAAAAGAAAAAGATTGGGCAAGCTACCGCTGTTGGAGGAATAAAGAGATGCCCCCATTGTGGAGCCATTGTGTATCCATGGTCAGTTTATTGTCCTATGTGCGGAAAGAAAATGTCCAAGGCTTCACTTTTATAAACGAAGAACTCTAGGTGAACGTTGCCATTTGAACAACCAATACAGGGATACCATCAAACAAGGACAGGAATATTATGAAAAAGGGGAATTTGAAAAAGCCTTAGAAGTCTTCAAGGCAGCAACCTCGCTAAGGCCTGATCTTCCCCTCGCGCATTACATGGAAGGCAGATCACTGGAAGCTTTGCAAAAGTTCAACGAGGCAATAGTTGCTTACAACAAGGCTCTGATCATTGAGCCTACCTTCTATGAAGCACTTGTTTGCAGGGCGCATGCCAAGATCAATGGACCGGTGAGCCAGAAAAGAGGATTAAGTGAAGCAGAGAAGAGAGATGCTTTTAATGATTTTGGGAAGGCAATTAGGATTCGTCCAAATGATTATTGGGCTTATCATGAGATGGGCATGGTTTTTCAGCTCTTGAATGAATTTGAAAAATCGTGGCATGCGTTTGAAAAAGCTATGGAAAAAAATGCGCATGATGACCCAGAAACTTACGTCAGGGCTGGAATGTCACTGGGTTTCTGGGCGGAAAAACAGACATGTGAGGACAAATGTCGTCGAAAAGACGCACTTTATCGAGCAATTGCCTTGTGCAGTATGTCTGACATAATCCCCTCTAATCATCAACTGGTGACTCTAGGAAGAAATTTGACAGAATATTTCAGCACTGTTCTCAGAAATGTTGAGGAAATAACCTAAGGATTGCTTCTGCGCATGGAGCCGGAAATCTTTCTTCTAAGTGTTGTTTTTCAGCTTTCAGAAAGTTTATTAATGGTGTTCGAAATTCGGCAACATTGCTTCTCATTGCTTCGGGATCTAGTCTGTATTTTTCCATCAGAGTGCCCAGTAGTGCGTCTAGTTTGCTAAAAAAAGCGTAGAGTGCGCAATTAAATAAAGGATTTACAGAAACAAGTGGCAAATTTTCGAGGGTTGCTGCATGTGTAATAATGTAAGTTGGGATATCCATCACGTAATGTTTCTTATCGTTGTCCACGGTTTCATTGAATCTCAAAATGCCACTATCCTCTAGAGTTTTGAGTGAAAATGGTGGTCGACGCCACAGTCGAAGCCCTTCTACATAATACCAGGAGACAAGCCCCTTGAAGTTTTTATATTCCTCTTCTTGCAATATCCGACTTCGCTCCACAATTCTCTTTGGTGCGTCTCTATATGGATGTAACTCTAGATGGAGTTCATTCAGAACATGTTGAATCAGTTTCTCACTTTCATTCTCAGTTTCTTGAGTTGCGTTTTCCAAACGGAGGAGTCCCACTATTCTCTGAAAAATTTCCATGTAGGATTTAAATGGATAGACTCCGTTGTTTAGAGCGATTTGAATAGCATCTTGCACAAATGCACGTCCAAATTTCTTTCGGATCTCGTTACACAAATGATAACTTTGTAACCTTTCGTCATCCTCTAATTCTAAGGTTAATTCATAATCATCATAGGATGAGTCAGTCGACTTGCCTGCGCTTTCTATTTCAAGAGTTATCATAATAGCTGAGCCTTCAATAACGCTGTAAACATCATACATCAATCCGTCTCTAAGATTTTCATATGCTCTTGCGCAATTTAGGATATAGTCCGAGTCTTCTGCTGTAGGTAGAAGCAGGAACAACATATACATTCTCTTTGCATTTAAGTCATACTCCTTGGCTACAAGTCCAGCAAGGCTTGTCCTTAGATGGAAAACGTGATCCATCTCGTGCATTAGAATTGCTTGAGCATGCTTCGGGTTTAATCTTTGAATCCCCTGATTAGGTTTTACAATAATCGTATCTGAGCTGAGTGAGTATCTACCTTCTGCTTCTGAAGTATCTTTCAGAAAAGGTGAAACGTTCAGGTAGAGCTTTCTGTTCTGATCTGACGATATCCGTTTAAGCAGCTTCCGAAGTTTCTCCTTTTCTGTAGGCATTTTATACACACTAAGAGAAAATCTTGCCCATTATCTCATTCTTTTCTTTCTGAACCTGCATCTCTCTAGCTTTTTCGTAATGTCTTCTACTCAAGGAAAATCCTACGCCAGATTCAATATTTATTCGGACATTTTCTTTTCCTTCAAACTTTGGAAATTTTGCTTCGATCTTCTCAAAGGCTGGAATAAGCTGATCAGCGTGCAGTTGAGTTGGTATTTCCTTTATCATCTTGAGAACTTTCTCTCCTAAAGGTTGTACAAGATATCTTTGGGATGGGTCTTTTGGATCTTGCCAGATAAGGTCGGCGTTCATTAACTTGTCTAGGTGGGCTTGCAAGGCACCACGAGTCATGTTCAATTGTTTAGCAATTTCCATAGAAGCTTTGCCCTCATAAAGTAATTCCAATAGTATAAGACGGGCAGGGTGTCCTAAGGCATTGAATGTTCTGGCGATGAATCGTGTGATCTTCCTTTCGTCTGGTGATTGCTGATTCTTCATATTCGTTTCCAAATCATATCTTGTAGATGTTCATACTTAAGCTTTTTCAATTGCGCTATTTTTTGCATTTTCTACAGATGGATTAATATTTGTTTATTCATATAATTTAGTAATCCTTATATATGATTATTCATACAAATATCTGCGGGGAGCGAGATATGGAACAAGTTGATTTATCACCATTAAAGACAGCAAGTTCTCAGATAAACGGTCTGAAGGAATGAAGTATGGTTGCCGAACAGGAATCTTCAGATGTATTTTACAGAAGAGGAAATTATTACTATGAGAAAGGAGAGTTTGAAAAATCTATTGATCAATATTCTAAAGCGATAGAGTTAGCAGCAAAAGATGATCTGTCGATTTACAAGTATTATTACAACCGTGGATTAGCAAAGGCCTGTCTGGAGAGATATGATGAAGCTATCATTGATCTTCGAAAAGCACTTGATCTTGAATCGGATTTCGCTGAAGGGCATTATGTACTTGGTCTCTGCTACGAGTATATACAGAATCCGAAAATAGCGATTGAACAGTATCGGAAAGCAGTAGAGTTGGATCCAGATTTTAAGGACGCCCAAAACAGGATAGAGTTATGCGAATCCAAGAAGACGCGTACCGTCGATCTTCAGTCCTCAAAGCCGGCTCATAAAGATCATTCTGAAACTTTCAATCGAATCAGGACACTTGATGAGCTGGGCAACTATAGCGAAGCGCTCGTAACTCTTGAAGAATCGTTGAAAAAGGACCCAGACAATTTCCAACTACTCATGTCAAGACGAATCATCTTCGAAAAAAACCGAGCTGGCAAGTGTGAAGTCGTTTTCGGTCTGGAGGAATTACAAGACACGTTTGACAGGTTAGTCCTTTGCCCATTGATTCATGCGAGTCGTCCATTGTATCAAGCGCCCATTGTACAGTCTTCTAAAGGCATGATAATTTATGGACCACCCGGATGCGGCAAGAATCTGTTCGTGAGGGCTATGGCTAAGAAAGCTGGAATCACTCTGATCGAAGTCGTCCTGTCTGAAGTGCTAAGCATGTGGGCAGGAGAGTCAGAAAAGAGATTGACTGCTATCTTCAATAATGCGATCGAACTGGCAAAAGCGGGCAAACCAGTCATTCTATTCATTGACGAAGTGGATGCATTGGGATTCGTCCGCAGTTTGACGCCTGAATCGGGAGAGGCCACATGGAGTAGAGACTTTAGAGCAACTTTCTTAAGACTATTCAACGAAATTGAGGGCATTCCAAACCTAATCATGATAGGAGCCACTAACTGTTTCTGGTCGTTAGACGATGCACTGAAGAGACCTGGCCGTCTAGGTGGTTCAATCATGTACGTTCCTCCACCGAACGAAAAAACGAGAGAGTCAATGCTAAGGTACTTCTCTAAAGATACTCCTGGACACGAAGACGTTGCCTACGAGAGATTGGCCATGGAAACATCGTTCTTTTCAGGTGACGATTTGAGGAACATATGCAAGGATGTGCATCTGGAGATCTCAAGACAGATCGTCAAGTTGGGAAGGACTGATGCAAAGGCAAAAACTGAAGACTATGAATGGTACGTCTGTAGTAGGATGCCACAAGTTCTCAGTTGGATGAGAAAAGTCGAAAAAGCTTTAGCTGAAGGAAAAATTGACGCATTTGAAGTTGACCCACAACTACTCAACGATGTGAAGCTTGCAGAGTCGTTGGATGGAAAATTCATGCTTCTAGAGGAGAAATGATCTTCCTCTTTCAGCTTCACCCTTTTTCTTTTGTCAAGACCTAATACGAGAGTTATCCTTTCTTTTCACCAGAGTCAACAGCTGCAGCCTCAAGTTCCTTAACAAGGCCCGCAAGTCCTTGGGCTTTGGCCTGCATTATATCCATAAATGGACCATATGTATCTCTCTTTCCCTCATATTTCTTTAATATCGGAATGAAGAAAGGAAACCCAGCTGCCGTTGCAGGTGCTGCCAAAGCTTTCGTGAATATGCTTGTGGGGCGTTTGATTCGGAGCTCATATTGCATTTTTTTCCAAGTGCCCCAAGAGAAAACACGGCCGAGTGTTAACCCAACTTTGTTAAGTCTTTGTCCCTGTGCACTGGTATACACGTCGAAAATGTCAAGAATAAGGGTTTCTCCTCCCAGCATGCCTTTTTGGAGGCTGGCGGCGGTCACGATTCGGATACGATCCTTGTAACCTTCTTCTTGGAAAAACTTTCCACGTGATAGTACTCCAACCCCTTCTGAGCGTTGCTTTATATCTTCATTTCTGGCCTTTGTAGCTTCAATATACTGTTTCGCGAACTCAGGATCGTAAACCGCCTCAAATTTCATCACCGCCTTCTTCGAGATTAAGCCTCCCATAGCCAAAATGAAGATTCGCCTATCTGATATTGCCAACGCTCCCTTAACTACTGCTTGTTGTTGTGCGCTGACGCCAGCAAACGATTGCAATTTTGTGACATGTGGTCTTATCTCTGCTTCTTCACTAGAAAAAAGAAGCTCTTCTGGAGGAATAATGTATTGAGCAAGTATATCATTTAGCGTAGTCAAATTCCTTTCCCCAATTGCTATTTCACGAATATGTCTTTAAATACTTTATGTTGCTCGCAAACTCGCGTGCTGGTTTGTCTCGAAATCAGCTCAACATTTATTTTCAGAGCAAAAACTACATATGAGAACATATACAACAGTAGCCCTTGATAGCTTTGGACTCTTCCCAAGCATATTTGATATGCTTTTTTACCGGTAAAGTTGGGTGGGGGTCCCACCCCCCGCATCTGAAATTAAAGCCTATTATGAGCCTATTTCGGTCAAATAAGCCTAATTTAGGATGTTGTGCGTGGTGTGTGCGGGGGTTTAAATTTGAACACACGTTTACCGGTAAAAGTGCTCAACCTATGCAGTTTCGGGATAGTGTTGTGTTTTACTCAATTCTCGCTACGGAAACAAAAGTAAGGCGTTTATC
>Ga0172363_10004793_pt1 | contig 10923 bp, 9 predicted proteins | sample LakKivs2_kivu2a2_FD_114541 | JGI IMG/M metagenome (GOLD analysis project Ga0172363, IMG submission 114541) | Sediment microbial communities from Lake Kivu, Rwanda - Sediment s2_kivu2a2 | ecosystem: Environmental > Aquatic > Freshwater > Lake > Sediment | place: Rwanda: Western Province, Lake... | reverse complement strand
CTGCCCAACGATCCGCCAACCGGCGGATCCACACCGCAATATATCTAATGAACATTTCTAAACCAACCCTGTTGCCCAACGATCCGCCAACCGGCGGATCCACCCCGCAATACCGGGTGCAAATATACACTCATTTTTTGTTATAACAAAAAGAAAGAATTTATTGAGTGTTGTCGGTTCACCTATTTATGATAAAGGTATTTCCAGGGAATTTGTACAGGACTCGTAACCATTACTCCTGGTGCAAGATAAACCAGGTTGAAACTTCTTCCGCCTTCCTTCTGAAAGTACTCAATCCTGACCGGGTAAAATCCCTTCTGCAACGGCAGGACGAACGACTTAACGGCATCACCACCATGAAACCCGTCATTGTCAATCAGCAGCTTCTGACCCAGATAAAATTTTGAGCCGTCATCGGAGCTTAATCCGAATATGTAGTAACCATCAGCATTTGCCTCCATGAAACCTTCAAACAGGCATGCAAAATTTTCTTTCCGTGGCATATTGTCAAGGTTGAATGTGCTGTCAGCAACACCCACAGCTACCGGTTTTAAGCCTTTAAAATCAGGCATCTTGTCCCACGTACCCTCATAATATGAATATTTCAACCCTCCGGGAGCAGTCTTTTTCGGCCTGGTAACTGCCGGCATCACTTCGCCCAGTTCAAAATTACCTTTTCCCGATGAACTGTATTTTGCACCTTTTAAGAAAGATCTTATATTCAGCTCTGCCGGGCCTTTCAGGAAGATCATCTGCCCGGCTTTGGGTGAGTCATTTGAAGGCTCGGAGCCATCTGTGGTGTAATGACATTCAGGGCAACCGCCAATAAGGAATATGGTTGCCGGCTTGTCCTTCAGGAGAATACCATTCATAGGATGGAACTGGATTGCATTTCCCGGATATCCTGCATAGGAGAATTTCAGTCCGTCATAGATCGCTTTAAGTCTCACTGAATTATGGCTTTCATTGGGAAACAGACCTATTTTCCAGTAGATATTTGCAGGTGCCTTTTGCCTCAGGACTGTATCCATACGGTCGATGCCCATACCTTTATAAGTGGATTCGATACCGGCAATCCATAAATGTCTTTCTGAGGTGATCTGTCCCAGTCGCTCGGATGCAAGTTTTATTGCATAATCATTGTTCCACCAGAATGACGGATCGGTAGCATAACAGGTTTCGAATAATTCGGGTTCAGTAAGGAAAGTATACATTGAGAAGAGACCGCCGTATGAATGACCATAAAGTGAGTTCGTGCCATTGACGGGATAAGTTTTATTTATATACGGGATCAGTTCATTTTTCAGGAAAGCAATAAATTTATCAGCACCGCCGGAGATAGCATTATCAGCCACATGTACTGGCAGGAAATCCCTGTCGCGCTGGTTGATCCCGTTGATATATTTGTTAGGTATGGCTATCATTATGACAGGAGGCACAAAACTTTCGCCTTTTGCGAATTTGTAAATGAAGGGGAAGAGCTCACTTACCCATTCGCCGTCTGTAAGATAGATGACCTCATATTTTTCAGTCGAATCTTTTTTCCATGTGTCGGGAATGAACACTTTTAATGACCTCTGCTCCTGGAGTATGTCAGAATAAATGGAATCATTTATTTCTGTTAAGCCCTGTGCTGTGATAACATAGTTTTTTGTGAAACTCATCAGCACCAAGATCGGGAATAATAAAGAAATAATTCTTTTCATATCATCTTAAAGTTTTACAGGAAATGAAATGCTAATTTAATATATGCTTGGCACATTCAGGAGATCTGGTCATATCTTTTCAGGACCACCCTCGGGAAGTCCTTCGGAACCTTTGCCCCGGGTGCGCCCGGGAATATTAACATGTGAAGCTGTCAGAAGTCAACCCTTTCGTCCCTGATCCGCCAGTTGGTAAATCATGAACACTCCCCCTTAATAATGGGGAGTACTGTGATGAATTGATAATTGAAAAACTACTCTCCTTTTCAAGGTATGGTGCCTCCTGATGAAATTGGGAGACACGGAGGTTTTGTATTAGTTTTATTATACTCTCATGTTATAGCATGTCACGAAGCATACAAAAGTGAAAATCAAATATATTTGAAGATTCAACTTTATTTTACAGATGAATTCATCAGAAGATAAACTTTTTACACCATTCAGGATCGGGTCTCTTACATTAAGAAACAGGACCGTACGCGCTGCTGCATTCGAAGGGATGTGCCCGGGGAACAAAGTATCAGAAGAGCTGATAAGCTATCACCGCTCCGTTGCCAAAGGAGGGATTGGGATGACAACCGTCGCATATGCAGCAGTTGATAAAACAGGCTTATCATTCCATCACCAGTTGTGGCTTAACAGGGAATCGATATATGAACTGAGAAGACTTACCGATGCTGTCCATAAGGAAGGTGCTGCCTGCTCAATACAGATCGGTCATTGCGGTGACATGACAAGCAGGTCTGTTACCGGAGTTCGTTCCATGTCGCCATCAGCAAGACTGAACCTTTATGGTCCTGCCCTCACCAGGAAAATGAGCAGTTCTGACATCTGGTCTGTCGCAAAGTCGTTCGGACATGCTGTTAACCTGGCACGCGAATCGGGTTTTGATGCTGTAGAGGTACATGCCGGACACGGTTATCTGATCAGTCAGTTCCTGTCGCCATTCACCAACAGAAGAAGAGATGAGTACGGGGGCTCGCTCGAAAACAGAGCCAGGTTCATGCTGAGGGTAATGGAGGAAGTAAAGAACGCTGCTGGTAATGATATTGCTGTTCTTGTGAAGACAAATACAAGAGATGGTTTCAGGGGTGGGATGGAAATCAGTGAGTGCCTTGAGGTAGCAAAGATGCTTGAACAGGCAGGGGCTGATGCACTGGTGCTGAGCGGTGGTTTTGTCAGTAAGGCCCCGATGTATGTCATGAGGGGTAAAATGCCCATCAGGGTTTTCGCATATTATATTGACAATTTCATTATGCGGTTCTTTGTGAAGGCGTTCGGAAACCTTCTTGTCAGAGAGGTCCCATATACTGAAGGTTTTTTCCTTGAAGACGCCCTGAAGTTCCGGGCTCAGCTGAAACTGCCACTGGTATACGTCGGAGGACTGATATCACGCGACAAGATCAACGAAGTGTTGAACAACGGTTTTGAGATGGTTGCACTGGCCCGCGCTCTTATAAAGGATCCGGATTTTATAAATAAGCTAAGATCCGGGATACTATCGCACTCTGAATGTAATATATGCAATTACTGCATTGCGGTGATGTATAGCAAAGCTGCTGACTGCATATTGAATTATGAGAATCCTGATCCTGAAATAAAGAAGATGTTGGAGTAGATGACAATTGCGGTAAACTATGCTCTGGTCACAGGTGCCTCGTCAGGAATAGGATGGCACATTGCAGCTGCTCTGGCAAAAAGAGGGTATCATTTGGTAACTGTCAGTAATCAACCTGAACAACTGAGTGATCAGAAAAAAAATCTTGAACGTGATTATGGTGTCAGGGTAGTTCCTTTCTGTATTGATCTTGCATGTGAAGATGCTGCAAAGCAGGTATTTGATTTTTGCATAGAAAACGACCTGGCAGTGGAGGTACTTATCAACAATGCAGGTATTTACTTTTTTGGCGAGGTTGTAAGTGTGGATCACATAAACATAAAGTCAATGCTCACTCTTCATATTACAACACTTGTTCTTTTATGCAGGTTTTTCGGGGAGCAGATGATCGAAAGAGGAAGAGGATATATTATGAATGTGTCTTCGATAACTGCAGTAATGCCTTATCCCGGTATTTCCCTCTACGGGCCCACAAAGACATTTATCCGGCACTTCACACGTGCACTGAGAACGGAGATGCAGGGAAGGGGTATAATAGTAACATGTCTTATTCCCGGGGCTGTAGATACCGGGTTGTATGATGCCACTAACTTTAATGTGCCTTTACTTAAGAAACTCGGGATAATAAAGCAACCGTCGAATGTGGCTGAGGCGGGGATCAGAGCGCTTTTCGGGGATAAGGCTGAATGTATTCCGGGATTACTGAGCAAGCTTGTAATTATGTTATTACCGTTTGTACCTCATTTTGTGATTAGCCGGATCAACAGGAGGATAAAAGTTACCAGGAAGCGTTAGTAATTATTTAACTTCCCTGACCCCGCATAAGCTGCCTGTCAGTCAGACACCCGCTGAAAGCGGGAGAACCTAACGGGTATGTTACGTAACACTAATATCAGATGCCTATTGCCTGTTGCCTTTATAATTACGAAATTGCGCCTGAGGAAAGCTAAGAACTCAAATCAAGGCTTAATAGTCATAACCATGAAGAAATTACTGATTTCATTCATTCTGTCAAGCACTGTCATTATGTCAAACGCTCAGACATTCAACACATTTCCTGTTACCACCCAGAAGCCTCCGCTGCACGGCAAACACTGGATGGCCATCACGGGCAAGCCGCTGGCAGCCACTGCCGGGGCGATGATCTTTGATCGCGGAGGCAATGCAATAGACGCTGCATGCGCCATGCTCGCATCTGTCTGCACCATGTGGGACGTTCTAAGCTGGGGAAGTGAGACACAGGCACTGATCTATAATCCCAATACGAAAAAGGTCATTGCCATCAATGCACTTGGCGTGGCACCTACAGGAGCCACTGTAGAGTTCTTTAAGACTAAGGGTATGAAATACCCTCCTGAATACGGTCCCCTGGCCGCCGTCACACCCGGTACGCCGGGCGGACTGATGACTATGCTCGCCGAATACGGGACAATGAGCCTGAAAGAGGTGCTTGCACCTGCCATGGAGATGGCCGCCGGTTATCCGATAGAGGCACAGACTGCCAATTCAATAGAACGAAGCAAAGACCGTATTAAGGAATGGTCTTACTCGGCAAAGGTCATGTTACCTCATACCGGCGAATAACGTGAGGCACCGGTTGCCGGACAAGTCTTTGTGCAAAAAGACCTTCTTGCCACCCTGACAAAGCTCGTGGAAGCTGAGCAGCAGGCCCTCAAAAAGAAAAAGACACGCAAGGAAGCCATCTATGCTGCCTATGACCGTTTCTACAGGGGAGACATAGGCAGGGAGTTCGTCAGGGGATGCCAGGAACAGGGTGGACTGATCACTGAAAATGATATGGCTAAATGGCAGGTTAAGATTGAGGAGCCGATGATGACCAACTACAGGGGTATCGATGTTTATAAGCTTCAGCAATGGACACAAGGACCGGTGATGCTTCAGACACTTAATATCCTTGAGAACTTCAATCTGAAAGATATGGGATATAACTCCGTAAAATATATCCATACACTTTACCAGGTAATGAACCTGGCATTTGCCGATCGCGATTTTTATTACGGTGACCCGGACTTCCCGCCCGAAGAGCCTATGAAGGGCCTGCTTTCAAAGGAATATGCACTGGAGAGAAGCAAGCTGATCAACCCTGACCGCAATGATCCGGCTGTTCGTCCGGGAGACCCGTATCCGTTTGAAGGGAAGACCAATCCGTTTATTTCGCTTCTGAATTCATACCAGGCTTCGGCCCGTAATATTTATCCTTCTGAAGATCCTGGTGAGTATGAACGTTTCCTTGAATCATTCCAGGCAGGAACAACAACCATAGAAGCTGCTGATGAAAAAGGTTGGGTTGTCTCCGTCACGCCCAGTGGCGGGTGGATTCCTGCCTGTATAGCCGGCAACACCGGTGTGGGAATGAGCCAGCGCATGCAGGCCTTCGTACTTGATGAGAAGGAGAATCCCTTTAACGTTCTGGAACCGGGGAAGAGACCTCGCGTGACCCTTACACCCACCCTGGCACTGAAGGATGGCAAACCGTTCCTTTCATTTGCAAAACAGGGTGGTGACGAACAGGATCAGCTGCTGTTGCAGTTCTTCCTCAACGTTGTGGAGTTTGGCATGACGATACAGGAAGCATGCGAGGCGCCGTCATTCAAGACACTCCAGATGTACTCAAGCTTCGGAAACCATGAGAAGGTGCCCGGGGGATTGGTACTGAACAACGCAATGCCTGAATGGGAGAGAAAGGAACTCATGCGGATGGGATACCGCCTCTCATTCCAGGAAAGGACTTCAGGGCCGATCAATGCCATAGGATTTGATCATTTGCATGGAACATTCTGGGGAGGCTCAAGCAACTTCGGCGAGGATTATGGCATAGGATGGTAAGGCATGGGGCCTGGAGCAAGGAGCCTTAAGCAGAAAGGAGAAAGCCGGTATTTGTTAAAATGTTCTGTTAGCTCCATGCCCCATGCCCCATGCTCCATGCTTCAAGCCCCATGCTTTTTATTATCTTTGTGCCTTCTGAAGAATTTTTCCGATGGCCAGGAATGAAAAAAGAAAAGGAAAATGGCGTGACAAATTCCGGTTCGCCATCTTCAATGACACGACATATGAAGAGGTATGGCGCATAAAACTATCAAAGTCAAATGCACTGCTGGCTGCAGCCCTCTTTCTGCTCGTGATAATAGGAATAAACACATCACTTATTGCATTCACAAACCTTCGCGAGTTCATCCCGGGTTACCCTGACGTGACCATGCGGCATGACATAATCATGAATGCAATCCTGCTTGACTCCCTGGAGAAGGAGATCAATATAAGGGATAAGTATTTTGAAGATATGAATGCAGTGATCTCCGGCCGGCAGCCTGTTGAACATGTTGCCCTGAGAGACAGTGCGCGTGATTACAGTAACATTTCTTTCCGGCACTTCCAGGAGGATTCTGTGCTGCGCGAACAGGTTGAACGTGATGAACAATACAGCCTCACTTCATCAAACCGTAGTTCAGAGACAGGTACAAGCCTGGCCAATATTCATTTCTTTCCCCCGGTAAAGGGGATTATATCAAGTAACTTTGATACCCGGACAAAGCATTTTGCAACTGACATAGTAACCCGGCCAAAGGCTGTTGTCTCGTCAATCCTTGACGGAACGGTGATTATGACAGGATGGACCATGGAAACAGGATTCGTTATTATGATCCAGCACCGTAACAACATTGTTTCAGTTTACAAGCACAATGCAACTCTCCTGAAGGAAATGGGAGACAGGGTATGGGCAGGGGAGGCTATAGCCATAGTAGGTGATTCGGGAGAGCTTTACACATCAGGCCCGCATCTGCATTTTGAACTGTGGCATAACGGTGAACCTCTTGATCCGGCACAATATATTTTCTTCTGACATCACTACGGCAGATGCATAAGCGACTCGCAATCCTGGGCTCCACCGGTTCGATAGGCACTCAAACCCTCGAGATAGTATCGCATTACCCGGACCTTTTCTCAGTAAAAGTTCTCACTGCCGGCAGCAATGCAGATCTGCTTATGAAGCAGGCCAGACTCTTCAGGCCTGAGAGGGTGGTGATAGGCAATAATGCTCAGTACGGCAGGGTGAAGGAGGGACTGTCAGATCTTGACATTGAGGTGATGGCCGGCGAAGAAGCATTTGAATCTGTTGTTGCATCAGATGATATAGATACAGTTGTTGCGGCAATAGTGGGCTTTGCCGGGTTGCGCCCGACAGCCGCTGCCGTTGCAGCAGGAAAGGAAGTGGCACTGGCGAACAAGGAGACACTGGTGGTGGCCGGGGAGATGATCACCCGGATGGCCCAAAGGTCAGGCACAGTACTGGTGCCGGTAGACTCTGAGCACTCTGCCATAATGCAATGTATCAACGGCGAACCAAAAAATGCTGTTGAGAAGATCATTCTGACGGCCTCAGGCGGGCCATTCAGAGACACACCGGGTGAGAAACTCGATCATGTCACCCCTGAGGAAGCCCTTCGACACCCAAACTGGAGCATGGGCAGCAAGATCACTATTGATTCGGCCACACTGATGAACAAGGGGCTTGAAGTGATTGAGGCACACTGGCTTTTTGGTGTTGAGGCAGATAAGATCGAAGTACTTATTCATCCGCAGTCGATCATCCATTCACTTGTTCAATTCATTGACGGTTCTGTGAAAGCACAGCTTGGCGTTCCTGACATGCGCCTGCCAATAATCTATGCACTGACATTTCCCGGGAGAGTGACTACTAACCTGCAGCGCCCGTCACTGACAGAGACACGGTCACTGACATTTGAAGCGCCTGACACTGTTCGTTTCCGCAATCTTGCCCTCGCAAGAGAAGCTCTGAAAGCCGGAGGCAATATGCCCTGCGCCCTTAATGCGGCAAACGAAGTGGCAGTAGCAGCTTTCCTTAATAAAAGGATAGGCTTCAGCAACATAGCAGACACAGTGGCACATGTCATTGATATAACAATATACAACAAAGAAGCTTCCATGGGTGTTTATGAGGAGACAGACCGCCGCAGCAGAAGCATTGCCATGGAATTTATCAGCAAAACGAAGAAAAAATGACAGTTCTCATCAAAATAATCCAATTAATCCTCGCGCTTTCAATCCTTGTCATAGTTCATGAATTCGGGCATTTTATTCTTGCAAGGATCTTTAAGACGAGAGTTGAGAAATTCTATCTTTTTTTTGACTGGCCTTTTGCAATATTCAAGCGTAAATGGGGTGAAACTGAATATGGTGTTGGAATGATTCCACTGGGAGGTTATGTCAAAATATCAGGTATGATAGATGAGTCACTTGACCGTGAGCAAATGAGAAAACCTCCTCAGCCCTATGAGTTCAGGTCAAAGAAAGCATGGCAGAGGCTCCTTATCATGCTTGGCGGAGTGTTCTTCAACTTCATCTTCGCACTGATGATTTATGTGGGCGTTCTCAGTGTATGGGGTGAGACTTATCTTCCGGCAGCAAATGTGAAATACGGTATCCTTACTGATTCAACAGGGTATGCGATGGGTCTCCGCAACGGTGACAAGATCATCTCCGTTGACGGTACGCCCGTCGATAATTTCTATGCTATAATTCCTGATATCCTGCTCAATGAACGTAAGGAGATCACTGTTGTCAGGCAGGGAGACACCGTTGACATCCCTGTTGCGCGCGAGTTTATCCCGAAGCTGCTTAAGAACCCTGATGTCATTGATGCAAGGATACCTTTCGGGCCGTTCGTGGTTTCAGGGTTTTCCGATGTATCACCGGCAAAAACTGCCGGGCTTAACATTGGCGATGAAATAGTAGCCCTTGACAGCATCCCGTTTGCCTGGTATGATGAGTTCCAGGGTTACCTTGCTTCACATAAAGGCAGCCCCATGACAGTCACTGTGAAAAGGGACGGCAAACTGATTGATTTTCCCGTTAGGACGACCGAGGCGGGTATTCTCGGAGTTATAAGGGAAGTAGGCAACGTCCTTGAACTCAGCACTAAACATTATAATTTCTTCCAGGCTATTCCTGCCGGTATATCAAAGGGATGGAAGACCACCGGAGACTATCTCAAGCAATTCAAATTAATTTTTTCGAAAAATACCAAGGCATATGAATCACTCGGCGGGTTCATTGCAATAGGCAAGATTTTCCCGGGCAGGTGGAACTGGCAGTCATTCTGGAATCTCACGGCATTTCTGTCACTTATACTTGCCGTGATGAATATCCTTCCGATACCGGCTCTTGACGGCGGACATGTCATGTTCCTGATATTTGAGGTAGTGACAGGCAGAAAGCCAAGCGATAAATTCCTGGAATATGCCCAGGTAGCCGGCATGATAATACTGCTGGCCCTTCTGATATTTGCCAACGGCAACGATATCCTCAAACTGATCAGAAAATGATTATTCAGCATCAATTGATATCCATTGACAAAGAATTTGTACATTTGCGTAACTAAAATCGAATGTTATGGGAAAGATCGGACCTTTTGAAATAATCCTAATCCTGGTTATCGTGGTACTGCTTTTTGGCGGACGCAAGATACCGGAATTATTTAAGGGTATAGGGCAGGGACTGAAAGAGTTCAGGAAGGCAAAGGACGGAGACACCACGGAAGTAAAGAAAGACTCCGGCGAGGAAAGCTAGTAAACAAACGTCTATAGTTGGAGCCTGCATGCAAGTGCAGGCTTTTTATTTCAAAATATAGTATCATGAGATCACTTGCATTGTTATTTGTTGTCGGTATGGCTGCGGTTACATCATGCGGTGATTCTTCGGTTACACGTACACTGCCGAATGTGACGGGCTCAACAGGCGAATTGCTTGTGGTGATGGACAGGGCTTTGTGGGATGGAAGCCCGGGCAGGGCTTTGAGAGATGATGTTGCCCCGGTACTTGTAGGTCTTCCACAGGCAGAACCTGCTTTCACCCTGGCACATGCCAACCCGGATGGATTCAGGGATGTTCTTATAGCTCACCGTAATATTATTATTGCAGCTGTTGACAAAGAAAAGCCTGAACCGTCACTGACCTTTGAAAGAAACAGATGGTCTGAGACTCAGCTTGTGATCACTCTCACTGCACCTGATTCGCTGAGCCTGACGAAGACTATAAGTGATAATGCTGAGGCCATACGCCAGCGGATCAACGCTGTTGAACGCGAGAGAATCACCAGCTGGCTTGTCAATTCGGCCGGCAGAAATAAAGGCGTAATGAAATCAGGAGATCAGAGCTATGAAATCATCATGCCGGCAGGATACAGAACAGACTACAACAAGGAAGATGTCCTGATAGTCTCTGAAGAGACTCCTTCCACAACCCAGTCAGTGATCATCTCCGTGAGTGACCGTGTTGCTTCGCGAATAGGCTGCATTGAGCTTGCAGATATGACTGAGAAGATCACATCAGCCAGGATCAAGGGACCCGAGGGTTCATACATGGTGATTGAAAAGCAGGTGCCGGTCAGTTGCCGCTCATTCAGACTTCACAATACCGATTATATTGAGATGCGGGGGCTGTGGACGCTCGAAGGGGGATATATGGGAGGTCCGTTCATATCATATGCATTCATTGATCCGGTAACAGCAAAGGCTGTCATTGTGACCGGGTTTGTATATGCTCCCAGGGACGACAAAAGGG
>Ga0172363_10004792_pt1 | contig 10924 bp, 7 predicted proteins | sample LakKivs2_kivu2a2_FD_114541 | JGI IMG/M metagenome (GOLD analysis project Ga0172363, IMG submission 114541) | Sediment microbial communities from Lake Kivu, Rwanda - Sediment s2_kivu2a2 | ecosystem: Environmental > Aquatic > Freshwater > Lake > Sediment | place: Rwanda: Western Province, Lake... | reverse complement strand
CGCATGATGCTGAATAACAAGTTCGTCTTCCAGTACGGTCCTCTTGATCAGGGCTGGTGGCCTGACGGCCTGTATACAGCGCCTACAGATGAAGCTCTTCTTTTTGATATTGTGAAAACAAAAGAAATGGGTTTCAACATGATAAGAAAACATGTCAAGGTTGAACCGGACAGGTGGTATTATCATTGCGATAAAACCGGGATTCTTGTCTGGCAGGATATGCCCAGTGGCGATCTTGGCGGCGGCCAGTGGAATACCCGTCCGGGAATGGAAGGTGGAGCCGACAAAGTCCGTACACCGGAGTCTGAAAAAATTTACAGGACTGAATGGAATGCAATAATCGATTATCTGTACAATCACCCTTGTATTATCGTCTGGGTCCCGTTCAATGAAGCCTGGGGCCAGTTCAAAACTGTTGAAATAACCGGCTGGACAATGCAGAAAGACCCGTCGCGCCTTGTTAACAGCGCAAGCGGGGGAAATTTCCATGAAACAGGTCATATCCTTGATCTTCATAATTACCCCGGACCTGTTATGGCCAAACCCGAGGTATTCGGATCTCAGCAGGCTCTTGTTCTCGGTGAATTCGGAGGTCTCGGCCTTCCTCTTGAGGGACATACCTGGCTAGATAAGAATAACTGGGGTTACCGGACTTTCCAGGATGCGGATACATTATTCAGAACCTATTCGGGATATCTCGACCAGATAGCAGCTTTCATAAAAAGAGGTCTCTCTGCTGCCATCTATACTCAGACCACCGATGTCGAAATAGAGACCAATGGCCTGATGACTTATGACCGGAAGGTTATTAAAGTTCCGGAGAGACAACTGAGGGAAGTGAGCAGGAAATTATACGATGCAGCTCCTAATGTACGCTTTAAGGATTAATTGTCATAGAGAATTATTAATATGCTGAATATGAAAAAGACACTTGTATCTATTCTTTGCATTGCAGTTGCAACAGCCCTTTACGGTCAGTCGTCTGTTGCACTTCTGGTTGATGCAGGAGCTTCGAAGTATACTATAAGCCGTCATATCTACGGGCATTTTTCGGAACACCTCGGAAGGTGTATCTATGATGGGTACTGGGTTAATGAAAGCATGCCTGTACCCAAACAGGATCGTATACGCCTGGACATTGTGGAAGCCCTTAAGAAAATTCAGATCCCCAACCTCAGATGGCCCGGCGGCTGTTTTGCTGATGAATATCACTGGCGCGATGGTATAGGACCCAGATCCCAGAGGCCTACAATGATAAACACAAACTGGGGTAATGTCACCGAGGATAACAGTTTCGGTACACATGAATTCCTCATGCTCTGCGAACTTCTTAATACAGAGCCTGTTATTGTAGGAAATGTTGGAAGCGGAACTGTCGAGGAGATGAGTAAATGGATAGAATACCTCAATTATGACGGTATTAGCCCGATGACAAATATGAGGAAGCAGAATGGACGTGAAAACCCCTGGGGCGTTACCTTCTGGGGAATAGGAAATGAGAACTGGGGCTGCGGCGGCAATATGACGCCTGAATATTATGTTACCCAGTTCAGGCAGTATTCGTCATTTGCCAAGAATTATCCGGGAACAACACTTCGGAAAATTGCCAGCGGTGCAAGCGGATCAAATTATGAATGGACTGAAGTCCTGATGAAGGGCCTTGCCGGCAGTATGGGAAGAAGCATGATGTGGGGCATGGATGTGCATTATTATACACGCCCGCCAAGAGGAAGATTTATCCCGGGTCAGCCTCAGGCACAGCAGTCTCCCAGCCAGAGTTCTGCAACAAATTTCACCGAAGCCACATATTTTAGCACCATGCAGAATGCTCTCAGGATTGATGACATAATAAAAGGACACGACGCGGTGATGACAAAATATGACTCGCTCAAAAGAGTGGCTCTTGTGATTGGAGAATGGGGGATCTGGACCGATCCCGAACCCGGAACTAACCCGAGATTCCTCTTCCAGCAGAACTCTCTCCGTGATGCGCTGATAGCAGGATCAACCCTGAATATTTTCAATAATCATTGCGACAGGGTTAAGATGGCTCAGCTTGCCCAGACAATAAATGTTCTCCAGGCACTCATACTTACAGAAGGACCAAAAATGATCCTGACACCGACTTATCACGTATTTGATCTTTATAAAGTTCACCATGATGCCCGGATGCTGCCTGTGAAATTCACGAGTCCGGACTATGTTCTCGGAAACCAGAAACTCCCGGCCCTGAACGTTTCAGCCTCACAGGATTCGTCCGGTGTGGTTCATATAACACTCGTAAATATAGATCCGAACAATTCTGTTACTCTGAGCACCACGCTGAACCAGGTAAAATGGACAGGAGTTACCGGCCAGATCCTGACTTCCGGAAAGATCACAGATATAAATACATTCGAAAAACCCGGAACAGTCGCGATAAGCAAATTCGACGGGGCAAAGAAACAGGGAGACCTTTTAAATGTAGTTCTGCCATCAAAATCGGTTGTATTGCTTACCATAAAATAGAGGTTGTCTCAAAAATCATCTTATGAGGCATCTTCCCTTCTTTATTAAACTAATCAAGTCATATATGATGGAAAGTAAAATGAAGCGTTGGATTTGCATTATTTGTCTGATCATACTTGTTTTTCCCTTGTCTGCTCAACAGGTACAGGAAATAACAGTAACAGCGGATAAACCGGTTTGTGAAATTCAGCCTGCAATGTGGGGTGTATTTTTCGAGGACATCAATTTTGCAGCTGATGGCGGGATTTATGCCGAGCTGGTCAAGAATCGTTCATTCGAATTCACCTATCCGCTGACAGGATGGAGAATAGTCAGGCAGAATGGGACAGGCAGAGTAGTGCCGACTTTTTATTCCCCGGCAAAAAATACAAATCCGCATTTTATAAGTATTTATATCGATGCAGAAGAAGGCGGTTTCGGACTTTCCAACGAAGGATTCCGCGGAATGGGAGTAAAGAAGGATAATGATTACAACTTTTCGGTTTCAGCAAGGAATACGGGAGGCTCTCCTTTAAGAATGAGAGTGGAACTTGTAAGTCCAAACGGAGAAATACTTGGCGGAACTGAAATATCGGGTTTTTCCTCTTCATGGAGGAAATACCAGGCTTCTTTCAGATCGTCGGAGACAATGCTCAAAGCTACTCTTCGTGTGATATTTACCGGGAAAGGATCAATTGACATAGATATGGTTTCACTTTTCCCGGCCGATACCTGGAAAGGCAGGCCTGACGGGCTGAGAAAAGACATTGTTGAGATGATCGCGGAGCTCAGGCCAGGTTTTATAAGATTTCCGGGCGGGTGCATTGTCGAAGGAAGGGATATTGCAAACAGGTATCAGTGGAAGACCACGATAGGCCCGGTTGAAGAAAGAAAGATGATCATCAACCGCTGGAATATGGAGATCCGCGACAGGCAGGCACCGGATTATTTTCAGAGCTTTGGCCTTGGATTCTTTGAATATTTCCAGCTGGCCGAAGACCTTGGTGCAGAACCGCTTCCCATACTTAACTGCGGGATGTCGTGCCAGTTCAATGCAGCCGAGGTTGTCCCTCTTAATGATCTTGATCCGTATATACAGGATGCTCTTGATCTTATTGAGTTTGCAAATGGAACAACATCAACAAAATGGGGTGCGCTGAGGACATCCCTGGGTCATCCGGAGCCTTTTAACCTTAAATACATCGGAATCGGAAATGAACAGTGGGAAGAGCAGTATATTGAAAGATACAGGTTATTTGAAAAAGCAATTCAGAGCAGGTATCCTGAAATCAGAATTGTTTCGGGTTCAGGGCCTTCCTCAGCAGGACAGTACTTCGATTATGCCTGGGCAGAACTTAAAAAGCTTAATCCGGCTCTGATTGACGAACATTATTACATGCCTCCCGACTGGTTCCTGAAAAATGCAGGCAGGTATGATAATTATGAAAGGGGAGGGATTAAAGTTTTTGCAGGGGAATATGCGGCACATGGTAAGGATGGACCTGAGGCGGAATCGCGTAATACCTGGATAAGCGCCATGGCTGAAGCAGCATTCATGACAGGCCTTGAGCGAAATGCCGATGTGGTTAATATGGCATCATACGCTCCTCTGCTTGCACATGTCGAGGCATGGCAATGGCGGCCCGACCTGATATGGTTTGATAATCTCAGGGTTATCGGAACCCCGAATTACTACGTCCAGAAGTTGTTTTCCAATTATAAGGGAACTCATGTGGTACCCGTGCTTTCGGGAAATAAACCTCTTTCAGGCGCCGACAGCCTGTATGCCAGTTCATCCATCGATCAGGCACAATCAAAATTGTATATCAAACTTGTAAATGCTTCTTCAGTTGCAAAACAGGTCAGATTAAATCTTGAAGGATTATCATTCCAGAAAACCGGTACAATCGTAACTCTCAAGGCAGAAGGACTATATGAGTTCAATTCAATAACAAATCCAAAGCTTGTTTATCCTTCAGAAGGACAGATTTCAGTTGCTTCAAGGAAGACAGATACAATCCTTGATCCAGGATCTGTAAACGTTATTATACTTGAATTTAAGAAGTAGGGCAGCCTCAATTTCCGGACAACCTGTCGTTATCCCGAAATGTTGCTTATCTTTGACGCCTTAAAACAATCAGGTATATATGGAGCTTTTTCATTCGCTGTTAGACTGGTACATGGTCAACCTGAATTACTTAACGGTTGCTCTCCTGATGTTGATAGAAAGCACTTTTATGCCGCTGCCTTCTGAGCTGGTTATTCCTTTTGCAGCATATAAGGCGGCCCAGGGCGATCTGAATGTTTTTCTGGTAATCCTTTTTGGTACGATAGGCGCGCTCAGTGGTTCACTTATCAATTATTCACTGGCTTATTACCTCGGACGGCCGCTGGTCTATAAGTTTGCAGGATCAAAGATTGGCAGGATGTTTTTGCTGTCGGAAGAAAAGGTAGCTCATGCCGAGGCATATTTTGTAAGGAACGGCAAATCCTCAACATTCATTGGTCGTCTTGTACCCGGTGTCCGTCATCTGATTTCAATTCCTGCCGGTCTTGCAAAAATGAACCTGCGCGATTTCATGTTATATACTTTTGTGGGTGCAGGCATCTGGAATATAATACTGGCAGTAGTAGGCTACTACCTGTATGAAATAAGAGACAAGATCTTCCCTTATATCGGACATATACTGCTGGCAGTGGGTGCAGTATTTGTTGTCTACCTGATTATAAAGGGAAGAATGAAAAACAAGAACAATAAGAACATTAAGAACAATAAGAGAGACTAGAATCTTCCTACAAACTCCAGGGTGATCTTGTCCGTATGGATCGGCAGGCTGCCCTTCAGATAATTTTCATAATTCAGCCTTATTTCAGAGTAAAACTGCCGCGGTTCAAATCCGATATTAATACCCAGGGTTACCCGGCTCGCGTCAATTTTATTCCCGAATACTGACTCACCCATCAGATCGATCCTGGCCGTTGGTGTTATCATATAGATCATCTTATTCTCCTGCAGGAAGTTATAATAGGAATGCAGGTAAATTCCATCATCATGCTGTCTGACAGAAAGTGTATCTTTCCATTGGCTCATGATATATTCAGATTCGATAAAAAATGATCCGTTTGTGTACCTCAGCTCGCCGCCGTACATAGCCAGATGATCTTTGTATTGTGTCTCTCCGAAGTAGGTATTTCCGGCAGCCCTGAAACCTTTCTCAGGTCCTGCGGTTATTCTGCTTACCAGGTTTGGTCTGCTGATCCATTTAGGGTTATTATTACCGGTTCCGTTTACAGCTCCAAGCAATATTCCTGCAGGGAATTTTGATGGTAATTTGTATTCGGCATAAAATCCTATATCCCGCATCCCGTCGTTAATGTATTTTGCCAGGAAAGAACGGTTCGCAAAGATATTTTCAGCAGGATTCCGGATATAATCCGTGCTGAAAGGGATTTTTCTCTGTCCCATGTAAAGATCAAGTCCTGAGATCGGAGTAAATCTGACAAATGCATCAAGCATCTTCATCTTTCCTTCATCGGACAGATCGATCTCGGCCTTGTATGACATGTAATTGTTGATCTTCCCTTTCACTCCAAACCTGGCGTTTCTTACTTCAAACCGCATAAGCGAATTTTCAAGGTCAAATTCAATCTTTGTTTTAATCACGCCATCAAGGTCAGGTAGGAATTCTGATGTGGTCTCACCTGCTTGTTGTCCATTCAGGTTGGCAGTGAAAGTGAAATTTAAAAATGCCAGAAGACCAAGGTTAATTACCCGGTTAAATTTCAGCATAGAAAAGTTCTAAATGATTTATGATTCTAAAATAGTAATAGTTTACTGCATATAAATGATATTCTAATGACCTTCTATTTTGCTGATAACCCTATAATATTTACAGGTCCGAGCAGTCCCGAAGGAAGCAGCGGTGAGTCTGCCCTGTAAAATGCCTGGGTAGTGTAAGTATATTTCTTTGCGGCATCCGGCTGCTGATCGCCAATGAGCCTGTTTACCCAGAGGTTTGTCACCTTTATTTCAACTTTATTGACTCCCGGTTTAAATAAGTCTGTTACATCGATCCTGAATGGCTTTTTCCAGACTATTCCAAGAGATTTACCGTCAACGATAACTTCAGCAAGATTTTTAACGGAACCAAGGTCGAGAGATAACCGTTCTTTTTCCCTGAACCAGGATTCAGGCGCTTCGATATTCTTCGTGTATGTTCCTGTTCCCGAGAAATATTTAATTCCCGGATCAGCATTTTCACTCCACGATGACAGGGAATCAAAGGTTGCTGAAGAAGGAGCGCCGCGATCCGGCTGAAAGCTTACCTCCCATGCTCCGTTGATTTCAGCTATCTCGTTTTCAACAATCTGTGGAACTGTGAATGTTGTTGTTCCGGTATTTCTTCTGAAGACAATAAAAACTGCATCATTGGGTTTCAGGTGAAGAGGAACCTTTGTTTTTTCACCGCTGATTTCATACGAAACAGGTTCGATCGTTCCTGTTTCCGGGTTCCAGAGCTCTGCTGATTTCCCGGTTACACGGAAAACAGCATCAAGATCCTCATACTGGCTTCGCCTGTTATTTACCCAATAGACATCAGCTTTTGCTAATCTGCGGTGGACAAATAACAGACTGGTTTTCTCATCAGGCTTTGAATATTCAAAATCAGGAGTCATTTGAAGAGCTGAAAGCACATCTGAAACACTTTTCCCGGTAAATACCTTTCCTTTTCCGATCGTGTTCTCACCATTCTCAGTTTTCCAGAGTTCGTTCACAATATTCTGAAATTCAGCCTGATCATCACTGAGGCTTGGAGAATCGACAGGTTTCGGACCAGCCACAACAGCTCCTGCCTCAACCAAATCGCGGATTTTCAGGAGCACAGGCAAGGGCATATGCCTGCTGTTTGGATCAAGTACAAGAAGCCGGTAGCTCATTCCGCCGGGAGTGACTATATTCCCGTTATCAACCGTCAGAATACTGAGAAGAGCATCTGAGTTTACAAAGTCGTAGTTATATCCTTCGGGTATTGCAGGAAGGTTTTCTCCGAATAATGCAGTTATGTTGTTATCCTCGCCATAGTAGTAGACAATGTCGGCAGCGAATTTTCCCTGCTGCAGCATGAATGAGCTCCGGGCAAGATAAGTTGTCCACGGCAGGGCCTTCTCAGCCCAGGTTTCATGACGGGTAAACCACTGTCCGAACGGACCGAGTCCCAGGCCGGGGATTTTATCATTGACAGGCTGATGTACTGATGTATGTATTACGAAACGGTTCAATCCCATTGCCAGCTCCATATCGGCAGTAGGTTTTAACCTCTCGGGAGAGAATGCCCATGTATTTCCGATGGCTGTCATTGATTCGGCTGCTACAAGGTTCTGTCCGTAAATGTGTGCCACTGAGGCGGATTCGCGGACGTCGGCTTTATAACGTGTGGCAACGTCGCCTCCTTCTTCACCTGCAAATCCGCCCGGTGTCCAGGTTGCGCTCATCGGAATATCTGCTTTGCGTTTCACGTCCATACCGTCTCCGATAAAAGCACGGCCGGATTCATGAGATTCGGTATAACGGCCCATCCCGCGGTCTTTAAGAATATCGGTCAGCTGATCATAGTGATTTACTGCCGTCAGATCTGCGATTGTCTTCCTGAAATCCCAGAGAAAACGATCGCTGGCTTCCGCACTTTCAACAATATGGCCGGCAAGAACAGGAAGCCATGGAAGCATATCATAACCCCGGAGTTTTGAGAATTCAGTCATCATACTGTCGGTCCAGTTCTGGACACCTGCCTCCCAGCTGTCGGTGATAATATACTTCAAACCGCGGCTTCCCATCATGCCGCCGGTTGCATCTTTATACTGATCAAGGTAATTTTCGAAATATGATTTTACATAACCTGCGTTGAGTTTATCCACTTCAAGCCCGGTCGCTTCGGGCGAAGCAGGTGAATTCTGATGGCCTGTAAGCGAATAACCGAAGCGGATTATCTTCCAGTTGCCCTCCGGGGGAGTCCATTCAATCTTTCCGTCAGGCTTCATAAGTGATGTCAGGTCAATTACATCCGATTTTGCAATTGCATCCTCAGCGCTTACCTGGGGAGTTGCCAAATTATACAATCCTGCTGCCGCGGTGAAACCTGCTTTATCTTCAAAGCGATTGACACTTGCTGCAGTGCTGAGAACAATTTCAGCAATATTGATCCCCGGTTTAACGGCAGGCTGCTGAGGAATAAGACCGCCAAACATCGCGGTCAGGCCTGAATTATCCTGGGGTGCCGGAGTCTTGAATGTGATCCGGAAATATTTACCTGTAGCAGGTGTCAATGTTATTGTAGTTTGTGACAAGTCCCCGGACGGGATCTCTGTAACTGTCTCAAATTGTTTCCCGTTATCTGACTTCTCCAGGGACCTGTTGGTCCTTGCGCCTCTCATTCCGGGTAACCGCAAACCGGTCTCACCTGTGACAATTGACAGAGAACGTATAGTGACCGGTTTGCTGAATTCAAACTGGATCCATGCTTTTTCACCTGGTTTTGAAACCGGTAAGAATGTCGTGGCAGCAAGGTCTCCGTCAATAAGCGGAGCAAGATCAAATCTTCCTGAGCTTGAAGTAATTCGCGGATTCAGCTCAAAGAGTGAAAGATCATTTTCCGGTACCCGGAAGGCTACCACTGCTGCATCGGCATAGTATTCAGGTATTGGTTCGGAAGGACCTCTTGCAGAAAATCCCCCTGATCCGGAAATATTCTGGAACCTGCCTGTTGCTGAGGGCGGCCTGGGTACAACACCTGAGAATGGTTTTCCTCCTTCAATTCTTATCTCGTTCCAGACAATCTTTTTCATGGCCTGGGACGGAGGAACCCAGGGACCGCCGCTTTCACTCCAGCCCGGAGATCCGGCAATTGCCATCTCCAGTCCCAGGGAATCAGCAAGCCTGGTTGTGAACAGGAATGCATCTTTCCATTCGGGGGTCATATATATAAGGCGTTTTTCAACGATCTGCGGAGAGGCTAGACCTGCATCAAAGTTCTGAAAACCTCCTATGCCTGTTCTCTTCATCCACAGGAGATCGGCTTTGATTCCTTCCTTGCTTACATTTCCATTCATCCAGTGCCACCATACCCTGGGTTTTGCACCTTCAGGGGGATTTTTAAATCCGGATTCAAGTTTTTTCCCGGCATCTCCCGACGGACCGGAACAACTAATGAGAAAAGAAACAGCCAATAATACCGGTAAATTAAAAAATACTTTTACCAGACGACGATCCCGACAATCAGCATGTGCATTCATTTTAAGATAATTAATGGTTATTATTAGTTTTGTTCCTCTCTCTGTGGCACTCTGTGTCTTCTCTGTGACTCTCTGTGTAAACTTAATAAAATCAAAAACTTACACAGGGCTACACAGAGAAGCACAGAAGTTACACAGAGTATTTATATTAAATTATTCTACTATTTCTGCTTTATCGAATTTTTCTGACTGGTAGTTTACTCGTGTATGCTGAATCCTGCGGACGCCTTTACCACCAAAAAAACCCCAGCCGCCACCGCCAATAAGAAAACCGAGAGCATACAATCCCCCGTTATTGTTCTGTGCATACATCGTTATCTTGTCGTTGAATAACATTCCGATAAAGTCGAACGGAGCAATGAAACCATGCCATAATCCGCCGAAAAAACCATAGGTATGGCCTGTAAGACACTGATCAACTGCTTCATTCCGGGCACATCCTGATAATGTAATGATTAGAATCAGTGTTAAAATGAGGAAGAATAACCGCTGTACGGAGATTGTTTTCATTATCAATGTATTTATTAGGTTGCTAAAAAATAATCAGAAAAGTTCGAGATCAGATGGTTTACCTGAATGTTTTTTTTCATGATTGATAAGCCACTTCTTCCGTTCCAGTCCGCCTCCATAACCGATTAGCTTTCCGTCAGATCCGATAACCCTGTGGCAGGGAATTATAATAACTATCCTGTTTGATGCATTTGCCTGAGCCACAGCCCTCACTGACCCGGGATTCTTTAATATTTCAGCTTGTTTCCGGTACGATATGGTTTTCCCGTACGGGATATTGCGGAGTGCACTCCATACTGACTTCTGGAATTCAGATCCCGGAGTATAAAGGGGGACTGAAAACTCTTTCCTTTTACCTGAAAAATAGTCTTTCAGCTCCCTTTTCACCTGTCTGAGATACCTGTGTTGACCCTCTTTTATCTCAGTATCCAGTAATTTTGCAAGGTTCTCCAGCTCAGCAGCCATGCCGGCTTGATCGCTGAATGCAAGGAAGCAGAGCCCCTCTTTCACAGCTCCGGCGGTCATGTTACCCAAAGGTGTTACTATGGTTGCGGTTTTAATCATTTACCCACCCCTTGCCCCTCCCGGGAGGGGATTTTTATTGGATTATTTACCAAATCTTCCTGATTTAGTTTTG
>Ga0172363_10004790_pt1 | contig 10927 bp, 18 predicted proteins | sample LakKivs2_kivu2a2_FD_114541 | JGI IMG/M metagenome (GOLD analysis project Ga0172363, IMG submission 114541) | Sediment microbial communities from Lake Kivu, Rwanda - Sediment s2_kivu2a2 | ecosystem: Environmental > Aquatic > Freshwater > Lake > Sediment | place: Rwanda: Western Province, Lake... | reverse complement strand
TCCTCCTCGAGCTTCCAGTCGTCGGCTATCTGGACCATCAGGTGGATCTGCTCGAACTTAGGTCTCAGGAAGCCTACTACTCTGCCTCTGAACATGAGGACGCGGTTAGCTTCCTCAATGGTTCTCTCCAGGCTGCACTTGGTCTCGACTACTATCTTGATCTGCATGTTTCACCTCCTCCCTCTGCCTGTGTAGGAAAGTAGCAGAATTGTTAAGGTTTGTCAAGGGGTAGGCGGCTGGGATTTAAGCTTGTTCTCGACCGTCTTCATCCGATCGTCGGTGTACTTGGCATACCATAGATTCTGATGCCTCGACCATCTGAATCCCGTGTCCTTGAGAAATCCAATGATGGAGGCCTCCGGCCTCTCCGGGAAGATGACCTCAATCCCTTGGTGTGCCTCGTTCCGGCGTATTATCACCTGGCCCAGCTCTTGCGGAGGCGGTGCTGCGGGGCCCTGGATACCCGGGTAATCCTTGTAAGCCCACATCTCGGCGTTATCTCTTGTGCAGGTGTTGAACTCTATCTCGAAGGAGATATCCACCTCTTCGCGTCCATCGTAGGCATGATGCTTCACCTTGGCGAAGTAATCCGACTGCAGATAGTTGCCGTGTCCCATGCTGTACTTTTCCGTGTGCCAGATCCAGGTTCGCTTCATCAGCTCCGGATAGCAGCTCATCACTCGCCGGGCGATCCTCTCAGTCTCATGCTGCTTGCTTACGATCGCCAGAAGCATGCGCTCCCCAATACGAGCGTGATGATCAAAGTAGTCTGTCATTGAGTCCGAGTTATTGAATGTTATGCTCAGCTCTATGGTCATCATGTCCTTGGGGACCTTGACTGCCTCGGGTTTGCACCACTGGCTACGCCACTCCTGGTCTGCCAGGTCGCGCTGATGCTGGGCGACCACACACTCGGCTTGTCTGACCAAAACTTGCTCTTTGGTCTGCCTGTGATCTTCAACCGGCATATACTTTATGAAGATCTCATGTGCCTTGCGTATGAACGGCACGGCGGAGTCCAAGGTGAGAGTGAAGGCATCGGGCAGGCTGTCGATGAACTCCTGGCACTCCTTCTTCCAGCTCTCTGCATCGGGTACGGCGTGCTGAGAGAAGGGAGTATAGTATATCGAGCTATCCTCCTTCTCGCCGATGACGCCATTAAGCTCCTTATAGAACTGATTTAGCTTCAATGGCTTGAGCAGCGCATTAGCGGCCCTCTCAGCCTCCTCTTTCTTGGCTTGGATGTTGACTTCCTTACCACCGATCTTAAACGGGTAGGTATGTAACGACATTCTGTTTCACCTCCTTTCTACTGGATTTCGTTTTCTGCAGCGAGCACGGCATCACCTGCTATATAATCACCGGAGAAGAGATAAGGGCGAGCTATCCTGGTAGCTTCTTTGTTGAGGGGCTTGTCCTTGAGCTTCCCCTCCTCATCCATCACCATGAGCTGCGCAGGTTTTGTATGCAGCGTGATGATCTGGATATACCCGCCTACTGCCTTCTGCAGTGACTTCAAGCTGGTGTCCTTCAGCTCCTGCCGGGTGCCGTCGACCTTGATAATCTCAGCCATGATGTCTCCTTTCTAAAAGAACTGCAGCTGCTGGTCTTTGCTCTCAGTCTGCAGGTTTTCTTTTGCTTCTTTCTTAGCCGCCTTCAGGCGGCTCTTGGTAACCTCATGTCCTTTGTTATATATCCAGCGGCGGAGTCCCACTAACTCCTGCTCCTGCAGCGTGCTCAGCTCCTCGCGGTAGAACTTGAGAAAGCCGCCCGGTACCGGCACGCCCTTCATTTTCATGTACTGAACGAAGGCATACTCGTACATCTCCGTAAAATCCCTGGTCGGAGGATGCGCCAGGCTGAAGGTCATCATATACGCACAGACCTCCGGCCAGGTGGCCAGCTCTAACCCGGGATCCTTCATTCTGTCCAGCAGCCGGAACATGGTAATATCCTCCCTGAGCTTATCAGGTACGCAGTCCTCATATCCTGGCCAGACAATGATAGGATCGCAGAGCGCCCCTACCGTGTTCTCAATCCACTTTTCCGTCTTAGGCGGAGGGTCCATGTGCTCTCTCAACATTTAACCGGTAGAGCCTCGTCTTCCCGGGGCATGTCACTAAGGGTGGCAGCGAGAAGGCGGGTACCCTGCCTAACTTTCGATTCCCTCTTAAACAGTGCATGTGTTCCCTCCAGTGCAACAAATTGGCTATGGATACACTCCTGGTGGCCGTCAAGCGAGTCCAGGTAGGCTTGTTTAACGTGGCTGCCCCAGTTACGTCTGTGGGCTACGGATATCGCCACAATCTTGCCACACCTGGGGCATTTCATAAGCCACACCGAGTACAGATGGACGGGGGCATCGTCGGTCAATAGATGCTTGCCCCGTTTGTTGGTTGACATTAACTGCTGGCTGTACTTCTTGCGTGGGTCATTCTGCAGGAAGGCCATTACCCAACTTTGCCTGAACATCCAGCGGACCTGGCTGTGGCGCCCTCCAGGGACTTTCACAGCCTGGATCCAGCCTCGCCTGATATAACTGCGCACATAATTAGGGCCTATACCTATCATCTTGGCCACCTGCTCCCTGGTGAACCAGGGATCTCTGGCCCACTCCCTTTCTACCAGGCGTTTATAATACGAGTCTGGCATATCCGGCAGGTAAGCGAGCCAGGGTTGGACCTTTAGCATCTTGGCCAGCGAGTTATCGTCAATATTCCACATCCTGTTGTGCCCAGTCTCAGTAGGCGTGCGTTTAGCTTTCAGCAGCCCTTTTCTAACCCACATCATTACCGTATGTGAATCCGGAATCCCACAAATAAAGGCGACGGAGCGGGCCGTGTTGATATTCAGCGTTTTATTTATGTGAAGCCTTTTAGCCTTCAGCTTTATGCTTACCCGGGTTCTTTTCAAATGTTTACAGAGGTTGCGGTCTGATACCAGCCCTAGATTGTTACGGAGATATTCCTCCTCCCTGGGCGTCCAGAAAGGCTCCTTAACCCTGGACTTTTTGAGACGGTGCGCCATTGCGCAGATGGCATAGCGAGGCACCGGCTTGGGCCAGTTCCATTTTTGAGTAAAATAATCGACCAGGGCGGTTACCTTTTCCGTTGACCCGTCGTAATCGTCAAATTTAGAGTAATCGTCAGATTTGAAAGGATATATTCTCTTGCCTCTAAGCATAATAGTCTCCTCAAAGGAGGATAGGGGCTGGGGTGTCGCCCCCAGCCCCTGCAGAACCTACGTTGTCGTCGCGGGTTCAGTTTCTTCCTCCCCCGTTGTCTCGGGTTCGCCTTCCCCCTCCTCCTTGTCTGCGTCGGGGGACTCTGCGCTTGCCTCGTTAGTTGCTGAGGCTTCCGCGATCACTTTGACTTCTTCTACGGCCTCAGCTGTGGCCTGTTTCTGGATGTCTTCCGGCCACATGGCCTGCATGGGCATTATGGCCACCATGGGCGACTGGCTATGCGTGAACTGCACCGGCGCGGTAGGGCTAGTTACCCCTATAGTCACCAGGCCCGACTTCCCTGCGATGTATTCCTGCAGGTATTCGAATGACACGGCTATCCTGCCACGGTCTTCTACGTTATTAATTGGGATACTGGTGCCTACATTGCCCTCGTCGGTGTCCAGAGCCAGCTTCATCTTGCCCATCTCCCAATTTATGCGCACCGCTCCCAGCCCTTTCTTAGTCGGGACCTGGAGCTGCCGCAAGGCTCTCTCGAGGTCAGGTGCATAGACCTGCAGCTTGACCTGCTCCCCCTTGGGGATGAGCTGCTTGAAGTTGGGCGCTGTGCCCTGCACGGTCTTAGCCAGCAGTGCCACGCTCCCGAATTGGAACTTGATCAGTATGGGGCTAACCTCAATCTCTATGTTGCCCTTGTTGGCCACCAGGCTGATCAGGCTTATATCCCCATTGCCAGGTTTGGGGCGCGGCGCCTTTCCCCAGAGGTGCTCTAAGGTCGCTACTGCCTTCGCGGGCACTATTATGGTACTGATGCCGTTAGAAGGCGGCATATTTGCCGGTATGGTTTTGAACGCCATGCGGAATCCATCGCCAGCTGCCAGCTCCAGCTGCTCTCCCAGGAAAAGGATTACGCCGGTTAGAACCGGCCTGTCCATGGTATCGGCACAGTAATCCATCATGGCTGCCATGTTGGGCACCAGGAGGTCAGCATTGACTGTATATTTCACTGTCGGCTGGATCTCCGGAATGACAGGGAAGCTCGATATCTTCTCAGTCGGATATGAGGCCTCCCCATCGGGCCAGGTCAAACACACCAGGTCTCCCTTCATCTCGATGGTCACTTCCTCGTTGCCCGGTACGGACTTCAGGAGCGTGGAGACCTGTTTCGCCGGCAGCAGGTATTGCCCTACTGCTTCGGTAATCTTTACCATAACCGCCATATCCAGGTCGGTAGCGGTAGCGAATCCATCTTTCAAAAGCACATTGCGCAGGATAGGCCAGGTGTGCTCCACTTTGGTTCGCACGCCCTTGCCGTTACCCTTGCCCTTCTTGCTCTCGACGATGGTTTTCTCTACCTTGGGCTTGGCCAGACCTTCCATGAGGTTCAGAGCACGTCTGAGTTTCTCAATCTCTATGTGCATCGTGTTTCACCTCCTTTCCCAGGCATATTCGAAGGCTTCAGCAGCACCTGGTCTGCAGCAAGCATCCTTTAGAACCAACTTGGTTGCGCTTCTTTTGCAGGCTCCTCAGCCTTCGTCTTGGCTCTTGTTCCGCCTCCGGTAGCAGAGCCTGGCGGCGGTGCTGGCGGTGCCGGTGGTTTCACGCTGGATGCCGGCATCTTGGGGGCTTGTGCCCATTTGGTCTCGGCCTGCGCTACCAGCGCCGGCAGCTCGGCAGCGACGGACACGATGTCTCCCTGCACGGGGAACATCACAGGGTCGCAGTCGGGGGTGTTTATGCCCACCAGCGCACTGCCTTCTTTAAGCAGGACTGTTATTTTGAGATCCTTGGCCATGGAGCACCTCCTTTCGTGAAGTTAGCTTATCCTTTATGCGATCGTGCAATTCGTCTATAGAAATCTCGCCCTCGTCCCAGTCCCCGTTCCATTCCAGCCTGCCGTCGACTTCCTCGTAATAGGCGAAATGGAAGGTCAAATGCTCGCCGTTTCCCGGAGTCCTGTAGAGGCTGGTTAATTTTCTAATCATTTGTTGGGCCCCTTCTTCTCTGAAAAGGTCAGATGCTTTATGTTCAGTCCTGTCATGCCGGATACATTTTCGGGTGTGGCCAGCACCGGCGACAGGATCCCGGTGTCCATATCAATGTTGAGCTGCATCCAGGGCAGTGTCCCCATGGCCATCCGGTAGACAAACTGCAGCACCAGAGAGGCTATGAGCTGGTTGATTACCGGGCTCTGGTTGCCGGCAGCGACATTCTCAGCACAGGCAGGCTCAGGCGGAGTCTCCAGAAGCAGCTCGGGGCGCTGCTCCGTCGGCAGCGGCAGACCGTAGCATATCTCATGGTCGGTCTCAAAAGCACTTCTCATATTGCTTATCGTGCAGTTGCCTATCAGGACCTGGCCAAAGTTACTCCCGTTTCCTGCATCGATCCACCAGCCCCTGTAATTGCCTTGGCCGTACTGTTTGCCTTTCATCAAGTCAGCTATGTCACGCCTGGCAAGTCCATTGTCTACGCAGCCTATGATTATGTCCGGTACCTGGTCAGGCGCTATGCGTGATACTTGTGCGGTGATATACGGCACACGGCGCTTGAATTTGTCGCCCAGGCGATTAGACAGCGCCTCACACTTATATTGCCCCAGCTCACTCTTGTAGAAATTCTGGCGTATGAGATTGGGCTCCTCAACCCTATCATGGTCGACGAGGAGGATTACTATATCTTTGGCCAGGACGCGGCAAAGCCCTTCAGCCACGAAGCCTCCAGTACCGCCACACCCAACGACGGCCACGACATAATCCTTTCTCGCATAATCAGGGCGGAGCTTGGCACTGAGGACATACATCTCCGAACACCTCATTGGGGGTTAAGTCCGTGTAATACCCGTATACGCCTAAGCGCATATCGACCTCGGGGATCATCTGGTCCAGTCTGCCGACCACGGCATAGATAGCCATGCTTACCTCATCGGAGTTATCTATGCCACTGAAGAATGAGCTCATCAGGGCATGGCTGTGGAACTCCATTACAGTATCGGGCACACGCACATAATGACATGAGCAGGGCGTCCCCTCCTGATCCGGGCGTACTAGGTAATAGCCGTCTCTCCAGATTATGGCAAAGTATTGCTCTATCAGAGCATTGACCATCATCTGCGATATTGCCAGATGATACAGGCTCCAGGGTATCTTGCCGTACTTCAAGTGCGCCAGGGTTATCACCGGCTGCAGTCCGCGGATATCGGCCTCCGCCACGCGGATCTGCGCGGTAATGAACCTGTTTTCAGCACGGATAAAGACACCGTTGGCGCCCGTAACATAGTCATAGTAAAGCCCGGGCTCGCCCTGCAGTCCTTTGTCTGTGAAATATCGATAACCGACGAGCGGCATTTACTCCTCGCTTGCTACGATCTCGGGCTCTTCATCGGCCAACAGGGGGCCCAGGTCCTCGAGCTCACCTGCTATGCCATCCACGTCTCCACCCAGGAGACCGCGTAATACCGAGGTGGCCTCGGCTCTGAACGGTCGTTTTGTAACTTCCTTGCCTTTGCAGGACTGGCAGCCGACGCCAGCCCAGAAGTCCCGGCGCTCTTCCGGGGTGATTTCATGCTGGATATAGTAGAGGTCGAAAGGCTCCCCGCATCTGGGACAATAGACATCCATAGTTATTCCTCCTCTTCCAGGTCAAGTACTGGCAAAGTAGTGTTTACCGGATCCGCTGGCAGCTTGTTGAAGACATCCTCAAGGCGAGCGAAGGGCACTAGGTCGTCCATGGGATACTTCGTCCTGCCGTCCAGCTCCTGCCAGAGCTTGAGCAGGTGCTCGGGGTATTTCTTCGAGCGCTGCGCCGGGCTGGCAGCCACCGAGAAGAAGGCCATAAAGAATGACTTGGGGATCTCCTCAAGCTTCTGCGGGTATTTGTGATTGCCTGGGCAGCTTGATCCGTTGTTGTATATGTTGAACAGCGGAGCGTTATAAATGATTGCCCGCATGCTTTGCGGCCTCTTCTTGGCAGCGTAGACCCATGGCGGCTGCCCTGGCCGGCAGATAAAGATAAGGCCAGGCATAGGCAGCTTCATTCTGACTGGTGGCTTGAAAGGCTCAAGCTGTATTGCGACCGGCCACACCCGGGGATCTTCCCAGAGCGCAATCCGCCCTGGGCCCCAGCATAGTGTTTTCTGCGGCAGCAGCCCGCTGACGAAATCGGTCTCCCCCATCAAGGCCAGGGCAACATCCCGAGCTGACACGATGCGGGATTCATATAGGCCGCCATTGACGTAATGAAGAATTACCATCGTGTCATAGAAGTCTACCCTGACTCTCAGTTGGTCGGGAGCGACGCCGAGCTCTGCCGGCAGCTCTAGCTGGAGCGCTTGGGGATCGTCTGTTAGAGTCGGCGGTATTGCCATGTTCACCTCCTGCCAATAGTTTGTCCAGGTCATCAATGTTGATTATTATGTGGGCCGCTCTGCCTACGGCAACAGTGCGGCCTATCAGCTCTAAGGCTTCGGCGTGCTGTTTGGGATCCTTGGAGATGCCAACGAGCTTGAATTCCTTATTGCTCACTTTCTGGAATTCAAAACCTGCCGGCGCAATCCACTTGCCGCCGATGCCCAGAATGGCTATGAATTTCTTTATCCAGTCGATATCAGATTGCCGGGGCTTGAATTTAGCGTACTTTTGAATTGCCTCGGTTTTGACGCGCATCTCCTCCCGTCTGTCGTCTATGAAGTCCAGCAGCTCGGTAAGGTTCTGTGTAGGATTCTGCTCCAGCCAGTCGTAAAAAGGTGCTACCTTCTGCTCTATAGCCTGGGCCCTGAGCCAGCCCCTGGTTATGTCGCTGACATTCTCCATATCCCATTCCAGGGCGGGCGCCCCGTCATAGATGGATTCCGCGTTGTTATCATGAAAGACATTGCCGGCATCCATATGTAGAATGTCGCTTACCAGCGCCATAGCCTCGAAACGCGTGCCGTCCAAAAGCTTGTGCAGCTCTTCAGGCTTTATGCCATATCGCGGAACACGTTTAAGGATATGCTGGGGCACAACGTTCGCACATGCTTCACCCATGGCTACCCGGGCGCTCTCTCCCCCTCCCAGGTTCGTATGTTCGTATTCCACACGATGGTAAGGGTCTTCTGCTATAAATGCAGCGAGCATGAGCCCATTACGCCAGCTGCCTTCGGCCAGCGTCTCGTAATCATCCCAGTCAATGGAGAGCACGATTACGGGAATAAAGCGAACCAGGTCGTAATATCCCTCTCCCCAGCCCTCGGCGAACCGCGGGTGCAAAGGGAAGTACTTGTGCTCAAACGCCAGGGCAAATTTTTGCATCTTGGCCTGTGGCGTATAGAACTGGCCTATGTCCTGCTCTATCTCTGGCGTGAATTTGTGCACCAGGCTCATGAATTCCTGGTATTCTCCGCTCTCGTCTAGCTTCTCCAAGATTGCGGAAAGCGAGGGGGGAGCTGCACGCTGGAGTAGCTTTCGGCCTAAGTCCTCAAGTACAGCAGTCGCCATAGCAATTTAACCGCCCTTTGAGTATCTGTAGAGTATGTTCTGGCCTCTTCGATGGCTGTCTGGATCTGCTTGGTATGCCGACTCATGCCCTCGTCATCCAGCGTGCCGTCCGGTCTGGTGAATCTCCGTGTTAGTTCTAAAATGGCGAGGCGGCACTCCGGGACTTTCCGGAGTGCCTGAACGTAATTGTCCATCGCCTTTATCCTTTTGTGCCTGTTCTGCGCACAAACTCGTATGCGGTATCCTCGCCGGCGTGGGTCTCACGCACTTCAGCGGTCGCTATCTCCGGGAAAAATGAGGTCATCATACCTTTGACCTCTTCCACGGAGCGGTTCGGATCCGGGTCTGGCCATTCGCGCCCGTCTACGATGAATTTGCGGCCCATATTGCACCCCTATGCCCTAGTTAGAACTAGGTAAATTTCCATTGTGGTACTGGTTCCGGCTCTTTCTTTTCCTCGATGATGTTCTCGCCGATCAGGTCGATTATCTTATCGTCGATTTCATCCGAGAGCTGAGCGAGATCCGGTATGCCTTTGGCCGTAGCGACCTCCCACAGCTTCTTGGCGCCCTCGAGGGTGACTACGATGTCGCTCTCCGCCATGCGGGTGATAACTGCCCGCGCTATAGCTTTGGCGTCAATATATTTAGCGAGCTCGCTGGCCATTTGCTCCACCTGTTCAGGTGTCAGGTCTTTCTGAGTGTCATCAGTGCCCATAAAGCACCTCCTCAGTCGTCGTATTTGCCGAGAGGTTGCATTTGTGATTGCAAGGGAAAGCGCTTGGTGATCTGTCCGTCTCTCCACTGCTCGCCCGGGCCATCGGCAATCCATACATCGAGATGGGGGCAGTAGTGCGCTTTCCAGAAGCGTGCTACCGCGCAGCCATCGGATACCTGTGTCTGGCCGTTCTCTGTGCGGAGGATGATGCACCAGCCCGAGCTGCCTACCGGCAGGCCACCCCCATGCAGCATGAGGCGCCGCAGGGTGAGCGGATCCGGCGGCAGGGCGTGGCACTCCTTGCACTTGTCAGCCACAGCGCGATCAGCCATAGCTCACCTCCTTCATAATCATTTATGGCGGGGGCGACAGCTTTCGTCTGGGGTGATACAGGCGAGCCTGTTCCTTGCAGCTTATTCCGCTATCGCCCCCATGAGCTCACCCTATTTCTACGCTTTCGTACAGCTCAACGGCATGAGGCGATTCCTCCTCATGCCCATCCTCGATCTCATATTCCTTGCGCATGGCAATCTTAGCTTCCTTTGCCTGCTGCAGGTGGCCTTCCTGGAAGACCTGGGGCTCATCGCTAAACACACCATTCCAGGCGCCTACGAGCACATGCACCTTCATTGGCTCGGGCGCTGCGGGCACCTCTACCTGGATATACGGGTAGAATTCCTGGTCTGTCATGAGATGGAGCCGGTCAACAATGACCGCCTGGGCGGCATCACGGACCTTGCCAATGAGTTCTATATCCCATTCGATTTCCTTGCCACCGGCGAGCTCTGTCAACAGTCCATGGCAGGCGTTGTCTACCCAGTCCTGACGCTCTATTTGGGCTTCGCTTAGTTCATCAGCCATAAAGTACCTCCTAACTTTGTTCCGGAGTCTTGCCTTTCCAGGTCTTCAGCCCCTCAAGGCCAGCACTAACCGCCTCGAGGTCATCAATTGCGTTGTGGATAACCCGGGCGGCTTCACCTAGTTGATCGGACTCCGTGGCTTTAGCATCAAAGGTCTCATCGAGGTTGCTCAAGGCCTTCTCGCCCGCGGCGCCCATCAGGGCAGGCACATACCTGGCGGCGACCTTGATCATGGCCCTGTTGATATCATCGTAATCATGGGTGTACCATTGGGTGCTGCCGTACTCCACACTCCGGGGCATGACGGCGATATCCCCCTCAGGATCCAGCTGAGCATTGCGGATATCGAACTGGGAGAGAAAGCGCCTGGTATCATCGCCATGCAGGAAATAAGTGGCGTAGAAGCCATTCTTGTCATAATGAGCGATGAACGAGCAGTGCTGCATAAGGTGATGGTACAGCGACTTGCTGAAATGCTTATCCTGCAGGCCGTACTTGAGGAAGAGCTCCCACTGTTTCAGAACCTTGCGCTTCTCAGCGGCAGACATGAACTGCACATCTTTCAGCTCCATATTCAAGCGTCCTCCTTTCTAGCCGAATCATCAGAACGAGTAAGTCCTCTCTCACGGTCAAACATATGAGACCATCCTGAGGCGGACTTACAGGCTGCACAACGACCCATGGCTAGCCTT
>Ga0172363_10004788_pt1 | contig 10927 bp, 6 predicted proteins | sample LakKivs2_kivu2a2_FD_114541 | JGI IMG/M metagenome (GOLD analysis project Ga0172363, IMG submission 114541) | Sediment microbial communities from Lake Kivu, Rwanda - Sediment s2_kivu2a2 | ecosystem: Environmental > Aquatic > Freshwater > Lake > Sediment | place: Rwanda: Western Province, Lake... | reverse complement strand
GTCGAGGAAATCATAGTACAGGACGGGCGAGCGATGGGAGTGCGCTTGAGGGAGACAGCGGCGATAGGCGGCCGGAAAATCTGGGCGAACAAGGCGGTGATAGCCGCCGTTGACTATAAGCAGGCTTTCCTCAAGATGATAGGGCGAGAACATCTCGACCCGTCTTTTATTCAGAAAGTGAAGGACATCAGCCTGAAGAACGGCACGCTTTATGTAAGCACTTACCATACGCGCAAGCCCATACAGTGGAACAAAAAATTCAAGGCGATGCAGGAGAGCGAAACAGGCGTTGCCGGACCGGCGAAGGTCGCCTCCGGTGGGGTCTACCCCTCGGACTCGAGGGAGCTCTACTATGAAAACGTGGCCGACTGCGATGCGCGCAAGAGCCTTCCCACCCTGCCACCGGAAAAGCTAATGTGGTTCCTCACCCCTTCTCAGGCATTCAATCCTACCGATTGTCAGGGCCAATATCGCAACGGATATATTTCAGCAGCCTTCGAGGTGAATGTCCCTGTTCCGGAGTATCAGATTGAAGGCATCGATGCACAGGACAAGGAAAAAGCCATGCTCGACGAATATATGCGCAAAGCCTTCAGTCAGGCGCTGGACGGGCTAGACCAGGAAAACATCATCCACTGCTGGTCTGCCACCGGACGCGAAGTGGAGTTTCGCAATACCGGTCTCATCGGCGGCACCTGGTGCGGCTCCCGGCACTGCCGTGACCAGTCGTGGACGCGCCGTCCCATGCCGGAGTTGGCTCGGTACCGTACTCCTATCGAGGGGCTTTATACTTGCCATCAGACCACCGGACATCCCGGGGGGCTATGCCTCATGGCGATACCCTACAACCTGATGCACATACTTATCGAGGACGGTATCGCTGAGCCCGGCAAGTGGTGGTATCCCTCTCCATACTACATACCGCAAAGGGAAAAGGTTTCTGCGATTCCCCGCTGATATGACAGTTTGCCTGGAGGAGTGACATCGTGACGACTGATGATTATTTCGGGCATATGTTTCAGGAGTTTCCCGAGAATAGCGAGTGGGATGTCGTTGTCATAGGTGCAGGTCCTAACGGGTTAATGGCGGCAGCGTACCTCGCTAAAGCAGGGCTGAAGGTGGCTCTCGTCGAGCGCCGCTATGAAATCGGAGGCGGACTGGCCACCGAGGAGATACTGTATCCCTGTTACTCCTCCAACCCGCACGTTATCTACCACATGATGGTTGACTACATGCCCGTTATCAAGGATTTTAACCTGGACGGGCCTTCGCTTCTCTGGATCAAGCCCAATGCGCAAACAGCTATGGTTTTCGAGGATGGCAAGTCCCTGCTGCTCACACAGATGATAGAGGACACCAAGGACTCCATCAGCAAGTTCTCCTTTAAGGATGCGGTCAACTTCGGCAAGGTGATGAGAAGCTGGCGGCGCATCGTTGATGAGATAGTTGGTCCGGCCACCTACGTGCCCACGATGACGCCAATAGAGATGAGCATGGCACTCCAGAAGACGAAGATCGGCCAGGAAATGCTGGAGCTCATCGAGCAGAGCCCGCTGGAGATAATCAATCATTCCTTTGAAAACGACCGGGTGCGGGCCCTTATGCTTTATGCCAGTTGCATGTGGGGGCTGGATCCCAGAGAGACCGGGATAGGCTTCTTCGTGCCCCTTCTTCTCGACCGTGGTATGAACAAGTGCTACTGCTACGGCGGTTCGCACAAATTCGCCAGCGCTATGGGCAGGGAGATAGTCAAAGGCGGCGGGTTGATTCTGGAACATGCCGAGGTAAGCAAGATAATTATGCAAAACGGCAGGGCCACAGGAGTCGAACTTGCGGAGGGGCGCACGCTGCGCAGTAAAGTGGTTATGTCCACACTCGACCCGCATACCACCTTCCTCGACCTCGTCGGAGCACAAAACCTGGGTAAAGACTTCAAAGCCTTGATCGACGGATGGAAATACGATAAGTGGAGCTTCTACACCCTGCATGTTGCTTCCGAGGAAGCTCCCCGGTACAAGTGCGATGACCCCTGGGTAAACGATGCTTTCATGACCATCTTCGGCATCGAAAGCACAGAGCAGCTCCTGTCCCATTGGGACAACGTGGTGACAGGCAAGATTGGCGCTAATTTCGGCGGGCACGCTACCTGCGAGACGCTCCACGACCCCCACCTCAGCGATAAGCCGGGCAATCATATCTCCTTCTTTCAGATGCACGCCCCCTACGAAATCCAGGGCGGCTGGGAGAAGAAGGGCAAAGAGATGGAAGAGGCAATCCTGGCGAAATGGCAGAGGGTTGCGCCCAACATGAAGCGCGAGAACATCATTATGACCGTCCACGAGACGCCGGTGGACATCGAGACCCGCTTCCCCAACATGCGCCGCGGCGGTATCAAACATGGGGATTACAAGCCGATACAACTGGGCTCTTTCCGCCCCAATCAGGAGTGCTCCAGCACCAGGACTCCTATCGAGGGGCTTTACGTATGTGGCGCATCCACCTATCCGGGAGGACTCGTGCTCGGCGGCCCGGGCTATCTGGGCGCTAATAAGGTAGCAGAAGACCTGGGCGTCAAGAAGTGGTGGAAGCCCACTCCTGAGATGGACCGCTATATCAAGACGTACCTGACTTAAGTACATACAGGCCTAACCAAATAACCAATGGGAGGTGTTATATGAGCAAGGAAGAAAGGTACGACATAGTCATCATCGGTGCCGGCCACAATGGCACAACTACGGCAGCCTATCTGGCCAAGTGCGGACTGAGTGTCTGCATGCTGGAGGAAAGGCCGGAGTGCGGCGGGGCGCAGGAGACCTGCGAGCCCATAGCCGGCGTACGCATTCAGCCGCATGCCATCGCCAACTATGGAGGGTCAGCCCCGGGCTGGGAGCAGTTGGAGCTATGGAAGTACGGTTTCCGCATGGACTGGAAAGCGGGGGCATATGTGCCGCTGGACTTGAACAGGTACATGTATATCAGCGACGGCCTGTCCCAAGTGACCGATAAAGATAAAATGGGTTGGGCCAAGATATGCGGTATGCTGACCGACCCCCCGTTCTTTAAAGACCTGCTGCGCGCTACCTTCTGGTGCCCGCCACATCCCTGCGGTGTTGAGATTAATGAGAACACTATTCCCTTTATGCAGGTGTATAAGCAGCATGCACCTGATATATGGACCAGGGAACTGCTTGAGATGACCATGTTCGACCTCATGGACGAATACCTGGAGACAGAGCCTTTCAAGGTGAATCAGGCTTTTATAGCCCTCGTGTCAGGAGCCCACGGCCATATGGAGGGTGGAGCTATCCCGGCTCTGTGCAGCGTGGCGACCGTGTTGCCGCCCGCTGTGGCCAATCCTGTGGCACCGCGCGGCAACATACACGGCTATTATCATGCTCTGCTCCGGTGTGCCATCGCCCACGGCGCCGTCGTGCGGACGTGCTGCCCAGTGGAGGAAATAATCATCGAGCACGGGCGGGCGGTTGGCGTGCGTCTGAGGGACGATGCTACATGGGGTGCCAAAAAGATTTATGCTAACAAGGCGGTAATCAGCGCCGTTCATATCAAACCAACATTCCTGCAGTTGGTCGGTCCGCGACATCTGGATAAAGGCTTCCTGCAGAGGATCAAGGACCTCAGCCTCAAGGGAGGCAGCCTCTATATGACCCACTTCCTCACCCGCGAACGGCTGCGCTTACGTCCCAAATTCCGCAGGCCCGAGTATAAGTACGAAGAATACGGGTCTTTCCAGGGTCCTTTCTTCCCCATGGATTCGCGAGAGCTGTACTTCGACCATGTGGAGAATGTCCTGGGCCGTCAGTGCAACCTGACCATGCCTCCGGAAAAGGCGCTATACGGCATGGTTGCCAGCGAGACCTATGCTGAATGTCACCCCCAGTGTACGCGTCCCGGCGTTTATATAAACGGGCCTTTGTTCATGATGGTGCCCACGCCGGAGTACTGCCCAGAAGGCATGGAGGCCATGCAAGACAAGGCTAGGTGGAACGAATACATGCGCAAGGCACTCAGCCACGTGGTAGAGAACCTGGACTCGGACAACCTGGTCTCAATGTTCGGTGAGTCCCCTCTGGACCAGGAGTTTCGTAATACCGGGATGCTTGGCGGCTCCTGGTATGGAATCCGATGTGATAGGGATGAGTGGTGGAACGAGCGACCCTTGCCGGAGCTCGCCCGCTACCGCACACCTATCGAAGGGCTATACCTTTCTCACCAGTCGTCAGCCCACCCCGGCGGTCTGTGCCTGATGGCTGTCGGCTACAACTTAATGCACATCCTGATAGAGGACGGCATCGCCGAGCCAGGCAAGTGGTGGTACGCTTCGCCCTGGTATATCCCGGAAGAAGGGAAAATATCGGCAATACCGAACCGTCCGTCATCGGTAGCAACCCGCTAAGGAGGAAAAAGATGAAACAGAAAAGAGAGCTTGTCGGTCAGCCACACCCACAGTGCTTCTTCTCCGAGTTCCCCGCTGAGAGTGACTGGGACGCTGTTATCATCGGAGCCGGACCCAACGGCCTGATTACAGCGGCTTATCTGGCACGCGCCGGCCTCAGAGTCGCCATAGTGGAGCGACGCTATGAAATCGGCGGAGGATTGGCCACTGAGGAGATACTTTATCCTGGGTTCTACTCCAACATACACGCCATCTATCACCTCATGGTAGACTTTATGCCCGTTATCAAGGACTTCGACATGGAGCGCCATGGCCTGGTCTGGATAAAGCCCAACCTGCAGACCGCCATGGTGTTCGAGGACGGCGGCTCACTATTGCTGACGCGCATGGTCGAGGATACCATGGACTCTTTCCATAAATATTCTCACAAAGATGCGGTCGCCTTCGGTAAATTGATGAGGAACTGGCGACGCATAGTGAGCGAGATACTGGCACCCGCAACCTATATACCTCCTATGGCTCCGATAGACCTCACTGTGGCTATGCAGCGCACTGAGGTCGGCCGTGAGATGCTGGAGCTTGTGGAGCAAAGCCCGCTTGATATTATTAATAACCATTTTGAGAACGACCGGATAAAGGCTTTCCTGCTGTACATCAGTTGCATGTGGGGGCTGGACCCGAGGGAGACAGGGATAGGCTTCTATGTCCCGCTCCTGATTGACCGTGGCATGAATAAGTGCTACCTGCACGGCGGCTCGCACAAGCTGGCTGGCGCCCTGTCACGTGAGATAGTCCGGGCTGGCGGCACTATTTTGGAGTCCTCGGACGTCATCAAGATCAATAGGCATAACGGCTCAGTAACAGGCATTGAACTTATGGAAGGCCGCACTCTGAACAGCGATGTGGTCATATCCAGCCTCGACCCTCACACCACTTTTTTTGACCTTATGGATAAAAATAAGCTTCCAGTAGACCTTAAGGACGCTGTCGAACGCTGGAAGTACGATAAATGGAGCTTCAACACCCTGCATGTGGTATCGAAGGAGGCCCCGCATTATGCCTGCAACGACCCGTGGGTGGATGAGTCCTTCATGACTATATTCGGCTTCGAGAGCACCAAGCAGCTTCTCGCCCATTGGGATAACGTAGTGGCAGGCAAGCTCGACAAGAAGAACTTCGGCGGGCATGCCACCTGCGAGAGTTTCCTTGATTCGCACCTCGTCCGTAAGCCGGGCAATCATGTCTCCTTCTTCCAGATACACGCTCCTTATAACCTGGAGGGAGGATGGGAAAAGCGGGGCCCTGAGATAAAAGAGGCAATGCTGGCTAAATGGGAGAAGGCAGCTCCCAACATGAAACGGGAAAATATCGTCATGTCCAAGCAAGAAACGCCGAAGGATATTGAGATACGCTTTCCCAACATGCGCAGCGGCTCAATCAAGCACGGCGACTACACGCCGATTCAGATGGGCTGCTTCCGCCCCAACGAGGCCTGCTCCAACCACAGTACTCCCATTAAGGGCCTCTACTTATGCGGAGCCTCCAGTTATCCCGGCGGCCTGGTGCTGGGAGGGCCCGGCTATCTCGCTGCCAACAAGGTAGCGGAGGACCTGGGCGTTAAAAAGTGGTGGAAACCTACAAAGGAGATGGAGCAGTATATAAAGACGTACCTTGAGTAAATTGTCCCATCGTGCCAAGCAAACGGGAAGGGGGAAATATGCCCAAGGAAGAGAGATATGACTTTGTCATCGTTGGCGGCGGACCCAACGGAGTAGGGACAGCAGCTTATCTCGCCAAGTGTGGTGCCAGTGTTTGTGTTCTGGAGGAGAGACCCGAGGCCGGGGGCGCAGTTGAGAACACCGAGCCTATTCCAGGGGTGCGTATTACTCCTCATGCAATGTACATGTATGCCGGCCCGGCGCCTGCATTCGAGCAACTGGAGTTACACAAATACGGATTCCGCATGGACTGGAGTCCGCAGTCGAAGAACCTTGCTGAGCAGCAGGTGAGAGGCGTTGCTACCACACAAGGGTTAGCGCCGATATCCGACAAGGACGCTATGGGCTGGGCAAAGATAAGCGGCCTGCTTACCAGCCCTCCCTTCATCAAAGAGCTGCTGCGCTCCATCTTCTGGTGTCCACCCCATCCCCCTGAGATTGAGGTAACTGCCGAGAACGTCCCCTATATGCAGGTATATAAGAAGCACCAGCCTGATGTCTGGACTGAAGAATTACTCGACATGACCATGTTCGACCTCATGGATGAATACATGGAGAGCGAGCCGATCAAGGTTATGCACGCTATGGTAGCCTGGTACTCAGGCGCTGCTGGTCACTGGGAGGGCGTTGCCATACCGGCTCTTGGCTGCGACATAACCCTTACAATCTATGGTGGTATCAGTGTTCCCCGCGGAGGTATGCATGACTATTTCCACTCCATAATAAGATGCGCCATAGCACATGGCGCGGTTGTACGCACCTGCTGTCCCGTGGATGAGGTTATTATCCAGGATGGACGAGCCGTCGGAGTTAGATTAAGAGAAACTGCTACGACCGATGAGAAGAGGATTTGGGCAAACAAGGCTGTAATCAGTGACGTGGATGTCAAACAGACTTTTACCAAGCTCGTGGGACCACAGCATTTGAGTTCAAGCTTCAGAAGGAAGGTGGAGGACATCAGTATCAAGGGAGGCAGCATTTGGGTTTCTCACCTGCTTACCCGCGAAAAGCTGCGCTGCCGCCCCAAATTCAGAAACTCAATTTCTGGAGATGATGCCGGCCTTGGTCCTTACCCCTGTGACTCGCGTGAAATCTACTATGAGCATGTAGCAGATGTTGATGGACGCAGAGGCAAACCGACAATGCCGCCGGAGAGGCTGATGTGGCTTTCTACCCCCGGCGATAGGTTCGATGCTGCTGACCCACAGTGCGCCGTCCCGGGACTCTATCTAGCTTCACCCTACTACACTTACGTTCCGCCCCCTGAGTATACCGTAGGCGGTCCCGATGCACTTGATAAAGTCAAGGAAGAGATCAATGCCTACCTGAGAAAAGCTTTTAGCCAGACCATTGAGAATCTAAACGATGACACCCTGGTCCACCACTGGGCAAACACCCCTTATGAGTCCGAGTTTCGTAACTCAGGACTTATCGGCGGGACGTGGTGCGGCACACGCCATTGCGACGACCAGTGGGGAGAAAACCGCCCCATCCCGGAACTGGCCCGGTACCGCACGCCTATCGAAAGGCTATACCTGTGCAATCAGACAGCGTGTCATCCCGGCGGCCTGGCATTGATGGCTATTCCCTATAACCTGATGCATATCCTGATTGAGGATGGCTTGGCCGAACCCGGCAAATGGTGGTATCCCTCACCCTGGTACATTCCACAAAAAGACAAAATATCTGCTGTGCCGAGTCATGCGGGAGGCAAATAAAATGCCAGACGCGTTGATTGGAAAGATATTCGATGAGTTCCCCGATGAAAGCAACTGGGATGTGGTCATCGTCGGGGGCGGCCCGAACGGTCTGATCGCCGGAGCATATCTGGCTAAAGCCGGAGTAAAGGTCGCTGTAGTAGAACGGCGCTACGAAGTCGGAGGCGGGCTGGCTACCGAAGAGATACTATTCCCGGGCTATTACTCGAACATGCATGCCGTCTATCACATGATGGTTGATTTCATGCCGGTGCTCCAGGACTTCAATATGAACCGCCATGCTCTAATGTGGCTCAAACCCAACGTTCAGACCGGCATGGTGTTCAAGGACGGCCAGTCCCTGCTGCTAACACGCATGGTGGAAGATACCAAGGACTCCATAAGCAAGCTGTCCTATAAAGACGCCATCGCATTCGGTAAGCTGATGAGGAAGTGGCGCAAAATAGTAGATGAGATAATCGGACCTGCCACCTACATACCGCCTATGGCACCGATAGAAATTTCAATGGCCATGCAGCGCACCAAGGTCGGTAACGAGATGCTGGAGCTCGTTGAGCAGAGCCCCCTGGAGATAATCACCAAGAACTTCGAAAACGACAGGGTGAGGGCTCTTTTACTCTATACCAGTTGCATGTGGGGTCTCGACCCCAGAGAGACCGGGATTGGTATGTTTGTTGCCCTGATGCTGCAGCGAGGGGTCAACAAGTGTTACTGCGACGGGGGGTCACACAAATTTGCCGGTGCCCTGGCGCGCGAGATAGTTGGCAACGGAGGCACTATTTTAGATGCCGCTGAAGTAAGCAAAATCATTATGGAAAACAGGCACGTGGCTGGGGTTCAGCTTGCAGAGGGCCGTGTGCTTCGCAGCAAAGTGGTAATGTCCACACTCGACCCGCACTCCACATTCCTCAACCTCGTCGGAGCCAAGAATCTGCCGGCCGACCTGAAGGAATCCATTGAAAGATGGCAATACGACAAGTGGAGCTACTACACCCTGCATGTCGCCAGCAAAGAGCCGCCCAAGTATGCCTGCGATGACCCCTGGGTCAACAACGCATTCATGGTCATCTTCGGCATAGAGAGCACCGAGCAGCTCCTGGCTCACTGGGATAATGTTGTTGCGGGCAAGCTCGGTGATAACTTCGGCGGACACGCCACCTGTGAGAGCCTACTTGACCCCCACCTCGTCCGCTCCCCGTACGGCGGTTACGTTTCGTTCTTCCAGATGCACGCCCCGTATGAGATTGAAGGTGGCTGGGAAAAGAAAGGCGAGGAGCTTGAGGAGGCAATCCTGGAAAAGTGGCGTAAAGCAGCGCCGAATATGACAAAAAGTAACATCATCATGACCAGCCACGAGACGCCTCCGGGCATAGAACTCCGCTTCCCCAACATGCGCCGAGGTGGCATCAAGCACGGCGATTATAAACCCATACAACTCGGCTGCTTCCGTCCTAACCAGGATTGCTCCAGCAGCAAGACCCCCATCGAAGGTCTCTATGTTTGCGGTGCCTCAACATATCCGGGCGGCATGGTGCTCGGAGGGTCTGGCTACCTGGGTGCCAACAAGGTGGCTGAAGATTTGGGCATTAGAAAGTGGTGGAAACCCACAAAGCCTATGGAGCAATACATTAAGACTTACCTGGAATGAACCCTCGGCTGAGCCCGAAACAGACGACGCCAGGCAAATTGAAAGGAGAAAAACTATGGGCGATTCGGCTAAGGAGCTATACGATTACTACCCTGAGGAGAGCAAAAGCGACTTCTTCTCAGCCTATGTGTATATGAGGTATATTGACCACTTTATGTACCATGCAATTCAAACGTCCGGCCTGCCAGCCAAGGAGCCGGAAGAGAAAGTAGACCAAAGTATCGATGACCTGGTTCGTGCCACAGTACAGCGTGTTGCGGACGGAGCACCCGATTTAGCGACCAGCATATATCACGGCAAAGTGTTAAAGCTCAAAGACGCAATACAGCTCGTTACACAAAAGACAGACCTTTCCCTCGTCACGCCGGAGACAGTAATACCATTTAAAATAGCCAAGGATATTATCCTGAAAAACCCGCAGTCGATTGCGGTGGGAAGATGTCCTTGTAGAGCAGCCTCCGAGAAGCCTTGCCTACCCATGGAGGTCTGCTTCTTCGTCGGTGACCCCGGGGCCTCCTTCATTGCCGAACACAATCCCCATTACCGCAAGGTCACTCAGGAGGAGGCGGTCGCTATTCTGGAAGCGGAACACAAAAGGGGACACGTTCACACCGCTTATTTCAAGAAAGACATGGGCAACAAATTCAGCGCCATCTGCAATTGCTGCTCCTGCTGTTGCATGGGTATCAAGATGTGGAATCTGCTCGAGGGCACGGTACCTATCATAGCTCCCTCAGGCTACCTGTCCCATATAAACGACTCTTGTAACGGATGCGGTGAATGCCTGGAATACTGTCAGTTCAAGGCCATCAGCCTGGATGAAAATGAGCAGAAAGCGGTTATCAACACGGTGAAGTGTATGGGCTGCGGTGTCTGCGAGGACATCTGCCCTGCTGGAGCTATCACACTTGAGAGGGACCCGTCCAAAGGCGAGCCTCTCGATATCGAGGAACTGACGAGCAATAAGAAAAAGGAAGTCGGACGCAAACAAAAGATGACACACTGAAACATGCCTGAAGTAACCATCCCAGTCAACCTGACCTTCGAATATCACGTTTAATCTATTCTGGAAGGTCGGGGGCTAGCACTGTTATCCATACCAAGTCAACCCTATTTCACATAGTGCTATCCCCTATGGTTCTAGGGTAAACGGTAGAAGTACAAAACAAGGATTAGCACCATATTCAGCAAAGGCTTCAAGCCTTATCCTGCTCTTAGGGCTGGGATTGTCTCAATCACCGGCCAAAAAGTTTGTGCGTACAGGCTCCAAGGGTAGCAATCTTGTCATAGTGAGGTGCATGTTTGACAAAGAAAAAAGAGGGCGCCCTGAGCGTATACCGCATACTGGACTTAACCGACAGCAGGGGCGCCTACTGTACGAAGTTGTTCGCCGACCTGGGTGCAGATGTTATAAAAATTGAAAGGCCTG
>Ga0172363_10004787_pt1 | contig 10928 bp, 14 predicted proteins | sample LakKivs2_kivu2a2_FD_114541 | JGI IMG/M metagenome (GOLD analysis project Ga0172363, IMG submission 114541) | Sediment microbial communities from Lake Kivu, Rwanda - Sediment s2_kivu2a2 | ecosystem: Environmental > Aquatic > Freshwater > Lake > Sediment | place: Rwanda: Western Province, Lake... | reverse complement strand
TTGAAATTCTTTACTTTCGTCTTCGCCTCCTTCGCCATCTTAATCCTCATATTAAACTTTATACGATCCCTCGTCTCCGACGGACACTCCGTTATTAACTTCTTCCGCAACTTGCATAACGGAATATTCCATATGTTCGTCACAGCCAATATTGTAAATTTCTCCAACTTTTCCTCTTTCCAAAATTAACTTAAATGCAGATGCCGTATCACTTACGTGCAAAAATGATCGCAAATTACTTCCATCCCCCTGTATCGTCACCTTCTTATTCTCCTTCAACAACTTTATAAACTTCGGAATCAATTTCTCCGGATACTGATTCGGCCCATAAACATTGTTACCTCTTGAAATAATAATCGGCATCTTATAAGAAAAATAATATGCCTTTGCTATCAACTCCGCTCCCGCCTTAGTCGCTGCATATGGATTGGTTGGACATAAAATAGACTGTTCATTCTTCTGAGATTCACCATCCTCAATCATTGACTCTCCATAAACCTCATCTGTCGATACATGTATAAATAACTTCAAATTTAACTTCCTCGATATTTCCAACAAATTATGCGTCCCAACTATATTATCATTTGTAAATAACAATGAATCGCTGAATGAATTATCAACGTGACTCTGAGCCGCAAAATGTACAACATGAGTTGGTCTCTCATTATTCAAAATATTCTCTATCAACTCAAAATTCTTCAAATCAGCCTTCACAAATTTATATCTTGAACTTTCCTGAACTATTTTATTCACATTATTAACATTTGCACAATAATTCAAAATATCCAAATTTAAAACATTAATTTTATCAAATTCCTCGTGAATATAATTTACGAAATTACTTCCAATGAATCCACAACCACCAGTTACAAGCAATTTGACACTTGGATCATTTGTAATATTATAAACGGGTTTCGGATAACTCTTCAAACACTCACGTACAGAATCTTTAATATTCTTAATTTCTGGGAATAATTCCTGTAATCTATGCGTCTCAAGAAAATTATTAGACCTCTTACTCGCCAAAATCTTATTCTGTTCTTCAATTGTAAAATTCTTCCAAGTAAAATTTGGATCAACGATTTCCTTATACATTGCAAAAATTTCATTATGTGAAATCACACCTGGATTAGTTAAATTTAATGTTCCCTTCAAATTCATTTCCATCATTTTCACAATATACGGCAATAACTCAGGCAAAACTGTCATTGAATTTGCAATTGAACAAACTTTATCATAATTTGTAATCTTTGAAACAAAATTACGAGAACACTTCTCACTATTTATCGGCATCCTAATCCTTAAATTTAATGTACTTTCCTCAAATAATTTCAACAACCTGTCTGTATATCCCTTTACAATTGAATATGATGAACCAAAAAAATTTGGCAAAGAATCTTCTGTAAATCCTTTTTCAGTATCATGTTCAGCATCATATTCAAAAATACAACCAGTTCCAATATAAGTATAATGAAAATTATGTTTCTGAGATAAAATTGCTAATTGCAATGGAGAAAATAAATTATCACGAACATTCTCGGATAAACGGTCTTGTTCTAAATAATCGATTGTTGGTATATATTTTCCATTAATATATCCATGTGTTCTGCCAATAAAAGAAATTACGTTGGTTGGTTTATATTCTTGAATTTCTTTCTCTAAACTATTAATATCATCAACTCTTGATTCTGCTTTTTTGTATTCTATGCCTTGAGAATCTAATATAGGGGTAAATTGTCCTCCGATCCATCCCTTTGAACCAAAAACTAAAACTTTCATATTATTTTTTTTTAAGATAATTATTAATTTTCTCAAACGAATTTAACTAAATAATACCAAATAATCCTTCATATCTTCATTTACTTCAAATAAATTACTATAAACCTTACAATAATTCATATATTTTTGCTTCATTATTACACAACTTACACTAGAACCATTCTCATACTTGTCACAGTTACCCCCTGAATATATAATAGATTTACAACCATTATGATCCAATGAACAAAATTTATTATTTTTTAATATTAAACAATTTACATTACTTATTGTTATTGAAAATATTATGTTTAGATATAAATAATAACTTAATAAACAAATTAAACCAAGTCCAATAACTTTTTTCTGCATTTTTAAATAATTATTACAATGTCTTTAATATAAAGGAATTTCAATTTACTATTTTATGAACCTTAATAAAACATTGTTTGGTAGAATATTTTTTAAATATCAAACAATATGTGGCTGTATAAAATATAAATGTAAAGATGACTGTAAATTAACTGGAATAGATATGAAACAATATAAAGAAAATTTTTATTTGGGAGAAAATTATTTTGGTAAAATAAATTACTTATTCTATGACTCAAATAATTTTTTATCAGATATAAAAATAATTTCTAGAAATAGTTTTTTAATTTATCACGAACAAATGATGATAAGTAGTGAGTTTTATTATAATTTGAAAATAAATTCTCATCAAATTAAGTTTCAAGATATACCTGAGGAATTAATTTTTTCATTAAATAAAAAGAAATATAAAAAATAAATATTTGTAATATTAAATGACAAATTATTACAATTACTCAAAAGAAGAAATTGAAATAGAACTAAATGAAATATTACCTAAATGTTCTCAAAAATTACGTAATGATTTGGCTGAAATAGAAAATAATTTTTACTTCTCAAATGTTCATCATACACTATTAATTGATATCGAAAAAAAAATCAATAAAATTGATTATTATATTGATGTCTTAAAAGAAGAAATCAATGCAAATAGTGTAGATAAACTTAACCGTCGATTACGAAAAATACAAAATAATATTATTGTTGTTGAGTATAAATTTATGTACTTACTCAGTATTATCTCAAGAAATTTATAAATTCTTTCCACAAGATTCCAATATATACTTTCCAAATTTACTCAAAAATGTATATAATAAATCCAAACCTTTCTGTGTAAAATCATCAATATCATTTGAATTATAAATAATTTTTAAATTTCCAGATTGATTAAAATTTTGTACAATTGGAGGACTATCGTGAATATATCCATCTTCGTCTTCATTTTTATCTCTATCTAAAGTGTGATTATAGAAAAAAATATTTTTATCATCAATTTCACCTATTTTTACTAAATCTTTTTCATATAAATGTATATTTAATTTGTTGTTAAGTTCTCTAATATTAGGTCCATCTATATTTCCTTTTTTAGTGACATGAATGCTTAAAAGTGAATTATTTTCAAGAATTAAGTTAAATTCTTTTGTATTTTGATAACATCTATGCCATTCAATATGAATTAATAAAAATGAATCCTTCATTTATTAGTTCACAATATTATCTTTCATAATATAAAACCTTTTTAACCATTTTTTTAAATTATATCTCTCATTTCCCTCATATATCCAATTTTCCCCATTTCCCTCTCCCTTCCTCCACCATATCCTCCCCTCCTCATCTCTCGCCAAAAAAACCAGTCTCCTATCCTTCTCTCCCATAAATTTACCAACATAAATATAAGTTAATGGCTTCTCCAAAACAGCTTGTATTTGTTCTAAATTTTTCCTTTGATTTTTAAAATCATATCCATCAATATTACCGGAATATTTATATAATGTTCCAATATGTGTTGGATTAATTACTTTAAATGTTGGAGTTATATAAATATATCTCCCAGTTTCACTCTCTTTTTTATACATAAAATTATATATAAAAATAATTTTTATACTAAAATGCGGCGGCGGGACCACCAGTTGCAATTCCTTTATTTTTCTTAATTAAAACTTTATCATATTCTTTAATTCTTTCATTATAAATTTTATTAACTTCAGTTTTAGTTGGTGTTCTTTTTTCAATATTTATAATTTCTACAGTTATTCTTTCCTTTGCCAATTTCTTTAGATTAGCAATACGCTTTTTATACTGTTCTTCCTTATATGATAAATTTTTATCCATAAAATAAAATAGAAAATATTTTACAATCCATGTATAAATCTTAAAATCATATCCCTATCCTCAAATATCGGAAATTTCGCCAAATCTTCATCATATTTTACTCCCAAATATATATGCTCTTTTGTAATTTTCTTATTCTGCATTCCCTCCGCAACCTGTCCTGATAAATTTAAAATCTCCCCTAAAATATATTCAACAATCGCCTTAATCGGTCTTACATCAAAATTGTACAGATTAAAAATAATTAATTCATCCATATGGTGCAAATCCAAATATAAATCATTATTTTGCTCAATAGATGATCTAACATCCATTCTAACAAAATTTGACAAATTACTCGAAAAAACCATTTCACAAAAATCTTCAATATATCCTACATAATTTTCCTTTGTAATTCCATCAACGCTATTGATATAATCAAAAGTTGATTGGATCAATAAAGATGCAAAACGATGAAGAAGTTGTTGGGATTCTTGGTCTAAAATAAGTCTTGGATTTATTTGGGACATAAGTGCTTGAAGTAAATAAGAAATATCCTCACTCTTCCCAAATACAATATAATCTCTCTCATACAATCTTTCAGGTATTCTTTGATATTCCAGTACAAATGGTTTTGTAAAAAATTTAATAAACGAAGGAGTTTCAATACATTGATGTACCTTAATTATATTTTCTAATAATATTTTTTGGGCGTGGTTTATGCAGAATATGTAGTTAAAAAACAAGTGAATTAGTACCCAAATTTTGTCGTGATATGATATATAGTTTTTACCTTTCAACACGTTGGACTTTTTTAGTTCAGATATTAAATTCTTATCAGTTTTCAATTCAACAAACACATCTCCATATTGAAATTCCTTTAACTCCAATATTCTTTCCTCCGTAAAATAATATTTCAAAAAATAATACAAATGATTGTTCAAATAATTTAAAGTAAACTTATCAAAGTTCCTTCTTCTTATGCCAGTATTGTGACAAAGAACAGATACCTGATAATACATTTTTGTATCCCTCTTCAAAATATTCTAAAAAAAAATCATTTTTTTTCATTAATGTAAAAAATTGATACCAAATATCACCAATCATGAAAATATATAGCAAGGTAAAAATTATGAGTAATTCCGTTCTAATAAAAATTATTGATATGTCAAGTTCTCTTGGAAAACGGCAAAGACCACAAAGCAATATTTACAACCCCATACCACTCAAAATCAACCCACACCAAGATACCCCAAGATTTAAACCAAAAAAAAGAGTACAATGGGCAGATCAAACATTTCCTTTTCCTATTATGAATGAAGAAATTGACCAAAATTATATGTCACTTCTTCAATGTACTAGGAATAATAACATACCAAACGAAATAATTTCCCAAAACTGCACTCTTCTGCTTCAAACAGGAAATAAAAATTTGTTTTACCCAATTATGGATGCAATTGAAAATGGTATGCCAATTTTTCCATCAGTGTTTGAAATGATTTTGGAAACCACTATTTACTTCAGTAATCTGGGTCCTCAATATCACTTCCCAGTATTTGGTATATTCGATTCAATCCTACGTAACAAAAGTTCCTATTACCATTACGCACTCATCAACCATCTACCCAGAATTATTTTTTCATTCCAACAAATAGCCACAACAAAATTTATTACAAATGAAGTTGGAAGTCTCTTCTGCAGAATAGCAAATTTTATTCCCGAATCCATCCCGAATCATCTGAAAGAATACTTGTTTGATCAAATCAACACAATGTTAAGAAAAGGGATCGACTATCAACAAATCGCTTGCAGAGCTATTCTCATTTTATTGAAGAAAAACTTTTACAATGAGAGATTATCAAGGTTTCTTGATAACCTTTCCATTTGTTTTTTCAGTAATTCAACTACACAATTGTCATTGATTGCGAAAGTTTTAAGTGAAATTTGTTTAAAAATACCGTCTGGGATGGTTTATGATAGGATGTTTCAGAAATATCTACATATGAAAAGGGCAAGTTCTCCAGTTATTATGGAAAGTGGTTTAAAATCTCTTAAATTAAATCATATGGAATTTCTCCTTACAAAATACTATGATCGTTCTTCACTTTTCTTGAATTTTATTGATCACGTGAATTAGTTTGTTTTTTGTTTTTATAAAATTTTTATCATTAATGAAAACTGTTTTAGTTACCGGAGGAACCGGATTTATTGGAAGTCATTTATGTGAAAAATTACTGTCATTCGGAAACTACGTTATTTGCCTTGATAATAATTTTACTGGAAGTCTTGAAAATATAAAACATCTTCGAGAAAATCCCAATTTCGAATTTATAAGACACGACGTTACAAAAGAACTTTTTTTAGAAGTAAATGAAATTTACCACCTCGCCTGTCCAGCATCCCCAAAAGATTATCAATTTAATAGCATCAAAACTATCAAAACTAATATTTTAGGAACTCTCAATATGCTAGGTTTAGCAAAAAGAACTAAAGCAAAAATATTATTAACATCTACCTCCGAAATTTACGGTGATCCAACAATTTCCCCTCAACACGAAGAATACTGGGGAAACGTTAACCCTATAGGCATCCGAAGCTGCTATGACGAAGGAAAAAGACTAGCTGAAACATTAATGATGGAATACCATAGAAATTGCGGTGTTGATACAAGAATTGTTCGCATATTCAATACTTATGGACCAAGATTAAATAAAAATGATGGAAGAGTAATTAGTAATTTTATCGTTCAGGCTCTAGAGAATAAACCAATTACTATTTATGGTGATGGATTACAAACAAGAAGTTTTTGTTATGTTGATGATTTGGTTGATGGATTAATTAAATTAATGTCTTCTAATTATGTAAATCCTGTAAATTTGGGAAATCCTAATGAAATTACAATTTTGGATATTGCCAAGGTTATTGTTAGAATGGTGGGGTCTAATTCAGAAATTGAATATAAGGATTTACCTAGTGATGATCCGACAAGGAGAAGACCGGATATTACAAGAGCTAAGAATATTTTGGATTGGGAACCTAAAATAGGATTGGAGGAAGGTCTGGAGAAAACAATTAAATATTTTAGGGAAAAAAATGATGCTTAAAGAATTTGTGTTTTTAATTACTAAATGGAAAGCCAAACAATCCATCAATCCAAAAATTACTCTTCCGATCACGAAATCATTAAACGGATGGAAGATTTAATCTGTTGCGGTATGATTTCCACCACAGAATACGAAGAAATTTCTAAAAAATATTTTTCATTGATAAACAAAAAATAAATATTATAATTGATGCAAATAATCCAATATTTCAAACTGAAGAGATAATGTTAATGGAAATCTTATTGCAAAATTAATAAAAAGAGATGAATACCCCCTATAAAATCCTCGAAATCCATTCTTCCTCCATATACCCACAAATACATCCCGTAATTTCGGCCAAATCATCAAATTATTTTTTTGTGAATAATAATTTAACAACTGATTCGTATGATTTGCTCTTAAAACATCAAATGGACTACAAAATAAAGTCGCAGGAAAATTTAAAACACTCCCTATCATAAAATTCTGTATAAAAGTTGTGGGCTTATTGTCAAAAATATATTTTTTCGCAATAAAATATCCTCCCAAAATACCAGAAGTATATGTGGCATTTCTTAATGCCATTGGTACCATTAAAGGCCCAAAATTTTCTTTTATAATTGGTTTATAATTGATTTTATTATTATTAATGTTCATTTGTCTAAATGCTTGAAGAGCGAGAATTGGACCTAAAAATGCACCATCAACCAAACCTGCACCAAATGCTGAAATTGGTTTTGTGAAAACATTATCTGAATAGGTAAATTTATGGAATGCATAATATTTTATCGCCATTTGTGGTGCAATGCTAGTTGCACCAATCAAACCACCCCTAAATAATATCTTCGTCCCATTTTTCTGAACATCTCTAAATATCTGTGATAATGTTTTATTCGTCTGCATATGCTGTTTTATATAATCTATCGGCAACGTAGTAGTAAAACCAATAGTTCCTGCTGCTGCACCAGAAAAAATAGCTTTTAAGTCTTCTGACAATTTATTTGACATAAACTTATCAGATAAAATTATTCTTCTCAAAAATATAATATGTTTCCTTATATTTATCCATAAATAGATCAATTCCAAAATTACTTACTAAATATTTGTTATGAAAATCAAAAAATGCTGATCTTTTACCCATTCCAGATCTATATAATACTGTTAAATATGTTTCAGTTATTATATAAAAAAAATATGTATAAATATGCGCATTTATTGCAAATAGGCCAAAATATGTTGGTATTAAATCTAATAATATAAAATCAGTTGGATTGCAATAATAAGATGTAAAACCGGCAACTTGATGTAAAAAATGACGTTTTTTATGAAGTATTTTTAAAAATTTATTTTTATGCATTAATAGGTGTATATGATAATGTAAAAAATCTTGAAAGTAATAGTTAAAAATAATTTCTAATAGAAAGAGTGGAAAATATAATTTTTCCCTATATACTTTTATTCCTATTATTTTAGGAAATGCTATAAATATTGGAAAAACAAAAAATAAATTAAAAAAAGTTTGTTTAAAAGTGCAATTGAAAAGAATAATTAAACTATTTTTATTTAATCTTTTTCTATCATTTTTTAAATTTTTTATAGAAGATATAAAATAAGATGTTATAAAAAGAATAAAAAAATTTATTTCATACATATGTTCCTACATTAATAATGTTTTAAATAAAAAAAAAATTGATGCAAAATAAAATTAAGTTTTAACCTATTTACTTAATAAAAAAATGGATATTATTATGACTGATTAAAAATGTAATCATCTTCTTGTCAAGCCATCAAAATAATTTGTTTTCCTAAATTCATTCTTGTCTATTCCCTTCTGGTTGAGTAGAAAATGTGTTGAAAAAATCAAATTATTTAATCATTTCAACAAATCGTTGAATTGATTGGCAATAAAGGAATAACACTGCTCAAAAAGCATTGTGACAACTTTAAAATTGACTTGAATATAGTATCTGAACTGTTTTTTCTTTTCATTTTGGAAAAGTTTTTGGCAGTACCTAAAACCGGCCTTACACGGTTGTTAGAGAAACACGCTCAATTGATCAACCAAAGTTGAGTAAAATTGAGATTACCTAGATCTTGAGTATTTTGAGGGAACAAAGTTCCAAAAGTAAATGGGATTTTTTGAATTGAGGTTTTGATCATTCAAAAATGTTATTTTGAAAAAGTGTCTATCTAGCAAACACGGTTTGTTCAAGTCCCGAAGGATTTGAGTAGAGGAAAAGTAAAACATTCCTCTAGCCTAAGTGGGAAATCAATTGATTAAAAAACTCTTGATTACACCCCTTATAATTACACAAAAAATTGATGGTAAATAAACCATAAAGTTATATCAAATGCCTAAAGATGGCAGAGGAATCCCAAAGGCTTAATTACGGTAATCGTTTTTCCGTTGATTTACTTAAAGAATTTACTACAATACTTGTAGTTTATACATCACATCTTACCCCAACTTTTAAAGACCAAAAATCTCGTTCTCGTTTCTATACAAGTTTGATCATTTCAAAATTAAACTTGGATCCAAAATATTATTTGGATTTTGTCAATTGCCCCATCAGAAAATCATTCTTTGTTGAAAATGTTTTTCCATTATTTGGAAAAAAACAGTCAGAAAAAGAACTTGAACTTCTCATTGCATCATATATCAAAATTTCAACAAATCCTGTATTATTTGCAGAAGAATCATATGTTGAGATTGGTGAAGAAGTAAAATTTATTAACGAGGTTGATGTATGCCCTCCAAAAAAAATGGAGACAAATTTTATTAGTGATTTTTTCCAAAATTTCACTCTTGAATGCCCTGAATCTTGGTGGAAAAGCGATTTTCCAATTAGACCACGGGTCGTTTCCTTCTTCTGCATTAATCCTTATCAAGATATAATCGAATCTACCAAAAAATCGGAAGAACAAAAAACAAAACAAATTGATCGACTTAATACAAAGAATAAGCAGCTTGAGGATACAACTGAAAAAAGTTTAAAAGTGTCCGCTGCAGCCGTCGATGAATTAGAAAATGTTAAGAAACAGGTTGAAGTGCTTGAAAAGTTGGTGGAATCTTTGAAGAAAGAAAATGAAGAATTTAAGAAAAGAGTTCAAGAAAAAGAGAGTCGGAAGAAAACAATAAAAGATCTCAAGAAAAGATTAAGAATTATTCTTGAAAACCCCGATTCCAAAAAAATCGATGAATATGATGAACTACAACAAAAAATTCAAGAACTTTCCGATGGAATCCCATTCTGTCCCATTTCTTACTTTAAACTAAACGAGATCAAGGACAATCTTATGGGGACCAGATGTGGACACGTCTTTCAAGAGCAATGTTTGAAAACTTGGTTTTCGACACAATTTGGGGAGAAATCTTGTCCTTCCTGCAGAAAGCCTCTGAATCGTAAAGATGACGTATTCAAAATCTTTTTACCATTCGGTGAATAAAAATTGAATAATTAAAAACATTTTTATAATACAATCATAAATGAATTTAGAAATTCTAAAAAATCTACCCAATATACCTGAAGATGAAAAATTCTATTCAGGCTATTTTATCAACAAATCCAAAGAAGAATTGCAGCAATGGAATGCTAAAGAATTTTCAAAATCAAGTGATATTCGCAGTCTAAAAACAAAACGTTCTATCCAATCAATTCTAGAAAAATTTAGTAAATATTTTGAAGGGTTAGAAGAGGACAAAAAATACTCTTTCCATTTTTTCGTAAGCAATGATGCATCACATTTCCTCAATCTAGAAAAATCACATCTTAACATTATCTCCAAATATCACAAAAAAGAATTTTGGCTATTTGAAGAACCTTCCCAACAATACTGGGAAGATTTCTATTTTAATGATAAATTTTGTTCAGTTTATGAAGTAAAAGGAGAAGCGTTCCAGCATTA
>Ga0172363_10004785_pt1 | contig 10931 bp, 10 predicted proteins | sample LakKivs2_kivu2a2_FD_114541 | JGI IMG/M metagenome (GOLD analysis project Ga0172363, IMG submission 114541) | Sediment microbial communities from Lake Kivu, Rwanda - Sediment s2_kivu2a2 | ecosystem: Environmental > Aquatic > Freshwater > Lake > Sediment | place: Rwanda: Western Province, Lake... | reverse complement strand
TTACTCCGAAGCCACGGTTCCCAAAATCACTCTGGTGATTCGCAAAGACTACGGGGGCTCGTATCTGGCTATGTGTAGCCGGGACTTGGGCGCCGATTTTGTCTTTGCCTGGCCGACCGCTGAAATCGCGGTAATGGGGGCCGAAGGCGCCACACCGATTATTTTTCGTAAGGAAATAGAGGCGGCGCCTGATCCTGAAGCCAAGGAACGGGAGAAGATTCAGGAATATCGTGACCTGCTATATAATCCCTATATCGCCGCCTCGCGGGGATACGTTGACGAAGTGATTCCGCCGCATGAGACCCGGCCCAAGATAATCAAGGCCCTGGAGATTCTGGCCACGAAGCGGGAAATGAGACCGCCCAAGAAGCACGGCAATATTCCCGTGTAAGATGCTCGGAGGAATCACGGGCAACAAAAGACTGTAACGGTTTTGGGGGAGATTATTCGTGAACGAACTGGAGAATGGTCCTATCCTGGCTAAGGACTTGGCCACTCATGAGGTGAAGACCAGGCCGAAGGCTAAAAACCCTGTCAGAATTTGCGACACCACTTTCCGCGACGGCCACCAATCCACATTGGCCACGAGGATGCGTACCGGGGATATGGAGTGGATGGCCGCTGAAATGGACCGGTGCGGCTTCTATTCCATGGAGGTCTGGGGTGGAGCGACGTTCGACGTAGCTCACCGCTTCTTGGGTGAAGACCCCTGGGACAGGCCGCGCAAGTTGAAGAAGCTCATGCCCAGTACTCCGCTGCAGATGCTTCTCAGGGGCCAGAATCTGGTCGCCTATCGCAACTATCCTGATGACGTGGTTGATGCCTTTGTGGATCAGGCCGTTGAGGTGGGCATTGATATCTTCCGTGTTTTTGATGCTCTGAATGACGAGCGCAACCACGAGCGTGCTGCCCGCGCAATCAAGAGATGTGGCAAGCACTACCAGGGAGCTATATGCTATTCGCTCACTCAGCCCAGGATGGGTGGGCCTATCTACAATCTGGAATACTATCTCAAGAAAGCTCTCATTCTGCGGGAGATGGGCGCCGATTCCATATGTGTCAAAGACCAGGCTGGGCTCATCTCTCCCTATGATGCTTTCGACCTGGTCAAGGCCCTTAAGGAAAACTTGAAAATACCGGTTAACCTGCACACCCACTACACTACAGGGCAGGCGTCCATGTCCGTCCTCAAGGCCATCGAAGCCGGGGTGGATATCGTTGACGCCGCCCTGTCTCCCTTTGCTTTGCGTTCTTCGGAACCTGCTGTCGAACCTCTGGTGGTCGCCCTCTATGGGACTAACCGAGATACGGGTCTTGATATCGAGCAATTGCTCAAATGTGTCCAGATGCTGGAGCAGGTTGCACCTAAGTACAGAGACTTTTTGGACTCATCCGCGATGTCGGTCATTGATACCGGCGCGCTGTTGCACCAAATTCCCGGGGGTATGACCACCAACCTGGTGGCGCAACTCAGACAGTTGAATGCCCTGGACAAGCTAAGTGAGGTGCGAGAGGAAACCGCCAGAATCAGAGCGGAGTTCGGATATCCGCCCTTGGTCACACCTACAAGCCAGATAGTCGGCGCACAGGCGGTTCAGAATGTGCTCATAGGGCGCTACAAGCTTTTGTCCAACGAGGCCCGGGAATATCTATCCGGAGGTTATGGCAAGCCACCGTCGGCGGTCGCGCCGGACATCCAGAAGAGCGTTCTCCGAGATAAGGTGCCCATCACCGGTCGGCCGGCTGACTTGCTTGGGCCCGAATTAGAGAAGGCAAAAGAAGAGTCAAAGGAATTTGCCAGGAACGTTCAAGATGTCCTTACTTATGTTCTCTTCCCCACCACCGGCCCCCGCTTCCTGAAATACAAATACGGGATAGATAGGACGATTCCAGACGATTGGAAGCCGCCCCGTGCGCCGAAGACTCTTGAGGAGGTAAAAAAGGAGGATGAGCTCATCGCTCAGGTCAAATCTGGCAGATTGAAGGGTAGCGAGAGAAAGCCGTCGAGAAAGAAGGAAAAAGCCAAGGGTAACAGGCCAAGTATGTAATGTCACTGCGAGGAGCGATATTTCTGGTTTCAGAACAGGCTTCACGGTGCCGGAGTTGCTTCGCAACCAGTGACAGAAGTGAGAAGGCAAAATGAGGGAAATCAAAGCCAGCGACATAACGAACGCCGTAGCCCACCTATTTGAACACTCCTGCCATTATCTGCCCGAAGATGTAGTGTCCGCTCTCAGGGCAGCGAGAAAAAGAGAGAAATCTCCCGTTTCTCGTGACGTGCTGGACAGAATCCTGGAAAATGCCGATGTTGCCGGCAATGAACAAATTCCTCTTTGCCAGGATACCGGTGCGGCGGTGGCGATGTTGGAGTTAGGCCAGGAAGTGCACATAACCGGGGGAGACCTCTATGCAGCAATCAATGAAGGAGTGCGCCAGGGGTATGATAAGGGTTATTTGCGTAAGTCGATCGTGCGCGGGCCATGCTTTGCCAGGGTGAATACTAAGGACAACACGCCGGCCATGATTCATACCGACATTGTTCCCGGGGACAAGCTGAAGATCAGCGTTTTGCCCAAGGGAGGCGGGTCGGAGAATTGTTCCCGGCTGACCGTGCTTGCTCCGTCGAAGGGAAGTCAGGGCGTGATAGACTTCGTCGTCAACCTCGTTGAGGAGGTCGGTAGTAATCCGTGTCCACCGGTTATCATCGGGGTCGGAGTGGGCGGAACGACCGACCAGACCATGCTGATAGCCAAGAAGGCGCTGCTACGCAAGGTTGGGGAGCCGAATCCCAGCCCCGAGGTTGCGGATTTGGAAAGGGAAATTCTGGAAAGGGTTAATAATTTGGGCATCGGCGCCATGGGCTATGGTGGCACAGTGACCGCTCTGGCGGTTCACGTCGAGACTTTCCCCTGCCACATTGCCAGCATGCCCGTAGCAGTCAACATGCAGTGCTGGTGTGACCGCCATGAGGAAGCAATCCTGTAGCCAATAGAGACATGACTAAGAAGGCATCCGTAACCGTTTCGCACAGGAGGCTGGGGCGCGAGTTTGTGAGGAAGGTCAAAGAACTTAGCGGGCAGAACCTGCAGTTATGCTACCAGTGCGGCATGTGTACCGGAAACTGTCCCGCCGCGGTCAACATGGACGTTTCCCCTCGCCGCATCATCGAGCTGGCCCGGTTGGGGCTGGAAGAGGAGATCGCTGGCTCTAAGACTGTTTGGGTATGCGCATCCTGTCTCGCCTGCACTGTCAACTGCCCCCGGGGATTCGACCTCTCTAAAGTGATGGAGGCAATAAGGTTGCTTGCTCTCAGGAAGAACGTTGACCGAGTGCGGCCCGAGGATGTTGCGCCGGAGCAGCGCTGCGACCTCCCTCAGATAGCTATGGTCAGCGGCCTCCGAAAGTTTACCGGCTAGAGAAACAAGACATGAACTTGGCTTACTATCCTGGATGCACCCTCAAAACCAGGGCCAGGAATCTGGAGGAACCGGCCGTGGCCTCCATGGAGGCTTTGGGGCTCAAGCTGGACGAGCTACCCAGGTGGAACTGCTGCGGCGCAGTCTACTCTCTGGCCGAGGACGATTTAATCCATAAGGTGGCACCCGTTCGCAATCTCATCCGCGTGAGAAAACAGGGGGCCAGCGAATTAGTTACTTTATGCGCGTTTTGCCTCAATACTCTAAAGAGAGCTAACCTTCTCATGAAGGGCGATGCGGAGAAAAGGGACACCCTCAATGACTTCATAGATGAGGGGATAGCCTACAGGGGCGAAGTAAAGGTGGTCCATCTTCTGGAAGTGCTAAGAGACGAAATAGGATGGGGAATTCTGGCCGGGAAGGTGAGACTTCCTCTTCGACAATTGAGATTGGCGCCCTATTATGGGTGTACCCTGCTTCGCCCTCGGGAGGTGGCTATAGATAACCCGGAGAACCCCACGGTCCTGGGCGAGTTTCTAAAGGCTCTCGGTGCCAGCCCGGTTGATTTTCCCGAGTCCACGCGATGCTGCGGCTCCTATCAAGTGATGAACAGCCCTGATGCCATTACCGAGTATGCCCGGCCTATCTTCAACTCGGCATCGAGTCATGGGGCGGAAGCCCTGGTCCTGACCTGCCCTTTGTGTGATTACAATCTGGGACGGGGGCAGAGAGAGCTGGCTAAGAAACAGGGCGGATTCAAGGAAATGCCGCTGTTCTACTTCACCCAGCTTTTGGCTCTTGCCCTGGGACTCAGTCCGCACGTTTGCCATTTTGAGTTGAATCACGGTAGCCCGGAATCGCTTCTCCGGGAGAAGGACCTGCTTCCTCGGGTCGAAAGCGTTCAACCGATTGGGGGTTAACAATGAGTGCCAAACAGACCAAGAAGAAATCAGTGGCCACAGCCGTCAGACAGAGAACGAAGAAATCAACGGAAGCAGTGGTCAAGGAAGAAAAGAAGGTGGCGGCCAGGCTGATTCCCATATACATCATGGGCAAGCGCTATGAAGTCCCGGAAGGGCTTACCATAATGAAGGCCATGGAATATGCCGGATACATGCTCATCCGCGGCTGCGGATGTCGTGGCGGCACCTGCGGTGCCTGCGGCACGGTCTATCGTAAGCCCGGCGACTATAAGCTAATGGTGGCGCTCGCCTGTCAGAAGACGGTCGAGCCGGATATGTACATAGCCCAGATTCCGTTCTTCCCAGCCAACCGGGCCGCTTATGACTTTGCCGAAGTGAGCGCTGCGCCCGAAGAGGTCTTTAAGCTGTATCCCGAGCTGTTTCGCTGTGTGGCCTGCAATTCCTGCACTAAAGCCTGCCCCCAGGGAATAGAGGTAATGGACGCCGTCTCGGCCTTGAAGAAGGGGGACATCGCTCAGGCTGCTCAGCTTAGCTTCGACTGCATTCAGTGCGGCCTATGCACCAGCCGCTGCTTTGGGGAGTTGGCCCAGTACCATATGTTCCAGCTTGCCCGGAGAATCTACGGAGCGCGGATTGTCCCCCGTGCGGAACATCTGGCCGAGATGGTGAAAGCAATTAATCAGGGCAAGTACGACCGGTGTCTGGATGAATTGAGGGAGGCCGGTGAGGATGAGCTGAAGAAGCTGTACCAGGAACGGGAGATAGAGCCGATTTCGGCCGGGGAGGACTGGAAGCCGAAGGATACGACACACCTGTAGGAGGCGAAATGAGCTACTTAGGATATCCCGATTTCTTCGAGCCCTACATCAAGAAGGTAGAGCAGACCCGGCCTGCCCGGGTGGAAAAGAGGAAGAAAGGTGAAGAGTTTCCCTTCATGTCATTGCAGGAAAGGCAGGACATGTTGAAATATCACCCCGATTACAAAGACGAAGGCAGGAGGGAAATAAAGATTGGACCGAGCAAGGGCTATCGGATAGCTCACGAGTTCGTTGACCTGCTGGAAGCTCGGAGCAGAGTTGACCCTGACGAAGTGAACCTGTCCAGGATTGATTATGAGACCGACGTTCTGATTATCGGTGGCGGCGGGGCCGCCACGATTGCCGCCCTTATCGCCGAAGAGAATGGCGCCCGGGTCCTTATAGCCACCAAACTCCGGCACGGTGACGCCAACACCATGATGGCTGAGGGCGGGATTCAGGGCGCGTCAAAGGGAGAGAAAGACTCTCCCTACTATCACTATCTGGACGTCATGGGCGGAGGACACTTTAAGAACGACCCGGACATTGTGGCCGCCTTTGTCAAGCAGGCTCCCGATGCCCTGCGCTGGCTGGAAGGCCTGGGAGTCATGTTCTCCAAGTCCCCCGATGGCAGTCTGGGGGCCATGCACGGCGGCGGGACCTGCCGCAAGAGAATGCACTACTGCGCCGACCTCAGCGGAATGGAAATCATGCGCACGGTGCGCGACGAAGCTCGCAACAAGAAGAACATCAAAGTCTTGGAGTTCTCCCCGGCGGTGGAGCTTATCCTCAACCGGTATGGGCAGTGCGCCGGAGCGGTGCTCTACAACATGGAAACCGAGGAATATCTTGTTGCCAAGGCCAAGGCGCTAATTCTGGCCACGGGCGGCTCCGGCAGGCTCCATATCCAGGGCTTCATGACGACCAACCATTACGGCGCGACCGCCGATGGCATCGTCATCGGCTACAGGGCGGGTGTACCTCTGTCTTTCCTGCATACCGTTCAGTATCACCCCACCGGCGTCGTCTTCCCCGAACAAATAGAAGGGTGGCTCATCACCGAGAGGTTCCGGTCCGAGGGGTCGGATGTCTTGAATGTGAACGGCGAGAAATTCGTCAATGAGCGCGAGCCGCGAGACGTGGAATCGGCCCGATTCATCAAGGAATGCCTGGATGGCAAGGGCGTCCCCACTCCCACCGGGAAGGTGGGAATCTGGCTCGATTCTCCCATGCTCGATATCCTCCACGGTGAAGGTAGGGTGCGGACTGCGTTTGTCGGCAAGTGGAAGGTATACGACCGCCTGGGGATTGATATATCCAAAGCTCCCATGCTGGTCTATCCCACGCTTCACTATCAGAACGGCGGACTTAAGGACAATGCCGAATGCGAGACCGTTGTGCCCGGGCTTTACGTTGCCGGGGAAGTGACCGGAGGGCTGCATGGAGAAAACAGACTGATGGGCAACTCGCTCATGGATATCGTGGTATTCGGCAGGATTGCTGGGAAAAATGCCGCCACATTCGCCAGGGAAAGAGCAAGAGACGGCGAGCTGATCTTGGACCATGTGAGAGCATACCTCAAGGAGCTCAAGGAGGCCGGGATTAAGACCGATAGGGTGGCCCCGATGCTCCTGCCCGATTACACCACGGCCGAGGTCAAGGAAAAGCAGCTTACGGTAAGCCGCCTGGGGACCTTGAGGTAAGAAGTGGCAAATGTAGTGCGAGGCTTTGGCCTCACGCCGGTGGGTGTAGTGAGTCCCCCTCGGGTAGGAGAGACGAGGCGAGTTACGAACGACCAGGAAGAGAGGTGAGAACCATGGCCAAGAGAGTCACGCTTCCCTTAACCGACGAAGTTCTGAAAGACCTGAAAGCCGGGGATAATCTCCTTCTTACCGGCGTCATCTATGTTGCCCGCGATTCCGCTCATAAGAGGATGGTCGAGGCTCTGGACCAGGGTAAGCCCCTGCCCTTCGACATCAGGGGGGCCACTGTCTATTACATGGGGCCCAGCCCGGCCCGGCCGGGGAGGGTAATCGGCTCGGCCGGCCCCACCACTAGCGGCAGGATGGACGCCTATGCTCCAAGGTTGATTGCCGAGGGACTGAAAGGAATGATCGGCAAAGGCCTGCGCTCCAAAGCAGTGAAGGACGACATCGTGAAGTACAAGGCGGTCTACCTGGGCGTTATAGGCGGCGCTGGCGCGATTATCTCCAGGAGCATCAAGAAGGCAGACGTGGTAGCTTACGAGGAGCTTGGCGCCGAGGCCGTTCGTCGCCTGGAGGTGGTAGACTTCCCCGTCACGGTGATAAACGATATCTACGGTGGCGACCTCTACGAAGAAGGCAAAGCCAAATACCAGGTCAAAGCTTCCTAGCAAGGCGAACGCTCCGAACGGTCTGATAGCTCGTGCGATTGTCAGCACCTCCCTACAGGGGAGTGGGTCGCTTCCCTATGCAGGAGACGGCCTGTGACATATTGGGAACGGAGGTGACGGTAGGTTGAAACGTTACGAATGTGTCGAAGTCAAGCATCACAAGGATGTGGCGAAAACAATTGAGGAATACGAGAGAAACGGCTGGCGTCTACACACTTATCAGACGGCTGGCATGGGCGCGGGCCCGACGTGGTATGCCGTTAATCATTACCTGCTCTTCGAAAGAGACAAGTGAGCGTCATCCCCGTGCCTACGGTTCCGACTGGTACCGCTGTAGCTCCTTGCCTCGAAAAATCACCCCTATGTGTGGTTTCTCCAACACTGGCGTTTGGGCCAGCTTCAGTGCAAGAGTGATGTTGCTGGAGTCGTGAAGCCAGGGCTGTTCGGGAGACGAATCTGGCAGGCCCACGGGCTCTCCTTCTTTCAGATAACTCGCCCTTTCCTTTATCGTCTTGAAGAACTGCGGCGGCTCAAACGTAACGCACGGGGTTAGTACGTTGACAAACGAGAAGCCCTTATGTTTGATGGCCTCCTCTATGAGCGCGGCCAGAAGAGGGACATCGCTGGCAAGGCCCTGAGCGATGAAGCTTCCTCTGGTGGAGACGCTGTAGCTGACCATGTCCAGAATCGGGTCTACGGGAGGGTAAAACTGCAGGGAAAGAAAAGGCCCTTCGCCACGTTGCAGATAGGGAGTGGTAGGGCTGGTTTGGCCCTTGGTCAGAGCATACACAAAATTATTGACCATGATGCAGGTCACGTTGACGTTTCTCCTCACCGCGTGGGGCAGGTGTCCCGCGCCGATGCTAAAGAAGTCGCCGTCGCCGCCAATGGCAATGACTGTCAGGTCGGGGTTGGCCAGTTTAGCTCCCTGCGCGATAAGCACAGCACGACCATGAAGGCTGTTGAAGCCGTAGGTGTCTATGTAGGCGGGGATCCTTGATGAACAACCGATTCCGGAGATGATAAGAACTTGATGCCGGGGTATTCCCAGGTTCGGCAATACTCTCCTGGTGAGTGCGTTGAGGAGGCCAAAAACACCGCAGCCAGGGCACCAGACCGGCTTGACTTCTGTTCTGTAATCTTTGCTCATCTTGCTAGCTCCGCCACCGGCCCGGACAGCTCTTTCCTGCTGAAGGGCAGGCCCCCCGCTCTGGCATAGCTTTTGGTGTTGGAAGGCAGGTCTATTTGAGAACGCAGATAATGATGGAACTGAGCCGAATAGCTCATTTCCACCACCAGCAGTTTCTCGAGCGAATCCACAAAGTCGGTCAGCTTACGGGGTAGCGGATAAACAAGCTCGGGTATGCAGACCTTGACTTCGTTCTGCAGCCCCAGGTCTTCTACAGTCTCCAGGACGAACTGAGCCGAGGACCCAAAGGCTACTATGCCTCTGTTTGACCCCTGGTTTCCGAAGACTTTTAACAGGTCGTCTCTATCACGGAGCGGCGCAAGCTTTTGCCATCTTTTCTCGTGCATGAGCTGATGGGTGGCAAAATCGAATGAAGGTCTTCCTTCATCATCGTGGGAGAGTCCGGTAGCCTGATATGTGAATCCTTCGTCTCCCGCAAACGCCATCGGTGAAATATCGTCTTCGGTCAGGTCGTAACGACGATATTGGTCCCGTTGTTCCGCTCCGGGTCTCTTTCTCTGGGCCACCAGATAGTCTTTCGTGAGAAAATCATCTTCGGTCGCCACCGTGGTCTGTCCAAGCTGCTGGTCGGAAAGGAAAATCACGGGAGTCTGATAGTATTCGCTTACGTTGAAGCTTTCTATCAGTAAGCGGTAACATCCCTCCACGCTGCAGGCGGCGAGAACCACTCTCGGCGCATCTCCGTGGCCGCCGTAGATAGCCTGATTGAGGTCCGACTGCTCCGATTTGGAGGGTATGCCTGTAGCAGGACCGCACCGCTGGACGTCAACGATGACCACGGGAATCTCGGCGCCGGATGCGAGCCCTATCATCTCGGTCATCAGGTCCAGTCCCGGCCCGGTGGTGGCAGTCATTGACTTTGCCCCGGTCAGGGAGGCCCCGAGGGCCAATCCGATGGCCGCAATCTCGTCCTCTGCCTGCACGAAGACCCCGTCTCCATGATTAAGGCGCTCCTGCATTTCCTCCATGACCTCCGATGCAGGCGTGATTGGATAGCCGAAGAAACTTCGACAGCCGGCGCGGATTGCTCCCAGCGCCGCAGCGGAGTTGCCGTGGAGGACGGTCTTGGGCGATGAGTGCTGCGGAGCCGACAGTCTCAGCTCCTCAAAAGAAAATTGCGACAGTAAGCGCCTCCCCGCCTCGAGAGCCAGACTATTTCTTTCCAAAAGGGTCGAAACGTGGTCGTGAGGCGCGGCACCTTCCACAGCATTTGCGGGAAGAGCCAGGATTCTCTCCAGAAGTCCCAGCGCTACGATGTTTTTGGAAGGGGCTGTCGGGCTTATCTCTTGGCTCTTCTCGGAAAAGCCGACTTGAAAAGACTTCCTGGGCAGACTTAGCTTTCCCTCCGGAGGAGCGCTGTCATAGAAAACGACGCTGTCGGTTCCCAGCGGCAATTCTTGCTTGAGCTCATCGTACTTCTCCCAGTTGAAGCACACCATGATATCGGCAATATCCGCGGGCACGGAGGCCCGCGCCGTATCAAGGCTTAGCTTCACACCGGAAGCCCCGCCCCTGATCTGAGGGCCGTAGTATCTGGGCATCTGGCTGAAATACCCCCGGAAGGCAGCCAATCTCTGCAGAAGACTGCCCAGAACGACTACCCCGTCGCCACCCGCCCCAGCAATCCCGATGGTTAGTCTATCTCGCATTTTGTGAATAGAGGCCGAGACTCAATCGCTTCATTATATACTATGTACATTCGGATTATAAAGCCGACAAAGTGAAGTCCGGCCAATCGCGAATTTCGCCTAGGCCAGGTCGCGGTAGGTCTGCTGCAGGAGTAGAGCGTCTTGTTCGAGGTCGGGGACGCTTTCGCAGATGACCACTCCCTTTGCCTTTCGTTGCTTCAGGGCTTTGAGTAGCTCGGCGTAGTGCATGTCTGAATCCCGAAGCATCAGGTGCTTGATTTCGCCCCTCGCGCCATAGGCGATCCCCGAAAGATGGATGTGCACGTTGTCCAAGGCTCGCCTGCCCAGCTTTCCTTCGATTTGGTCCAGGACGTCGAGGAACTCTTGATAGGAGTTGGCTTTGCCTGTCCGTGCATGCCAGTGGGAAAAATCAACGCAGGGGAGGACTCCTTCTATTTCGCTGCTGAGCTTGAGTATTTCGTCCAGGCTGCCGAATTGAGAGAGCTTTCCACTGACCTCGGGAGAAATCGTCAGCTTGTTTCCCTCCTTCCGCAAAGCCGTCACGACCGCCTGCAAGTGCTTC
>Ga0172363_10004782_pt1 | contig 10933 bp, 9 predicted proteins | sample LakKivs2_kivu2a2_FD_114541 | JGI IMG/M metagenome (GOLD analysis project Ga0172363, IMG submission 114541) | Sediment microbial communities from Lake Kivu, Rwanda - Sediment s2_kivu2a2 | ecosystem: Environmental > Aquatic > Freshwater > Lake > Sediment | place: Rwanda: Western Province, Lake... | reverse complement strand
TCATCAAAGCCGCCGAGAAGCTCCATCGGCAATTCCCCGGTCTCCGCATGATCCTGTTTGACAGTCTGGTTGGCGCAGAGAAACGCGACCCTCGCTCCCTCATAAGGACTGCGGTGCCGTACGACTTCCACATCAACCTTCCCCAGAGCCGGATGGCCTGGCTGTTTGCTCAGGCTGACCTTTTCGCCAGCGCCGAAAAGCGCGCCGGTTGGGCCAACACGGCTGCCGAGGCCATGGCCTGCCGTCTTCCGGTCGTCTGCACAGCCAGCGGCACGCGAGATTTTGCTTTCCACGAGAAGACGGCTCTTGTCATTCCCTTTGCCCATCCTTTCTTCGTTTGCCGCCAGATAAAAAGGCTAATCGTCAACCCTGGCCTGCGCCAACGCCTGGCTGAGGCCGGCCACGAGAAGATCCGGGAGTTCACCTGGGAGGCTCTGGCCAAGAGGCTTGAGGACATTTTTTCCTTAGTTTTGCGTTAGGCATCCGCCAGCCAGCTATTCCGAGAAGCATCTTAGTTTCTGTGATTTGGGCGAAAGTGCATCGAGGGTGGCACGGCGGAGGGGCTCCCCGCTCGCCCGGAACCTCACGGCGCCTTGGCCATTGCTTCCCTATCTTTCTCCCGGAGCGGAGGCGAGGACGGACGGGGAGGAGCCATGACAGGACCCTATTCCAGATCAACGATATCACAGAAACGGAGATACTTGCGCTATTCCAGCCGAAATTGAAATAGCCCCTTTGTTGTGCTATCCTTGGCCGTGGAGGGAGTCGGCATGGACGAAAGAGAATTGAAGGAGCTCTTGCTCAAGGAGAACGAAAACTTTAAAAAACTCTATCAAGAACATCAATCCTACGACAAGAGACTGGAAGCTCTCATGGCCAAGAGCTTTTTGACGGAAGAAGACGAGCTCGAAGTAAAAGAGCTCAAGAAACGCAAACTTGCTCTCAAGGACAGGATGTACCTGATAATGGCCGAATTCCGTAAATCGAAACCGACGACCAGCTGAGCCTGATGAAAGCAAAAAAGAAATTCCGGGTCGGACTTGTCGGCACCGATTCTCTGCGCGGCCGGGAAATTAGGACTATCCTCAGCGTCAAAAAATTTCCCCTCACCAGCATTGAATTCTTTGACCCGGATGTCGAAGCCGAGTACAGCAAACTGACAGAGTTTCAGGACGAGCCCAAGGTCATTCATCATCTTACACCTGAATCGCTTGAAGGCCTGGACCTGGTCTTCCTGGCAGCCGACAACGGGACCAACCGCGCCTGCGGCCGCCTGGCCCGGGAGATGAACTTCCAGGCGATCGACCTGGGAGAGACCTTCTCCGATCAGGAAGATGTTCCCCTTATTGTCGCCGGTGTGAATGATGGCATCATCGCCAGAAAGAGATTCCCCCTCATCGCCAACCCCCATCCTGCGACCATTATCCTGTCCTCCCTTCTTCATTGTCTCGTCGGCACATTTGGCGTCGCCAAAACCGTGGCCTTCATTCTCCAGCCGGTTTCCGCTTTTGATGAATCAGGGATCGAGGAGTTGGCCAGCCAGAGCGCTGCCCTCCTTTCGAGCGCTTCTCTCAAGAAGAATGTTTTCAAAGAGCAGATCGCCTTTAACATTCTTTCCCATACAGGAGCACTCGGCGCTGACGGTTTCTCGCCGGGCGAAAAGCAAGTCATCGCCGAGATCAAAAGAGTCCTGGCCAGGCCAGATTTTCCCATCTCCCTGTCCCTCATCCAGGCGCCTGTGTTCCATACCTATTCCATCATGGTTTACATCGAGCTCGCCAGTGAAGCGCAGATCTGTGATCTTGAAGCTGTCTACAAGGAAAGCCCATTTTTCAAGATCAGCGTTCGATCCGGCGCCTGTTCTGTCTCTTCCATCTCTGTCGCCGGGAAAGAGCAGATTTTTATCGGCCGGATAAAAAAAGAAGAGTTTTTCCCGAATGCCTTCTGGATTTGGACGGTGACCGATAACCTGACCCGCGGCTCAGCCCTGAATGCGCTGGAGATAGCCAAGATCATCTTTGCCTCCAAGGCGCCCGAGTCCGCCTCCCCATGAAAGAAATCATCGAGCTTTTTCGGCTGGCTTTCCAGGAAAAAAGGCTCCTCAGCCTCTCCTTCATGGCCTCTATCTTTGTTGCCTTTTTTACCTATGTTTTCGTCAACCTCGTTCAGCCAATCATGGACAAGCTCTTCCAGCTTTCGACCGGGGCTGGGCCGGAGAAGGCCCGGTTCATGGATATCGTCTTCAAGCAGCTGCGCATCAGCCAAGACGAGCTCGTCAAATTCTTGCCCCTCCTCGTGCTCGTCGTCATCTTCGGGAAAGGTTTTTTTACTTTCCTCTCGTCTTTTTTCATGAAGGGCGTTGGCCATCGGGTCGTCAAGCGGCTCCGGGATGATCTCTACCGCCATCTCCTCTACCAGTCCTCGAGCTTCTACGACAGGACTGCCACCGGCGAGCTGATGTCACGCCTGACCAACGATGTTGATAAGATCCATCAGGCGATCTCCGGGAGCATGTCCGACTTCATCGAAGAAATCTTCATCCTCCTGGCCCTCCTCGTGGGCGTATTTATCATCGACTTCCGCCTGGCCGTCGTGTCTTTTGTCATCACGCCTCTGGCCATCATTCCCCTGGCGGCCTTCAGCCGCCAGCTCAAGAAGAAGAGCCTGGTCGGCCAGAGAAAGATGGCCCAGATCTACAGCCTTATCCATGAAACCGTCACCGGCAACAAGATCGTCAAGGCTTTCACGTCGGAAGAGTTCGAAGTCAAGAAGTTCTTCCAGGCCACGGCCAGCTACTTCAAGACGTGCATGAAGCTGGCCTGGATCGGCAGCGTTTCCTCGCCTTTCATGGAATTCATCGGCGGCGTCGTCGGCGCCTTCATCCTCTACGTCGGCTCCAGACGGATCGCCCAGGGGGCCATCAGTCCCGGCGATTTTGGCGCCTTTGTCATGGCTATCTTCATGATGTACACGCCCATCAACAGGCTTAACCGGGCCAATAACGTCATCCAGCAGGCTGTCGCCAGCCATGAGCGCATTAAGGAAATTCTGGGCAGCTTGCCCCAGATTCAAGATCGTCCGGACGCCTATCCGCTTCCCCCGGTCAGAGGAAAGGTCAGGTTCAAAAACGTCTCCTTCTGCTATGACGAGTCACGGCCGACTCTTGTTGATATCAGCTTTGAGGTTGAGACAAACAAAACTGCCGCTTTTGTCGGATTGAGCGGCGCTGGCAAGACGACCATCGTCAACCTCCTGTCTCGGTTTTACGACCCGACATCTGGAGAGATCACCATCGATGGCATCAATATCCGGGACGTTACTCTGAGCTCGCTTCGGGCACAGATCGGGCTGGTGACTCAGGATGTCATTCTTTTCGACGACACTGTCCGAAACAATATCGCTTACGGTCTTGATTCTATCTCCGAGGACAGGATCATCGAAGCAGCCAAAGCAGCCAAAGCCCATGAATTTATCATGGCCCTGCCCCAGCAATACGACACTCGGATTGGAGAAAAGGGAGGGCTACTTTCGAGCGGACAGCGTCAACGTCTGGCCATCGCCCGGGCGCTGCTCAAAAACCCGCCCATCCTCATCCTCGATGAAGCCACATCGGCTCTGGACACAGAATCAGAGAGGCTTATCCAGATAGCGCTGGATAACGCCATGAGAGACAGGACCACTCTGGTCATTGCCCACCGGATTTCCACGATCAGGAATGCCGATACTATCTTCGTCATCGACAACGGCCGCATCGCCGAAGCAGGCACTCATGATGAGCTATATGTCAAGAACGGGATTTACAGAAAACTGTACGATCTTCAGTTCCCGGAAGAAGCGGAGCAAAACCCTTGAAAAGCATGACCGGTTACGGCGAAAAGAATTTTGAGGCGCCGGAGCTGCGCGCCAAAATCAGCCTCAAGAGCCTGAATCATCGGTTTTTCGACTGGAGCTACAAAGGGACGCCGCTCGGCGAGCTCGAGAACAAACTGAGGTCGGCGGCCCAGAAAAAGCTCCAGCGCGGCCGAGTGGAGGCCTCGATGGAGGTGACTTTCCTGGATCCGTCAGCCTGGGAAGTTTCGATCAATGAAGGCCTGCTCGATAAAATCCTCGCCTCCCTGGAGGAGGCTTCTCGCCGCCTGGGCCGGGAACCGTCCATCTCGGTGGACAACATCTTCCGGATTCCCCAGCTCGTCGAGCTCAAGAGAAAGAGTTTATCGGCGGCGGAGGCGGCTTTTCTGGAGCAGTGTTTTGATAAGACGCTGGAGATGGTCATGAAGGAGCGCCGGCGCGAAGGCCGGGAAACGGCCGGACAGATCAGAAAACACCTCCGCCTCATCAGGCGGTCCTTGAAGCGCATTGACGGGCTGGCTAAAGTGCAGTCCTCCTTGTTTCGCCAGAGGATGGAGCATCGCCTGAAGGAGCTGAACACCGAAGGCTCGCTCTCCAGAGAGCGCCTGGAGGAAGAAGTCGCCTCTTTGGTCCAGCGAGCCGACATCGCCGAGGAAATCCTGCGGCTTCGTGCCCATACCGATTCTTTCGAAAAAATGGTCCGGGAAGAGAGAGAAGAGCCGGTCGGGAAGCTGCTGGATTTTCTCTCTCAGGAGATCTATCGGGAGGCGAACACGATCAATTCGAAGAGCCAGGACATCGACATCATCAAGGAAAGCCTGGCCATCAAGGGCGAGGTGGAGAGCATCCGGCAGCATGTTCAGAACTTGGAGTGAACGAGAGTCATGATTTATGTAGTTTCAGGGCCTTCAGGCGGCGGGAAATCGACGCTGATCAGGTGGGTTCTGGAGAGCCTGCCGGGTCTACGTTTCTCCGTTTCCCATACGACGCGCCAGAAAAGGGAGTCTGAGGTCGAAGGCAGGGACTACCATTTTACGAGCGAGCCAGTGTTCCGGAAGATGCTCGGCAGGGGCGAATTCCTGGAATGGGCCGTCGTTCATGGCAAGGCCTACGGCACATCGGTGAGGGAAATCAGGAAGGCGGCTCAGGCCGACCTCATCCTGGACATTGATGTTCAGGGCGCTCGTCAGGTCAGGGAAAAAATTAAGCGAGCTATCTTTATCTTCGTCCTTCCTCCGAGCTATCAAGAGCTCAAGCGGCGGCTGGAAAGAAGAGGCCTTGACAGTCCGGCGGCGATCCGCCGGCGGCTTGACCGCGCCCGCCAGGAGATCAGGTCGTATTCTCGGTTTGATTACATCATTGTTAACGACGACCTTGAGGAGGCTGGCCGAGAACTCGAGTCCGTCATCCGCTGTCACCGCTTGGGGCTTGAATATCGCAAGAAAAAAATAGCTCCCATCCTGAAGAGCTTCCGTAAAAAAAATAGGGCCAAAAAGCCATGAAAAAAATAGCTTTGGGCGTGACATCGTCAATCAGTATCTACAAGGCCTGCGAAATTCTGCGCCGGTTCCAGGACAACGGGATTCAGGTTCAGGTGATCATGACCCGGAATGCCACCAGGCTAATTTCGCCTCAGCTGTTCAGCGCTCTCTCTGGCCGCAAGACTCTCGTCGACCTGTTCGGAGAGGACGATGGCGACAGGATTGCCCATGTTTCTCTGGCCGAAGAAGTATCTCTCCTGGTTGTTGCTCCGGCCACGGCCAACATCATCGGAAAATTTGCTTCGGGAGTGGCCGACGATTTCCTGTCCACATTCTACACCTCGGCGAGCTGTCCTATTCTCATCGCTCCGGCCATGAACGAGGCCATGTACTTCCACCCGCAGACGCAGGCCAACATCGGGAAGCTTCGCGGCTTGGGGGTCGAGTTTGTCCTGCCTGAGAGGGGATACTTGGCCTGTAAGGAGGAAGGCTGGGGAAGGCTGGCAGCGCCCGGCCAAATCGTCGAGCGAGGGCTGGCCTTGTTCAAGAAGAGCGAAAGCTTGCGCCAGAAAAAACTTTTGATTACGGCCGGGCCAACCCGGGAGCCGCTCGACCCGGTTCGCTTTCTCTCTAATCGGTCATCGGGGAAAATGGGCTATGAGCTGGCCGCCGAAGCCTTGTGGCGGGGAGGAGAAGTCGTTCTCATCTCCGGCCCTACAGCCTTAGTCCCTCCGGTGAAGGCAGTTGTGATCAATGTCCAGACCGCGGCCGAGATGGCCAGGGAAGTCTATAGGAATCTTCCCGGAGCCGATGTCCTGGTCATGGCAGCCGCCGTCTCTGATTTTAAGTTTGAGAGTATGGCTCCCCAGAAGATCAAGAAGAGCAAGGTGCCGACCAAGGTCGGGATCATCCGGACGGAAGATATCCTGGCTGGAGTCCGGCAGAAAAAAAGAAAAAAAGGATTGGTCGTGGTTGGTTTCGCGGCTGAAACCGAGCATGTTAAACGGAATGCTCTGGCCAAACTGCTGGAGAAAAAGCTGGATCTTATGGTGGCCAATGACGTCGCCAGCGGGGAGATTGGGTTTGAGTCTGATTTCAACCAGGTTATCCTGATCGATAGGCGCGGCGTCGTGGCTGAAACTGATCGCTTGACTAAACGAGAGATCAGCCGCCTGATCATGGACAAGATCGAGGATCTGCTTGACCGGAAAAACTGAAAACTTGCTCCAGTCGCTAGAGGGGAATCTGAACTTCCTGGCCCAGCTGGGTGTCGACTTCGTTTTTACCGAGGACAAGAAGGCTCGAAAACATGACTTTCTCCTCTCTCTCCACGAGAGAATCTTGCGTTGTCGGCTTTGTCCCCTGGCGGGTCACAGGGAAAACGCCGTGCCCGGAGAGGGCGATTTTGACGCGGCGCTCGTGTTCGTCGGTGAAGCCCCAGGCGCCGATGAGGATACTCAGGGCCGGCCGTTTGTCGGCCGGGCCGGACAGCTTTTAACCAGGATCATCGAAGCCATGAAATTCAAGCGGGACGATGTCTTCATCACGAACGTCGTCAAATGCCGCCCTCCCGATAACCGCACACCCCTCAAAGAGGAAATTGAAACATGCCAGACTTACCTTCTGGCCCAGGTCGAGGCCATCCAACCCAGGGTGATCGTAACGCTCGGCAAAGTGGCCACAGACTTTTTCGTGCCTATCGATGCCAGCATGAGCAGCCTGAGGGGAAATTTCTATGAATTCGGGAAGATCCCGGTGATGCCGACATTTCATCCTTCTTATGTCATCAGGAACGAAGGAAATAAGAACATAAAAAGACTTGTCTGGCAGGATATGCAGAAGGTCATGTCCGTCCTCGGCAAAAAATGACGCTGTACGCGGATGTCATCCTGCCGCTTCCTCTTAGCCAGGCCTTCAGCTATGCCGTCCCTCCCGAGTTTGAGGGTCAGATCCAACCCGGGATGCGGGTCCTGGTGCCCTTTGGCGAGAGGCTGCTGACTGGGTTCGTTATCCGGGCGAGGGCAAAGAAAAGGAGGGAAGATCTTAAACTTAAAGCCATTAGCGAGGTGCTCGACGAAGCGCCTTTCTTTTCTTCCCGGGTTCTCTCCTTTACGGAAAAGCTGAGCCGCTATTTTTTCCTTCCCTGGGGGGAAATCTTGCAGGCCGCCGTGCCTCCCTCCTTCCTGATCCGGAGCAGAGCCTCGTTGATCCTTAGCCAAAAAGGTTTTGAGGCTTTCGGCCAGAACCTTCTTTCAGAGGAGGAAAAAGCGGTTGCTCTCTTGATCAGGGAAAAAGCTTGCCGTCCTCGGTTCCTGGAAAGGAGGCTGAACCTCAAGAATACGGCGGCTGTCTTAGCCCGGATGGAAAAAAAAGGCCTGATTCTTGTTAAGAAAGAGGTCAGGCGGGTAAGAAGGAGGAAGGAGAGCGAAGTCCCGAGCCCGCCAGCTCAACTTGAGCTTGATTTTTCGTTCGACAGGACTCTCCGGCGGCCGGGTGACATCATTCACCAGGCCATGGCCGGCAAAAATTTTGCGCCCTTCCTCGTTTTTGGCTCTGTTGGACGGCGGGAAGCTGTCTATTTTGAGCTTATCAAGAGGACTTTGCTCGACGGAGGGAGAGTGCTCTACCTCATCCCTGAGATTTCTTTATCCCCGGCGCTTCTCGATAAGCTGAACAGGCGGCTGGGGGGTGAGGCAGCCGTTTTCCACAGCGGGCTGTCCGAAAAGAGGAGGGAGCGTGAATGGCAGAAGATACGGGAAAAACGGGCCCGGGTTGTCGTCGGGCCGCGCTCAGCGCTTTTTTCTCCCCTCGATAACCTCCGGCTGATCATTCTGGATGAGGAGCAGGATGAGTCTTATCGTCAGCAGGAGGGAGCATCCTTTGATATTCGTCGGGGAGCCTGGTTGAGGGCGAAAGAAGAAAAGGCGATCCTGCTCATGGGCAGCGCTATGCCTACTGTTGAGGCCTATTTCAGGGCTAAAAAGGGCGGCTATCTCATTGACCTCGGACTGGAGGAGGGGTGGCCGCGAGTTATCCTGGCTGACAGCCAGAAGGATGCGGCAATCGTCTCTCGGCTGCTCAAGCAGAAAATAAAGGAAAGACTCGATAAAAAGGAACCGGTCATCCTCTTTCTTAACCGGAGGGGGTACGCGGCTTATTTAATCTGCACCCGGTGCGGTTTTATTCCCAAGTGCGAGCGGTGCGACCTGGCCCTTTCCTACCATAAGAAAGAAGAAAAACTTATCTGTCATTACTGTCGCTCCTCCAGGCCGCGTCTGGAGGAATGCCCGCGCTGCGGCAGCCGGCTCATCGGAAAAAGAGGGCCAGGGGTTGAGGCTGTGGCCGAAGACTTAAAGAAAACTTTCCCTCAGAGTCGAATTGAAATCCTGGCCGTGGATGAGGCGGTGCGGCCTAAAGAGAAGGAGGCGATTCTTTCCAATTTCGCGGCGGGCCAGGTTGATATTTTAATCGGAACCCAGCTCCTCGCCCATCAGGCCAACCTGCCGCCAGTTTCCTTAGTTGGCATCCTTCATCCGGAAATGATCCTCCATCTGGCCGATTTCAGGGCCAGCCAGAAGGCCATTCTGTCGATCTCGAAAGCACTCACTTTTCTCTCTGCCGACGCCACAGCCGAGGCTGTCATTCAGACTTCAACCCCGGAACATTTCTGCATCCGGGAGGCTGCCCGCGGCGATTATCCGGCTTTTTATGCTCAAGAGATCAGGCTCCGCCGGCTGATGGATTATCCTCCCTTTTCCTGCCTGGCCGAAGTCATCTTCCAGGGCGAAAACCTGCGCCGCGTGGCTGAGAAAGCTAGAGACTTTGCCGCCAGGATAAGAGATTCGGGCGGGGACATAGAGATTTTTGGGCCGTCCCTGGCGTCTGTTGCTCGGGTGAAAGGGTTGGGCCGTATTCAGGTGGGCTTAAAAGCCAGGTATAAAAGAAAGCTGGACAAGGTTCTAGCAGCCGCCCTAAAGGGAATTCGTTTTAAAAGGTCAGTTTTTCTCTTCGAGTAGTCAGCAGAGGCTCCAGAGCGGGCCCAGGAGCCCGCCTTTTAATCATGTTTTCTAATAATCTTGATGGTGACTGTCTTCGAGACGGTTTGCGAAAGCACGGCTTTGATGGTGACGGTTACTTCGCTCGAAGAAATCTCCACCCAGGTTGGCCCGATATAAGTTACCGAAGCTATCCCTTGGGCATTGGTCAGGGCGTAGGTTTGGCTCAGGCCGTCGGCAAAAATTCCGATATCCTGCTGGAGGATGAAGTAAACCGGGTAATCCTGGACCGGCGCGCCGCCGATGAGCAGTTGGGCTCTGATTTCGGACGTGGGATTCGAATCACCAGCAAAAAGGACATTAGGAATTGCCTCCGCGATGAAGGAGATATTATCGGCATCCCGAACGATATAAAGAGGGGCCGTTTCGTTAATAAACTGCGAGCCTTCCCAGGAGACCATTGCTCTGACATAAACGGTCGTATTGGCCGAGATTTCTTCCGAGAGGGGACCGTAATAGTTAATTCTAACCGATCCTGAACTGTCGGTGGTTTTTGACTGGAGGGCCATATTCCCCTCGAAGTAGCCGAGATCGACTCTCGTTCCCCCGGCGTTAATCGTCTCGAAGAAAAGGGTCTTGCCGGTGATGGGGGTTCCGTCATATTTTTTCAAGGTTGCTGTAATCGTCGTCATCTGGCGTGTGGTCAGGCCGGCGAAAAGGACATTCGGGTTAGCGTTGAGATAGAGAAGGATAGCAAAAGAGGACGGCCCGAGCGGGGAGGGTTCTTCCACGGCGCTTCTTTTACAGGAAAAGAAGCTCGAAATTGTCAAAGCCAAAGAGACGATGATGATGAATGTCGTCTTGTTTGTCTTCATATTCGTCATCCTTATTGGTTTGTATTCCATGGATATTCCGAGCTTAATCTGTTGGCTCTTCTTCTTCAGGGTCAACGTAGTTGGCAAAGTAGATCGTCAGGTAGCCCGTCGCCTTAACTTTGTTTTGGATCATGTCCTGGCCGTAGAAATCGATCCTGGCGATGACCTGGAGGACGCCCTCTGCCCTGCCTTCAGCAAGCCCGATCAGCGGCGGTTCCAGCTTGGCCACTTCTCTGACAACGACAAAAGAGAAGGAGGTCGTATTTCCAACTTTTACCAGGGCTGAGAGGGAACCTTCGAACGGCAGCGGGACGTCGACGCCAGGAGTGTTTTTTCCGTCAACTCTGGAATAAGAAATCGTGTATCGGTTGATGATAATGTCGTTATACTGGGAGGTTCCGAGAAGAGGATCAGGGTCCAGCGTTTCTGCCCTCAAGGTTGCCGTGGCGATATCCGCAAACACTGAGCCTTCTCTTTTGACATCGGATTGAAGATAGTCAGCGGCATTCCCTTCGTTGTCTTGGCCGCGGACGCTTTCGACGATGAGCATGGAGCTTGACTTGGAGTCATCTTCAATGGGATTACAGGCAGAGAGCATGAGGAGAACCGGCAGGACAAACGATATGCTTAAGACCTTTTTCATGTTTTTCATGGTCGCACCCCTTATTTTATGATTCGAGGAGTGATAAAGATGAGCAACTCCCTGTTTTGTTTCGTTCGGGCAAAAGACCGG
>Ga0172363_10004780_pt1 | contig 10934 bp, 9 predicted proteins | sample LakKivs2_kivu2a2_FD_114541 | JGI IMG/M metagenome (GOLD analysis project Ga0172363, IMG submission 114541) | Sediment microbial communities from Lake Kivu, Rwanda - Sediment s2_kivu2a2 | ecosystem: Environmental > Aquatic > Freshwater > Lake > Sediment | place: Rwanda: Western Province, Lake... | reverse complement strand
GCCTGGGAAATAGACCCGGAAAAAACCAAAAAGGGCCTGGCGATTTTAGCCGACGACGAAGACGGAACCATCCGCCAGGCTGTCAGCCGAAGCAACTATACACCGGCTGAGATTTTGGAAAAGTTGGCTAATGATCGTAACAATTTTGTCCGCTCAGGCGTGACCCACAACCTCAAAACGCCCAGCCACATCCTGAATCAATTAGCTAAAAGGGGCAATGTTTATATGGTTTACACGGCCCTCCTTTATAACCCCAATACTCCCCTGGCCGGCCTTAGAGGAGTTGGCAAACAACCCTGACCCCCAGATAAGCCAGCTGGCCAAAAACCGCTTGGACAAGTTCCGCCTGAATTCTTCCCTCTACTAACTCCTAACCAAAATAAAGGGGGCGCCGGTTCTTAGCCGACGCTCCTTTTCGTTAAAACTTCAGGAGACAATCCGGATTTTTTTTATCTTATAACCTTTGCTTTCCAAAAAATATTTGAGTTCTTCCTCAAAAAAATGCAGCTCATTGGCTTCAACCGCATTTTTCGCTTCAATCATCAAACTGCCGTTAAAATACGAAGTGGCCTGGGCAGAAATATTTTTCAAATTGTTTTTTATAAATTCCTGGGCATAGGCGCAAATTGACCTCTCGTCAAATTTTCGACGCAGGCCCATTCTATTTAATTTTTTTCTAATTAAGTATTTGATGTTGTACATTTAAATTTTGATTAAATATCAAAAATTACCATTGCTTCCCAACCGACGCCTGGAGCTTTTTTGAAATAAAGTTCGTGATAAGTGGCGGCTTTAATTTCTTCGCCTAATTCTTTAACTGACATTCCTTCTAATTCCGCTTCCAAGCGAGTATCGGTTAGTTTTGTAAAATTGATTTTAAAATATAAAATTTTCTGCTGGCTTAAAAGCGCCACAACTTCATTTAAAAAATCCACCAGTAGCGCCGCCAAATCAGGCGAATCCACTTTAATTTTATGGGTTTTGTTCGGCCGCTCAAATTCTGACTCATTAAATACCGGCCTTAAGATTTGCCCCATTCCTTTTAGGGCATTGGCAAAAATTTCTTCTTTGGAAGAACCGCAAATTTTTAATCGCACATCAGCGGTGTGGCTTAAAATTTCAAATGGTTTCATTCTTTTTAATCTTTTCTAATTCTTCCCTGACCGTTCGACGGTCATCCCAAGGAACTTTTTGACCGCCCCTTACAACAATCGCCTGCTCTGACCCCTTGCCAGTAATCACAAAACAATCGCCTCCCCGGCAAAGTTTTAATCCTTCTCTAATTGCCTCTCGTCTATCTTCAATAATCCTAAAAGGATGTTTCGCTAATTTTAAACCAACCGCGACTTCTTCCATAATTTTTCGGGGATTTTCATCATAAGGGTCTTCATTGGTGATAATAATCTCATCACAATATTGACTGGCAATTTTCCCCATTAGCGGCCTTTTCCATTTGTCTCGTCCGCCGCCAGTTGCCCCTAAAACGCTTATAATTTTAGCTGTTCCTTTGGGCGTCTCCTCCCGCAAAGTTTCATAAATTGCTATCAAAGAATCTGGCGTATGGGCGTAATCAACATAGACTTTAAAATTCTGGCCCTCTTTTAGTTCTTCTAAGCGGCCGGGTAAACCGTCAAATTCTGCCACTGCTTCTTTAACAATAGTTAAAGGAATATCCAGGGCCTTGGCCGCTGCAATCGCCGCCAAAATGTTCAAAAGATTGAATTGTCCCTTTAATGGAGAGGAAAATTTTAAACCTTCCAGCTCAAAAGAAATGCCATTTTTGGTAAAAGAATAATTTTGGGGTTGAATCAAACAATCAATCTCGCCATCTTTATTTTTCAAACCAAAACCAATTTTCTTTTGAGCCGGATACTTCAAAAAATAAGAAGCGGCCCCATCATCAACATTTATGACGCTGGCCTTTTTAACAGTTGCCTCAAATTTGCCCACTGGATCGCAAATCTGAATTTTCTTTTGCCGGCCAGCCAAGGCGCTAAAAAGTTTTTCCTTGGCTTGCCTATATTTTTCCAAAGAACCATGCGCCTCCAGATGCTCTGGCTGCAAGTTAGTTAAAACCGCCAAATCAAAATCAATAAACTTGTGTCGGTGCTGTTTAATTCCTTCGGAGGTCACTTCCAAAATTACATAACGGATTTTTTTAGACCAAGCAAGGCGCAGAAACCGCTGGACAAAAAAACGGCCTGGCATCGTCATTTTTAATTTATTCGGCCAGCTTTTTTCCGCCAGTTTAAAACGCAAAGAGTTAATCATTGCGGTTTTTTCTCCGGTTTTCTCCAAAAAAGCGCTCAATAATTCCGCCACGGTTGTTTTGCCCTTGGTGCCAGTGATGCCAATAACCACTAAGTGCCTGCTCGGGAAATGATAAATGAAAGCGGCGAAAAAAACTAAAAGATAGTGATACCAGGAAATGATGAAGGCCGGCGTCAGTTTTTTGATTAATTTTTTAATTTGATAAATCATTGCTTTTTGCCCAACATTTTCAGGGCTTCTTTGAGGCGTTCATCAAAAGAAGCGAGCGCTGGCGGAATTTTTTTTATAACTTTTCGGCTCGTTAGGCGGTCATAGCCCAAATCCATTAAAGCATCCTCCAGCTCCAAATCTCCTTCCAGTCTTGCCGCTCCCTCCTCACCGCTAACCAATTTTGATTTCAATTCCAGAATTATTCTTTCTGCAGTCTTTCGGCCGATGCCCGGAGCTCGATTTAAAAACTCTGACTTGTTGGTGATAATCGCTGATTTTATATTATCCACTGAACTCAATCCTAAAAGCCCTAAAGCCGATTTCGGCCCGATGCCGGTTACTGAATTCAACAATTCAAAAAACTCCAGCTCCTCGCGGCTCAAAAATCCGTAAAGCTCCATCGCCTCTTCCCGCAAGTGCAAATAAATGAAAAGTTTGATTTTTTCTCCGATTTTTGGCAATTTCTCCAGAGTTTCGCGGGAAATAAAAATTCGGAAACCAAGGCCCTGATTTTCCAAAACAACAAATTTTTCTGTTTTTTGACTAATGGCTCCCTCCAGAGAATAAAACATCATTATTATTATATATCCTTTTATAACTCGTGAAAAGATTGACGCTCGGCCGCCAACCGTTTGACTTTGTTTTCTATTTCATATATTATAGGAATAATTCGTAATTTTTTACTATGCCAATCACACTCTCGGCTCAAAAAGCCCTGCGACAATCGCGCAAAAGATATCTGGCCAACCAAAAAAAGAAAGCCGAATTAAAAGCGGCCATTAAATCTTTCCGAAAATTCGTTGACCAAAATAAAATCAAAGAGGCGAAAGAACATCTGAAGCTGGTTTACAAAAGACTTGATAAAACGGCCAAGGTCAATTTAATCAAAAAAAATAAAAGTAGCCGTCTCAAATCTCGGCTCAGCGCTTATCTTAATAAGAAATCTAAATAATCAATCAAAAACGGCCCACCTTAGGCGGACTGTTTTTGATTTGGAGCGCAGCCGACGGGATTTGAACCCGTGATCTCTTCCGTGACAGGGAAGCGTGTTAAACCGGGCTACACCACGGCTGCAATAAGTTGCGGGGCCGGGATTTGCACCCGGGTCCCGAGGTTATGAGCCTCGTGAGATACTACTTCTCTACCCCGCTGTTCCTTATTTTAACAGCAAAATTTATCTTTGCAAGGTCTCACACTAAAATTTGGACTGGGACCAAATGCTTGGTTGAATTATTCAAAAAATTTTGCTAAAATTTCAGTAATTCACTCCACATCAAAAAATGGCTGCATAGCTCAGTGGTTAGAGCGAAGGATTCACCTGCCCCCATATGCCGATGTAGCTCAGTGGTTAGAGCGGAGGATTCATAACCCTCAGGTCGGTGGTTCAATTCCACCCATCGGCACAAGGCTTTGGCAGGCGGGTAACCCTTAGGTCGGTGGTTTCCCGCCATAGCGGGATCCCGCCTTCAATAGATTAAATGATATGTGGCGGGACAATTCCACCTGCAGCCACTAAAAAATATCACCCCAATCCATGAATTTAGATGAAATTAGAAAATCAGCCATTCCGGAAATCAGCAATGTCCGCGATTTGGACGAGCTGGAAAAAGTCAGGATAAAATATCTCGGTCGTAGCAGCCATCTGACCGCGATTTTGAAATCCTTAAAAGACCTGGCCTTGAAAGAAAAAAAGAAAATCGGGCCGGCTGCCAATGCCCTGCGTCAGCAAATTGAGCAGGCGCTCCAACAGAAAAGAAACGAACTCGTCCAGAGCGCTGAATTTCAGCCGATTGACATCACAGCTCCCGGCAAAAAAAGAGAAATCGGCCATCTTCACCCCATTTCCAAAGTGGAAGAAGAAATTGAGGAGATTTTCGCTTCAATGGGTTTTGCGATTGCCGAAGGCCCGGAAATAGAAACGGAATTTTACAATTTCGACGCCTTAAATATCCCGGCCGAACATCCAGCTCGCGATATGTGGGACACTTTGTGGATAGAACCGCAAACCCAAGGCTCAAAACTCCATGCCTACCGGCAGGCAGGCAAAGCTCAAAACCTATTACTGCGGACACATACTTCGCCCGTTCAAATTCACTATATGGAAACACATCAGCCGCCAATTAGAATTGTTGCGCCGGGCAAGGCTTTCCGGTATGAGGCCAGCGACGCTTCCCACGAAATCCAATTCTACCAATTGGAAGGCCTGATGGTTGATAAAAACATCAGTTTCGCTAATTTTAAATCCGTCACCTCGGCTTTTCTAAAAAGAATTTTCAACAAAAATTTATCCGTTCGATTCCGGCTTGATTATTTCCCGTTCGTTGAACCGGGCGTGGAGGTTGGAGTTTCCTGTCCGCGATGTTCGGGTCGCGGTTGTTCGCTTTGCGGGCAGAGCGGCTGGCTGGAAATCGCCGGCGCCGGAATGGTTCACCCGAAGGTTTTTGAGGCTGTTGGCTACAATCCCAAAGACGTCCAAGGATTTGCCTTTGGTTTCGGCATAGACAGAATTGCGATGATTAAATACAACATTCCGGATATCCGTCTCTTTAATTCCGGCGACTTAAGATTTATAAAACAGTTCTAATCATGAAATTTTCTTATAATTGGCTTAAAGAATATCTACCTAAATTGCCCAAACCAGAAAAACTGGCTGAAATTTTGACTATTAAAAGTTTTGAAGTGGAAAAAATTGAAAAAGCTGGCAATGATTATGTTTTGGATATTAAACTTTTAGCCAATCGTTTTTCTGATGCCAGCGGCCATCTGGGATTGGCGCGGGAAATCGGCGCGGTTTTTAATTTAAAAATCAAAGAGCCAGCCGTAAAAATTAAAGAAGCGTCGGAAAAGGCCTCGTCTTACCTAATGGTCAAAATCAATGACCATAATGACTGCCCCCGCTACAGCGCCAGAGTAATGACTGAGATTAAAGTTGATTCCTCCCCCCAATGGCTCCGAGACCGATTGGTGACTTGCGGTTTGCAGTCCATTAATAACATCGTTGATGCCTCCAATTATGTGATGCTTGAGACCGGCCAGCCCCTCCACTGCTTTGATTACGACAAAATTGTCGACCAAAACATCAAGCCGATTATTGTCCGCCGCAGCCACAACCAAGAAACCATTGAGACATTGGACGACAAGATTTATGATTTAAATCCGGAAGTGCTGTTAATTAGTGATTTGAAAAAACCGTTAGCCATTGCCGGCATCAAGGGCGGTAAATCAACCGGCATCAGTCCCGAAACTAAAACTATTGTCATCGAAAGCGCCAATTTTGACCCGGCGCTCATTCACCGCGTCTCCAAATATTTAAATCTCGTTAGCGACGCATCGATCCGGTTTGAACATAAAGTTGACCAGAACTTAACTGAAATTGCCTTAAATCGCCTCGCTTCGTTAATCCAAGAATTAGCCGGCGGTAAAATAATGAAAGGAATAATTGATGTTTATCCGAAAAAAAATGCCAAAAAAGCCCTTGGTTTTGACCTGAAAAAATTTGAAAACTTTGCCGGCGTTAAAATTCCCTCCGGCCAAATAAAAAATATCTTTGAACGGCTTCATTTCAAAATTATCCGCCAGCAAAAAAATAATCTTATTTTGGAAATCCCCTCTTGGCGCCTTGATATTGAACGGTTTGAAGATCTAACCGAGGAGATCTTGCGGATTTATGACTATAACAAAATACCGGAGATTCCGCCCGTTGGAATCTTGGCCCTAGCTCCAAAAAATGAAGAAGTGGGTTGGCGCCGCCGAATCAAAAAAACTTTGGCAACTCTGGGATTAAACGAAGTTTATAATTATTCTTTCATTTCTCAAGCTGACCTCACCAACTTTGATTTAAAACCCGAGCAAACTATTCAAATTGCCAACCCCATTAGCTCGGAGTTTGCCTTTTTGCGGCCGACTTTAATTATCAACCTGCTAAAAAACAGCGCCAGCAATTTCCGCTTCTACGATGAGGTGAAGGTTTTTGAATTGGCTAAGGTCTTTCAGAAAAGCGCCCTTAATCCATATGAAGAATGGCGGCTGGCTGGATTAATTTCTCACAAAGACAAAAAATCCCACCCATTTTTGGAATTAAAAGGCGCTGTTGAAAAAATGTTTGAGGCCTTCGGATTTTGGGATTTGGATTTTCAGGATTTAAGACAGAATCCCTGGCTGATCGCTGGCCGCGCCGCCGAAATCAAAGTTGACGATGAATCGCTCGGATTTATCGGCGAAATCAATCTGGTTCTGGCGCAAAAATACAATGATGGCTATCCGGCAGTTGTTTTTGAAATGGATTTGGCGAAAATCATTAAATCCATCAAGGAAGAATTGGAATACGAGCCCTTGGCCAAATTCCCGGCCGTCATTCGCGACATTTCTTTGCTGGTGGATAATGAAACTCGGGTTTCGGAAATATTAAATGTCATCTATGAATCGGAAACAAAAACATTGCGGGATGTTGATTTGTTTGATATGTATGAAGGCGAAAAGCTCGGGCCCGATAAAAAAAGCTTGAGTTTCCATTTGATTTTTCAGGCTGACGATCACACTTTGACCAACGAAGAAATCGGCAAATCATTGGAAAAAATTATTTCCAATCTTAAATCTCAGCTGAACGCGGAAATTAGGTAAATAAATGGTTTGGAACCGGCCCCGACCTTGGATCGGGGCCGGTTATTGACCTCCACAGTTTATTATGATATAATACAACCAGCACAGAATGAAGTCGCCGAAGGCGACCCACATTCTGAGCTTAAAAACTTCATAGGAAGGAGAAATACTATGACTATCTGGATCTGGTTTTTGGCGGGGCTGATTGGACTGCTTGTCTATATCAACCTCGGGCATCTACTTTTCTATGTTTATCAAAAGGCAATCTGGGCTTGGAACACAGACAAAGAATTCAACCTGGTTGCCAAATTTATTTTACCGTCGCCAACCATTTTTGGGATTTCTCGTTCAGGGCTGACTGAGACGCTCTTGAACGATGAGGACCACCGCTCTACTTCCTGTGACTTTGCAAGGTTTTACAAAGCTTATGACCCTATCATGAGGGTTGTGATTGTGGGAATTTGGCCTTTGGTACTGGGAACCTTCTGGTGTTGCGCCGCCGCTGATTGGACTTGGTGGCTCCTCTATAAAGTCCTTGTATCCGGCCATTGGACAGAAAAACTCCGCTAAAAAATCCTGTAACAATTTGGCTTCAAACAGGAAAAGGAGGTCTCCAATGCTCTAGTAAAACTAAATCTAACAACCTTCGAGTCAACTCGAAGTCGCGACAAAATCCGGTCGCGTAAACAAGGGTAATCTCACGCCTGAGGAAGGAGGAAGTGGCAACTGCTGCTTCCTCCACTTTTTTTATTTTGACAAAATTTAATTTCCAGATAAGATAGGGCTGGCTGTTTAAATCTTGAAAAGGGAGCTGTTAATGACCAAAGAAACCATTACTTTGGATGAATTAAGCCGAATGGGCGCTTGTCCCAAAGCTCTGATGCATTTTCTTTCAGAATTTGGCCCGGAAGAAGCGAGCATCAAAACCATCGTCACAAGATTGCACCAGTGGCAAAAACTTGGCGGCAAATGGGGCAAAGAAGCCGCAAGCTGGGAAGTTTGGCTGCTTTCCCGCAACAGTGAACTGACCGAAGCTCTTCTCAAAAACGGCGCCAATGTCAATGTTAAAGATGGCCTTTCTTTGAGTCTTGCGGTTCTCCGCAACGACCCCGAACTGGTCAAGATTTTATTGACCTATGGAGCGAGAACTGACACCCCCACTCTTTTCCCCTCTGCCTACGAGATAGCTGTGGAATCCAAACACCTTGAAATCGCCCAAATGCTGAAAGCCGCTGCCGAAAAAACCGCTTCCTGAAAACGAACAATAACGAAAAAGGCGGTCGCCCCGTGGCGACCGCCTTTAAATTTCCTTTTTTCTTGTCCGTTCTTTATCATTCCTGATATGGCACGATGTCGTCAAAATAAACTTCGCCGCTCCGACCCTCCACCAGAAAGCTTATTTGCTTGGCGCCATCCACTGGTTTCCAATCTAATATTAGCCAATCGTTATTATCCACCTTAAATTTGTATTTTCCCATATCCGCATTCCAAACAAAATACCAGTGCGACCAATTATTCGGAAATATCCTAACTGGGTAGACGACATAGTTGCGGCCATCTCTTAAATTAATGTAGCCGTCGCCCCCTAAGCTCACTGATATATTTGGGTCAATCGATACTCTTAGTTGGGTCTCTGAGTTTTGAAGAGCAACCCACAAGGACAACCCTCCGTTTAATGAGACAGTTGGAAAATCTCTATAAATCCAGGCCGAGCCTTGGCGATAGCGTCCTCGCAGAGCCTGAGAAGACCTTTTACCTTTATTGCTTTCTATTGTCCAAGGCCCTGAATTGCTACCCGAAATCCAATCTCCCTGTCTATAATTTGCGCCGAGAAACGGACCAGTGGAGTAATTTTCGAAGTTTTCACAAAAAACTGGACCTTCCTGATAAGTTGAACAATCCAATAGTGGATAAGGGATAAAAGTTTCTGACCGCGCTACGGAAGAATGGCGAAAATTATTGAAAATTTTCAAACCAAAATAATAATTTTTGTCAGTTTCCAAGGTTGAAGCATCTACTTCAATAGTTGCCATAACATTGCTGGGCATCAAACCGCTCGCCAATGAAGCGGAATTATTCCAATTAATATTAGTTACCGACCCATCAGTCCTATAGCGAATATCGTAACTCAATTCTCCCTCGCCGCCAATTTGAAATTGGAAAATAATTTTTTTGTTAGGCTCGTCGAAGGTTGCGCTAAAATTCTCTGGCTCTGGCGCCAACGGTTTTCTCGGATTTTTTTCAAACAGAAGATAATCCTGGGCCTGGCTCCCTTTTACTTTCCACCACCAGCCATTGCCGCTCTGCCATTCAAAAACCGCTGGCGCGATAAAATCGGCTTCTTGAAAAGCACCATCAATTTCAAAATGAAAACTATGAGGAACACCCGGCATCCAATCCAAATCAACAATGTTGGGATTATCGCTAACGATAAAAAATGAATCGGTTAAATTAGTGGAGATGCGAAAACTCCTTCCATACCACCCCCTCACATTTAAAGCTGAATCTGGCCGAGCATCAAAACCAGAAAAACATTTTCCATCATTACAATAAAAATCATTTTCGGTTTTATTCCAAAGAAAGGAAAATCCCAGGGCGCAATATCTGTCTGTGCAAGGCAGGGGGCTGGGGAAATTATACAATGTGAAATCAAGCCAATTTTTACCGAGACAGGAATAAAAGGCGATGTTATTAATGTAGAGGTTGCCGATATCTTGATAATGCGGCGTGCAAAACGGAATTATAAATTCATAAATATCAGACATATCCGAACTTAATTCTTCGCTGTCTTGAGATTTTACGGCGAAATAATAAATGCCCTCAGAAAATCCGATAAGATTTGTCTCGTATCTCTGTGTTGTATCATTAAAAATAATTGCGGTGGAATTGGGCGATGGCAGATTATCCCAATTTTCCTCGGTTACTTCTTGGAGCGAATAAGCGAATTTCACCATGAACGAGGGGCTATCAACTGCCGCTTCTCCCAAGTCAAAAGACAAAACCAATTCATCGCCCTCTCTAATTTCTCCCTGAAGGTTAACGGGCTTAGGCGGCTGCGAGCGCGGCTCTGGCAAACTTTGCGAATTTTGAGGGTCGGGCCCATCACGAACAATAAAATCTTCAACCGTATCCTCAACGTAACCAGTGTAATTGGTTGTATTATAACCATTGCCCAAAAATCGATCATCTCCCCACATCATTGATTCCCTGGTGGAATAGGAATTCGCCTTTCTCTCCAAGCTGCCATCATCAACAAATATCTCCCGAACATAGACAACTGAATCAATTAAATTGGCCTCATCGTCCAGCAATAAAACCTTATATATGTTATCGCTTTGAGCGCTTAATTCATAAGAGCGTTTGATATCGGCTAATCGGTTATTAATAGGATTATCGCCATATTGGTTGAGACCAATTAAAAGATAGTCATTCCCTTTGATTTTGGTAATATCTTCGCTCTTAGAACCCAATGTTGCCAAAGCTTTGGTTGAACTAGCATTGACTTGTAATTCCAATTTCCAATGTTCTAAATCAAAATCAGTATTATCGGAATTGTACAATTCTATAAATTCTCTATCTTTATAAATTCCTTCGGCATCATAAAAAATTTCTGAAATCAAAATTTTTGGAGTGGGGGTTGGGGTAGATGTTGGCTCTGGCGTTGGCTCGGGTGTTGGCTCAGGTGTTGCTGTTGGAGCTGGTTCTGGAGTAGGTGTTGGCTCTGGAGTAGAAGTTGGTTCTGGAGGGGGTGTTGACTCTGGAGTAGGAGTTGGTGTCGGCGCTGGCGTTGGCGGAAAGCTATTTTCTTCTTTGGGTGTGCCAAATATTCCGTTAATGCCGGGGCCGTTGTAACT
>Ga0172363_10004778_pt1 | contig 10935 bp, 14 predicted proteins | sample LakKivs2_kivu2a2_FD_114541 | JGI IMG/M metagenome (GOLD analysis project Ga0172363, IMG submission 114541) | Sediment microbial communities from Lake Kivu, Rwanda - Sediment s2_kivu2a2 | ecosystem: Environmental > Aquatic > Freshwater > Lake > Sediment | place: Rwanda: Western Province, Lake... | reverse complement strand
TCGCTTGGTGAAAAACCACCCACCCGGGAAGGGTAAAAATGGGGTCCTCAAAAGAGGTGGGATATATAAACCTTCGCCCGGAATATTCCAATCCACCCAGGGGCAAAATAAGGGGGTTTCCGGAAGTCCCCGGCCGTCGTATTCCTTAAAGAAATTAAGCTCGGCGGCAGTGATCTCATCCGAAACCCGAAGCTCAATTCCCTCTTTTACAATGATCTTGGAGGTTGCGCCGGTTTTTCTCCGGGTAGCATGATTTCCAGGATATACTCCAGGAAGAACTTCATTCGCTCGCTCGTAAACTTCGAATTTGACCTGTGGCAAAATTGATCCGGTGCTTACAGTAAATAAATTACTTAAGATCGGAGTTTTCACCGGCTCAATTTTAGCCAGAACCCGTAAAAGGTTCTTTGACAGAAAATATTTTGATAAAGAATCAGAATAAGCCATTTATATATTCCCCCTATTCCAGAATGATGTTGGGCTCAAGAGCCAACTTGGTGGCATTATCAGGAGCAGTACTATCTACAGCACCGATTTTACACTTCGCTCCGATTGCCACACCATGAATAAGACATAAACCAACGGTATCCTCGCTTGGATCCACCGCAAGATCCTCAATCAGAATGTATTTAGGAGCCGCTTCTGGCGCTGGGGCGGTGGTTGCCGGAACTTCAACTTCACATGTCCCGGTTAAAGCCGGATCGTGTTCAGTGATCGAACAAGCCCCCTCCAGGGTTTGCGCATCGACATTCACCGTGGTATCAGGATCATAAGGGACCCCTTTCCCGTTTACATCAAGGGCCACAATCAAGCCAGCTGGCAAATTCCCCTGATTGGCCTTAAAGGTTATTAACTTGAAAATAGGTGGATGAGCTCCGGAATTGACAATTTTATTCCAACTCTCAAATTGATAAGTCCCAATATCTCCACTTAAAACTTTGGTCGCCATTATTTCCTACCTCCCATATTCCATTTGACTTCTTCCTTATCCTCGCCTTTATCGGGATTTTCCCCCAGGTCCAGCTCGCCGGGTTTCACCGGTAAGGCGATGGAAGTGAAAATTTCAGTCAACACGTCGATCGCCGATTCCTTTTCATTTTCCGAGAGGGTGATTTCCTGTTCCTGGTCCATTTGTTCTGCGAGGGAAATTACCAATCCCGCCTTATCTTTGGGCACCTTCCCCTCAATGGCGGATGTGAGGGTGGCCAGTTTGGCTTCCCGGTACTGCTTTTTCATCTTCTGATTTTCGGCTTCAAGAGTTGCCAGTTTTTCCTTTAAAAGATTAAGTTCGGACAGCTCAATTGACTGCTCACGTGGAGATTCCTTTTCCACTTTTTTATCTTTCTCTTCCTGATTGTTTACAATCATGCTCAAATCCTCCTCTTTCAATTGATTTTCTATCAAAATCTCCTCACCACCACCATTCTCCGTCAGTGATACCACCTGCAAATCCTTAATCGCCGGCGGAGTCGCTCCCAACATCGCCAAGTGTCTCAACCTGAACTTTCCATCGTCTTTTCCCTTTCTCGCCGAAATTGACCAATTCCGATAATAGCCCTTATCCCAGGCCTCTTTCATCAAATCATTAAGTTCCACCTCTCCCAATAGAGTTGTTCCTTCCTTCTTCACCGAGGTGATCCATCCGAAAGCCGGGAGATAATCCGCTTTTTGATGACCGATAACAATCGGAACCCGACCCGAAAACGTCTCCTCCATTTCATTCAGGTCTTTTTCCTGTATAACGACATCGTTATATTTCCCAGTTTTGCATAGCTCCAGTTTCATCTTTTCACCACCTTTCCGGGGAAATGAAAAAGCCCCTGAGGAAGCCCCAGAGGCTTTATGGAATTCATATTCAATTTTTTATCAATAATTATAGGTCCTGCAATATCTTAACTTTATCTTTATTCCACTTATAAACTGGTAATTTCTTAAAGCCTTCAACCGTTAACCCCATAGACTTTATAAACATCTTTAACTGATCAACAGTCATTGACGCCGGTAAATCCCAAGTTCTTTTAGTCCAATCAGCATTTTCCAGCCTTTCATCAGCATATATAATCATAGTTAACCTCCTTAAACCTCATAATACTATCACTTTCACCGAAAAAAATCAATGAGAGCTCTCAATATTATGCTTAATCGGGATGTATCAGTGACCCCCATGGCGTATTCTTCATCCTTTAGCCCGATAACAACGCATTCCGCTTCCTCTAAACACCCATATCCTGTCCTGGCGGTAGATAATATTCTCCCAACCGGGACATCGCAAGCAATAAGAACCCTATATTCTTCAGAAGAAGTGAAATACAACGCTTGATCCGGATCTAATGAAAAAGAGGAAAGTGGCTGCAACCCAAATTTTTGCTTTATCGCAATAGCATTTGAATCCTTTAACTTCTGCCTCAATTCATCCGTTATATTTAAATCTTTTTCTAAAAGCCCCATCCCCCTTTTATCGAGATTGTATCAATTTATTAATCAATTCGACAGTTGATAAATATGTTTTTGCAAATCTTAAGGGAGAAGAACACTTAATTATTAGAGGTGGAAGAGCAAAACAAACCCTACGAATTAGCAAGGGGGAAAAATTTTATAAACTTCAAGAAGGGAAAAGGGAATTTTACATTTTGAATCCCATTTTTGATTTAACCGAAGAAGCTTTCCAAAAAAACTTAAATCAATTAAAAGAGACATTTGGATTGTGGGAGGGATATGATTTAGGTTTTCAAAGAACAGCATGTTGGTGTTGCCCATTTCAAACTAAGGCTCAATATAAAGCAATCCAAAAATTTCTCCCACTTTGTTGGAATATTTTAAAAAGAAAAGCGTTTGAATGGGAAATTCAAACTGATAGTAATCTTTACCTAATGGCTAAAGATTGATTACTTTAATTCCGTTTTTTTCTAATAATTCACCAGCAAAACCTTTTTTATCGCAAGAGGGCGAATGTTTACAAAGATAAGCTTTTTTACAATTATGTTTTTTAGCAATTTCTAATGTTTGTTGGGCTCCTTTTTTAAAAAAAAGGGAAAGATCATTTCCAAGTATGTCAAATATTTTTTCTCCTTTTTTGTTTTTTAAAGGAGCCGGGGGGCGGGGAACGGATAATCCGCCCAGTTCCTCAGGGCAAACACAAATCAAATTAAATTTTTTAGAGAGCCTTGAATATTTTGCGGGGCTTGATACGATTTGACCGTGGTAACGGTAGGGACCACCTAAAAAACACTTTGAAAAAAGAACATTTTCTTTGTTTTCTAACATTTTTTACCTCTTTAATTTATTTATTGAAAAATATTATCATATTTCAAAAAAAAAGTCAATATAGCCGTAACGAAAATTTGCCGCAATTGTTAATAGCATTGTGCATAAGATGTCATGACAAGTTTCATGGAGGGTTAGTTGGAAATTAAAAATGTAATGATTGAAAAACTCAAATATGCACCTTACAATCCCCGGAGAATCAGCGATGAAGTTTTAAATAAACTTAAACGAAGCATTCAGGAATTTGGATACATTGAACCTATAGTGGTCAATAAACGAACCATGCACGTAATCGGAGGGAACCAAAGGCTAAAAGTATTAAGGCAGTTAGATATTAAAGAAGTGCAGGCAGTTATTGTTGATTTAGACGATACCCATGAGAAGGCCTTGAATATCGCTCTGAATAAAATAAATGGCGAGTGGGATTTAGGGAAGTTGAAGGATATTTTTCTGGAGTTTGAAAACAATGAGGTTGATATGGATTTAACCGGGTTCAACCTCGATGAAATAGAGAATATTGTAGAGCATTCTATGCTGGACATTGAAAAAATAGATATTGAGCCATTTTTTGAAGAAAAAGTAGTTTTTTCCCTGGAGAGAGAAAAGGCATATTTGACGGAAGAGGAATATCAGAAATTTAAAAATTACCTTTTAGGCCATGGAGAGACGATCGAAGAAGGGATTCGGGAGATTATAAAGGATGTTTCGGGTTGAGATTGGGGGAAGAGTTCGGGATTTTGAAGCGGCGAGTCAGGCGGCTGGTTATGCGGTTCAAAGGTGTAGGGAGTGTTATTCCACTTTGGAGGATTTAATTCGGGAAATCTGGACGTGGGAAAAGGCAAAGCGGGATTATAACCGGCAGGGCAGTGCATGACATCTATGTCAACAAGGACGGAACAACGCGCTACGACATGACCCAGCTGCCCATCACCCACTTCAAGCCAGCCGAAGTGAGAACCTCGATTGAGCGTCTCAAGGCCCTCGGCTACACTACAGACATCGAGGGAAGAGAGCTCACTGATCCCAGCCAGCTCCTCGAGCTCAAGCCCCAGGACATCATCCTGCCCGCCTGCCCGAACTCGCTTGACGAGGGCGCTGATGCTGTGCTCGTGCGCATCGCCCAGTTCATTGATGACCTCTTGGTACGGTTCTACGGCATGAAGCCCTACTACGCTGTCAAATCCCCTGAGGATCTTGCGGGCCACCTCGTCGTTGCGCTGGCGCCCCATACCTCAGCAGGCACGGTGTGCCGCATCATCGGCTTCTCAAAGACCCAGGGGTTCTATGCGCATCCCATGATCCATGCGGCAACCCGGCGCGACTGCGACGGCGATGAGGCTTCGGTCAACCTCCTCATGGATTCCCTCCTCAACTTCTCGCGCCAGTTCCTGCCTGCGCACCGCGGCTCGACCCAGGACGCCTGCCTCGTCATCACCTCGACGGTCATTCCCTCAGAAGTAGATGACATGTTCTTTGACCTTGATGTTCCGTGGCGCTACCCGCTTTCCTTCTATGAGGCCTGCGCCAGCTATGCCAGCCCCCGCGACGTGCCGGTGGAGCAGGTGGCAAAGCGCCTGGGCACCCCTGCGCAGTACGAGGGCTTCGGCTTCACGCACCCGGTCGAGAGCATCAACAGCGGCGTGCTCTGCTCCTCGTACAAGTCCCTGCCATCGATGGAGGAGAAGCTCAGGGGCCAGATGGAGCTTGCCGAGAAGATCCGCGCGGTTGACGCAGCCGAGGTCGCGACCATGGTGATCGACAAGCACTTCATCAAGGACATCCGGGGCAACCTCCGCAAGTTCTCGATGCAGCAGTTCCGCTGCGTGAAGTGCAACAAGAAGTTCAGGCGTCCGCCGCTGATCGGCAAATGCGACAGCTGCGGGGGCAAGATCATCTTCACGATCTCCGAGGGCTTCATCGTCAAGTACATCGAGCCGAGCATCAGCCTCGCCGAGAAGTATGCGGTGCATCCCTATCTCAGGCAGAGCCTTGAGCTGACAAAGCAGCGCGTCTACGGCGTCTTTGGCAAGGACAAGGACAAGCAGGAAGGGTTAGGCAAATGGTTCGGCTAGCTCATGCTCACGGCCTGCACATAGGGGATGCCGTTGAGCGAGAGAGGGCTCTTCTCTGAGACTGCGCCGCAGGCAACGCCTGCCTTCACCACCCGCTTGCCCACAAGCGTAATCATCCAGGCCCTGCCAATCAGCTCAACGATTTCGTCCTCGCTTTTCCTCGTGCCGGCATAGAATGGCGAGCTCAAGTCGAGCACGAACCCTTTCCCCTCAATCTTCGTGCCAATGAGCTCGCTGTCGCACACCGTGAGAATGAGCCTGCCGTCAGCGGTGAGATGCTCTGTGGCAATCATCTTAAAGCTTGGTCTTGAGCGGGTGCCGTGCCCCACAGGCGAGGCACTTGAGGAAGGTTACCGGCCCCTCTTTCGTGAGCTTGGTGTCCGGCCGCTTGCATTCCGGACAGATGACGAACAGATCGACATACTTCTTGATCTTCTCGTTGATGCGGGATGCCGGGATCTTGCTCCCAAGGATGAGGCCGGTGGCCTTGAGGTCGCCCGGCGTTGCAAGCTCGGTGAGGATGAACTTGAGGAGGTGTTCAGGATCCCGCTGGAGCGCGTCCGCTATCTGGTTGAAGTTTGAGATGATGGTCTTGTTGCCCTGGATGTGGCCTGTAACCGAGGGGATCTCGAAGCGGTCCTTGGCCGCCGTAATCTCCGGCAGTTCGCTCCGGGCCTTCTTGAGGAGTTGCTCGTAGTCCATGGCAGCGAGAGAGTCGCGCATTCTATATAAATCTATCCCTTATGCGTACCATGACTCCGTCACCATCTGCTCCCTGGCGGTAGCCAGCTCCATTATCTGTCATTGAAAGAGAGCAATCAGGGACAGCCCAGAGAACTCACTGGCGCACTGCTTCAATCCAGGTCGCGCATGAAATCGTGGATGACCCGAAGCTTTTCTATCTCAACCGGCCAGCCCACGAGGGCCCGGTCGATCTTGACCGTGCGGATGTGGTTGTTCTTCTCAAGGAGATCGAAGTGGTAGGAGACCTTTGAGATGTTCGAGATGCTCGGCTCCATGCCGAGGCGGCGGCAGACAGCCGAGGGGTAGGTCGGCCAACTCTCCTTCACGATGCGGTAGACCTCGCTCGTGAGTTCCTTTCCTCTCGGGTTTGTCTTCATCGTCCCTTCTTGAGCGTCTTGAGCCTGTCCCAGGTCTCATAGGTGAGGCTCTGGTCCTGCTCGCTCTCGACCTTGATTGCGCCGATGAAGAGTTTGGTCATCTCGTTTTTCGGGAGCGTCTTCTGGAGCGTCTTCTTGAGCGCGGCGCAGAACGTTGCTGCCTTCTTCTGGTCCGTGAAGTGTGCGTTCATGGCCAGCGGGGCCTCGGTCATGATCTCGAAGAAGCCGCCCTTTTCGAACATGAAGCGCTCGTAGCTCTTGCTCTCGATGATGTCCATGCCAATGTAGGTGATGGCCTCGCCGTAGCCCTTCTCAAGCCGGGTGATGAAGCGGAGCATCTCCTCTTTGGCCCGCTCGTGCTCAGCGAGAGTCTTCCTCACGCTCCCGGCCGTCCTGATAGCGAAGGGCATGAGCTCGCCGACGTCGAGCACTGGAACGAAAAAATGGTTGGTCTTCATGGCTCAGAAAGCTCAATGCATGAACTTCTTTTTATATCCTTCTCTTTTCTTCCCTTTAATGCCACGCTGAAATGATTCGGTGTACGATTCCCCGAGATGGTTTCGTGAATTCGGCGATCAACTGTTTCGGCCCATCACGGTGTTTGAAGATGCCTTCCGCGGTCTCCCAAATCCATCCTGAGTCTTTAAATCCTCCCCAGGGGGCGTGGGGATCAAATCCCTGCAGATAGGTACTATTCACGAGCGAGAAGCCATGGGTTTTTCTCAGTTCCCGAGCAAGCGCCTCTGCCTCACTATCTCCAAAAACGCTGCTGCCTAGAGCGTATCTGATCCCGTTTGCCTCGGCGAGTGCCTCGCGGTTCTCTTTGAAGGATTGAATGGGAATCAGCGGACCAAAGGTTTCCTCAGTCATTACCTTCATCTCTCGAGTGACCCCGGTAAGAATTGTCGGCGTTACCCAGTAGAGGGTTGTGCCGCCCCATTCCTTCTCAATCACCGTGCCACCACTCAGCACCTGCGCTCCCTTCTGCGTGGCATCCTCCAGCTGTGCAACAATATTTTCAATGGCACGCCGGCTCATGATGGGGCCGATGTCTGTTGCAGGATTGCGCGGGTCTCCTACGTTCAATGTCTTAGTGATCTCAACGAGCGCCTCAGCCGTACGAGGGAGAATCTCCTCGTGTACATAATACCTCTCGAGAGACATGCAGACCTGGCCCGAGTTAGCATAGGAGCCCAAGGTAATGGTGCGAGCATAGGTATCGAGATCCGCATCATTCAGAATAATGCAGGGATCCTTGCCCGGCCCCTCGAAGATGAACTTTTTCTTGGATTTCCGTACCTGCGCCTCGTATCCCTTCACCCAGGAGTCATGGCCGAAGACATGAATCACTGCCGTGTCATTGCTGAAGTGGCGAGTGAGGAATCCTTTGCTTTCCTCATGATTAAATGAGACCCTCTTCCCGAGAGAGTCCCTGACGATTCCCTCAAGCAATGCTGCCGTCTTCTTGGTCTTGCCCGAGAGATGTATCTCAACCTCATTGCCGCCGAGATACGCTGCCCCGAGGCTCATCGGAAGGAGGACACCCACAGAATTGTAGGGAAGGATGATGGCAACCTTGCCTGCACGACCTCTTTTTCTTACTGCAGGAATCTCTCGGTCGAAGGTTTTGAATGCCTGTGCGCCCAGGCCCAGTTCGAGCTGCGCATGGCTCACCGTGCTTCCGGCCTCTTCAGCAATATATCCTGCAAGCGTTGATGCGTTTGATTCTATCTCTTCACCTAACCGGTAGAGTCTCGTGAGCCGGCTCATCTTCCAAACCTCTTGGTAATCCTTCTTTTTGTCTCTTCATTGAGAAGCGTCTCAAGAAAAAAGGCGTATTCCTTTGAAGGGTCTCTCAGCGCACACCGCGCGGCGCGATAGGTATACTCCGGAACAATCCCCTGCGGATCCCACTGGAGTTGAAGTGATTCCTCCCTTGAGCAGGAAACCTTCGGTTGCGTATCCCTTGGGTTCCTGGTGAATTCTTCTGCTGCTGCACGTGCTTGGCCATCCTCGACCACCAAATCAACGAGTCCTATCTCATAGCCTTCCCGGGCAGTGATCTGCCTGCCGGTCAGCACCAGTTCAGCAGCGTGCTGGAAGCCAATCCTCTCAGGCAGGAATCGCGTTGCATAGGCTCCCGGACTGAAGCCGAGCGTGACCTCTGGCTGGCCTATCTTTGCGTGCTCTCCTGCAATTCGATAGTCGCATGCATAGGAGAGCTCAGCACCGCCGCCGAGCGCGAGCCGCTCGATTGCTGCAATGAGCCTTGAGGGATGATTGTAGAGCTGCTGGAAGAGGCCGCGGGCACGCTGTGTAATCTCTTGCATCTTCTGTGGATCAAATGACAGCGCAACCCATTCGCTCAAGTCTGCGCCAGCGCAGAAGCAATCCTCTCCAGAGAGAATAATCCATGGAGGGGCATTCTGTACGGGAAGAACCCTCTGGAACTCCTCAACCATTGCACTGTTAAGGGCATTCCGCTTCTCGGGCCTGGAGAGGGTGATATAACCAATATCCCCTTGCTCATGGTAGGTGATGAGCTTGCTCATGCAACTCCCCCATTCACTGCAATGATTTGCCCCGTGAGATACCCTGCTTCGCGTGAGGCAAGGAAGGCAACGGCTGCAGCAACCTCCTCTGGCCGTCCCAGGCGTCCGAGGGTGATGGCCGCAATCTTCTTCTCAAGGATCTTCTCAGGCACCAGTCTCATCATCCCTGCCGTCGTATAGCCTGGATTGACCTGGTTTACGGTAATATCAAGCTTTTCTTTGCCAACTGCCTCCCTTGCTGCAGTCTTGGTGAGCCCCCCAAGCCCCGCCTTTGCTGATGCATAAGCAAGAAGGCCCTGCTCACCAATTGAGCCACTGACAGAACCAAGGTTAATGATTCTGCCATAACCCTGCTGCTTCATGTGCGGCACCACAGACTTTATCATCAAGAAAGGCCCAACTAAATCCGTGGCAAGGGTTTCCATCATCTCTGCATATGAGATGTCTTCCATTTTCTTCATCGGGCCTGGAATGCCGGCATTATTGACGAGAATATCAATGCTTTTCCCGCGGTGAATGATAGAATCCACTGCTTGCTTCACAGAGGTTTCATCGTTGACATCAAGCTGTACTGGTTCTGCAACAATTCCATAGCGTGCAGAGAGTTCCTTTCCAAGGCACTCGGCGACCGATGCCTTCGTGTGGTAGCCGATAAAGACGCCAGCACCCTGCCGTGCCAATGCATCAGCAATCGCTGTGCCGAGGCCGCCCGTTGCACCCGTGACGAGGGCGTTCCTGTTTGTAAGGCTGAATAACGGGTAGTTAGTTATTGTTTCCATGGTAATCCCTCCAAATCAGATATGCTCCGGCCCATGCAAGACCGGCGCCCATCCCAATCAGCATCACTCGATCTCTGTCATTGAGCTTGCCCTCATCTATCGCATACTCCAGCGCCAGTGGCACGGAAGCTGAGGACGTGTTTCCGACGGTCTTGAGGTACGTAATGACCTTTGAGGGTTCGATGTTGAGCATCTGTACTGCATCTTTGATGATATTGACTGATGCCTGATGGGGGACAATTAGGTCGATGTTCTGCAGATTGCTTCCCGTTTCCCTGCACAGATCAAGAACGGTTTTGCAGAATGCAGCTACGGCAAAGCTATAGACCTCCTTATCATTTGAAATGAGAGAGGGGTCCTGACCTTTTCCTGTGACAAGGAGTGCTTCACCCCTTCTCCCATCCGAGCCGCTCACTGCTGCAATGATCCCATAGGATTGATTTTTGCTCTGCTCAACCACCACGGCACCCGCAGCATCACCGAACAGCGCAGCCTGCTTAAACCGTTCGTGATGAATGATGCTTGACATGCGCTCGGCACCAATCACCAGGCCGTAGCGATAGCCACGGCGATCCATGATCGGCCCCGCATCAATGAGCGCCTTCACGAAACCAGGGCATCCTTCATGATAGTCACGGGTATCTGCAGCGCAATCCAACCTGGCCTGGACAACTTTCGAAGTGCCAGGTACAACATTGTCATTCGTGACTGTTGAGACAAGAATCAGGTCAATCTCTGCAGGCGTCAGCCCTGCGTCATTGAGGGCGTTGCGTGCAGCCTCGGTTGCGAGGTCTGCCGTGGTTTCATCAGTTGCCCAGTGCCTTGTGAGAATCCCGTACTTCTGCTCGACCCATTGCTCAAGGGGTCTCCCTGCCTTCACAGGATCGTAATCTGTGACGATGCTCTCAAGTTCTTTGTTGGTGATGGCTTTTTTCGGGAGACCGGTTCCCACTCCCCTGATGACCGTTTGGTACATTGCGTCCTCCATCACCCCTTCTCTCTGTTGTTCGCTCTCCCATTCACTCTCAGGGATGAGCTGGAATTCAACTCGTTTATTGGAGAACTCCTGTTCGAGATCTTCCCAAGTTTTTTCCTGAATTGACAAGTACCTTTAGCAAAGCGACATTTTGGATTTAAAAAAAATTAT
>Ga0172363_10004776_pt1 | contig 10939 bp, 8 predicted proteins | sample LakKivs2_kivu2a2_FD_114541 | JGI IMG/M metagenome (GOLD analysis project Ga0172363, IMG submission 114541) | Sediment microbial communities from Lake Kivu, Rwanda - Sediment s2_kivu2a2 | ecosystem: Environmental > Aquatic > Freshwater > Lake > Sediment | place: Rwanda: Western Province, Lake... | reverse complement strand
CTGTAGAGGTGGTTGCAGGCCTCTTTACACAAGGATCTATTGTTTGGCAGGCTGCAGAGTTTCCAATACCATATAAAAGGGTATCGCTGAAAATCTCAATATAGATTGGTTTGCTAAATTTTAGACAGTCCATATTTCTGTTTCTTGAGGGATTTGCTGTGTACCTCTCGTTTCTTATTTTTTCCTCTGATAAAAAGCCTTTTATGGGATAACCAGTAGAGTTTTCGGCAATGCAGCTTGATAAAACAGTATCGCCAACAACTAGCGATTCCCTGTCGATTCTGTTCTCTGTATAGATTAAGTTATACTGATTAAAGGCAAAAAATATAGACAAAAGAACTATGGCTACAGCTCCAGTCGATAGTATTTTCATGAAAGTTTCGCTAAGTGCAAATATTCCACCTTTCATACTTCCATCGCCTGAATTTCTATTTTACATCTATTGTTTTCAAAATATTTTTTAATAATCAAAGTTCCACCGGTTTTATCAAAGCTAACTTTGCTCATACAATCTAAAAATCCATAACACTCGCTGTCAGAGGAGCAAGATTCTCCAACAAACTTTTTCTCATGTCGACTTGTAATAAAACTTTCAGGATTTCCTACATTGTAGTCAGTATGACAATCAGGATCCTCAAAGTCTATAGATAAATCACCATCGTTATCAAATTCATCCTTGCAGAATTCGTAACCAATGAGACAAATACAAGTACTTGTGCAATTACCGGGACAGGCAGAATCAGTTTCATTGAAATCTGGGTTGTAGGGATTTGATAAAATGCCGTTTTGGTGACAACCAGGGTCAGCAGCGTCTATTAGTCCATCTTTATCATTGTCTATTCCATCATTGCACTGAATTACATTAGGTGTTGCGGTTCCAGTATCACATTCCTCTCCCTCTTCTAGAATGCCGTTACCACACATACCATAAGTGCTACTGCAATGACCAGTGGTATCACAACTTAGTGTTCCACAACAATCTGTATGACCAGCACACTTTTCTCCTATAGAACTACAATTTCTCGTGCATGTTCTAACAATATCACAGTTTGTTAAAAACGCCTCTTCTGTTGGAGTAGAAAGTTTATTTTTTGGGTCTGGTTCAACGAGTATTTTAGGATAAGGATTGTCGTTTAAAGAAATAGTATGTTTAAGATTTATTGCTATCTTTGCTTCAAAATCTCCTGGGGAATATGATGCAACTGTTAAAATAGTCCTTAGGTTTTCTTGAAGATTTGAGGGTTCTACCTCAGTTAAATATCCTAGAAAGTTGTAAGCTATTCCTCTGCCAAAAACTGTTGCTAGAATTATAAGAATAACAAATAAACCTACAATAAAAAGTAAAAAATCTTCAGTTATTCCCTTCATGGTGAACTCTTCTTACATATTCTTTCTTCTGGGTCGCAAGTATAACCAACAGGACAGGCTATAAGGGATGGGTCCGCACCAAATGGGTCGCATTTTTCAAGCCATACACATTTAGCTGCTGATTCCTGCATGCATTTGTCATTTAGAGTAGCAGCTTTTCTAAAAACTTCAAATACTCCAGTTGGTGTTTTAATTGGCCAGGCAAGTGAAGTATCACCCATAAGTTGTATACCATAACAAAGGTCATTGATACTTATTCCAGTAGCCTTCCAAGCCTTTTTACCTACAATTTTCAATTTATCTGTTATGCTCTTTTTGCTAAAATCTTTGAATCTTTGTAGTAAGCTTACAGATTTTTTAGCAGCTTCTGTACTCTTTTCCCCAGCCTTCTCGAAGCTACCAAAACTTGATATCATCTGAATGTTATCACATATATCAGCTGCTTTCTGATAATTCCAATATCCCCATCCAGTTTCTTGTCTTTTCCAACTTGGAACATCTCTATATGCTTGTGTTGCAGCTACTACATCTGCCATTAATATTCCTATGGTAGCATAACCAACACCTTTAAGACAAGCTTTCCAAGCAGCACCTCCTGAGTACCACGCTGTCGCAGCTGCACAAGCTATTGTCAAACCTGCAAACGTGCCATAGTATCCCAATTGAGAAGGACTATCATCTACACCCCAGATAAATTCCTTGTCCGCATAACAATAGTTAGGCGTATCAATCGGGCTCAAACCTATTTGTTGATTCAATATATTAAAAGCTGAACCAGGTTGTTCACAACCGCTAACATCGCATTTATTGCCCTTATCTATGCTAATAAAGACAGTATCTTGACTTTTATCCTTCCATACTTTTGCAACTGCAAAACATGGACTTACTACATAAAACCTTGGATTTACAGTTACAGAATTTGTTGCGACAAGTAAACCAGTGTTTACTCCAGCAGGAGTTCTAGTATCTGCAGCTCCTAATTCTCCAAATCCTATAGAAGGATTTTGTCTCCACAGTTTTACAGTAATAGAACTAGGAACTTTTCTGTCAAGCAAATAAGCAGTAGCGGTTTCTGTTGGTCCTGTAGCTTGTCCTCTCTGTAATTTGCAGATAGACTGACTGGCGCATCCTCCTTCCTGTATTTGTGATTCTTTCTTCAAAGCTTGCTTTATGTTATAAGGACTTTGAAGAACGTTAAGTGCACTATATACAGGGGTTTGACCAATTCTGTTCAAATCAAGAAATACTCCTCTTTTAACTCTTTGCCAAACATCAGTAGCAGCCACTTTAGCACTTCTAGGAATTTTATCCAATGAAGACTCTGATGTTATGAGCGGTGTTGAGAGAAAGCCTATTATCCTTTCTGTAGAATAGCCACTATACATTTTATATGAGGAAGAAAGCAATTCACGCTCAACTCTCTCTGATTTTTTAACCAACTGATTTACTCTAAGAGTTCCTCCTGTCATTGTCATAGGATCATATCCTACAAACATTTTTGTTCTATCAAAAAGTCCTTCATTAGCCATGCTCATTCTTGTATATTCATATGCTTTCTTTACTTCTGATTCCTCCATTAACATGGGTTGACCGCCGTGTGTATATCCCGCAGAGGCTCTTTCAATCAATTTATCTTTTTGAGTTCTTGGAAGGTCTTCCCAAGCATTTTCTATAGACCATTCTCCACCTAAATTTTTAAAATCTTCATATGAAAGAGTTCCTTCTTTAACTTGTTTTGCCATAGTTCTCAAATCATTTCCCATTTTCCTTTGAGCTAGAGAAGATTGATCTATCAAAGGTATTTCACGAGGTGTAAATTTCGTTAAATCTTGTAAGTTGCCCCATTTTTCAAAACTATCAATATACAAATCAACATCAGCAGATGTGATATCGTCTGCAGTTTGGAAAATTTTATTGCCCTGATAAAGGTCTTCCAACTCATCTTTAAATTTGTCAAAATTTTTTTTCATACCTTGCAAAATTTCTTCGTTATTTTCTTTTGCAATACCAGTTACAACACCAATTTCTTCTGACATAATTTCTGGGTTGGTCATTCCATCCTTGTAATTGAAAATCTCATTGAACGCAGTCTTAGCATCTTCAATTTTTCCCTTGATTCTATTGTAAAGATTTTTAGGCTTATCATAAAGGTATTTTTTTATCCATCTATTCTGCCACCACGTCTTGATTCTATTTTTAAAAGGTTGCCAATAATTGGCGTTGATTCTTTCAATCTTGTTGGAGAGCCAAGGAAATCTTGGTGGGATGTAAAGACCCGCAGCAAATTCTTCAGCTTCCTCTCCTTCCATGTTTGCGATAAAATTCTTTATAAAACTTCTACCTTCTTGGGTTACCACTATTCTACCATCAGGCATCCTTAAGGCTAAACCTTCTGCACCTTCTTTGAATGCTCCAATATTTACAAGGGCTTTTTCTTGACTTATATCATCGCCTTTCCACATTTGCTTAAACCTTTCTAGAAGGCCTTTATTTTCTGATTTATAGAGTTTATCATTAACTAAATCATCAACATTTTCTTCAATAGGTTCTTGTGCTGCAGAAGATCCAAGTCTTTTTAAAATCCATTTTATTACTCTATTGTTCTTAACTTCTTCTAACCATTTAGAAATTTCAATTCCAAGAAGACCCTCTACTGCATAAGAAACTGTTGACTTTATCCAACCCCCTACCTTTCTAATTGCTTTTACTACATACTTGCTAGCAAAGGTTAAGGCCTGAATGCCACGAGTCATTAATAAGTAATTAAATATTGACTCAGCTGCACCTCCACTGAAGGGTTGAGACTCACTCCAAGCAAAACCTCCTTCTGGAAAAATTTCATAAGTTAAGATATAAGTAGGTTGTTGAGCTGTGAACTGAGCTGCAAATGAATTCATCATGTTTTTCTCACAGAGTCTTATAGGGACGGAAACATAGTTGTCAGTTTTATCGTTTGTAGGAACGCCTTCTCCTGTCCACGGTTCTACCCCATACTCTAATGCAACTTTGTTTATAGCGTTTGTAAGGCCTATCGCAGTGGTATTAGCAATCTTATCACACTCAGTGCTACCAAAAACGCTAAAAAACATCATGACTAGAACTATAAAGATTATTACTGCTATCGCAGTCTCTAATGCTTGTGAGATTGTTGTCAATTAAACACCTAAGTAGTAGTGGGACAGAAGCAAAAGCCAGGATTCTGTTGTATGTTTACACCTGCTTTGGTTGCTAAGTCCAATAGATTTTCAGGTGTATTGCTCCATGGTACCTTGCATTGAACATTAGTGTTTGTACAATCATAGATGCTACGGTCACCGCAACAGTTTCTCAAAGCTGTTTGATATTGAATAATATCAACCTGTCCTTTGGATGTTACAACTAAATAGAAGAATGCTAGAAGAACTATAATTCCCAACACTATTAGGATGATAGCCATGGTCGACAACTGAATGCCTTTCATTTTAGCACCTCCTATTTATTTTGGGCAACCCGTACATAATTCTTTACAACCCTCATAACCATACGGATTCCATTGTTTGTTTTCTGTGGGTATACCTGGTCTATTATCATATTCTATTGCACATAGGTGAGCAAAGGACTGTGGTTTAGATTCGCCTTCTATTGATATCATTATAGACTCAGCAGCTGTCGGATCGCATTGTGTGTCCTGCCATTCTTTACAATGCATATATAAAATTAATCTGTATGTCATTTGTCCTTGAGCTGTGTTTATATTTAAAGCCCAAATTATAAAAATAAACACTAAAACAAGAACCATAACAATTACTATCGCTTTATCCCTTTCTAACGTCAATCCCTTCATGTATTTAATTTAAGTAGAGCTGACTATTAAAGTTTTATATATTAAAATTTTTAATAACATTTATGAGAGCAATGGAGGTTTCATTATATACTGCTTTGACTGTATTCCTTTTCATTATAGTTTCTGTTTTTTTAGTCGGCTTCTTGTTTGTAAATCAAGTTCAAACTACTCCGGCGGCTTATACTCCACCTACACAAACTGGTGCTTGTAAAACCAAGTTAGATTGTATAAAAGGAATATGCATGAGCATAAACGGAGTTCCGAACTTTTGCGGATGTTTTGAGGATATAGATTGTGGGGGATTACCTTCTATATGCTTTAATAAAAGGTGTACATAATGAAAGCTTTTGTTCCGTGGTTATATTGGATAGTTATTGGCGTGATAATTTTGGCTATAGTACTTGGTTTCATATTGCTCGTAAGATCAGGAATCTTAGAAAGCTTTTTACCTTATTTTAACCTTGTTTCACCAATATAGTCTTCATTTATGTACGTGTAATATTTCATGAATTTCAGACAGCATATTCTTGGTCCATTTAAGTCTAACGAATGTAAAATTACTTAGTAACATTGTGAAGTAGGAGTAGTGCAAGTTGCCCACCAATCGCAACGAGTGCCCAACTCTACACACCAGGCTCCTGGAAAACCTTGTTCGGGGCAACTACAAAATGGGATGAAACAGTTCCAAAAAGGAGTTCCTCTCTGTTTATATTGACAAGAATCTGGAGAATCACTTTCTCCTATACATTTTGCGTTGGTTGTACAGCTACTTCCTCCTTCACCAGTACAAGTTATGCTAGGACACCATTTACAACCAGCAAACATACAATCGCTGTCTGAGGTATAACTTGAACACGGGTTAGGTGGAGTGGCAGGTGCGTTTGAAGTATCACAAAATGTCACAGTTGGATATAGAAAGTCTCTTTCCGGCATTGTGTTATTAGGTTTTATATATTTAAAGGCTATTCTGACCTTTATCTTTCCCTTACAAATGTCATTTTGGCAGTTTCCTATTATTAATTTTTTGTTAAGGCGTTCCATAACAGTATTCAAAGAATTATCCCAACAATCATTTTCATATACAAGTGACCTAGTTGCATCTGTCCATGAGCCCTGATAAATTCCATCATTATCTTTCAACCAATCAAAACCTGTTGTAGAGCTTAGGTATAGGAATAAGTTTTGCTCCCAGTTTCTGAAACCTGTCTTAATAGCAGACTTTATCTCTTCAACAGTGTATTCTTTGTCTAAGTTAGATTCAAAATAGTTATACAAAATTATTTCCTTATTTTCAAAACTAGAAACATTATAAACGTTTATAGGATTAAAATCTTTCAGAAAATCATTTAAATCTAAAATATTTTCTCCTTCATATTCTGCAAAGGCGTCTTGAGAACAAACATAAATATCAAACATACAATTTTTTTGGAAATCCACATCCAATTTTCCAAGTTGTAATTTTATATTACCTCTATTAAGGCTGTTGCCTCCACCAGGCATAGACGAGTCGTAGAAAACTTTTATTGATGAATTTGGATTTCCGCTGACCATATACCAGGAAGAATTTAAATTTTTATTATTAGGAACCCACCATTGTCTATCCTTTAAATATGGTTCTATATCTGTGTCAAAATTACAATTTGAATACCTAAGCTCATTAGTCCATTCTCCGTTAGTTGGACTATTAGCATAAAAAGTAAGCCAAATCTTGCCAAATTTTCCTGACCAAGTATGAGCTGCTTCCACTCCAGTCATCTTGTTTTTTGTAGGATATTCTCTTACAACATCCCTCCAAGTTTTTCCACCGCCAGCATCTGCATCGCCATAATTATCAAACTCTGCACTGCCAAAACCATTAGAATCTGTTGTTATTGTTCCTATTTTATACATTACTGTAGCAGGGGAACCGCAAACACCTCCCGACCAACCCCAATTACCCACATAAATATTGTAATCTTCGCTATGCGTTGTGTTTATTGCTACATAAATCCTATAATTTTCAACCCATTCTTCATTTTCCTCACGAAATGGTGTTAATTCTGTTTTACCTTCATCAGCACATGCTATGATAGCCGTTCCATCATAAGCTAGATTTTCGTTATATGCTTTTTTATCCAAATAAAAATCACTATTTCTATTAAAATCATAATAAGAAATAGACGAGCTGTTAAAATAGCACAGTTCTTTCATAAAATTGTTTCCCATATTAATCATTAGTGACTCACTCCTACACGATTTTAGAACATTTATTAAGGTGTTAATATCGAAAGAAGTTCCATTGTTATGCGGTATTTCACCGAGGTAACAACCTTTTTTATTTTCTTCGCGGTATTGACTTAATATGCATTCATTTTTTATCTTATTACACAAAGCGTATTCTTTATCTGTATCTGTGCAAAGTATGCAAGTTTCATCAGTTAAGTTGCAACCTAGACAATTTTTAAATCTAAAAGGGTTTGATATACCATTACATATACCACAACTATCACATCTGTAAGTATCTGTTGTTCCATCACTATTAAAATCCACAGGCTGACAAGAACTTGATGGACATATTCTGCAGTCAGGAATACTTATGTTAGCCTTTAAGACTTGGTCAATATTATCATAACCTGCGTCTTTTTCAAGAACCATACCATCATAACTTAATTCATATCCTTCGTATTGACTGGCTGCAGTCAAGTCCTTTGGTTGGAATATATTTCCTAAGTTAGGAGTTTGACTCACAAAACTAAGAAATTCGAATTTGAATAAACTAGGTGCGACGTTATAAACAAGTATTAAAATAATAACAGATGATAATACAGCGATTAATATCCACTGCAAAGTATTAGACATAATTAAAATTTATTTATTGAATATATAAATTGCTGTCGATTTATGCTTAATAACACATTGAAGCAGGAACAGTGCATGTTTTTGTTGCAGAACAACATCCCCAACACAACCCAACCCATAAATCTGTCCAAGTGTATGTTGGTACACTTGTATTAGTCTTACCAGGTTGATAAGTAGAAGTTATACTTAAAAAAGCAAGAAGTATGATAATTGAGATAACTAAAGCAATTATACCATATAGAAATGTTGGTATACCTTTCATAACTTTTATTTAAAATTACGTATATAAATATCAAACTGGTAATTTTGTTATATCAAATTTAAAAACATAAAACAATGAAAGTAAAACAATTAAACTAACTATTACTAAAATTATTATTACTAAAATCATGTCAGCATGAATTCCTTTCATACTTATTACATTATTTATTATGTATTAACAAACCATTTTCTCCAAAGTAGTTATGAACATCTGTTTGAATATTGTAAACCTTTCCCTTAAAGTATTTTGTAAAACTAGAAAGTTCATCTACTCTTTTGAAATCCTTATAGTTGTCTAGATAGACTAGATGATTGCCTGTGAACCAATAGCCCTTGTAAAAGTATAGAGTAAATTCACCTTCATGGACAGACTTCTCAGTTATCTTTGTTTCAACTACTTTACCATCCTCGTATCCAAATACATAGTCTCCTTTTTTTAAGTCTTCAATTGCCTTAAAGTCGTTAGGTGTAAATACTAAGCTGTTTTCTTCTAAGCAACATGCAGCTGGAACACAACTGCAACTACTCCAATCCCATCTTTCACAAACCTCACAGTCTTCAGGAGCACCACATTGACCGTCAATACAATCATAACCGCAATCGGTTCCAGAATCAACACATCTATTTGGACCACCGCTATATTTATATGCTGAACATTCTAAGCACCATTCACAACGTGGTGAAGGACAAGTTGCTTGATCATACGTTGAACATGGTGGTGTACAACTACTACCAGCAGGTTTGTATACCCCTTCAGATGGACACCAACAAAGGTCTGTACAAGTAGCAGGACAAGTATCACCAGGTTTTAAATCTGGACAGCATGGAAATTGACAACAGTATTCTCCAATACCACATGTTGAATCTAAGACGTTGTCATGCAATCCTCTACAACCATCAGGAATGCAACAATGAAATCCTGCACCACTACAGGTAGAAAAAGGAGAAAGCGGAGTTATAATTATTACAGGTGAAACAATTATAGTGTTATTTAGCTTGGTTATATTTGAGGTGTAGACAAAAAATGTTAATTCAACATCAAAATCCATGTTGTAGGAAGTTTTACTTGAATCATAATATATGTATTTAAAGTCTGGAAGACTTGAAAAGGTATCAATGGGTGTGCTAAAACTCGTTAAATTCCATGGAACGTTATCATTTATTAAGACAGAAATGTTGTTTTCATAACATGTTTTCCAGTCAGGATACAAACCGCTATTTATACAGAAGAAATTCACAGTTTGATTATAGTTAGAATTAAAAATGAAGTAATCTCTTAATCCAGCTATAAAAGCTTTTGCAATATGAGGTATATCAGCATTTCTTCCGTCTAAGTTTAAACTTAATTTAGGATATTTTATGGCAGTTACGTTAATTTGATATCCACTTTCAATAACAGGTGACCATTTCTTAGTCTGAATCTGAGAATTATAATTAGATTCGTTAAAGTAACTGAAATTCCTATACAAATAAAGTATAGGGTCATCCTCATAGGTTGCTATAGCTTCTTGGGCGCACAAATAAACATTGTAAGAGCAATCATTTCCAAACCGTTCATTCCATGACACATTAGAAACAATTACTTTTAAATTAACAGGTATGTCGCCCTCAGGAGTTCTGGGGGTCGTTGGAGGATCTAAGAGCGGAGGAAAGATTTCAGGATCACTACTATAAATTATTTCAGTTCCTAATGGGATTTGAGCCAGTGAATCAATCTTTTCAATACCGCAGTCGTTAAACAATATTCCTTTGTTTTCTCCTGTTATGCCATTAAAATCACAGTTTGAGGTTAACATATCATATAAGTTTGAATAGGTAGGTATATTATCATCGCTTGAAAAGTAAGCTCTTAAATAATTACAAGGTCCTACAAATGATTGCTCATTTTGGATAAAGTTGATTTTAGATGTATCATAATTACAGATTTTTTGACTTATGGTGTTGGTAATTCCTTTTTTAACCTCTGTTGATAAGCAGTTAGTTAAAATATCTGAAATTAATGAGCTAAAGCGCATCCCATTTTCCAATGGCAAAGGCAGAATCTCTTCAATCTGACAAGCTTCTCCTTCATTAAAAGCTATACAATCTATTACTTTCTTACATAATTCATAATCTTGTCTAGTTTCACAGTTCGTAGGACCTGTTCCATCACATTCATTACATATTTCATTTTCTGTACCACAATCGTAACAAGAGTAGCATTTTGTTTCGTCACATTGGGAGCAATTAGAACACGTTAAACCATTCTCAATAGTGGTTACATTTGCTGCATTGCAAAAAGAGCATTGAGAACAACTATCAGCCAAGTCATACAGAATGTTCTGACAATTACTACAATCGTAGCATTCGTAAAGCTCGCTGTATTTGCCGTTTTCTGCTGAATCGCAACCTAAACAATTTCTACATTTTCTGCTGTCTGAATCGCAGTAGCTGCAATCTGTACAGGTTGTGGCATAACTATAGTTAAATATCTTATGACAATTCTGGCAGTTTTGGCCATTCGAACAGTCTTCCCATCCCAATCCAGTTCTTAATGAGAAAAATTCATCTCTTTGGGATCTGTTAGCGGTTTCAATGTTATTATATATCAAGTAACTTTCATCAATCATTATCTGATAAGTTATATTTTCTATGCATACGTTTCCAGAG
>Ga0172363_10004775_pt1 | contig 10939 bp, 10 predicted proteins | sample LakKivs2_kivu2a2_FD_114541 | JGI IMG/M metagenome (GOLD analysis project Ga0172363, IMG submission 114541) | Sediment microbial communities from Lake Kivu, Rwanda - Sediment s2_kivu2a2 | ecosystem: Environmental > Aquatic > Freshwater > Lake > Sediment | place: Rwanda: Western Province, Lake... | reverse complement strand
TGTCGATTTCTTGACCGACGGTGGCAGTTGTGGATGTGTGGAAGCCATCCGAGATGGCCGAGATCCCGCCCCTTCCTGAACTTCCTCCGCAGGAGCAACAGCCTGCCTGGGTTGGGGGGTTGCTGCGGGTGCTCGCGGCGCAGGCGGAGCAGATTCATCGGCTGCGGGAAGAGAACCAAGCCCTACGGGATGAGGTTGCCCGCCTCAAGGGGCAGAAGGGGAAACCCACGATCAGCCCATCGCGCCTGAATCAGGGCGAGGGCAAGGCACGCAAGGGAGGGCATGGGGAAAAGGGCCAGCACGAGCGGCGTGTGGATCGCACGGTGATGGTCAAGGCGGAGCAAGTTCCCGAGGGAAGCGAGTTCAAGGGCTACAGCGACTTCTATGTGCAGGAGTTGGTGCTGAAAACCGAGACGACGCTTTATCGGGCGGAGAAGTGGCTGACGCCGCAAGGAAAGCTTGTCAGCGGTCAGTTGCCAGTTGAGTTGCGGGTGGAGGGGCCCGGGGAACACTTCGGACCGACGATGCGCAGCTTCGTGCTTTACCAGTACTACCACGCGCAGGTGACGGAACCGTTGATTCTGGAGGAGCTTCACGAATGGGGAATGCGGATCTCATCGGGCGAGCTGCACCGTCTGATCACGGAAGGCAAGGAGGAGTTTCACCGGGAGAAGGATGAGATCCTGCGGGTAGGATTGCGGGTGTCTGGACACATACACGTAGACGACACCGGAGCCCGGCACGGGGGCAAGAACGGGTACTGCACGCACATCGGCAACGAGTGGTTCGCGTGGTTTTCGAGCACGGAGAGCAAGAGCCGGATCAACTTCCTGGAGCTATTGCGCGCCGGGCATGGCGATTACGTGTTGGGCGGCGAGGCGCTGGAGTACATGGCAGCGCAGAAGCTTCCGAAAGACGTCTTGACGAAGGTGGCCGCGGCGGGCGAGCGGGTTTTTGCCGACCAGGAAGCGTGGCAGGTGGCGCTAGACGGCTGGGGCATAAAGCAGGAGCGACACGTGCGCATCGCCACCGAGGGCGCCTTGCTGGGCAGCGTGCTGCACCACGGGGTCAACCCCGAGCTGGTCATCGTCAGCGATGACGCCGGCCAATTCAACGTGCTCTTGCATGCCCTATGCTGGATTCACGCCGAGCGCGTGCTGGCCAAGCTGGTCGGGTTCAACGATGAGCAACGGCAGGCGCTCGAACAGGTACGAAGCGCTGTGTGGCAGCTATACCGGGACCTGAAGGACTACCAGGCTGCGCCGACAGCGGAGGCCAAGGTCACGCTCGAGCAGCGATTCGATACGCTGTGTACGACGAAGACGTGCTTCACCTCGCTGAACCTGGCGCTTTCGCGCATGCAACGTAACAAGGGCGAGTTGCTGCTCGTGCTGGAGCGACCGGAATTGCCGTTACACAACAACCTGAGCGAGTCCGACATCCGCGAGTACGTCAAACGCCGCAAGATCAGCGGTGGCACACGCAGCGAAGACGGCCGTCGTGGCCGCGACACCTTCGCCAGCCTCAAGAAGACCTGCCGCAAGCTCGGCATCTCCTTCTGGAACTACTTGAACGACCGCATCCGGGGTACCAACCGCATCCCCGCCCTGCCGCAGCTCATCGAGGCTCGCGCCCTGTCCCCCTGATTCTCGCCGGCTGTCCCTTCCATGGAGGCTCCCTCTCGGCCACTGTCACCAGTCGCCCGAGGCATCTCCGCCACGACTTTTTGAGAAGTTACCGATGACCGAGTAAGAGGGCATGTCACTACCTCGTGAAGTCATCCGCGGCCGCACCTACATGATCACCAGGCGCTGTTCCGAGCGCCGCTTCTTCCTCCGACCTGACGAGGAAACCAACGAAGCCTTTACCTACTGCCTCGCGCTGGCCGCCTCACGGTCCGGCATCGGGCTTCACTTCATGCACGCCGCATCAAACCACTATCACGCCGGTGTCACCGACCACGAAGGCCGCTATCCGGTGTTCCTCCACTACTTCCACGAATTCGTCGCGAAATCCCAGAACGCCCTCAGGGGCCGCTCTGAGAACTTCTGGTCATCGGAACAGACCAGTGTCGTACGCCTCGTCGAAGCCCCTGATGTGCTCAGCAAGATGGTCTATGCGCTCACGAACCCGGTGAAGGACCACTTGGTCGAACACGTCGAGGAATGGCCGGGCGTGAATTCATACCAGACCACGCTCACCGGCGGCGTCCTCGTGGCGAAGCGACCCAAGCACTTCTTCCGCGATGATGGCGATATGCCGGAAACCGTAGTGCTGAAACTGACGCGCCCTCCTGGATTCGAGAAGATGACCGACGACGACTTCGCAGCAGAGATCAAGAAGCAAGTCACCGCCGTCGAGCAGACCATGGCCGAGGAAAGGCAGAAGACCGGCATCCAGGTGCTCGGCCGAAAGCGCATCCTGGAACAAGACTGGCGGGCAAGTCCGGACAGCGAGGCCTCGCGGTCCGACATCAACCCGCGCGTGGCGGCGAGGAGCAAGTGGGCGCGTGAGGAGGCGCTCGTGCGCAACAAGGCTTTTGTAGAAGCTCACTCGAATGCGCGTCAACGGTTCAAAGATGGCGAGAAGGATGTCGTGTTCCCGGCGGGCACGTGGTGGTTGCGACGATACGCGGGGGTCGCGTGCGAGGCTGCCGAGGACCAGCCGGCGCCGGCCTGACGGGGCCACATCGACGGGGGTGCGTGCTTCTGCGCCCGCCTGGGGCGAGGCGGGGTGCGCGCGCCGCGCTCCCCGGAGCCGGTCAGCCACCTTGGTCAGCCGACCGGGACTAGGCTCGGCCCATTGACTCCACCGCAACGGCGGCTCTGCCCCGTCCATGGGAGGCAACCTCGGTGCGGCTCGTTGGCGGGGATCGTGAATCAGCCTTTGGGGCTCGCGAATCAACCTTGGTGGGGATTGATGGCTCGCGAATCAACCTTGGTGGGGATTGATGGTGGGGATTGAAATCAACCTTGGTGGGGATTGATGGTGGGGATTGATGGTGGGGATTGAGAAATCAACCTTGGTGGGGATTGATGGTGGGGATTGAAAATGGCGGGGCGTGCGGTAGAAAGCGCATGCTAGATGTTCCCCGTCCTGAAATCCCAGTGGCTCGCTCCAAAGGTGCGCCGACTTGAGGTTGAAGCGCCGCGCGTGGCGGCACGGCATCGGCCCGGGCACTTCGTCATCGTTCGAGCGTGTGCCGGCGGCGAACGCATCCCTCTCACCATCGCGGACAGCGACGCGAAGCGCGGCACCATCACCCTGGTCGTCCAGGGCATCGGCGCTACCACGGAACGCCTTTGCGCGATGCAGGCGGGTGACGCGCTCCATGACGTGGTCGGCCCACTGGGCAAATCCACCGAGGTTGATTTCTACGGGCATGCGGTGCTGGTGGGCGGTGGGGTGGGGACAGCGGTGGTCTACCCGCAGGCCGTGGCGCTTAAGGCCAAGGGGAACAGATTAACCTCGGTGATCGGGGGCCGGTCCAAGGAATATGTGATTCTGGAGAAGGAGCTGGCGGCCGTATGTGACGCGGTTTACCCATGTACCGACGATGGCAGCTACGGCTACCGAGGTTTCGTGAGCGGCAAGCTGGCGGATCTCATCGCGGATCCGGCCCACCCCGTCAGCGCGGTTTTCACCGCCGGACCGGTCCCCATGATGAAGGCGGTGGCCGACACGACGCGCGACAAGGGGATCCTCACCATCGCCTCGCTCAACCCCATCATGGTCGACGGCACCGGCATGTGCGGCGGCTGCCGCGTCACGGTGGGCGGCAAAAACCTCTTCGCCTGCGTCGACGGCCCCGAGTTCAACGCACACGAGGTCGATTTCGCATTGCTCACCGACCGCCTGACCGCATACCGCGACTACGAACGCACGGCCTGGGCGCGCCTGCGGGACGACCCGGCGCACCAATGCAAGTTGCAGGCCGCCCTCGCGGAAGCCGCGGAAGCCGAAGTGAAGTAGTCTCCGCCGATTTATCTCCAAGGTTAATCATGAAGGCTTCCGAACGAATGAAGATTCCGCGCCAGGCCATGCCCGAGGTGCCGCCCGACGAGCGCAGAACTCACTTCCGCGAAGTCAACCTCGGTCTGCCGCCCGAGATCGCCGCCCTAGAAGCGAAGCGCTGCCTGGCCTGCAGAAACCACGAATGCGTGGCCGGCTGCCCGGTCGGCATCGACATCCCCGGCTTCATCACCGCCATCGAACAGGGCGACCTGGAGCGCGCCGCGAACCTCCTTTACGCCGCCAACGTCCTGCCCGGCATCACCGGCCGCGTCTGCCCGCAGGAAACCCAGTGCGAAGAGCTGTGCCTGGTCGGCAAGAAGGGCAAACCCGTGGCCATTGGCTACCTCGAACGCTACGTGGCCGACTGGGCGCGCGCCAACCTCCACCGCGTGATCAACATCGCGCCCCCCACCGGCAAGAAGGTGGCCATCGTGGGCAGCGGCCCGGCCGGCCTCACCTGCGCGGGCGAGCTGGCCAAGCTCGGCCATGAGGTAACGATCTTCGAAGCCCTGCACCGCCCCGGCGGCGTGCTCGTCTACGGCATCCCCGAGTTCCGCCTGCCCAAGGCCATCGTCGACCAGGAGATCAAGACCCTCGAAGACATGGGGGTGAAGATCGAGTGCAACGTGGTGGTCGGCGCCACCGTGACGCTCGACGGTCTCATGAAAGAGGAAGGCTTCGACGCCGTCTTCGTCGGCAACGGCGCCGGCCTTCCCGTGTTCCAGAACATCCCCGGTGAGAACCTCAAGGGTGTGTACTCGGCCAACGAGTACCTCACGCGTGTGAACCTGATGTCGGCCTACCTCGGCATGCAGGCCGACACCCCGGTGCTGCGCGGCCAGGGCGCAGTCGTGGTCGGCGGCGGCAACACCGCCATGGACGCAGTGCGCACGGCGCGCCGCCTGGGTGCGGATCCCGCCTGCCTCGTGTACCGCCGCTCGGAAAAGGAGATGCCGGCGCGCGTGGAAGAGGTCCACCACGCCAAGCAAGAAGGCGTACGCTTCGAGATGCTGACCAACCCGGTCGAAGTCCTGGGCGACGAGGCGGGCTGGGTACGCGGCGTGCGCTGCCAGCGCATGGGCCTGGGCGATCCTGACGCATCCGGACGTCGCCGCCCTGTGCCCGTCGAGGGCAGCGACTTCGACATCCCTTGCCAAGTCTTCATCGAGGCCATTGGCACCAAGGCCAATCCCTTGCTCACGCAGGCCACGCCGGGGCTCAAGCTCAACAAGTGGGGCAGCATTGTCGTCGACGACAACGGCATGACGAGCCTGCCCGGGGTGTTTGCGGGCGGCGACATCGTGCGCGGCGGGGCCACGGTCATCCTCGCCATGGGCGACGGCAAGAAGGCCGCGGCCTCCATCCACAACTACCTTGGCAAGCGCGCGTCAAAGGCGCCACTTCCTCACCAAGGTTGATTCCACCAAGGTTGATTCCACCAAGGTTGGTTCTGACTCGCCGGGCCGGCTTGGGCCGGCTTCCTCACCACGGCCTCCTCACCAAGGTTGATTCTGACTCACCGGGTCGACTTTCCTCACCAAGGTTGATTCTGACTCACCACGGCCTCCTCACCAAGGTTGATTCTGACTCACCGGGTCGACTTTCCTCACCAAGGTTGATTCTGACTCGCCAGGTTGATTCTGACTCACCGGGTCGGCTTTCCTCACCAGGCTTTCCTCACCAAGGTTGATTCTGACTCGCCGGGTTGGCTTCCTCACCAAGGTTGATTCTGACTCGCCGGGTTGGCTCCCTCACCAAGGTTGATTCTGACTAGGTTGATTCTGACTCGCCGGGTTGGCTCCCTCACCGAGGTTGATTCTGACTCGCCGAGGTTGATTCTGACTCGCCGGGTTGGCTTCCTCACCAAGGTTGATTCTGACTCGCCGGGTTGGCTTCCTCACCAAGGTTGATTCTGACTCGCCGGGTTGGCCTACTCCCAGCCTGCCCACCAAGGGTGATTCGGCCACCAAGGGTGATTCGGACTGGGTGCGGGCGGGTTTCGGGTCGGGCGTCGCGAGCATCGCGCCGAGCGTGTCCCACACCCATGCTTGCGGAACAGGTTCCGGCCGCGGGCCCGGATCTGCTAGCCTCAAGGGGTGCCTACGGCTCTCCTCCTCGGCGCCGGTGCGTCCCGCGAACTGGGCATGCCCTTGCGCGCGGACATCAACGCCGAAATCCTGACCTGGCTGTCGCGCGCGTCGCTGCGCAAGCTCAACGCCACCTGGCGCGCGCGCGGCTTCGGCCATGCCGACGAGGTCATCGAGGAGGTGGCGTGCTTCTTCACCGAAGGCGCCTTCGACTACGAGGCCGTGCTCGCGCACCTCGAAAGGCGCTACCTCGACGACCAATTCAAGAGCTGCGCCGAGTCCTACCACGCCCTCTATGCCTGGCTGGCGCAGGTGGTGTCGCAGCTCCTCTACCGCCGGCAGGTCGAACGTCGCGATGGCTTTCGCGAGGGCCTGCAGTACTTCGAGGGCATCGTGCCGCTCGTGCGGGACAATCGCCCGCTGTGGATCTTCTCGCTCAACCACGACGTGCTCGTGGAATGCATCGCCGCGCTCTTCGGCATCGAGAGCAACTGCGGCTTTTCCAGCAAAACCGTCGCCCTCCCCTGCCGCAACCAGGCCGGCGACATCGTCGCCACCCTGACGGCGGAGCTGCTCACCGACGCGGACATGGCGAGCGGCGCCCTGCCCTTTTGCGTGCCCGGCTGGCCCGGCATCAATCTGCTCAAGCTCTACGGAGGGCTCGACATCTTCGCCCTGGGCGAAACCCGCGACCTCATCCGCATCAAGCCCGCGGACGAGACCTTCGACGCCATCATCGACGCGCTCCAGATCGCCAACGAGGGCCTGCTCGACCCCGCGCTACTGGCGGGCCTGCTGCCCGATACCCTGGCGGTCACCAACAAGATCCCGTACCTCGACGAGAACAACCAGCCGCGCGTGCTGGTGCGCACCTTGCGCGCGAGCGCGGACCGCTTGACCGACCCCTTCCCCCAGCTCATGCAGCGCCGCCGGATGGAGTACTTCCGCGGCAGCCTCGCCCAGGTGGACTGCCTGGCCGCCATCGGCTACAGCCTGACCGATGCCGCGGTGAACGAGATCGTGCGCGAATGGCTGGAGGGATCCGGCCGCCGCCGCCTGGAGATCGTGCTGCCGGGGATCAAAGAGGCGCCCGCCTTCCTGGTGCCCTTCCCCGAACAGGTCACCTTGACTCCCGCCTCGGCCACGACCTACCTCGAACGATTTCTGTAGTTCGCTTCGACGATTGTGCTACAGATGCGAGGTGGCCGCGAAGGACGCGTAGGAAGGTGCCGACCATGACGACGATGCTGCGATCGACGCTCGCGATGCTCGCATTGACAGCCTGCCTTGGGCTCGCCGGTTGCGGAGACGACGGAGGCGGCCCGTCGGGCACCGCCTCGGACGGCGGCATGTGCGGCACGCTCGCCAGTCCCGGCATCCTCCAGGTCAAGGACCTGGTGCCGTCGCTCGGGGCTACGCTGCCCAACCAGGCCATCGTGCACAGCTTCACGGTAGCGAATGCGCCCGCCATATACACCAACTTCGGCTTGGACTACGGCAGCTCGCACACCGCCGGGGGCCCCAGGCCCGCGCACCCGTCCTTCCAGGTCACGCGGAAGGACGCGGACCTTCTCTACAGGCTCACGCTGGATTCGTGGTCCTACGCCCCGGCCCATGTCGAGATCCTGGTCCCGTCGGGCTTCACAACCCCGAAGGGATGTTGGTGGCAGTTCCCATCCCCGCTTTTCTCCTACGACATCGCCGCCGTGGCGGTCGACGGGGGCGTGAGCCTCAAGATGGACAGCGCGGCCGCGACGGCGCCGGCAGCACCCGAGGGCGGAGCGCCCGAGGGCGGAAGCGGCGGCGCGCACGATGGCGCTCTCGGCGAACTTGCGCCAGAGGACGCCCCCTCGCCGGACGCGGCCATGGATGCCCCCCTCGGCGATGCCCCACTCGACGAGGGCATGGGCGTGCTTGATACGGCCCTCGACAGCGAGGCTCCGTCGCTCGACGGCTGGGGCGGCTAGCGCTACTGCAGGTCTTCTCGGATATCGCCGAGCGCCTTCTTCTTGGCGTCGGGGTGATCGCCGAGGTAGACGTCGATCAGCTTGAGTAGCTGTTTCTTCTGGGTCGCGGTCATCTTCGCCGCGGGCTGTGACTTGGCCCCCTTGCCCGCGGCGCCCTGCTTCTGCGCGGTGTCGCTTTCTTCCTCGTCTTCCACCGGCTTGGCTTGCTGCTGCTGCTTGGCCGCCTCTTGCGCCTTCTCCGCCTCCTTGGCCTTCTTCATCTCCTCGGCGATTTCCTTCTCGAGCTGCTTCTGACGCGCCTCCTCGCAGCCCTTGGGTTCGCAGTTGCCCGGGCAACCGCACTTGGCGCCTCTCTCGCAGTAGCAGGTGTTGTTGAGGCTGTAGCAGCCGCAGGCGTTGACGGCATGCTTCCCCGCCCCGTTGGCGCTGTGTGAATACCCGAACGCAAACAGTCCGACCGACAGAAACAAGATCGCGGGGGTCCTTGTCATAGGCATTTGTCCTCTAGGCAGTGGGTTATGGCACCCAGACAACGCAGTGCCGCCTTGGAGAGCATTATTCCCCACCCTGGCCTTTTCGACAAGCCTGCTATGAGGGTTTCCCGCTACATGGCAAAGGTGATGCCGGTCAGACAGAGGTCGGCGACCAAGACGGACGTGAAGCCCGAGGGGACCATGAGCATGACCTTGTCGACCTTGGCCACCTTTGCCGGGGACAGGTCGATTCCGGTGTCGTCCCAGCAGGCGGTGTTGAAGTACGAGAACGGGATCGAGAGTCCCGGAGACATGAGAGCGCAGTAGTTGACCTTCTCCGGGTCACCTTGAACGTGGACTTGGGCGCGAAGTCCGGCGAGGGGCGTGCCCGTGACCGCCAGCCTGATGCTGTAGAACGGCTTGCCAAGCGTCCCAACGTCCTCGGGGGTGGCACCCACGCCAATCTCCATTCCCCAGTTCGCGTCCCAGTCCGCCAGCGTCGGCAGGGCTGGTACGGCGGGCAGAAGACCCGACATGCAGAGGGCGTCCGAGCGCGACCACAGGGTCTCGTCGCACACGGTGGTGCTTGTGATGGACCCAGGCGGCTGCTTGCAGGTGGGGCTCGAAATTCTGGCCAGCGGAGCGGGGACTACCCAGCCGGGCCCGGTCATGGCACCGTGGGCCATGCCGTCTGCGAAGGTGACAACGGTGCCGGTGTTGGGGGGAACGATAATTCCGCCGGTGGAGGTGCTTCCACCGCCCCCGGCCACGCCGCCCAGACCGGGAATCGTTCCGCCGCCGCTGGTCACACCGCCGAAGCCGGGGATGAGGCCGCCGAAGCCGGGGATCGAACCGCCAGTGCCGCCCCTACCACTTCCGCCAAAACCAGTGTTCCCGCCGCCGGCCTTGCCACCGCCGTTGCCTCCGCCTCCGCCGGAAATCCCGCCGGTTCCAGGCCCGCTGGGCGCGCGCTCGGCCGAGTAGCAATAGTTGCTCACGCAGACGTAGCCGTCCGGGCAGCGCCGGCTGGCCGTGGGCGGGGCGCACTTCTGCTTTCCGTCCGGCGGGTTCGGGTCGTACATGCACGCGGCAGGGACCACGAGCAGGGCGAGCGGGAAGCACCATCTTGCCTGCGGACGCACTAGAACACCCCCTGCGCAGAAAGCCCGGCGCCGGACGGCGACACGCTGGGAACCAGGGCGACGCTGGCCTTCTTCCCGGCAACGGCACCGATGATGTAGAGCACGGACCCGGACACGACCAAGGCCGCGCCAACTCCGTAGCCGACCCACTGCAGGTTCTGGTAGAGCTTGCCGAGGTCGTCGTCTTGGGGATTGAAGACCTGCTCCGACTGGACCGTGTTCGAGACCTGCACGGCCGCAGCCCCGCAGGCGGCACCTGCCACGAGCGCGGCCGTCCCGGTCGCGAGGGTGATGATCCCGGCGATGCGCAGGCCCCTCTGCCGGGTGTGCCCTCGGAAGGGGCGGGAGCGGCTGCGGGAGCCTGCACGTAGGCGGGGGCAGGCTCGGCGAGGGGGACAGGCTCGGCATACGGTCCCGAGGCCGGCATAGGCGCGTACGCAGGAGGTGCTGTCGGAGTCGGAGTCGGAGCCGGAGCCGGAGCCGGTGCCATGGGCTGGGCTGGCGCCGGAGCCACGGGCGGGACAGAACCCGGAGCCATCGGCAAAGCTGCTGCCGCGGGCTGCACCGGGGCGGGCGCCGCGGGTTGCACCGGGGCGGGCGCCAGGGGCTGCACCTCGGCCGAGGCTGCCGCCGGGCTTGGCGCCGGAGCCGGCGCCTTGGCGGCGCGGTCGGATTCATCGAGTTGCTTCTGAAGCTGTGCGATGCGCTCCTCGACCTCGGCGCGCTGCGGGCTCCTCGGCGCCTTCATCAAGTAGTTCTTGTAGAGGTCGAGGGCGCGCTTGGCATCGCCCTTGCGCCGGCAGGCTTGCGCCATGTTGTAGAGAAAGACGGGATCGTTGCGCATCGAGTAGGCCTTCTCGAATTCCTCGATGGCCTCATTCCAGCGGCCCAGGTCGAACCACTGCTCTCCCTTGCGAAAATGCTCGCGCGCCTCTTCCACCGCGCCGCCGGCTGCGTGCGCAGGGCAGAGGGGTAGCACGAAGCCAGTCACGAGACTGGCAAACGCGAAACACGCAAGATTGGTTCTCATTGCTGCTCCTCACCGGGCTTCTTGGCCCGAACATGGAGCCGCGAATCTACATCAAGACGAGGCGGAAGAGTCGCCTGCCGAGGGAGAAACCATGACTCTGCGCGCTTAGGACCCGCTCGAAGATATCTGTGCGAATTTGGACGGCCGATCCATCCCGGCTGGCGTCGTTGCTCGTCGTCGGTCGGGTAGGACGCTGGCGCGGATCGGGCTTCGAATGATGCCGACG
>Ga0172363_10004774_pt1 | contig 10943 bp, 17 predicted proteins | sample LakKivs2_kivu2a2_FD_114541 | JGI IMG/M metagenome (GOLD analysis project Ga0172363, IMG submission 114541) | Sediment microbial communities from Lake Kivu, Rwanda - Sediment s2_kivu2a2 | ecosystem: Environmental > Aquatic > Freshwater > Lake > Sediment | place: Rwanda: Western Province, Lake... | reverse complement strand
TTTTGCTCCTCTAATTGCTTAAGCAAGAAATCAAACATCAAGTGGTAGTTATGGAGTATTGAGTCGGTTGTAATAAAGCTCGGCGTATAGCTATAACGATTTGATTCGTAAAGCGGGAAAAATTCGTTGTTGTAAGAAGGTTTTACTACAAAAGCGTTTTTGACAAGCAGGTTTTTTGCCGCGTCAGAAAAATTGAAATCGCTGGCATTGGTAACATTGCTCAAGTTTTGGCCAACAGAGTAGGCCGGAACTTTCGGGTTTATATTTACAGATACTTCTTCATAAGTTGCGAATTTAGAAGCGAACACCACAGCAGGCTTATAAATATCTTCTGCGGTTTTCTTTATAATAATATCTTGGCCCGATTTCGGCAAAACAAAATAAACAGCTAAAGCAATAACAATGACCGCTCCTAAAATTCCCGAAACAATCCAAACTTTTTTCTTTAGTTTTGGTTCGGGCACAACTGGCGGCATTTGAGAATTTTCCGACGTTGGTTGATTAAAATTTTGATTATCCATATTTTTGTCCCTTTCCACTAAAAGTTTTTAGCGTTTTAGAGAAATTAAATTTTATTTAAACTTACGACCTTACTTATATTTTACCCCCCCCGCAAACTTTGCAATACCTATTTTGTCAACTCGTCCAGCGAAACGCCGAAGGCGTCCGCGATATTCTGGACGGTTTCAATTTTCGGATTTTTAATCAAACCCGATTCTATTTTAATTATAGTATTGTGGCTCACATTTGCCAATTTGGAGAGTTTATCTTGAGAAAGATTTTTCTTCCCTCGCAATTTTCTGATATTTTTGGCTAATGCGGACAAGTCTTTGTTGCTTGACATATATTTATTGTAGTAATATGATTGAAGTAAATATACTAATCGGATAATTTTACTTCCGTATTTATATCTCTATGATATTACTAAAATCATTAAAAGTCAAAATTAAAGGGAGTAAAATTTTAAAAACGCGCGCACGGGAGGGTGGGGCAAGCGTTTTTACCTCTTTTCTTTTTTCCAAAGCCGCCGCGACCGCGAAGCGGGAAATCCAGCGGGCGGGCAAAAAGGAAGGGGGTCTGGGGGAAGGAATTTTTGCCCGCCTGCCGAAGCGAAGCCCCGCCGCCCTGCTCGTTCAGAGCAGAGTTCCGCAAAAAAGTTTTCTTTTCCTTTTAGAAGAAAAAGAAATCGCGCGCCAAATCAAAATACGCGAAGAAAACTTTTTTGCGGAACAGCGAGCGAAGCGAGCGGCGGCGGGGCGGAGCGTCAGCCGTTTCGTTCAAAATAGGTTCGAGCTTCGTTCAGTAATTGCGACAACTTATCACTTTTCACCATGAACTTGTGGGTATAAAGTTCTTACAGAAGATTTTGAGATAGATTAAGGTGAATATCAATCCTATTAGGGGAACGATATGTCTTAACTGGAAATGACCTATTAAGAAGGATTGGCAACTGGGAAAAAGCCCCTTCTTTTGAGTCTGTTTTGAACCTCCAATTCAATCTCTGAAAGTGGTTTCCATGGACGCGAATCTGCCATAAAAAAACAAAGATGGCCTCTTCTTTTTAACTTATTTCTTTCTTCTCGATCGACTTCTTTATAAGCTTCCCCGCTCTGAAAGAGCGGGGTTTTCTCTTCTAAGCTTTCAACCGCTTTGCCGTTTTTGAGCGGGGAAGCTTGCAATCGATTAGATTTAGCTTTGCTCAACCTTGCTTTGCCTACATCCCCGTTTTGAGAAAACGGGGTTTTGGCAAAGCGGTTATGAAAGAAATAAAGTCTTATTACTCCTTTAAGTCCAACTGCTTCAAAACTCACTGACGCGAAAAGGTACCTTTTCGCATAAAATCTGTGTGCTTGAATTCCTAATTCAGAAAAAACCATGTCCGCCCTATGGGTAATTAATCTTTCAATAATATCTCTTTCTATCTCTTCCACTGTTTTTGTCAAACCTGTTTCCTTCCTAGTTCTAACTATTGGAATTTCCGGATGTTTTTTACGATGTTTTCTAGCCAAATCATGACTTGTTGTAAACTGAATGGGAATTTCCGCCTCGTCGTCAAGTGTTTTAACCCAACAATTTATACCAGCTGAGTCATCTGGAGAATATGGTTCTGTAAGACGAAAGCCAGAAATAACTTGCTTTATTTGAAGCTCTTTTAAAGCCTGTTCTTCCCTAAATCGACATACTTCTTCTTCTCGTCCAATAGACCTTACCCTTATTCCAGGATTTTCTTCAAGTAATCGCTGGAGAGATCTTTTTTGATAACCCATAGTAGAAATTATAACAAAAAAGGATCAGAAAGAGAAACAAACTATATTGGGCATCAGTCGTCAGAAATTATTATTATATTATCTTTTTGGAGATTGTTTTTTCTTGCGAGCTTTTTGGGCAAAGCCTGGTTTTCTTCTTTCCTTCTCTCGAGGATCTCGACGTAAAAACTTAGCTTTCTTTAAGATTGAGCGAAACCTTTCTTTATCATTATTGGTATCAACTTCACTTAAAGCCCTCGATAATCCATGAACAAGGGCCTCAAGTTGACTACTTTTACCTCCGCCATCAATTTTTGCTACAAGGAAATACTTTCCTAAAGTCTCGGTTAAAGAAAAAGGTTTTTGGTACTTTGCTTTGGCTACTTCACCAGGAAAATATTCCTCAATTGGTTTACCGTTAATCGTAGTTTCTCCCTTTCCTCCAAATAGCTTAACTCGAGCCACACTTCTTTTCCGTCTCCCAACGGCAAATATATATTTCTCTTTTTTTGATTTTATTTCTTCCTTGGCGAATTTTTTCTTCTTTGGCATATTAAGTTTTGAGTTTTGAGATTTGAGATTTAAACTTATCTTTATATGGATGTTCTTCTCCTTGGAAAACTTTTAACCTCTCCATCCTTGAATCACGTAATTTATTCTTAGGGAGCATATTTTTAACTGCAAATTCAATAATTCTTTCAGGATGTTCTTCTCTTAATTTTTCCAAGGAAGTCACTTTCAATCCACCAGGATAACCAGAATAAGAGGTATATTGTTTTTGCTTTTCTTTTTTACCAGTCACTTTAATATCTTTGGCATTAATTACCACCACATTGTCTCCACAATCTAAATGAGGAACAAAATATGGTTTATTCTTGCCCATCAAAAGCTTAGCGATTTCGGTGGCAAACCGGCCCAAAATCTTCTCTTTAGCATCCAGCAAGTGCCATTCTCTTTTAATCTCACTTACTTTTGTTGATTTTGTGAATGTTTTCATTTCTTGATTTTTATTCTTTCTTTTTTATTTTTTTGTTTCTCTGTTTTTAAGTTTTCCTCTTTTTTAATTCCTAACTTCTCTTCCTTTTTCTTTTCATCTGGAGTTTTTTCAAGAATTTCTTCCACGAACTCAACTTTTGCCATTTTAGCGTTGTCTCCCTCTCTTTGTGGAAGAGGAATAATTCTTAAATAACCCCCAGATCTTTCCGAAAAAAGAGGAGCAATTACATCCACTAATCTGTTAGTGTGTTTTTTGCTTCGCAAGAAAGTCTGGATTTTTCTCCTACCAGTCAAATCTCTTTTTTTGGCTTTTGTAATCTGTTTTTCGACAATTCTTCTTATGACTTTCGCCTTTACTAAGGTTGTTTTCATCTGACCATTTTCAATTAAAGAACGGGCTAAGGAAAGAAACAAAGCTCTTCTTTGGTCAGACTTCCTATTTAATTTTCTTCCTAAAAACCTATGCCTCATTTTTCAGATTAATTTACTCAGGTAATTCAACTCCTTTCTCTTTTAGAGTTGCCTCAATGATTTTAATTGATTTGACGCCTAAGTTTTTGACTTCAACAATTTGTTTTCTTCCCCCTTTTAATAAATCATTAACCGTGTTTAAACCACCCTTAACCAAAGAGTTGGCAATTCTCGTTGGCAGATCAAGTTCTTCTACGGACATTTCTAAGATCTCCTTAGGAATTTCTTCTTTCTTTTCTTTCTTTAACTTTTCTTCTTTTTTGGGGGTAATAACTTGTTGGAAAAATTCTTTTAAAATTTTCCCTGACTCTATTAAAGCTAACTTTGGGGAAATTGTTCCATCTGTCCAAATCTCTAAAGATAATTTATCCCAATTAATCATCCTTCCAACACGAGTGGCCCCCACGTGATAATCTACTCGATTAACTGGAGAAAAAATCGCGTCAATCGGAATTACTCCAATTTCTTTAGTTGACCTTTCTTCGGAAGGAGAATAACCCAAACCTTCCTCAACAGTCATCTCCATTTTTAATCTTGATTTCTTATCAGCTAATGTTCCTAAAACCAAATCCTTATTAATAATCTCAACTTCGGCTGGTGTTTCCACATCTGAAGCCTTTATTTCTCTTGGTCCGTTTTTATCAAGAATAATTTTTTTTGGTTTCTCTCCGGAATATTTAATCCTAATTTTTTTGATATTCAAGATTAACTCAACCACATCTTCCTTAAGTCCAGGAATCATTCCAAACTCATGTTTTACCCCAGTAATTTTCACTTGGGTAATTGCCGCTCCTGGCAAAGAAGAAAGCAAAGTTCTACGCAAACTATTTCCTAAGGTCTGACCAAAACCTTGAGGTAATGGTTCAATTATAAAAAGACTATAGTCGGATGCCTCTTTTTCTGTTTTAATTTCAAAAATGGGATTAATCATATTTTTACCTCCATTAACGTGAGTAAAACTCAATAATTAATTGATCATTAATTTCGTTTGGTAAATCTTCATCTGATGGTAAACTTAAAACTTTACCTGCCCCTCCTTTCCTTTCTAACCAAGAAGGGGGCTTAAAATCTTTCTGGGCTTGCATTTGCTTAATTTGGGGAATTTCTCCGAGTTTAGAAGAAAAGGTAATAACATCACCTGTCCTAACCTTAAATGAGGAGATATTCACTTTTCGACCATTAACTAAAACATGACGGTGAGAAATTATCTGCCTGGCAGTTGCTCTTGAAGGAGCAAATCCCAAACGAAAAACTGCATTATCAAGTCTTGATTCCATTAAACGGAGCAAAGCCTTTCCCGTCCCACTTTTCTCTTTTTTTGCTTTTAAAAAATAATTTTTCATTTGTCTTTCAGAAACTCCATAAATATTTCTGGTTTTTTGTTTTTCTCTTAACTGTTCTTTATATCCTGATATCTTAGCTTTAGTTTTAACATGATGCTCGCCCGGAGGAACTGCTCCTTTTTTTTCTAAGGGGCATTTTAGGGAATTACAACGTTCCCCCCTTAAAAAGAGTTTAGTTCTTTCTTTACGACACAATCTACATTTTGGACCTAAATATCTTGACATATTACACTCTTCTTTTCTTTTTTGGCCTTGGACCATTATGTGGAATCGGGGTCACATCGGCAATAAGGCTAATTTTTAAGTTTGCCGCCCTAATCGATCTTAAAGCCGCTTCCCTTCCTGGTCCTGGACCTTTAATATAAACCTCTACTTCCTTTACTCCAGCTGCCTTGGCTTTTTCAATAGCTTTTTCTGTTGTTACCGTCGCGGCAAAGGGAGTAGCTTTCCTGGCTCCTTTAAAGCCAATTGCTCCTGAAGAAACGCTGGCAAAAACTTTTCCTTCAAGATCAGTAAAAGCCACCATAGTATTATTAAAGGTGGCCAACACGTGAACTTTTGCCTTTTCTAAAATTTTCTCCTCTTTTTTAGTTTTTGAACTCAATTTTACCATTTAATATTTATTTATTTTCTTTTGTTTTCTCTTCTTTCTTACCCTGTTCAATCTTAGCAAACACCTCTTTCTTTAAGGCCCCAATCGTTACTCTTTTCCCTCTTTTAGTTCGAGCGTTAGTTCTAGTTCTCTGGCCTCTTACCGGAAGATTAGCAGAATGGCGTTTCCCTCGATAGGAACCAATCCTTTTCAAGCGAGAAATATTACCCTCAACTTTCTTACGAAGATCTCCTTCGGTTGGCCCGACCTGCTCAATTGCCTTTTGGAGCCGAGAGATCTCTTCACTATTAAGATCTTTTGTCTTTTTTCTTCCATCCACAGTGGCTTTCATCAAAATTGAAACCACATTTCTCCTGCCAACACCAAAGATTTTTGTCAAGGCAATTTCTATTTTTTTTTCTTCTGGTATGTCAACTCCCGAAATTCTAACCATCCTTCGCTACGCTCAGGACAAGCCTTTTGCTTCCTCCACTTCCTTCATTTTTAACTTTTCTCCGCCAACTGGCGGATTAATTTTTAATTTTCTTATCATCCTTGTTTTTGTTTATGCTTTTGGTTTTTACAAATAATATAAATCCGGCCTTTGCGGCAGACAATCTTACAATTTCGACATCTTTTTTTAATTGACGATTGAACTTTCATTTTCTCAGAGTGAAAGAGCAGGAGACCTGCCTGCCGGCAAGGCAGGGCGGAAGAGTAGAAATTTTTTATACTCTTCTACTCTTACACTCTATCTTTTATTTACACTTATAAACAATCCTCCCTTTGCTTGAATCATAAGGAGTAATCTCTATTTTCACTTTATCCCCAGGCATAATATTAATCCGATTCATTCTCATCTTCCCAGAAACATATCCCAAAACTACTTTTTCATCATTTAACTTTACCCGGAAACTGGCATTAGGCAAAGCCTCAGTAATTATTCCTTCCTTTACGATTACTCCTTGATGAACCATAAGCTAAAATTTTTTAGGGTGTCAAGACAAGAATGCCGTTTTTTTGGACGGCGATACTTTTCTCGAATATCCCAGATATTTTACCATCAGCCGTCACAATTGTCCAGCCATCCTTTTTTAGAATCACTTCTGGCATTCCTAAATTATAAATAATCTCAATGGCCAAGGTCATTCCTGGTAAAATTTCTGGTGTTTCTTCAATCTTGCCATCAAAAAATTGAGGAATTGGAGGTTCTTCATGAAGTTGTCTTCCTACTCCATGGCCAGTCAGAACCCTCACAACCGAATAACCCGCTCCTTCAATATTTTCCTGAATAGCCTGACTTATCTTTCCAATTCTATTTCCCGGTCTTGCCATCTCAATTACCTTCTTTAGAGTTTCCTCACCCACCTTTAAAAATTTTTCGATTTCTTTTTGTGCTTTGCGCTTTGCGCTTTGAACTAATATAGTCCATGCCGTATCCGTATGAAAACCCTTATAAATTAAGCCCACATCTATTCCCACTACATCTCCTTCTTTAATTACTCTTTCCCCCGGTATCCCGTGAACCACCTCTTCGTTTACAGAAACACAAATGGTATTTTTATAGCCTTTAACCGTTTTGAAAGATGGAGTGCCACCAGCTTCCAAAATTTCTCTCTCAGCCAAACGATCAAGTTCAATTGTCTTAATTCCCGGCCTTGTTCGACTTATTAAAAGGTTACGGATCTTTGAAAGTCTTCTACCACCCTCAATCATCAATTCGATTTCTTCCTCAGATTTTAAACTGTACCCAACCATTATTTAGTTAATCCCCGCTTTTTCAATCTTGCCAAAATATCTTTAAAAATAACCTCAATTGGCCGATTCCCATCAATTTCTTCTAAAATTCCCCTTTTGCGATAAAATTCTACCAAGGGCTTTGTCTGTTTTTCAAATTCTTTTAATCTATTTTCTATTTTTTTCGGAGTTTCATCAGCTCTAATAATTAATTTTCCACCACAAAAATCACAAGTTCCGCTGACTTTTGGTGGCTTAGTTATTAAATTAAAAACCTTGCCACACCCCTCACAAATTCTTCTGTTGGCTAATCTGTTAAAAGTTACCTTACGAGGAATACTCAGATAGATTACTAAGTCAATTTTCTTTCCTCTTTCAGTTAGAAATTTTTCAAAATATTCTGCTTGAGAAATAACTCGAGGAAAGCCATCAAAAACAATTCCATCTAAAACCCCAATTCTTGCTAAGTAATCATTAACAATTTGAATTATTAGATCATCGGGCACTAAAACATTTCTCACATTAATGATTTCTCTGATTTTATATCCAAGAGGAGTTTCCTCATTAGAAATTTTTCTAAGAAGTCCACCCATTTCAACGTAGGCCAAATTAAATTTATTCACTAATTTTTCCGCCTGGGTTCCTTTTCCTGAAGCTTGAGGTCCAATCAAAAGAATATTCATCTTAAAATTTCTCTACAAATTTTTCATAACCTCTCATTTGGATCATACTTTCGATCGTTTTCGTGGTCTCCAATACCACTGAAACCACAATTAAAATTCCTGTCCCACCAATTGAAAGAGTAGAAATCCCGGAAAACTTTTGAGCCAAAGTAGGTAAAATGGCAATCAAACCCAAAAAAATCGCCCCGGCTAAGGTAATTCTGGTTAAAATGTAATTTAAAAAATCGGCTGTCGGAGTTCCCGGTCTGATCCCTGGAATAAAACCTCCATATTTTTTAATCTCTTCTGCTATCTTTGTCGGATTAAATACAACCGCGGTATAAAAATAGGTAAAACCAACCACTAAAATAAAATAGAAAAGGTTGTAAATCACCCCTCCTGGGCTAAAAAAGGTTGAAAAAGAACGGGCCATTGTGGCAATAAATTTATTTGAAACCTGACCCAAAAAATTACCCAACATCGAAGGTAATAAAACTAAAGAAACAGCAAATATAATAGGAATCACCCCAGCTTGGTTAATTTTTAAAGGTAAATAAGTGGATTGGCCACCATACATCTTTCCTCCATAAATTCTTTTGGCGTATTCAATTTTTACCTTTCTTACTGCTTCCTCAGTAAAGATAATAGCCGCGATAACCGCTAAAGCCAAGCCTAAGAATGCCAAAAGATTAAAAAGATTACTGATTTCAAAAACGGATGCTGTTTGTCCAAAAGTAACTGGTAACCTTCCAACAATTCCTGAGAAAATTATTAAAGAGATCCCATTCCCTATTCCTTTTTCCGTAATCAGCTCACCCAGCCACATTAAAAAAATTGTTCCCGCTGTCATCGTCAACACTAAAGAGACCAACAAAAGAAAGGAAAGAGAAGTAATGATTTTAGAATTCTTTAAAAGAGCATACATCCCTAATGATTGAATTACCGCCAGAGGAACAGTCAAAAACCGAGTATACTGATTGATTTTCTCCTGACCATATTCTCCTTCTTTAGAAAGTTCTTCCAGTTTGGGAAAAATTAAAGTCAAAAGCTGAAGAATAATTGAAGCATTGATATAGGGATTAAGACCTAAGGCCATTATGGAGAAATTAGCCAAGGTTCCACCAGAAAACATATCTAAGAGCCCTAAAAATTGGCTTTGTCTGAAAAGATTTTTTAAGGAGTCAATATTGATTCCTGGAACTGGTACATGGGCAACTAAGCGAAAAACAAGAAGAGCAAACAAAGTAAAAATCAGTTTATTTCTTAACTCAGGAAAATTAATTATCGCCTTTAAATACTCATTAATTTTTTTTATCATTCTTTTTACCTTCGTCTTCTTCCTCCTTATTTTTTAATCTTTCTGTTTTTTTGTTTTTTAGATCCTCAATTTCTACTCTCCCTCCTGCTTTTTCAATCTTCGTTCTTGCCCCTTTTGAGGTGGGAAGCCGAACAATTAATGGTAGCTTCAAATCTCCTTCTCCTAAAATTTTAACTTCTGTTTTTGATCCGGCTTCATGTCTGATAATCCCCTTCTTAGTTAAGCTTTCTAAAGTTACTTCTTCTTGAGGCTTAAAAAGACTCAGGAATTTGACATTAATAATTATCGGTGAGGACTTTAATGATTTAAATTTCCCTTTGCCTCGTTTTAAGGGTAACCTTTTTAAAAGGGATTTTTTTAATTTCGTTCCTTGGAAAAGAGGAAAAATTTTTTCTCTGGATTTTTGTCCATATTTTCCCCGTCCAACAGTATGGCCACCTTTTCCTGAACCGGCTCCCCGACCGATTCTTTTTTTTGATTTTTCTGTTGTTTTCGCTAAATTTGACAAGTCCATCTCACTCCTTTATATTTTTTAATCCCTTTAATGCTTCTAAAGTAGCATAAATATTTGAAGCTTGGTTTTTGGTTCCTAAAATTTTGGAAGAAATATCTCTAATTCCTGCTAATTCCACTACTGACCTTACCGCTCCACCGGCGATTACTCCTGAACCAGGAGGAGCCGGCTTGAGTAAAACCTCCGCTGCCCCTCTTTTCACTTTTATTTTATGAGGGATTGTTGTTCCTCTAAGAGGAATTCTGATCAAATGCCTTTTAGCTGAGACAGAACCTTTATCTATTGCTCGGGCGACGTTGGGAGCCTTTCCTAAGCCTACTCCTACCCGACCCTTTTTGTCACCAAGCACAACTAAGGCAGTAAAGGAAATTTTGTTTCCCCCGGCTCTTTTTTTAGAAACCCGACTGACTCTAACCACTTTTTTTTCAAACTCCTCTTTACTCCCAGACTCAATTATTTCATTTTTAACTTTCGGTTCTGTCATAATTTAAAATTTTAATCCTCCTTTTCTGGCTCCTTCAGCCAAGGCCTTAATTCTCCCATGATATTTTAAAAAACCCCGATCAAAAACCACCTGTTTAACTCCTTTCTTTAAGGCCTTCTGAGCTAATAATTCACCAATGAATTTCGCTTTTTCGGTTTTAGATATTTTCTTGTTTACCTCTCCATCCCAGACAGCCACCAAGGTTTCTCTTTTTCCATCGTCAATTATTTGGCCATAAATATGTCTGTTTGAACGAGAAACCGAAAGTCTCGGCCATCCTTTTGGATTGAGTCGGCTCTTAACTCTTTTTTTTCTTCTTTGTCTTTTTTTTAGTTCTTCATTCATTGCATTTTTTACTTTCCTGGTATTGCTCCTGATTGAGCTCCTACCTTAGCCGCTTTCCCAGGTTTCAAAATAATTTCTTCTTTTTCGTATCTTATTCCTTTTCCTTTATAGGGGTCAGGGGGATAAATTTTACGAATTTTTTCTGCGGTTAAACCAACTTTTTCCTTATTTACCCCAGAAATAGTAATCTTGTTCTCCTTTACTTCAAATTTTATTCCTTGCGGGGCTTCAAATC
>Ga0172363_10004773_pt1 | contig 10943 bp, 11 predicted proteins | sample LakKivs2_kivu2a2_FD_114541 | JGI IMG/M metagenome (GOLD analysis project Ga0172363, IMG submission 114541) | Sediment microbial communities from Lake Kivu, Rwanda - Sediment s2_kivu2a2 | ecosystem: Environmental > Aquatic > Freshwater > Lake > Sediment | place: Rwanda: Western Province, Lake... | reverse complement strand
TGGGAAAACCAAGCTGCTTGCGCACTTCGGCCACCTGCTTCATCGAGGGATGCATCAGCGGGGCAAAGCAAAAACAAATGCCGAGTTCATCGAGGCATCGCTCGACTTGAGGAACGTCGGCCGAGACGTTCACGCCCAGCGCCGCGAGCACGTCGGCCGAACCCGTCCGGCTGGTAATGGCCCGATTCCCGTGCTTGGCGACGGGCACGCCGGCAGCGGCCACGACGATCGCGGCGGCGGTACTGATGTTAAAGGTTCCAGAGCCGTCGCCGCCGGTGCCGCAGGTGTCGAGCACGCCGGTCTGGGTCGTGCGAATCGGCGTCATACGCCGCCTGAGGGCCAGGGCGGCGCCGGCCACTTCCTGGGCGGTTTCTCCCTTAGCTCGCAAAGCCGTGAGCAGGATCCCGATCTGACCTGGGGTGCAGCTGCCTTCGACGACAGCATCGATCGCCGAGGACATCTCCTCCATGGAGAGGTCCTCTCCGCCTGCCAATCTTCCCAGGGTCGCTTCGATCACGCTGCCATTCCTCAATCGGAGATGCCGAGCCACGACGTACGCTCCGCCGCCGCACTCAATCGATTCTAGCTTCCGGCCCGCGAGCGGAACACCGCCGCTGGCGGCCGTCACTCTCGGGCATACGCGCAGCAAGTGGTATAGTCTTGTTTGAAGCGGCGGCGGGCCCTACAATCCCCGCGCCCGCAGGGCCATTTGCCCCGGCGAGCCAAGCCGCACCGGTCAACCGCGCGACATTTCTTGAGACGGTCATGCTGACGAAAAAGATTCTGCTGGACGTGGACCCAGGCATCGACGATGCGGTGGCCCTGTGCATGGCGCTGTTTGACCCGCAGCTCGAGGTGGTCGCCGTAACAGCCGTGGGGGGCAACGTTCAGCCCGAGCAGGCCACGCGAAATGTGCAATCGCTGGTCGAACAACTCGACCCGCCGCGCTGGCCGCGAATTGGCGTGGCGTCGTCGCCGGACCTGGGGCTCCCCTCTCGAAACGTGATGCTGCATGGATCGGACGGACTGGGGAACGCCAATTTCCAGGTGTCGGAACTGCAACACAGGCATGCCTCGGATAAGCTGATTCACGACGAGATTCGCTCCGCTCCGGGCGAGATAACGATCGTGGCCCTGGGCCCGCTGACAAACATCGCCCGCGCCTTCGGCCGCGATCCGTCGCTGGTCGAGATGGTCGGCGAGATCGTGATGATGGGCGGTACGCTCGACGGCGTGGGTAACGTGACGCCGGCTGCCGACTTCAACATCTATTGCGATCCGGAATCAGCCCGCGCTGTATTCCGCTCGGGCGCGGCCACGAAGACGCTGATCCCGATCGACATTACGCGGCAGGTGACCTTTGGTTTTGACCTTTTGGATCGATTGCCGCCGAACACCAGCCGAGTCGGCCGGGTGTTGGGCAAAGTGATGCCGCACTTGTTCCGCTCTTACCGGCAGGAGTTGGGCTACGAGAGCATTTGCCTGAACGACTGCGTGGCCCTGGTCGCTGCAATGCATCCGGAACTTTTTGAGATCGAGCTCACAGCGGTCGATGTGGAGCTGAGCGGCGAGCTGACGCGCGGGGCGACGGTGTTCGATCGCCGTCGAAACCGCGAATGGCGCACCAACATCGCCGTGGCCACGAAAGTCGACGTGGCGGCCGTGCAGGATTGCATCCTGCGAGCGCTGGCCACCGCGGGCACTCAAAGCAGGGGCTAGGTCCCCCGAACCAGCCCGTACCATTCGATGTGCTTGCGCGGGCAGTAGTGCAGCGAGTGCTGGCGGCAGTAGGGCTCCAGCCACGCAGCTTGGCGGGCAAGGGATTCGGCCTCGGTGCCCTGCGGCATCAGCATCACTCGCTGGCGGTCGATCTGCGGAAACTCCGCGAGGTAGAGCTCCACGTCCTGGCAGTCGTCGCGCGTGTCGACGACGAACTTGAACTGATACTCGTACTCGGCGACCAACCGGCGAATGACGTCGGGCGCATGGCGAGCCCGTTCATGCCGCTCGCGCCAGCGCCAAGCCATGCGAGCATCCGGCGTGGAGCCGGCCAGCTTGGGACTGATCGACATCAGGTCGCAGGCCACGGGCAGATAGAGCGTGCCGGCGGTTTCGATCGTGATGTGCAAGCCGCGGAGATGAAGCTGCGCGGAGAGGGGCAGCATCTCGGCGAACAGCATCGGCTCGCCGCCGGTGAGCACCACGTGCGCGGCCGAGTGCGCATCGATCCGGGCGAGTATCTCGTGCACGGCCAGGTCTTCCCCCTCGGGCTGCCACGAAGCATACGGCGTGTCGCAATACCAGCAGCGGAGGTTGCAGCCACTGGTGCGAACGAACGTGCTCTCTGCGCCGGTCAAGAGACCTTCGCCTTGCCGGCTCTGATAGATTTCGGCAATTCTCATAGCTGATACGGCGCCGGATCCGTCAGCCCCGCCTCGGCAAAACCCTTAAGACGTAGCAGGCACGAATCGCAATGACCGCACGAGAGACCTGCGTCGCTCAGGTCGTAACAGCTTCGCGTGAGTCCGTAGTCCACGCCGAGCGAGGTGCCCTGGCGAATGATTTCGGCCTTGGTGAGGTTCACCAGCGGGGTGTGAATCTTGAAATTCAACTGGCCTTCGACCGAGGCCTTCGTCGCCAGGTTGGCGAGCTGCTCGAACGCGGCGATGAACTCCGGCCGGCAGTCGGGATAGCCGCTGTAGTCGACTGCGTTCACGCCGATGAAGATATCGGCCGCTCCGCTGACCTCGGCATAGGCCAGGGCCAGCGAGAGGAACACCGTGTTGCGAGCCGGCACGTACGTGATTGGGATGCCGGTGGCCATCTCGCTCGCCGCGCGATCCTTCGGGACGGCGATATCCGCCGTGAGCGCACTGCCGCCGAAGGACCGCAGGTCGAGCGGCACGGTCACATGCCTGCGAACACCGAGCTGCGCGGCTACGCGGGCGGCGGCGTCGAGCTCCGCCCGATGCCGCTGGCCATAGTCGAACGAGAGGGCGTAGAGCTCGTGCCCCGCGCGGCGGGCAATCGCCCCGCAAGTGGCCGAATCGAGGCCGCCAGAAAGCAGCAGAACCGCGGGTTTTCCCATGCCGTACACACGTCAAAGAAGCCTGACAAAACGAAACGAATCATTCTATGATGGCAGAGACCAGCATTCCACGAAAGGATCGGACATGGCCGACGATTTCCGGCAGATTCTCGAGACATTTCCCAACCAGTTTTCCCAGCGGGACTACTCGATCGAGATCCGCTGCCCCGAGTTCACGAGCGTTTGCCCCAAAACGGGCCAGCCGGATTTTGGCGTGCTGACGTTCACCTACACACCGGACGAGCGGTGCGTCGAGCTGAAGAGCCTGAAGATGTACCTGCAGAGCTTTCGCAACGAGGGGATCTTCTACGAGAACATCACGAACCGGATTCTGGAAGACCTGGTGGCGGTGCTCGCTCCGCGGCGGATGACGCTGGTGGCCGCGTTCACGCCGCGCGGAGGCATTTCGACCAACGTGACGGTAACTCACGAGAAGAGCCGGAAGTAACGCACCCGTTGGTCGCTCGGATTGCCTGTTGGGGATTATCGTGCCGCGGCGCGGCGCAAACGGTCCATGATGGCATGTCCCAGATCGACTTCCGGAACGGGGCGCGCAACGATGAAATCCAACCCTAGCGCATCCAGGCGTCTCAGGGCGGCAAACAGATTGGCGGCGGCTTCCCGCAGGCACCCCTGTTCGGAAAGCACTTCGGTCGCCGCGAACCCGGCCGCCGAGGTCGGTCGCTGGAAACACAGTAACCCTACTTTTGCTGCGCCGCTGCCGGTGGGGAATTCCTCCTCGCTTAGCACGAGTCGCGTCTCCGGTGCGTAGTGGCGAAGCAACTGACCGGGCGATGCAGGTTGCGACTCTTCATGCATGCGGATTCTGAGCGACCCCACGACGCGTTCGATTTCCTCCCTGGTGATCCCGCCGGGCCGCAACAGCGCGGGGCAACCATCGGGTGAATCAACGAACGAAACCACGGTGGATTCCAGTCCGACGCGGCAAGGCCCACCGTCCAACACAAGGGGAACGTCATCGCCGAATTGCTCGACAACATGCCCGGCTGTCGTCGGGCTGACCGCTCCAAAACGGTTCGCACTAGGAGCGGCGATGGGAACACCAGCCGCTTGGATGAGTCTCCGAGCCAGATCATGAGCCGGGCAGCGAATCGCGACGCTCGACAATCCGGCGGTAACAATATCAGGGATGCTTGGTTGCTTATCCAGAACCAGTGACAGTGGGCCCGGCCAAAACTTGTCGATCAACTTCATCGCCAGCGGAGGAACGGACCTGGCCACGTCCGTCAGTTGTTCAGGCTCAGCAAGATGCACGATTAGAGGGTCGAAACGCGGGCGCCCTTTGACTTCAAAGACGCCCGCAACTGCTACCGCGTCCAATGCATTCGCTCCCAATCCATAGACGGTCTCGGTCGGAAAAGCCACGAGACCTCCGGCGCGAATCAGGCGAGCTGCGTCAAGGATGTCTTGGTCGTTCAGCATGGAGTCCGAAATCACGTCAGCAGTTGCGTTGTCTAGTAGGGCCGCGCCGCACTTCCGGTCTGCCACTCGTGGAAAAGCGCCGCGCACTCCGCTTGCAGCACGCCGCCCTCGAGTTTCACCGTGCTGCCGCCGAGGCGGATGATATCGGCCGCCGGGATCGAGAGTTCGTTGAAACCGGCCGACGTGGCGTCAGCGATCGTGGCGCCGTAGTAAACCGTATCGACCCGCGCCCAGTGCAACGCCGACATGCACATGGGGCAGGGCTCGCAGGTCGTGGCGACGATCGCGCCTTCGAGGTGAATGTCGCGGGCGGCGCGGCAGGCGCTCCGCAGGGCGTTGATCTCGGCATGGGCCGTGATGTCAGTGGTCAGTCGCACCAGGTTGTGTTCGACCGCGAGGACGCGATCTCCCAACGCGATGGCGCATCCGAACGGCGATTGTCCGGCCGCAAGTCCCTCGCGAACCTTATCGATCGCCAGCCGCATGAGTTGTTCTGCGTCCATGCGTTTTCCTCCTTTACGGGAAGACGGGCGAGCTGCCGCTTCCGAGTTGATCTCGAAAAAGCGCGACGAAGTGCAAGGCGAGACTTTTAAGAAGACACTGCTGGGCAAGCCAGACAGTGGCACCCGAAGGCCCATTGAGACCCCAAACTACTTGCCGATTTTGTTGAAGATATCGTACATCACGTCGAGGTAGAGTTGTGCCTCGTCGAGCGGCATCACCAGCGGCGGGCTCACGCGCAGAACTTTGCCGGCCAGCGGTCCGAGCAGGTGAATCGCCCGGCCTTGAGCGTCGCCCTGGTAACAGGCCTCGACACAGGCGGCCGCGACTTTCTCAGCAGACATGTCGCCGACCGCAGCCAGCTCGATGCCCCACACGAGTCCTTCGCCGCGAATATTGGCCACGCAGTCGAGCGTGGCCAGTCGCTCCAGGCCGCGCTCGATGACGCCGGCCAATTGCCGGGCATGCCCCAGCACGTCGTGCGACTCAAACTCGTCGAGCGTTGCCAGGACGGCGGCACAGCCCAGGGGCGAGGCGCTCCAGGTGTCGGAGCCGCCGCCGTAGTGCATCGCCCCAAAAATGTCGGCGCGACCGACGGCAGCGTCGACCGGGATGCCATTCCCCAGGCCCTTGCCCAGCACAACAATGTCTGGCTCGACGCCATAGTGGGTGAAGGCGTACATCTGCCCGGTGCGGCCGAAATTGGCCTGCACTTCGTCCAGGATGAAGATGATCTCGTGCTCGCGGCAGAAGCGCTGGAGAAGTTGCAGATACTCGGGCTGCGGATGGAACGAACCGCCGCCGCCCAGGTACGGCTCGGTGATCAGGCAGGCGATCTTGCCAGGGTGTTCGGCCACGATCGCCTGGAGTTCATTTTCGTAAGGAGTGAGATCGAGCTTTTCGCGACGCCTGGCGAGATTCTCGCACTCTTTGGTGGGAAAACTGAGGAACCGGACACGCGGATCACGCTCGGGATCACGCTCGCTGCCGGTCACGGCGCCGGCCAGGCCCTTCTTTCCATGAAAACCGTGGCGCGTGGCCAAGATGACGTTTGCCCCTTCGCGCCGTTCGAGTGAGGCCCAGATCGCTTTTTGCACGGCTTCGCTGCCGGTGGCCGCCCAGAGAACTTGCTCCATCCGCGCTCCGCCGGGCTGGCCTTGCAGGCTCCTCAGCAGGCGTTCGGAAGCTTCGACCTCGAGTGGCACAGCGGCGTTGTACGAGGTGAGCGTGACGGCTGGGAAGAAATCGCCGCTGGTGGGAATGTGCGCGAGGCCCATGTACTCCAGGATCCGTCGCCACCAGCGGGTTGGATTGTGGCCCAGGTTCGCGACCAGCACGCCAGAGGTAAAGTCCGCGAGCTTGCGTCCCTCGGGCGTATAGTGATACGAACCCTCGCTGCGGGCGAGCACGGCCAGGCTGGGAGTAAAGGTACGCTGGCTGAGCGGTTCGACTTCGTTGAGCCGCCGGCGCAGGTCATTCGACGCGTCTTCGCCCGGATGCTGGATTGCGGCGGGCTTCTTTTCAGTTTGCTTCATGGCTGCTCAATTCGAATGGGGAGCAATTGAACTAACCACAGATGGAGAGGATTAACCGCAGAGGACGCGGAGGTACGCAGAGGGAAATGCCGAGGGGGAGGAAGAGACTTTGGACCGTCTCGATTGCCTCCGGCTCGCAGCTCATTCTCTCAATTCGTCCTCTGTCTTTTCCTCTGCGTACCTCCGCGTCCTCTGCGGTTAGTATTCCTGGTTTTCAACCTTCAGACGGTCCCGGCGTACAAGACCTTGGGCTCGGCCGAGCCGGGTTTATAGAGCACGAGGCCGCCGCGCTGATCGTTCACGTTCACGATGCAGTTTGGTGTGCCCGCAGCGTGATGGGCGAGAATCGCTTCCATCGCTTCGACGGCGGCCACGGTTTGTCGATCGGCAGACACGTCGTTGTAAGTGAGTGTTCGCGCCGCGGCCAACCGCTTCGCTCGCTCTGCCTCGGGTCCGCCGTACTCGACCTGGGCTACCTCGCGCACGAAGCGCTCGAGCACCTCGATGCCATAGCCTCGCTGTGTCCGCACGCCCCAAGGTTCGAGGAACGTCCCGTTGTAGTGGGTGTTGATCGTGGTTTTCAGCTCGGTCGGCGTGCGGCCTTCGACGGTCAGCTCGATGCCGCGCTTGCGGCTGTGTCCGTTCCAGACGCCGTTGTCGAAGCGGAACTGCACTTCCTGCTCGACATAGCCGGGGAAATTGTCGGGGGTGACCCACGAGGTGTGGATGTCGAACGCCGCCTCGCGACCGTCCTCGTACTGGTAGATCATCCGGAGCTGCGTCGAGTCCCAGGTCGGACCATCGGCCGGGCCGACCAGTCCGCGCTGGCCGGTGCACTGCACGCTATTCAGACGGCCACCGAACGTGAAATCGATCAGCTTGATGTAATGTACCGCGACGTAGGTGCCCGGGTTGCGGCCCGTAATCCACTCGGCGAACTGGCTGCCGGAGATGCTTTTGGGCTCGAGCAGGGTGCAGTAGCCGTTGTTGACGTGCTTGAGCACGCTGTCGGCCACCAGGGTGCGGAGCTTCTTATGGTCCGGGTCGAGCAGCTTGTGATAGACGACCTTGGCGAGCACGTTGTGCTGCCTCGCCAGCGATTCCAGTTCGTCCAGCTCGCGGAGCGTGAGCACCGAGGGCTTTTCGATCAGGACGTGCTTGCCGGCCTTGATTGCGGGAGAGGCGGCGGAAAAGTGACGATCGTCGGGCGTGGCGACGCAGACGAAGTCGACGTCGGATGCCAATAGCCGTGCGGTGCAGTTCGGCTCGACATAGCTCTTGAACGCGCCGATCCGGTCGGCGGCGGCTTTGCGATAGCTCTCGGCCCGCTTGCCGGTCCGACTGGCCACAGCGGCAAGTTCGACCTCGCACACGCCGACGCCGGGCTCATACAGCGGCTGGCGGCGGACCGTTTCGAAAAACGGGCGATAGGTTTCGTCGAAGATCATGCCCATGCCAACCATGCCGGCACGGAGCTTGTGGACGGAGGCAAGGGGAGGGGGGCTGGTGCTGTTCATAAGCCCCCAAGATACCGCGAGCCGTGGTGAGGTTCCAGGAGATCACCGATCGGGCCGCTCGATTTCGACCGCATTCGTTCGAATGCCTAGCAGCTCCTGGCCGAACTGTTCGGCAACCGCGGCCTGGAGCTCTTCACGTTGAGCCTGGTCATTCACGCGACCCTCAAGAACCGCCAATCCACGCGATGTCATTTCGACTTTTACGGTGCTCCAGGCTGGATGCTGATCGAGGATCTCATGCATGATCATCGACTCTTGATCGAAGCGCGCATGGTAGGCATCGAGCGTGCCACGAAAACCTCCGAGAACGAATCCTATCAGGCCGCCGAAGACGAACGAGACCACACACGCGAAGCACCCCAATAGCGCCACCTTCGTGCCGTTCATGCGGATACCACACTTGTTGCTCTTTTCCTCGCCTCCGAATGGAACTTTGAGAATTAGTATAACCTGCAATTCTGTGCAGCCCGTTTGTTCGCCGTGCCGTGGCGTCGTTGTGGTTGGGGCTCTCTGGCAAGTTGGTTGAAGATGGAAACCACGACTGCCCTGCGCGCAGTTTCGGGAGCAACGACTCGCCGAGGGACAGGTGCTGGAGTACGTCGCGGCCCCGCCGACTCCGGCAAAGAACGCGAAAGCCAGCAGACACCGCGGTTGAGTGAGTTTTCGTGCTGCCGACCCGCGTGCTCATCCCCTGCGACGTGCTAATCTCCGTCAACCGGCCCCAATTTCACGGGCAAAAATGGCCGGTCAATTCCAGCTTATGGTCGAAACGGGGGTTGGTTTGAACTACGCTTTAGGGGTGGCGGCCACGCGATGGGTGGCGGTCACGGTCGCTCCCTGACCCGTCTCTTCGATCCGTCTCTTTCTGGCGAGTCCGCCCTCAGTCCGATACTGCCTGCTTATGCCTGAAGTCTTGCCAATCCGCCGTGAGATGTTTGGGGAGCTGCGCGACGGCGTCTTGCGCGAATTGAATCCGAACATGTCGCCAGAACTGTGGGAGCGGGCGTTCGAGCTTGGCGATCCGGATGAGCCGCGGGGATATGCGCTGGCCGAGGGGGGCTCGATCGTCGGATTGCTGGGGATGATCTTCAGCCGTCGGCAGATTGGCGGCCAAGAAGAGCGATTCTGCAATCTTCATTCCTGGTATGTGCGGCCCGAGCATCGCGTGCGGAGCCTGGCGCTGTTGCGACCGCTGGCGGCGATGCGCGATGTCACGATCACGGACCTTTCGGCCACGAGTGAGGTGCGGGCGATCTCGCAACGGCTGGGCTTTGTGGAACTCGACCGAAGCGCGATCGTCTTGCCACCGCTGGCATGGGGCAGAGACATCGAGCGGTGCGAGATAATCGACCTGAGTGACCCGGAGTGTTCCGATACGAGCATCCTAAGTTCGGTGGAACGCGCAATCCATCGCGACCACGCCCGGATGGATTGCTGTCAACTGCTAGTGTGCGATTCGGGCGGCTACTGTTACATTGTGTATTCGCGGATTACGCACGGCGTGCTGGCAGGAATTATAGCGACGACGCTCGTGCACCATCTTAGCGATCCGGCTCGATTTGCACGGTATCACGGCACGATTCGCGCCCACCTGATGCAGCGGTCCCGCAGTCAGTCCGTCGTTGTTGACGCGAGGCTGCTCGCCGGTGCGAACGTGCCCGGAAGCTTGCGAATGCCGGCGGTCCCCAAGATCTTTCGCTCGCAGCGGGTAAAACCTGAGCAGATCGACGGACTCTACAGCGAGCAGGTGTGCTTTAAGCTATCGACGCTGCCGACGCTTCGTTCGTTGATCGCCGCCGCGCGGGCCCGCTGGTCACCGATACGGCCCGGGTGCTAGGCTGAAACGCGGGGTTAGCATGGTGACCGCGAATCGGTGAATTTCTCGCGGAATTCTGCCACGGCGATCGACGCCTTGGCGCATTCTCGGAATTTCCCAAGATTTTGGATTGATCCTCGCGCCGCGCGCATTAACATGAGATCCGCATCCTTCTGACGGATAACTTTGAGCCTGAGGTAACGTTAATGCGCGGACTTGCCACTGCGAAAGCACACATTGCCAGTAGATCGTTCACTCCCGAGGAGCGGCGTGCGGGACGATGGAGGGACTTGGTGCTGCGGCAGGTACCGCGCTTGGTGACTTTCGCCGCTTTGGTCTTCTATGGCGCCGCGACCGCGTTTGGAACGCCGGTCTACGTCGCCAGCGCTGCCCCGGACGACGGACGCGGGATCGTGTACTACGGCACCAACAACGGCGAGCAACGCTCGACCTGGTGGGGCGGCCAGCGATTGGTGCACGTCTCTGCGGATCCGCTGTTTGCCGATTATGACGAAGTTGGCGTGTTCTGCCTGGAGCCGTACCAAGATTTGCCCTTCGAGTTTGAGCCGCTTGAGTACACGCCTGGCACGCTCGACGATTTCGGACTGAACGCAATCCAGCAGCAACGGATGCAGTTGCTCGTCGATAACGCCTACTCAGTTCTCCTCGACGACAGTCACCCTTTTCACTTCAGCGTTCGGGCGACGGCTTTTCAGGTCGCACTGTGGGAAATCCTGAACGACGGCGCCACGGCCGCACCGCTCGACCTGACCGCCGATCTCACGCGAGTTGACGTCGAGTCTGGAGACTACGACGAGATTCACGAGATGTTCGCCCTGGCCAGCGACTGGATCGACCAGTTGAATTCTGGTGCGTGGTCCACGACCGGCCAGTATCAATTTCAGATGCTGCTCAGCGGGGAATGGCAGGATCTGGTCTATGTGGTTGAAGTGCCCGAGCCGTCGAGCATGGTGCTGGCTGGCCTGGCTCTGCTGGGCGTGATGGTGTTCCGCCGCCGCCGAGCCTAGCAGCTCGTTGAAGTA